>X355_Hoffmanns_Two_toed_Sloth__coassemble_1847_pt1 | contig 77738 bp, 73 predicted proteins | sample X355_Hoffmanns_Two_toed_Sloth__metabat2_high_PE_003 | metagenome-assembled genome bin X355_Hoffmanns_Two_toed_Sloth | reverse complement strand
GGCCGCAGCCCCTTTGTCGGAAAAGGCGGACAGCCTTTTTCGACAGTCTCAACAGCGCCCGATCGGTTGATCGGGCGCTGTTTTCTTACATAAATTTTCAATTCGCGTCCCCGGCGGCGCGGCCCAGGGCAAAGGCTTTTCGGTTCAGCTCCAGGAATTTGGGCGGGACGTTGGCGACGATCGCGTTCTGCCAGTCCTCCTCCGGGATATCCGGGAAATAGGTGGACAGGCGGCCCAGCAGCGCGATATTCACCGCCTTGGAGGAGCCAGCCTCCATGGCCAGGGCCAAAAAGTCCTCCGCGTCCACCCTGGCCCCGGCGGCGCGCATTTTCTCGATCAGACGGTCGGGGTACTCCGCCGCGCCGGTGATCACCGGCATGGGGTCCATCTTCTGGATGTTGGTGATGATCTGCCCGTCGGGCTTCAGGTACTCCAGCCAGCGGGCGGCTTCCAACTGCTCGAAGGAGAGGATCAGGTCGGCCTCGCCCTTGTCGATGACGGGGGAGTACACCTTCTCTCCGTAGCGGACATAGGTGACCACGCTGCCGCCACGCTGGCTCATGCCGTGGACCTCGGACACCTTCACATCGTAGCCCCGGTGCAGCAGCACATACCCCAGCAGCTTGCTGGCCAGCAGGGTGCCCTGGCCGCCCACGCCGACGATCATAATATTTGTTGTTTTCATGCCTGTCCCTCCCTGCCTTCCAGCGCGCCGAATTTACACATCTGGGTACACACCTCGCAGCCGATGCACTGGGTCGGGTCGATGTCGGCCTTTTTGTCCCGGAACGCGATGGCGGGACAGCCGATCTTCATGCAGGCCTTGCAGCCCACGCACTTTTCCCGGGTCACCTGCAGGGGGGGCTTATGTACCGTCCCCTTGATCATGACGCAGGGGCGGCGGCTGATGATGATGGACGGCTCCTCCGCCTCCAGCTCTTCCTTCACGGCGGCGTCCACCTGGGCCAGGTCGTAGGGGTCCACCACCCGGACGCGGCGGAAGCCCAGCGCCCGGCACAGGGCCTCCAGGTCCACCTTCCCGGCGGGCTCACCCCGCAGGTTCTTGCCGGTGGTGGGGTTCTGCTGGTGGCCCGTCATGCCCGTGATGGAGTTGTCCAGGATGATGACGGTGGAGTTGGTCATGTTATAGGCGATGTCGGTGATGCCGGTGATGCCCGAGTGGATGAAGGTGGAGTCGCCGATCACGCCGACGCTGTGCTTCTCGCCCTCCCGGCCCATGGCCAGGTTGAACCCGTGCAGACCGGAGCAGGAAGCGCCCATGCAGACGTTCAGGTCCATGGAATTCAGCGGGGCGAGCGCGCCCAGGGTGTAGCAGCCGATGTCGCCGTAGACCATGCAGCGGTTCTTCTGGAGTACATAGAAGACGCCCCGGTGGGGACAGCCCGCGCACATGACCGGCGGACGGCCCGGAATGGCGTCGGCAATGGACAGGGTGGACGGCGTTTCCATCCCCATCTGCCGGCGCACCAGGTTCTGGGAGAACTCCCCGCAGATGGGGAAGACGTCCTTGCCCGTCACGGTCAGCCCCAACTGCTTGCAGTGGTTTTCAATGATCGGGTCCAGCTCCTCCAGCACGATCAGCTTGTCCACCTTGGCGGCAAAGTCGCGGATCAGGCGCTCGGGCAAGGGGTAGATCATGCCCAGCTTCAAAATGCTGGCGTGGGCGCCGAAGACCTCCCGGGCGTATTGGTAGGAAGTGGAGGAGGTGATCACGCCCACGGCGGTATCGCCCATCTCCACCCGGTTCAGTTCGGTGGTCTCGGCAAACTCGACCAAATCGCGGGTGCGCTGCTCCACCCGGACGTGGGCGTTGCGGGAATTGGCCGTCATCATGACCTTGGCGGGGTCCTTCACATAGGGGACCTGCGGCGGCTCCACCCGCTCCTCCGGCTCCACCACGCTCTGGGAGTGGGCCACCCGGGTGCACATTTTCAGGAACACCGGGGTGTTGAACTGCTCGGAAAGCTCGAAGGCGCGCCTGGCGAACTGCCGGGCCTCCTCCGAGTCCGCCGGCTCCAGCATGGGCACCTTGGCCGCCTGGGCGTAGTGGCGGGAATCCTGCTCGTTCTGGGAAGAGTGCATGGACGGATCGTCGGCCACGCAGATGACCAGACCGGCGTTCAGTCCTTGATACGAGATGGTGAACAGCGGGTCGGCCGCCACGTTGAGACCCACATGCTTCATGGCGCAGGCGCTCCTGCGCCCGCCCAGGCTGGCCCCGTGGGCCACCTCCAGCGCCACCTTCTCGTTGGGCGCCCACTCGCAGTAGATCTCGTCGTAGCGGGCGGCCTCCTCTGTGATTTCCGTGCTCGGCGTGCCCGGATAGCTGGATATGATCTTGCAGCCCGCTTCATACAGGCCGCGGGCAACCGCCTTGTTGCCCAGCATCAGTTCTTTCATGCCGTATTCCTCCCGTTGGCTGACGCCAAATTACCCTTTATTCTCCTTTTCCACCAGCTTGTCCGCACCGTAGCGCTCCCGCAGCTTGGGCTTTTCGATCTTGCCGGTGGCGTTTCTGGGAATGTCCGCGAAGATGATCTTCTTCGGGCGCTTGTACCGGGGCAGCTCCAGGCAGAAGGTGTCGATCTCCTCCTGGGTGGCGGTCATGCCGTCCTTGATCTCGATGATGGCGGCCGCGATCTCGCCCAGGCGGCGGTCAGGCAGGCCGATGACGGCCACGTCCTTGACCTTGTCACAGCGGCGCAGGAAATCCTCGATCTGCACCGGGTAGATATTCTCGCCGCCGCTGACGATCAGGTCCTTTTTGCGGTCCACCAGGAAGTAGAAGCCGTCCTCGTCCTGCATGGCCATGTCGCCGGTCAGAAGCCAGCCGTCCTTCAGTGCGGCGGCGGTGGCCGTTTCGTCGTTGTAATAGCAGGTCATGACGCCCGGACCCTTGACGCACAGCTCGCCCACCTCGCCGCGCTCGACTTCCGTTCCGTCGTCCCGGATGATCTTGCACTCCCAGCGGTATCCGGGCACGCCGATGGCGCCCACCTTATGAATGTTCTCCAGACCCAGATGTACGCAGCCCGGGCCGGTGGACTCGGACAGGCCGTAGTTGGTGTCGTACTCGTGGTGGGGGAAATACTCCTTCCAGCGGCGGATCAACGACGGCGGGACGGGCTGCGCGCCGATGTGCATCAGGCGCCACTGGTCCAGCTTGTAGTCCTCCGGCTTCAGATCGCCCCGGTCCAGGGCGTCCAGAATATCCTGCGCCCAGGGCACCAGCAGCCAGGCGATGGTGCACTGCTCGTCGGAGACGGCGGAGAGGATGGTCTCCGGCTTGGTGCCCTTCAGCAGGACGGCCCTGCTCCCGGCCACCAGACTGCCCATCCAGTGGAATTTCGCGCCGGTGTGGTACAGGGGCGGAATGCACAGGAAGGTGTCCTCCCGGCCCGTCTTGTGGTGCTTCTGCTCCATCTCCGCCGCCTGGGTCAGGCTCTGATGCTTGTGCAGGATGGCCTTCGGAAAGCCGGTGGTACCGGAGGAGAAGTAGATGGCGCCGAAATCCTCCTCGGTGATCTCCACCTGGGGGGCATGGCTGGAGCAGTTGGCCACCAGCTCCAGATAGCTCTCGGCAAAGCCGGGGCAGTTGTCGCCCACGTAGATCAGCAGACGGCCCTTGCTCAGCCGGTCCGCGTAGGTCTCGATCCGGCCGATGAATTCCGGGCCGAACACGATCATGTCCACCTCGGCCAGCTCGGCACAGTACAAAATCTCGTCGGCGTCGTAGCGGAAATTGAAGGGGACGGCCACCGCGCCTGTCTTCAGAACGCCGAAATAGATCGGCAGCCACTCCAGGCAGTTGTACATCAAAATGGCGATCTTGTCGCCCTTTTGGACCCCGCGGCTGATCAGCATATTGGCAAAGCGGTTGGCCTTTTCGTCAAACACGCTCCAGGTGATCTCCCGGCGGTAGGGGACGAATCGGCTGGGCTGGATCAGCTCGTACTCCTTCCATGTGGTCCTCCTGGTGTCCGGCTCGGCCGGGTTCAACTCCACCAGAGCGACCTCATCCGGGTACAGTCTGGCGTTTCTCTCAAGGAATTCTGTCACTGGCATAGCGCTGTGTCTCCCTCCAAATTTGTTTGCGGCTCCCATAAATGCTTTTACCCACTAAAGTATCATAGCCGCTGAGAAATGTCAAGCGCGCGGGGCTTGGATCGGCTTTGGGCGAAACGCGGGCGGGCACGTTGACTTTTTTCCTTCGGCATAGTAGACTGAAACCACAAACAGTAAGGAGGACGATCCTATGCTTCACATCTACTGCGGAGACGGAAAGGGCAAGACCACCTGTTCCATGGGCCTGGCGGTGCGCGCCGCCGGGCACGGGCGCAAGGTGGTGGTGGCCCAGTTTTTGAAAAGCGGCAACAGCGGCGAGCGGGCCGTACTGGAGCAGCTTCCCACCGTAAATTGTATACCGGTGCCGGGGACCATGAAATTCACCTTCCTAATGAACGAGCAGGAAAAGGCGGACACCCGGGCACAGATGACCGCCATCTTTTCCCGGGCGGCGGAGCTGGGCCGGGAGAGCGACCTGCTGGTGCTGGACGAGCTTTGCAGCGCCGTCAGCACCGGGATGGTGCCCCTGGAGGAGGTGCTTGCCTTTCTGGACAGCCGCCCGGAAAACCTGGAGGTGGTCATCACCGGCCGCGACCCGGCCCCCGAGCTGCAGGAGCGGGCGGATTATATCACCGAGATGCGGAAGATCAAGCATCCTTTCGACAAAGGCGTGAACGCCCGGGAAGGAATCGAATGGTAAACCGAAAATAAAAAATGGTTGACAATCGAAAGACTCCGTAGTATATTCAGTATATCACCTGAGACCTTGTTTGCAAATTAGTGATCTGCTCGACAGCGAGGATTTTCCTGTTGGCAGGCCATACGGCCCAGCCTGACAGGAAGGTCCCGCTGTTTGGCATGTCGCGCGGCGGAGCAGGGTCGGATCATATGGAGGAATCGAATATGTCAACCACACCCGCGGTATCCGGAAGCAAAACACATCAAAAAATACAGAGCATGGCCTATATCGCGCTGTTCGCGGTGGTGATGGCCGTCTGCGCCTGGATTTCCATCCCGACGCCCTGGGGGGTGGAATTCACCCTGCAGTGCTTCGCCATCTTCCTAGCCGTGGGCGTGCTGGGCGGCAGGCGGGGGACGCTGGCCGTGGTGGTCTACATCCTGCTGGGCGCCGTGGGCGTGCCGGTGTTCGCCGGCTTCACGGGCGGTCTGGGCGCCCTGCTGGGCACGACCGGCGGATATATCATCGGCTTTTTCTTTACCGCTCTGGTCATGTGGGCCCTGGAGACCCTGCTCGGGCGCAAGCTCTGGGTGCTGGCCGTGTCCATGGTGCTGGGCCTGATCGTCTGCTACGCCTTCGGCACCGCGTGGTTTATGGTGGTATATGCCCGCAATGCGGGGGCGATCGGCCTGGCCACCGCGCTGGGCTGGTGTGTGATCCCCTACATCATCCCCGACCTGGTGAAGATCGCCCTGGCCTTGGTCCTGAGCGACCGGCTGCGCGCGCTTTTGAAGCTGGCATGAAAATACGTCCCCACCATGGCATGTGCTTGGCGTTTTTCGTGGGCGAGGGCTACAGCGGCGGCTTCACCGCCCACATGGCTCAGGTGCGGGAGCGGCTGCTCCGGGAAGACCCGGAGGTGTGCCTGTGCCCCGAGACCGATGAGATTTGTTTCCGCTGCCCCAACAACGAAAGCGGCCTGTGCAGCGCCGGGGAGAAGGTGGACCGCTATGACCGCGCCGTGCTGGAGCGGTGCGGCCTGACGCCCGGCCAGCGCATCCGGTGGAGCAGGTTTTCCCGCCTGGTGGAGGAGCGTATCCTGTCCGCCGGGCAGAGGGAGATGGTCTGCGGCGACTGCCAGTGGAACGGGCTGTGTGCCGGAGTTCAGAAATAGAAGAAACCCCCCTTTTGGGTCAAGCGCCCAAAAGGGGGTTCTTTTGTATCTTATGCCAGAGCTTTCGGCGCCTGATACAGGAAAATCAGGTACAGGATGTAAGCAATGAGATTGAAAATTACCAGCAGGATTCCCAGCGCGGCGGCCAGCACGGGGATGAAGCTCAGCAGAGCGATGACAATGCTCGCCACGGCGCAGACCAGATAGAGCTTCCACACCCTTTGCCCCTTGGCAGACAGCTCATCCTTGCCCATGCTGTGAGCCAGGTTGACGGTGGTGTTGATCACAAAATACGCCACAGCCAGATTCAGAACGGTATCGACAATGCCCAGGATCGAGGCAAATACGCCGTCGGCAAACATGCTGACGACGCTCACCACCAGATTGACAATGGTGATGATAAAGGCGGTTTTGTAGCCCTCGTCATCCGTGCTGGCCTGGTACAGGCCCACCAGGATCAGCACCTGGGCGACGATGAGCAGGATGGGACCCAGAATGGGCACCAGGGACAGGACGGCGCCGACAATGGCAAGAATTTCGGCGATGAACAGCAGTTTCAGTCCGCCCGCGGCTTTGGGGTAACTTCTCATGTTGGATTCCTCCTCAATTTTCTTTATCATATCGCCTTGCGGCGCTATGCTCTGTTTTCGCGCTTTCATTGATCCCAGTAGTGATACTTCTTGCGCTTGGCGACCAGGAAAATGACCGCCATGGTCATGGCCATGACCTCCGCCGCCACCACGGAGGCCCAGATGCCGTCCAGGCCGAAGGCCAGGGGCAGGAGCATGACCGCCGCGATCTGGGCCACCAGGGTGCGCAGCATGGAGATGGTGGCCGAGGTGGCGGCGTCGTTCAGCGCGGTGAAAAAGCCAGGGGTGAAATAGCCGAAGCCCACGAACAGGAAGGAGAAGGCGTACACACGCAGTCCGTGCCGGGTCATGTTCAAAAGCTCCGCGTCGTAGCCCACGAAGATCATGGACAGGGGCGTGGCAAAGATCTGGGCCAGCAGGAACATGGAGACCGAAGCCGCTCCGATGACGCCGATGCTTTTTTTCAGCAGGCCCTTCAGCTCCCCGTGGTTCTGTGCGCCAAAGTGGTAGCCCACAATGGGCGCCGTGCCCAGGGTGTAGCCGAAGAACACGGAGAGGAAGACGGTGTTGATGTACAGCAACACGCCGTAGGCCGCCACGCCGCTCTCGCCCGCGTACTTCATCAACTGCAGGTTATACAGCATTCCCACCAGGTGCAGGGACAGGTTGCCGATCAGCTCGGAAAAGCCGTTGGCGCAGGCCTTGCACAAGGCCCTGCCGTCCCGGACGGTCCTGCTCAGCCGCAGCAGGCTGGTGTTGGGGCGGAAGAAGTAGACCAGCGGGATCACGCCGCCGATGAACTGGCTGACGGCGGTGGCCAAAGCCGCGCCCGTCAGGCCCAGGGGGAATACCGCGACCAGAAGGGCGTCCAGCACGATATTGGTCACACCGGCCGCCGCGGTGGTCAGAAAGCCGAGCTGGGGCCGCTCCGCCGTGACAAAAAAGCTCTGAAATTCCAGGTGGATGATGTAGGTGGGCAGTGCCGCCAGCGTGATGCGCCCGTAGGCGACGCAGCGATCCAGCAGCTCCCCCTCCGCGCCCAGCATGGACGCCACGGGGCGGATCAGCAGATAACCTAAAACGGTCAGGACAATGCCGACGCCAAAGGAGGTGTAGACCAGCAGAGAAAAGATGCGGTTCGCCTTTTCCCGGTCCCCCTCGCCCATGGTCTTGGACACCAGTGCGCTGCCGCCGGAACCGAACATGAAGCCCACCGCGCCGAGGAACATCAGGAAGGGGACGATGAAATTCACGGCGGCAAAGGAGGTCTTCCCCACAAAGTTGGAGACAAAGAAGCCGTCCACCACGCCGTAAATGGAGCTGAAGAGCATCATGCCGATGGAGGGCAGGGTAAAGTGCAGGAGCTTCCGGACAGTGAAGTGGTCGGAGAGCTGAATGCGCATTATGCTCTCCCAAACCAGCGTGCCGCGAATTCCGCCACGGCGGGCGCCAGCTCTTTCAGGTCCCAGCCGGTGGTGTTCACGATCAGGTGGTAGGTGCCCCGGTATCCCCAGTCGGAGTTGGAAAGGATCTCTCTGGTGCGGGCGCGGTTCTTGTCAATGCGGCGGATCCGCTTCTCGATCTCCTTGGGCGAGGTGTTTTCGCCCTCCTTGGCCCGCTCGATGCAGCGCTGTACCTTGGTCTCCATATCGGCGCAGACAAACAGGTTGAAGGGCTTGTATTCCTCCAGCAGAATATCGGCGTTGCGGCCGACAATGACGCAGCTTTTGCCCCTCTTTCCGATCTCCTCAATGACCCGCTTCTGCTCCAGCAGGAGGCCCACCTGGGGCGACTGCAGGACCATGGGCGAGGCGAAGGTGCGCTGCACGGTCAGGGGAACGCTCTGCCAGCCTTGATCCTCCAGGGCGTTCTCCACGTAGCCCTCGTCCAGGCCGCATTTTTCCGCGATGGCGGCAATGATCTCGCCGTCATAATAGTCGTAGCCCAGCGTCTCCGCGATCCGGCGGCCCAGCTCCCGGCCGCCGCTGCCGAATTCCCGGCTGACTGTGATAATATTCATACTCATACAAAGACCTCCTTTGAGATTCCCAGAGGGAAACAGTACCGTTCTCTTACAGCTTTTATTTTATCACACATTTTTCCAAAAGCAAAGGAAACCCCGCAGAAAAATTTCCGCGGGGTTTCCTTTGCTTTATAAGATCCACGCCGATCCCAGCACCCGCTCACCGTCGTAAAACACGGCCAACTGCCCCGGCGTGGGGGCGCGCAGGGGCGTTTCCGAGCGGACAGTGACCGCCCCGTTTTCTCCCGGGATGACCACCGCCGGGTCGGCGCGGCGGGAGTGGCGCAGGCGCACCTGACAGGAGAAGGGCCGCGCGGGGGGCGCGTCCGTCAGCCAGTTGGGATCGGCGCACCGGACCTCCGTGCGGCCCAGGTCGCTTCCGTCGGACAGGGTGACGGTGCTGCGGGCCGGGTCGATGGCCGCGACGAAATAGCGGTGCGGTCCGGACACGCCCAGTCCCCGGCGCTGGCCCAGGGTGTAGCGGTGGATGCCCTTGTGACGGCCCAGAATGTTGCCGTCCCGGTCGATGAAATCTCCGGGGGGTGCGGCCGCGCCCCGCGCTTCCAGCCAGGCGGCGTAATCGTCGTGGGGGACAAAGCAGATCTCCATGGAGTCCGGTTTGTTGGCCACGGGGATGCCGTAGTTCTCCGCGAGGGCGCGCACGGCTGTTTTTTCGTGATCACCCAGGGGAAATATCACGTTCTGTAATATCTCCCGGGGCAACCGGGCCAGCAGGTAGGACTGGTCGTTGGACGGCGCGCCCCGGTACAGCCCGCCGCGGACGGTCCGGGCGTAGTGGCCGGTGGCGACCTTTTCCGCGCCTATCCGCTCCGCCTCGGCCAACAGGGCGGGGAATTTCACCAGGGGATTGCACCGGGCACAGGGCAGCGGCGTGCGCCCGGCCAGGTAGTCGGCGGCGAAGGGGGCGCACACATGCCGCTCCAGCTCATCCGCGATGGAGCGCACCGCAAAGGGAATGCCGATGGAACCGGCCACGGCGCGGGCGTCGTCCGCGCCGCCGCCGCCGCCCAGGCCGATGTCCAGATAAACGCCGGTCACGGCATAGCCCTGCTCCAGCAGCAGGCGGGCGGCCACCGCCGAGTCCACCCCCCCGGACAAGCCGAGGATGACCTTATCCTTCATCGGGACAAACCTCCACCCGGTACTGCGGAACGAAGTCTCCCGCGTCCCCGTACCAAACCTCGTTTCCCGGCACGCCGCCCCAGACCGGGATGGTCCCGCGGGAGGCTGTCGGATACAATTCGTCCGTCATCGTCTTTTATTTCTCCAAATAGACCATCAGGGCGGCGATATCCGCCGGGGAGACGCCCGAAATACGGCTGGCCTGGCCCAGATTCGCCGGGCGGATCCGGGAGAGCTTCTGGCGGGCCTCCAGCCGCAGGCCCGCCAGGGCGGAGTAATCCAGGTCGGCGGGCAGAGGGCGGCGCTCCAGCTTTTTCATCTCCTCCACCTGCCGAAGCTGGCGGTCGATATAGCCCTGATATTTGATGGCGATCTCCACCGCCTCGGCCACCTCGTGGGGAAGCTCCGGGCGGCCCGGGTCGCGGGAGGCAAGGCTTTCGTAAGTATTTTCCGGGCGGCGCAGCAGGTCGCACAGCCGCCCCTCCGCCGTGCCCGTGTGCTCCAAGCGCTTGATCTCCCGGTCCACGGCGGCGTATTTCTCCCGAACGCGGTCATACTGCTCCCGGCTGACCAGTCCCAGCTCATACCCGATATGGGTCAGCCGCCGGTCGGCGTTGTCCTGACGGCAGAGCAGGCGGTATTCCGTGCGGGAGGTCATCATGCGGTACGGCTCGTCGGTGCCCTTGGTCACCAGGTCGTCGATCAGCACGCCGATGTACCCCTGCTCCCGGCCCAGCACCAGGGGCGGACGGCCCAGCAGCTTCCGCGCGGCGTTGACGCCCGCCATAAAGCCCTGGGCGGCGGCCTCCTCATACCCGGAGGAGCCGTTGAACTGGCCCGCGCCGTACAGACCGGGCACCTTTTTGCACTCCAGGGTGGGCAGCAGCTCGGTGGGGTCCACGCAGTCGTACTCGATGGCGTAAGCCGCCCGGGTCATCTCGGCGTGCTCCAGACCGGGAAGGGTGTGGAGCATCGCAAGCTGCACGTCCTCGGGCAGACTGGAGGAGAAGCCCTGGATGTACAGCTCTTCGGTGTTCAGGCCCATGGGCTCGATGAACAGTTGGTGCCGGGGCTTGTCGGCAAAGCGCACCACCTTGTCCTCGATGGAGGGGCAGTACCGGGGGCCGACGCCCTCGATCGCCCCGGAGAACAAGGGAGAGCGGTGCAGGTTGGCCCGAATCACGTCGTGGGTCTTCTGATTGGTGTAGGTCAGGTAGCACACCGCCCGGTTTTCCGGGACGTGCTCCGTCTGAAAGGAAAAGGGGAGCGCGTCGGGGTCCCCCTCCTGAATTTCCAGTTGGGAAAAGTCCACGCTGCGGCGGTTGACCCGGGGCGGCGTGCCCGTCTTGAAGCGGCGCAGGGAAAGGCCCAGCTTTTCCAGGCTCTCCGTCAGCGCCAGCGCGGGGGCCAGTCCGTCGGGACCGGACTGCCGGGTGACCTCGCCGATAATGGTGCGCCCGCCCAGGTAGGTGCCGGTGCAAAGGATGGCGGCCCGGACCGGATAGACCGCGCCGGTGGCGGTTTTCACCCCGGACACCGCGCCGCGCTCGGTCAGGATCTCCGTCACCTCCGCCTGACGGACGGACAGGTTTTCCTGCAGCTCCAGGGTGTGTTTCATGACCTCCTGATACCGGCGGCGGTCGGCCTGGGCGCGCAGGGACCAGACGGCGGGACCCTTGCCCCGGTTCAGGATGCGGTACTGGATGCAGGCGCGGTCGGCGGCTTTTCCCATCTCGCCCCCCAGAGCATCCAGCTCCCGCACCAGGTGGCCCTTGCCCGTGCCGCCGATGGCGGGGTTGCAGGGCATATTGCCCACCGCGTCCAGATTGACGGTGAAGCAGATCGTGCGCAGGCCCATGCGGGCGCTTGCCAGGGCGGCCTCGATGCCCGCGTGGCCCGCGCCGATGACGGCGACGTCAAATTGTCCGGCGATATAATCCATGGTCAGTCACCTGTGTGTAAAATGATCAGGGGCAGGTCGGGGCGGTTGAACAGGCGGAAGGCGTGAAAGGGCACCGTGTTGCTGCCCAGGCCCCGGGAGACAAAGCAATAGCCGCCCGACGCAAAGGGGTACAGGCCCGCGTCGTAGTCGGGGAAAAACTCCCGGTTGACGCCCAGCAGGCCCACGTCCAGGATCGGAATGCGGAAGATGCCTCCGTGGCCGTGGCCGCACAGCACCAGGTCATAGCCCCAGCCGCCGTACTTCTCCACCGTGTTTCGGTGGGATAAGAGGATGGTGTAGTCGGCGTCGATCTCCTGCCGCAGCACGTCGCCCGTCTTCTGGTCGGCGGGGCCGTTGGGGTCGTCCACCCCCGCGACGGCGAGGGTGGCGCCGTCCTTTTCCCACAGTTCATAGCTGTTGGTCAGCACCCGCACGCCGCATTCGCGCAAAAGCTCCTTCAGTTCCACGACTCGCTTCACCGCCCACTCGTGGTTGCCGGTGACGTAATAGGTGGGCGCGATGGCTGCCAGTCCTTCCGCCAGGGCGGGCAGCATTTCAAACTGGGACTCCTGGTCGATCAGGTCGCCGGTAATGGCGATCAGGTCGGGCTTCAGAGCGGCCACTTTCTCCAGCAGCGTCGCATTGTCCGTGCCGAATTCCTTCCCGTGAATGTCGGACAGGTGGACGATGCGCAGTCCGTCAAAGGCGGCGGGCAGCTCGGGGGAGGTCACATCCACCGTCTGCGTTTTCAGGCCGTTCTGCTGCCAAAGGAAAAACAGGACCAGCGCCGCCAGCAGAAGCAGGAGAAGGACCGCCCGCCGTCCCCAGCGGCGGGGACGGCGGCGGGCGTCAGTCGTCGTCATGGAGGTAGTAGGGCTTCATCAGGGAGGGCTGCTCCGTGGAGTCCTTCACATGGCTGCGGGGCAGTTCCACCGGACGGGGGCGGTCATTGCGGCGGGACCGGGAGCGCTTTTTGCCACCGGAGGGAACGCCCTCCCCCTTGGATACGGTGGGCTTTTCCTTGACCTGCGCCGCCTTCTTCTGCTGCGGGGCGGCGGATTTCTTTGCGGCGGGGGGATTTTCCTTGGGCTGCTGCCTGCCCCGGCGGGCCTGTCCGCCCGCCTCCTGCCGCGGCTTGGCCTGGGCGCTGGCCGTTCTGGGCCGGGGAGCCAGCAGGCGGGCGGTGGCGTCCATGATGCGGTCGCTGGCAAAGGGGTCGGGGCGCACAAAGTCGCTGACCGCCTGGGCGGGCTTGGCGGGCATGGTATCCTCCAGCCGCTGCCGGCGCACGCCGCGCCTGGACGCCGCCTGGACGGGCTTTTCCGGTTTGACGGCCTGCGGCGCCTTGGGCGCTTCCTTTGCTTTTTGGGGGGCGGCCTCCTTCTTGGGCTTGGGCGCGGGGGCCTGGGTTGCCTGGACAGCCTGGGCCTTGCGGCGCTCCTGCGCCCGGGCGCGGGCGTTCTCCCTGCCCTCCTTCCGGGCCTGTACCATGGGGTCCACGCCGGTGGCCGGCTCCACCATGGGATAGGGGTGATCGTCGATGACGGGCAGTTTGCGGCCCAGCAGCTTCTCGATCCCCTTCAGATAGTCCTTTTCATCCGCCCGGCAGAAGGACAGGGCGGTGCCGTCCCGCCCGGCCCGGCCGGTGCGGCCGATGCGGTGGACGTAGGTCTCGGGCACCTCGGGCAGGTCGTAGTTGACCACCCAGTTCAGCGCGTCGATGTCGATGCCCCGGGCGGCGATGTCGGTGGCCACCAGGGCGGTCAGCCTGCCCGCCTTGAAGTCGGCCAGCGCCTGCTGGCGGGCGGTCTGGCTCTTGTTGCCGTGGATGGCGGCGGCGGTGATGCCCCGCTTCTGCAGGTCCTGGGCGATGCGGTTGGCGCCGTGCTTGGTGCGGGAAAAGACCAGCACGCTGTCCATGCCCTTCTCCTGAATGAGATGGGCCAGCAGCTTGGTCTTGTTGCCCTTGTCCACAAAGTAGACGCTCTGGGCGATGACCTCCACCGGAGAGGAGACGGGGTCCACCTCCACCCGGGCGTAGTCGTGCAGCAGGGCGTTGACCAGCTCCATGACCTCGGGGGGCATGGTGGCGGAGAAAAACAAAGTCTGCTTCTGCTCGGGCAGCAGCTTGAGCACCCGGCGCACATCGTGGATAAAGCCCATGTCCAGCATCCGGTCGGCCTCGTCCAGCACGAAGATCTCGATATGGGACAGGTCCAGCAGGCCCTGACCGTGGAGGTCCAGCAGGCGGCCGGGGGTGGCCACCAGGATGTCCAGGCCCTGCTTGATCTTGTCCACCTGGGGCTGCTGCCCCACGCCGCCGAAGATGACGGCGGAGCGCAGGGGCAGGTGCTTGCCGTAGGCCTCGAAGCACTCCTCAATCTGCAGCGCCAGTTCCCGGGTGGGCGTCAGGATCAGGGCGCGGATGGAGCGGGGGCCTTTGGCGTGGGCGGCGTTCAGGCGCTGTAAAATGGGAGCGGCGAAGGCGCAGGTCTTGCCTGTGCCCGTCTGGGCGCAACCCAGCACGTCCTGCCCCTTCAGGGCAGGAGGAATGGCGCCGCGCTGGATGGGGGTGGGCTGGGAATAGCCCTGTTCGTTCAGTGCGGTGAGTATTTGGGGCAAAAGCCCGAGTTGTTGAAATGTCATATTTTTGTGTTCAATCCTTCTTTCCTCCCGAAGCGGCCAAGGCGCGCAGCACGGCGGCCACCGTCTCCTCCAGGGTCTGCCCGGCGCAGTCCACGGTAATATCGGCCCAGCGCCGGTACAGGGGAGCGCGGTAATCGTACAGGTCCTTCAGGGTCTGCCCGGGCTCCATGGCGATGCCCCGGGTGCTGATATTGTTCAGTCGCGTTTCCAGTTCCTGCAGGGGCAGGCGCAGGTAGATCACCCTGCCCAGATCCTTCAGGTGGGCCATGGAACGCTCCCGGCAGACGCAGCTTCCGCCGGGGGAAATGACGGAATTCTCACAGTTGACCGAGCAGATGGCGGCCTGTTCCAGGTCCAGAAAGGCCCCAGTGCCGCGCCGGTTGAGAATATCCTGAAGCAGTGCGCCCTCCCGCTGCTGGAGGGTCAGGTCGGTGTCGATAAAATCAAAACCCAGGGCTTTGGCAAGCAGCACGCCCACCGTGCTCTTGCCCGAGCCGGGCATACCGATAAGGATAATATTTTCCATGGGTAGGATGGCTCCTTTGAGTCAATGAGATTCCACAATTAAAATATTATAGCAAAAAAAATCCGGCAGGGCAACTGCCGGATTTCAGCCTGTCAAAAAACCTCGTAGAGTTCGCGGCGCGCACGCCGCGAAAAAGTTGGAATCCGTTTTCTCCGGCGACATGCCGCAGCGTGAAGAAAATGTGCCAGTGGCACATTTTTAGCGCAGGCTGGGCAGCTACGCTGCCCAGGGGACCTTTCCTCGGAGAAAACACTTCTCGGCCTGCAAACGTGCATTTTGTCTGCCGAAGGCGGACAAAATGTGCGCTGCGGCAGGCCGCAGTCCCTTTGTCGGAAAAGGCGGACAGCCTTTTTCGACAGTCCCAAATCCGGCAGGGCAACCGCCGGATTTTCGGACCCGGTGAACGGGAGTCGATTTGGGGCATCCCAAAACCGGGACATGGGCAGCTTCCGTCGTTTTGACCGGGCGGCCTTTTGCTATTTGCCGCGGCGGACGCGGACCCGGATGGCGTTCCAAAGCTCCAGCAGCTCCCGGCAGCGCAGGACATACAGCGCCGCCGCGTAGACCACGCAGCCCAGGATCAGGCGGCAGACCACGCGCAGGAACAGGCTGTTTTGAAACAGCCCTCCCGAAAAATACACGGCGGCTGCGCAGAAGAGCAGGGCCACAGCGCACTTCCAAATGGCGCGCCAGCAGGAAAAGAACCGGAAATCCGGCATATAGCGCTTGGCGGTGACCACCAGAAGCACCACGGACGCGATGGCGGAAAGACTGGTGGCGATGGTGATGCCGAGAATGCCGATACAGCGGGAAAGGATAATGCTGGCCGTGATGTTCAAAACCACGGAGATCATGCTGATGATCATGGGCAGCCGGGTCTTCTGAAAGGCGAAGTGGATGCGGATCATCACCTCCCGCAGCGCGATGATGGGGAAGCCCACGGCAAAGCCGATCAGGGCCATGGTGGTGTGCTCCACCGCCTCCACAGTGAATTTGCCGCGCATATAGATCAGGGTCACGATATCCCGGGAGCTGAGTATGGCGATGACGGCCACGGGGGTCAGAACCAGGATCATGGCGGAAACGGCACGGGTGAGCATGGCGTTGATCTGTTCTGCGTCCTGCTCCGCCGCCAGGCTGGCAAACTGGCTCAGCAGCACCATGGTGATGGTGGCGGTGAAGGTGCCGGTGACAAACTGCTCCAGCGTGTAGGCGTAGGAGTAGGCGGAGGCGACGCCCTCGCCCAGGTAGGAGCACAGGGCCTTGTCGATGATGCCGTTGAGCTGGATCACGATATTGCTGATGAGGATCGGCAGCGCCAGACGGCCCACCTGCGCCAGCCGCGCGTCCCGCATTTTCAGGGTGGGCCGGAAGCTGTAGATCCCCCGGCAGCGCAGGTGCAGGAAGATGATCTGGATGATGTTGGCGACATAGTAGGCGTACACGACGGAGACGATGCCCAGCTTCTCACCCAGCAGGATCATGGAGAGGATCGTCAAAGGATTGTAGATAACGCCGTACAGCTTGCCGGGCACAAAGATATTGTTGGCATTGAGCACCGCCGCGTAGATCGACTGGAAGGCCGAGAAAATAAAGGCGATGGAGAAAACACGCAGATAATGGGCCAGAAGACTGAGCTGCCCGGCGTCGTAAGCCGGGGCGAGCAGCCTGCCCACCTGGGGGGCAAAGCCGTCCAGCACCAAAATGGCGGCCGCGGCGGCGGTCAGGAACAGCACCAGCACCTTGGAGGCCACCTCACCGGCGGCCTTTTTGCCATCCTTGACCGCGATGGCAATGTATACGGTCACCAAAGCCGTGGTCAAAGCGGTGGTGAAGGCGCCGGCGACGTTGATCATGAAATCACTGGAGATAAAGTAGATGTCGGTCACGTCGTTGGAGCCGTACACGCCGGCCATCAGGGTCTGGCGCAAGAAGCCCAGGACCTTGGAGACCAGCATTACGATGACGACAGCGGTGGTCGATTTTAGGATGGTTTTGCTCGTCGACATATATTTGTTATCCTTTGTGTTTCAGAAGGTTTACAAAGTAGCGGAAAAAGGGCTGCGGATCGCGGCAGGAAAACAGGCCGTCCCGCACCGACGGCGAGAGGGAGGCGCGAAGATCGCGCCAGCCGCAGGCACGGTCGCCGCCCCTGAGCTGGGCGGCGGCGGCCAGGAAGCAGTGGGGGGCGAATTTCATGCGCGCGCCGACGCGGTAAGCCGGCTCGCAGCGGGCAAGGTCCAGGGGCCGGGCGGCGCCCAGGGCCGCCTTGACGTAGCTTTCAAAAAAGGCGGCGTGGGAGATCTCCGCCAACGCGGCGCTGCCCCAAATGCGGGGGTTGATCTCCAAAAGGAAGGGCCGCTCCACGGAGCCTTTGAAGTCCAGCATGGCGATGCCCCGGAACCGGATGGCGGTCAAAAGATCGCAGGCGTATTGCAGAAGTTTGCGGTCGAAGACCGTGCGGCATAAGCAGGTGGGTCCGCCGGAGAGGGGATACTCCCGGTCGCTGACGTAGCAGAGAAAATCCACCGGACGGCTGTCGGCGTCCATGACCACGGCCACGCCCACATCCTGCCCGGTCAGGTAGTCCTGGATCAGGGGGGAGGGGGAAATGGCGTCCATACGGGTATATTCGCGCACGAAGGCGGCGGCGTCCCGGGCGATGGCGTACCGCTCGTGGGATTTCAGGCCCAGGGCCTCGCCGTTGCGGTATTTGATGATGCAGGGATAGCGCACCCGGGGAGCAAAATCCGCCGGGGACACGCCCTGGGGAAGAAAATCTGTGTGAGGCGTGGGGACGCCCAGCTCCGCGGCCAGGGCGCGTACCCTGGCCTTGTCGTCCGCGTAAGCCAGCGTTTCGGGGGCGGCTGTCAGAAAGCGGACGCGGTCTTTGAGTTCCGGGTGTTCGGCAAAGGACTGCAGGGTGGCGCGGCCCACGGGGAGGATGACGTCGCCCTCCCGGCAGGCGGCGGCAATGGCGGCGGCGGCGTTTTCCGTGCGGGGCCAGGTCAAATCCCCGCCGCAGCTTCGGGAGCGGGAGGCCAGGTGCAGCTTGTCCGGAACATCGGCGTAGTCGCCGCAGAGCACGTCATAGCCCGCAGCGTGCAGCGTGCGCGCCGGGGGGACGGCCATTTTGTATTTACAATCTGTGATGATCACGCGCATATTATTTCACAAATCCGGCGATAAGCTGCACCGCGTCTTCACGCTTTACCGCGGATTGGTCCTTGAATCTGCTCTCGTCCACCGCGATGCCCCTGGCCAGGGCCAGATCCAGCATGGCGTTGCCCGAGGCGTCCTTCAGCCGGAAGTCCGCCTGCTGGGCGGCGACGGCGGCAAGCTCACGGAAACCCATGGGGCGGGGCAGGCGCAGGCTCTGCGGGTCCGCCGCCATCAGGTAAAATTCCTCGGCGGTGATATTGCGCTCGCCGTGGAAGGTGTTGTTTTGATACCCCGTCACATGCTTTGCCTGCAGCAGACGCTGCACATAGGGCATGGCGGGGCTGCCGGCGGGCAGGTCCTCGAAGGGGGACAGGGCCAGCAGCTCCGAGACGGAGACGACACGGTAGCCGTAATCCGCCAGCAGCTTGAGCTGCTGGGGCAGCGCATCCTCGATCGGGGCGCGCAGGGACATATTGCAGCCGTCCTTTTGGAAGATGATCTGGCCGTTGAGGCTGTCCGGGTCCTGCTCCAGCGCTTCCCGCAGGGGGAGGAGCATCCTTTCGATTTCTTTTTCGTAGCTGTCCTCCGGCTGCCAGCCGGCGCCGTCGAAGGAAGCGGCCATGTACTGGTAGCCCATGACGCGGTAGGCGTCGTAGGCCGTGCCGCCCTGGGGAATGGCGTCGATGTAGTGGGGCGGACGGGAGAGGGTCATCTCATAGCCGAAGCTGTCCTTGATATAGCGGTGCAGACGGTCCAGATCGCCCGTGACCTGCTCCAGAGTCTCGAAATGGCGGCGGCTGCCGTAGACGGCGCGCATCGGTCCGAAAAGACGGTGGGTGCAGCTATGGTTGGTCAGCTCATGCCCGCCCTCCAGGATTTTTTTGATCAGCTCCGGCTGGTTCAGCGCGCCCGCCAGGGCGTCGTGACCATAATAGGGATAGTGGTCATAGCTGACGCCGCTCCAGGTGAAATCGCGCGGCTTGCCCTCGGTGTCGGGGTAGTTTTCAGCCGTGGTGCCGATCACGTCGAAGGACGCGGTGGCGTCCGCCTCCCGCAGGGAGGCGAGCAGAGATTCCGTCAGGCCCTGCTTCCTGCCGGAAAAGCTGTGGGCGCAGGGGCCGTCGTCGAAGGTCATGGCCACAAAGCGGCCCCCTTCGGGGGGATAGACGCGCTCAATGCGGCGCACGGGGGAGAGCACCTTGCCCGCCTGGGCCTTTTTATACTGTTTGACTTTGGCATTGGCTTTTCTTGCGAGGTTGTATAAAAACATAAGCAAATTTCCTTTCACATTCCAAGTGCCCGGCAGCGGGGGGAAGGCCCTGCGTTTCATCGAAGGGGACCAAGATCTGCCGCCTGTCATAAATAATGTTATAGTATACCATCCCTTCCGAAAAATAACAAGGCGGAGTAAAGCGGTTTCCGCTCTGATTTTTCAGCCTCAGACCAGAGCGGAAACCCCCGCCCATCGGCAAAATGCCGACAGGCGGGGGTTTGATTTGTCCGTGGATGTTATCCGATGTACTTGACGTTGGTAAAATAGGTCAAAAGCCGCTCGTCGGGAAATTTTTGATCCAGAAAAGCCTCCACCGCGTTGCCCGGGGGCGCGCCCTGCCGGCGCGCGTCCATGCGCAGCAGGGCGGCGGCGGTCAGGGCGATGTTCAGGGCCATCAGCACCACCAGCACCCGGGTCAGCCGCCGGGAAGGATGGCGGGGCCGGTCCAGCCGGGCGCACAGGGCGGGCCAGCATACCCGCATCCACACCAGCGCGGCCAGGCCCCAGAAGACGGAGAAGAGCAGGCAGATCCGCCCGTTTAAATTGAGGGGCAGATGGTCGTAGCTCCAGAAGCGCAGGCCGAACATGGCCTCCTGCAGCCAGGAGCAGAAATATTCAAAGGCGGAACCCACCGCCGCGCCGCCGAGGAAGAGGGCGGGCGCGCCGTAGGGCTGCAGACGGTAGAGAAGCAGGGTGAACAGCACCGCGCCGATCCCCCACACCAGGGAAAAGGGGCCGTAGAGCACGCCGCTGCGGTTCATCAAAACGCCCCGCGTCAGCAGCATGAACACCGTCTCGATCAGCACCCCGGCGACCGAGGCGCAGAGGAACGCCCAGAACAGGCGGTAAAAATCCGGCCGCACGGAGACCGCGGCTTCCGTGGAGCGGGCCTTGACCAGGGTCACAGCAAACATCTCCTTCCATGTTGACCTGAAAGCAGGGTAACACGGAAGAAGAGGAAAAAGCATAAAGAAATTCTTACGTTTTGATTAAGTTTGCGCCGCGGCGAAAGGGAGCGTTATGCTCCATTGAAAAAATGAAAGAGTTCTAAAGCAAGGAAGGTGAAAGAATATTTTGTGCACATAGTGAGGGGAAAATAGCTGTGTAGTTTTTGGAAATAATCTAATGAATCTATATTTATATATATTAAATAATTGCAAAAAATTATCTAAAATGTAAAATGTATATTGACAAATATAAGATTATATGTAAAATATAAACAAGAAAGTGGCTTGCAAGCGCCAAAATGACGGAGAAATAGAGAAGAGGAGAGTCCAAGGGGTTGAGTGGACCATGTGCGAGGCGGAGATAACAAGAAGCTATTCACTAATATAAAACCAAGGGTAGTCATGAAGAAGTCCGCCTCATACGAACAAATAAAGTAAAGATGTCTTTTGCTAGAAAGAAGGCGCAAAATATGTTAAAACGATTTCTGTGTTCCACATTTGCATTCTGCATATGCTGTTGTGCAATTATACTACCCGCAAATGCAGCGGCTACTTCAATATCGGTTTGTCCTGAAACCAATCCTCAGCGCAATGATAATGTTGTAGTTTTGAACGATCCAGAATTGCTACAAATGTTTGAAAGCACGGGCGCTTTGTTAAGTACTGATCCAGATCCCGAACCTGGCCCCAATCCTCACCAGCCTGAAATTACTTTGACAAACCGGGTTCTTGTTGGAGAAAGATATTATGGTGATCAGCCGTTTATTGTTGATTCGCTTCAAGGGCCGCTAGTGAAGCCCAGTTTTGAACTCGTTACATCTTCAACCTGTGGCTGGAATGCTGATGTTAGCATTAGCAAGTCATTAATAAGTGCTACTTTTGGAGTAAACTTTTCTAAGGAGTATTCTTTGAAGCGTACTATTACCTTTGGTGATGTTGCTGCGGGTGAAACTCTGATATATAGAGCATATGTAAATTACTGTGTATACCAGTATGATATTCTTACAGATGGTGTAAAAACAGGAACTGGAAGATACTGGACTCCGGTTGGGATAGTTGTCACTCAAAGCAGAATGTGATATGTATGAAAAAGGTAATTTTAGGTCTTGGGTTTTGCGCTTTGTCGTTACTTGGTGTAATGGCATTGATTGGCCTTGCCATACCTATGGTTCCTGAATTGACCCAATGGTCAATAAAAGGAAGAGTATGGACAGCATTATTTGATTATTTAGGATTAGCCCCTATTTTTTGGAGCTGCGTTATCTTGTTTTTATTTGGCTTTTTTCTGTCAATTTGGGCACTATTTGACTAACCATTTATCTGGCGAGGAACTGTTCATAAAACACCACCAGGCGGGCCATCAGCCCGCCTGGTGGTGTTTATCCGATGTACTTGGCGTTGGTAAAATAGGTCAAAAGCTGCTCGTCGGGGAATTTTTGATTCAGAAAAGCCTCTGCTGCGCCCGCCTCAAGGGCCGCCGCTTTGGCCGGCCAGGGCTTTCGCCCGGTCGTCCAGGATCTTGGGGATGCGGCAGAAAAACAGCGTTCCCGTGGTCGAGGCGGCCAGAATATCGGCCACCGGCTCGGCCAGAAACACGGCGAACACCTGATCGGCAAAAAAGCGGGGCAGAATAAGGATCAGAGGTATGAGCAGGATGAACTTGCGCAGCAGGGCCAGGAACAGGGATATCTTGGCCTGGCCCAGGGCGACGAAGGACTGCTGGCAGGCGTGCTGCATCCCGATGGCGAACATGCCCGCGCCGTACACGCGCAGGGCCCAGGTGCCGTAGGACACCAGCTCCGGGTCGTCGTTGAAGATCAGCACGAACAGGCCGGGGAACAGCTCCAGCAGCAGCCAGAAGGCGACGGAGATGGACAGGGCGATGGTGACCAGCAGCCGCACCGTCTGCTTCACCCGACCGCTCTGCCCCGCGCCGTAGTTGTAGCTGATGATGGGGCTGGCGCCCTGGGCAAAGCCCAGGAACAGGGTGCCCAACAACTGCATGACGCTGGAGGCGATGGTGATGGCCCCCACCGCCAGATCGCCGCCGTAGGCCTTCAGGGAGGAGGTGAAGGCCACGTTCAGTACGCTCTCGGTGGCCTGCATGACGAAGGGGGACACGCCGATGGCCAGCACCGGCGCCAGAATGCTCCACCGCAGGCGCAGGTGCTTCCGGCGGATGCGAAGCTGGGTGCGCGCCCCGGTCAGGAAGCGCAGCACCCACAGGGCGGACACAAGCTGGGCCAGTATGGTGGCCAGGGCCGCGCCCTTGACGCCCATGTCAAAAAGAAAGATAAAGATGGGGTCCAGCACGATATTGACCACCGCGCCGATCAAAACGGTGGCCATGGACACGGTGGAAAACCCCTGGGTGGAGATGAAGTAATTCAGACCCACCGACGCCATGACGCACAGGCTGCCCAGCAGGTAGACGCCCAGATAGTCGCTGCCGTAGCCCACGGTGTTCTCCGTGGCCCCGAACAGGAGCAGCATAGGCTCCCGGATGAACCAAAGCCCCAGGGGGACCGCAACGCCGATGATCAGAAGCAGCAGGGTGCAGTTGCCCAGGATCTCCTCCGCCCGGTCCCTATTGCCCTCTCCCATGTGGATGGCCGCCCGGGCGCCGCCGCCCACGCAGACCAGGCTGGCCAGGGCGGTTACCAGCATGATTACCGCGAAGGTGACGCCCACGCCGGTCAGGGCCAGCCTGCCCACGCCGGGGATGTGGCCGATGTACATGCGGTCCACGATGTTGTACAGCGCGTTCACCAGTTGGGCCGCCACCGCGGGCAGGGCCAGCCGCAGCAGCAGGGAGGGGATAGGGTCCCGGCCCAGATCGTTGACGCGGGCCATCAGGTTCCCTCCTCCTCCAGGAAGTAGCTGGCCTCCATGTCGGCGGTGGCCAGGGCGAAGGCCAAGGGGAACTGCCGCAGGGCCTGGCCCACGGTGCGGGAGTCCTCGGTGCCGGAAAAGCCCATGTGCCAGCGGATGGCCATGGCCTCCTCCCGGGACAGGCGCATGAACCCGGAGATGATGTACACCGACTTTTCCCCGTGGCCGTAGGGCAGCTTGTCCTCATAGAAGAAGGTGGGCACCTTTTCCCATTGACCGGTGGCCTCGTTCTTCACGTTGCGGGTGCCCGCCCGGTAGCAGCCGACCTTGCACAGGTCGTGGAGCAGGGAGACGACGGCCACCGACTCGCTGTCGTACTCCAGGCCGTACAGCTCCCGCACCCGGGGGCGGGCCAGATAGTCGGCCAGACAGTGGTAGACGTTGACGCTGTGGTCGCACAGGCCGCCCGCATACGCGCCGTGGTACCGGGCGGAGGCGGGGGCGGTGAAAAAGTCGCTCTTGTTCTGCAGGTAGTCCAGCAGGGCGGCGGAGCCGTCCCGGTGGATGTGCGTCTGGTAGATCTCAATGAATTCTTCTTTGGCGGACATGACGGAAAACCCCTTAAAAGCATGAAATTTTTTCTATTGTACCACATCGCCGGGCGGTTGACAATTGGCGGTTGGCGTATATAATTGTAATATTGACGATCAATTAAAATCGGAATCGGAGGTTTTTCACCATGAAAAATCAGGAAAAGACTATGGAAAAGATCGTGGCCCTGTGCAAAGGCCGCGGCTTCATTTTTGCCGGCAGCGAGATCTACGGCGGCCTGGCCAACACCTGGGATTACGGCCCCCTGGGCGTGGAGCTGAAGAACAATGTGAAGAAGGCCTGGTGGAAGAAATTCGTCCAGGAGAACCCCTATAACGTGGGCCTGGACGCCGCCATCCTGATGAACCCCCAGACCTGGGTGGCCTCCGGCCACGTGGGCGGCTTCTCCGACCCCCTGATGGACTGCAAGGAGTGCAAGGAGCGCTTCCGCGCAGATAAGGTCATCGAGGAGTGGTGCCAGGAAAACGGCTTTGACCTGGGCAAGAGTGTGGACGCTCTCAGCCAGGCGGAGATGAAGGACTTTGTGGAGGAGCACAACATCAACTGCCCCACCTGCGGCAAGCACAACTGGACCGACATCCGCCAGTTCAACCTGATGTTCAAGACTTTCCAGGGCGTCACCGAGGACGCGAAGAACACCGTGTACCTGCGCCCCGAGACCGCCCAGGGCATCTTCGTCAACTTCCAGAACGTCCAGCGCACCACCCGCCGCAAGCTGCCCTTTGGCGTGTGCCAGGTGGGCAAGTCCTTCCGCAATGAGATCACCCCGGGCAACTTCACCTTCCGCACCCGCGAGTTCGAGCAGATGGAGCTGGAGTTCTTCTGCCAGCCGGGCACCGAGCTGGACTGGTTCGCCTACTGGAAGGACTTCTGCCACAAGTGGCTGCTGGAACTGGGCGTGCGGGACGAGAACCTGCGCCTGCGCGACCACGACCCCGAGGAGCTGAGCCATTACTCCAACGCCACCACCGACTTTGAGTTCCTGTTCCCCTTCGGCTGGGGTGAGCTGTGGGGCGTGGCCTCCCGCACCAACTTTGACCTGACCGCCCACCAGACCACCTCGGGCAAGGATATGACCTACTTCGACCAGGAGAAGAACGAGCACTACATCCCCTACGTCATCGAGCCTTCCCTGGGCGCCGACCGCGTGACCCTGGCCTTCCTGATCGACGCCTACGACGAGGAAGTGGTGGACGCGGAGAAGAACGACGTGCGCACCGTCCTGCGCCTGCACCCCGCCCTGGCTCCCTTCAAGGCCGCCGTGCTGCCCCTGAGCAAGAAGCTGGGCGACAAGGCCCGGGAGATCCAGGTGGAGCTGAGCAAATACTTCATGGTGGACTACGACGACGCCGGCTCCATCGGCAAGCGCTACCGCCGCCAGGACGAGGTGGGCACTCCCTACTGCATCACCGTGGACTTTGAGACCGTGGGCGACGACAAGACCGAGGCCGACCACTGCGTCACCATCCGGGAGCGGGACTCCATGGAGCAGGTGCGCGTGCCCATCAGCGAGCTGAAAGCCTGGCTGGAAGAGAAGCTGGCCTATTAAGGCCGACGGTTTTGAAATGAAACGGCTTCATCGTCTCCAGGACCGCCTGACGCCCGCCGCCCCGTGGCGTTGGGTACTGTTCCTCGCACTGTGCGCCCTGACCGGGCTGGGACTGGCGCTGGCCGTCCGGGTCCTGTCCCCGGCCACGCTGACCTGGCTGGAGTATTGGTATACCGCCCTGCTGCTGTTCTGCGCCGCCGCGGCGCTGGGCCTTTTGACCCACAGCCTGTTCGCGGGCGGGCTGCTGACCGCCCTGCCCGCCTTGATCCTGGCGCTGATCAACTACTATAAGGTGGCCATCACCTCCACGCCCCTCCAAATCGGTGATTTTTCCCTGGCCGGGCGGCTGGGAAACATCGTGCAGCTCAACGCCCGGTCCATCACGCCCAGGCGGGAAGTGGTGATCCCCGTGGCCGCCGTGGCGCTTTGGCTGGTCGTTCTGTGGCTCTGCTCCCGCCCGCTGCGGCTGAAATGGAAGTGGACCCTTCCCGCCGCTGCCGCTCCCATTCTGTTTCTGATCCTTTTTTTCTGGGTGGGCGCGGACAAGCTGGTCTTTACCCCCCTCCAGGTCCCCTTGACCACCGTCGTCGGCCAGAGCACCGCCAACGAGCACTGCGGCGTTCTGCTGGGCCTGTGGCGCTCCGCGCTCGGCTCCGGTCAGCCCGCGGCGGAACAGGAGGGCTACTCCCGGGAGGCTATGGAGGAGCTGCTGGCCCAGGCGCGGGAGGAGCTTCCCGCCGCCGAACCGGCGGCGGAGCGGGAACAGCCCAACATTATCCTGATCCTGTCGGAATCCTTTTTTGACGTGACCACGCTGCCCGGCGTGACCTATGAGGAGGACCCCCTGGCCGAGTTCCACGCCCTGCAGGCCGAGGGCGTTTCGGGCACCTTTTATACCCGGACGCTGGGGTACGGCACCTGCGACATCGAACTGGAGATCCTGACCGGGATCAACACCTCCCTGCTGTCCTGGGAAAACCTGTATACCATAGACCCCGAGCTGCTCGCCCGGGTGCCCACCATTCCCGCACTGCTGCGGGAAAACGGGTATGAGACCGTCATGTTCCATCTGTTCAACGACAGCATCTATAACCGCACCCCCATATTTGACGCCATCGGCTTTGATCAGCTCTACTTCAGCGGCGACTTTGCCGCCATCGACCCGGATGCCGCGGCGGCGGCGGACTACTGGGGCTATATGGCGGAGCAGATCAGCGGAGGAAACTACTCTGACAGCTATATGACCGACCTGTTCATCGACCTGTATGAGCAGCAGGAGGCGAACGGTCCGCTGTTTTTGTACGGGATCTCCATAGAGAACCACTCGCCCCACGACGGCACCAAGTACGCCGACGACGGGTATACCGTGGCCTTCACCTCCCCACTGTCCGGCGAGGCGGAACGCGTGCTGGCCGACGCCAGCCAGGGCGCGGCCAACGCCAGCCAGGCGCTGGGCCGTCTGGTGGACTATTTCCGGGAGCAGGAGGAGCCGACCGTGATCATCTTCTACGGCGACCACCGGCCCGGCCTGGGCCTGTCCGACGGCGCCGGCAGCGTCTATTCCGCTCTGGGCATGATCCCCGGCCCCAGCCAGAGCCAGTGGACGCCGGAGCAGTTGGCCGAGCTGCACTCCACCAGCTACCTGATCTGGGCCAACGACCCGGACTACCTGCCCGCCCCCGCCGGCTCGGCGTGGGATACCAGCAGCAACTATTTCGGCCTGTCCGTCCTGGACGCCGCGGGGGTCTCCCTGCCGCTGTACTGGCGGCTGCTGGAGGACGCCTCCTCCATCCGGATCATCGACACGGTGGAGTACCACCTGGGGCGGGACGGCATTCCCTCCGCCGGCGTGTCCGACGACCCGGAGGTCCTGCGGCGGCTGAACCGGCTGGCCTCGTGCTTCCGCGACGCGCTGTACGGGGAGCAGTATATCACCCGGCAGCTTTGGGAGTAAGCGCCTGCGCGCTTGTTGAAAACGTGATCGAATTGAAAGGAATGATACTATGGACGCCAAGCAACTGGCCGTCACGGCCGCGAAGGCCCGCGTTCTGGGGCTGGATATGGTCTATCAGGCCAACTCCGGCCACCTGGGCGGTTCCTTCTCCGCCGTGGACGCGCTGACCACCCTGTATTTCCACACCATGCGCATCGACCCTGCCCACCCCGACGACCCCGACCGGGACCGCTTCGTTCTGTCCAAGGGCCACTGCACCCCCGCCCTCTACCCGGTGCTGGCCCTGCGGGGCTACTTCCCCGTGGAGGAGCTGAAGCTGTTCCGCTCCATCGACGGCCACATGTCCGGCCACGCCGAGATGCGCCATGTGAAGGGCGTGGACATGTCCACCGGCAGCTTGGGCCAAGGCATTTCCGCCGCCGTGGGCATGGCCCTGGCGGGCAGGGCGGACGGCAAGGACTACCGGGTCTACACCATCCTGGGCGACGGCGAGCTCGAGGAGGGCCAGGTCTGGGAGGCCGCCATGGCCGCCGCCAAGTTCAAGCTGTCCAACCTGTGCGCCATCGTGGACGTCAACGGCCTGCAGATCGACGGCAAAACCGCCGACGTCATGCCCTCCGAGCCGCTGGACGAAAAGTTTGCGTCGTTCGGCTGGCGGGTTCTCAAGGCCGACGGCCACGACTATGACAGCCTGATCGCCGCCCTGGACGAGGCCAAGAAGGACGAGGGCCGCCCCGTGGTCATCCTGGCCAAGACCGTCAAGGGCAAGGGCGTCTCCTTCATGGAGAACGACGCCGGCTGGCACGGCAAGGCCCCCAACGCGGAGCAGTATGCCCAGGCCAGGGCGGAGCTGGAAGCCAAAGCGGCGGAACTGGAGGGAAACTGACATGAGTGAAAATATCGCGACCCGCGCCGCTTACGGCGAGGCTCTGGTGGCTTTGGCCGAGGAATATCCCGATCTGGTGGTTCTGGATGCCGACCTGTCCGGCTCCACCATGACCAAGGGCTTTGCCAAGGCCCACCCCGACCGCTTCTTCAACATGGGTATTGCCGAGGGCAACATGGCGGGCGTGGCCGCCGGTCTGGCCGCCTGCGGCAAAAAGCCCTTCGTCAATTCCTTCGCCATGTTCTCCGCCGGGCGCGCCTGGGAGCAGGTGCGCAACTCCATCGCCTATCCCCGCCTGAACGTGAAGGTCATTGGCTCTCACGGCGGCCTGTCCGTGGGCGAGGACGGCGCCACCCACCAGTGCATTGAGGATTACGCCATCATGCGCGCCATCCCCGGCATGACGGTGGTCTCCCCCTGCGACGGCCCCGAGATGCGCGCGGCCGTGAAGGCTTTGCTGGACTATGACGGCCCCGCCTATATGCGCCTGGGCCGTCTGGCGGTGGACTCCATCACCGATTCCGTCGCGGATTATCAATTCGAGCTGGGCAAGGGCGTGACCATCCGGGACGGCAGAGACGTGACCATCGCGGCCACCGGCATGATGGTGCAGATGGCGGCTCAGGCCGCCGAGCTGCTCTCCGCCGAGGGCATCTCCGCCCGGGTGCTGGACTTCCACACCATCAAGCCCCTGGACGGGGAGCTGCTGCTCCGGGCCGCCCGGGAGACGGGGGCCATTGTCACCACCGAGGAGGCCAATGTGATCGGCGGCCTCGGCTCCGCCGTGTGCGAGTTCGTGGCCGAGAACTGCCCCGTGCCCGTGGTGCGCCACGGCGTGTACGACGAGTTCGGCCGCTCCGGCGCGGCCAAGAAGGTGCTCTCCGCCTACGGCCTGGATGCCGAACACATCGCCGAGTGCGCAAAGAAGGCGGTTTCCAGAAAGTAAGCATTGCCCTTGGGGCGAATAGGATCTATCATGATACGCAAAAGCCATACAGAGGGTCTCTGTATGGCTTTTGCTTTTGAAATTTCAAAAATCTCCCCGCGTCAGGGGTTGCTTGTGACGCTGCGTCATGTGGTAGGATCGGCAGCAGGAGGTGAAAGCTATGTCCAAATACACGACCGGGGAAATGGCGAAGCTCTGCGGCGTTTCCGTCCGGACGGTGCAGTATTACGATTCCCGGGGCATCCTGATCCCCAGCGAGCTGAGCGAGGGAGGCCGGCGGCTGTACTCCGACGACGACTTGAAGCGGCTGCGGATCATCTGCTTCCTGCGGGAACTGGGTCTGCCCATCCACAGCATCGGCGAGCTTTTGGCCGAAGAGGACCCGGGCGGCGTGATCTCCATCCTGCTGGACCGGCAGGAGCAGGCGCTCCACCGGGAGATCGGGGAGCGGCAGGAAAAGCTGCAAAGGCTGGAGCGGCTGACCCGGGAATTGAAAAGCGTGGAGCATTTCTCGGTCGAATCCATCGGTGATATAGCTTACAGAATGGAACACAGGAAAAAACTTCGAAGGGTCCACGGGATCATGCTCTGCGTCGGCATTGTCATGGATCTTGTGGAGATCGCAACGCTGATCCTGTGGATCGTCAAGGGGATCTGGCAGCCCTTTGCAGCCGGGATGTGCCTGGTGGCTGCCCTGGGGGTGTGGGTCTCCGCGTACTACTATCGCCATACGGCCTATATCTGCCCCCAGTGCCATACGGTATTCCGCCCGGCCCTTCGGGAAGCCTTTTTTGCCCCGCACACGCCCAGCACAAGAAAGCTGACCTGTCAAAGCTGCGGCCATAAGGGCTTCTGCGTGGAGACCTACGGGGAGGGGGAGCGGTGAAAAAGTGGAAAACGCCGCTTCGGTTCTCCCTGGCGGTCCTTCCCGTGGCTGCCGTCGGCGCGGTTTTTACCTGCCTGTACCAGTTCGATCTCTATTCCCCCGAGCGCTGGAACAGGCTGCCGCGCAGATCGGGAGCAGGGAAATGCTTGTGGCGGTCTCGGTGCTCCAGGTCCTCGCCTACACCTTTGTATGCAGCTTTTTGGGGTGCCTCCTCGCGGACAAGACCGGACTGTGGAGGCCGCTGCGCATACAAACCCGCGTGCTGTGGAAGGTGCTGCCGGCCTGCGTTGTCTGCGGGATCCTGTTCAGCCTGGACTACTGGACCTTCGGCAGGGCGCTGCCGCAGCTCAAGGACAGCTATGCCGCCGGGCTTACGCCCAGCGGCATTCTGGCGGCGGTTTTTTACGGCGGCGTCATTGAGGAGATCCTGCTGCGGCTGTTCTGCCTGACGCTGATCGCGTTTCTGATTTGGAAGCTGTTCTTCCGGGCGCGCACCAGGGAGAACATTCCAAACGGGGTTTTCATCGCCGCAAACATCATCGCCGCCCTTCTCTTTGCGGCGGGGCATATCCCGGCGACCGTCACCGCCTTTGGTGAACTGACCCCGTTGATCCTGTTCCGCTGCTTCCTGCTCAACGGCGGGCTGGGGCTGGTGTTCGGGTTCCTTTACCGTAAGGTTGGCATCCAATACGCCATGCTCGGCCACGCGGCAGTCCACATTGTCAGCAAGGGGATCTGGCTTGCTTTGATGTAAAAAGGCGATCACCTTTTTCGATAGTCTCAGACGGCCCGCCGGGATCATCCCGGCGGGCCGTCCGTTCGCTTAAGGCTTTTTCACCTGCTCGGAGATCTCACACAGGGCCTTGGACGTCTCCATGTCGAAGGAGCGGGAGGTGGCCAGGTCACCCAGGGAGACCATGCCCACCACCCTGCCGCCCTCCAGCACGGGCAGGCGACGCACCTGCTGGGCGGCCATCAGGCGGGTGGCCTCCCGGGGGTCGTCGTCGGGAGAGACCACCGCGCAGTTGCGGGTCATGATATCCCGCACGGGGGTCTGGGCCGGGTCCTCCTCCGCCGCCACGCAGCGGGTGACGATGTCCCGGTCGGTGACGATGCCCCGCAGGTGCCCGTCCTCTCCGCACACGGGGAGGGAGCCGACATTGTACCGGGACAGCAGCCGGGCGGCCAGCGCCGCCGATTCGCCGGGGGTGATGGAGACCACGCTGGGGTTCATCAGATCGCGTACTTGCATAAATCGCACCACCTTGATAAAATAGATAGGAATAGTATTTTGTTTTTTAAGGAGAAATATGCGATGAGGCTTTTGCTCCATATCTGCTGCGCCCCCTGCAGCGTGGCCTGCATCAGGCAACTGCGGGGCGAGGGGATCGAGCCGGTGGGCTACTGGTATAATCCCAATATTCACCCCTTTACCGAATACCGCGCCCGCCGCAACTGCCTGACCGAGTACGCCAAGTCCATCGGCCTGGAGCTGGCGCTGGAGGACGAGTATGGCCTGCGGCCCTTTGTGCAGGCAGTGTGCCATGACGTGGAAAACCGCTGCGGTTACTGCTACGCCTGCCGTCTGGCCCAAACGGCGCGATACGCCGCCGAGCACGGCTTTGACGCCTTTTGCACCACCCTGACGGTCAGCCCCTATCAGAACACCCCGCTGATTTTTGAGACGGGGGAGAAGCTGGCGGAGCAATTCGGCGTCAAATTCGCCCCCTATGACTTTTCCCCCCATTTCCGGGAGGGGCAGGCCGAGGCCCGGGAGCTGGGGCTTTACATGCAAAAATACTGCGGCTGTATCTTCAGCGAGGAGGACCGCTACTGCAAAAAGAAGAAAAAGAAAGCGGAACTATGAAGGCCCTTTTTACGTCTAACAGGGGAAAGGAGGGATTTCCCATGAAAAGAAAACTGTTATCCTGCACCCTGGCCTTGGTCCTGGGCCTGACGGCCTGCGCCCCGGCCGGGAGCAGCGCCGAATCCATTTTTCCCGCCGCCGCGCCAGAGTACCCGAAGGCACTTTCCTTCAATGATTATGAGGGCCGCCGGGCCGTCCGGGAGGAATACCCGGTCTCCGACGGACTGCGGGAAAGCCTGTCCGACTTCTCCGCCCGCTCCGCCTCGCTGGCTCTGGGGGGCCGGTCGGACAACGCCCTGTATTCCCCCGTCAGCCTTTGGTTTGCCCTGGCCCTCTGCGCCGAGAGCGCCCGGGGGGAGACCCGCGCCGCCCTGCTGGACGCGCTGGGCCTGTCCGAAGACGCGGCGGCAGGCGCGAAAGCCCTGTACAACAACCTGTATCAGGACAATGAGATGGGCGCGCTGAAGCCGTCCCTCTCCCTGTGGGTCAACGAAAAATTCCCGGTCAGCCAGGACTTTTTGGATCAGGCGGCGGAGGATTTTTACGCCCATTCCTACCTCTGCGACTTCTCCGACGCCGCCGCCGGCGAGGCCATGGGCGGCTGGCTGGAGGAGGCCACCGGCGGTCTGCTGGGCGGCCGGGCGGTGGAGACGGACCCCGAAACCCTGATGACCCTGTTTTCCGCCCTCTATTATTCCGACCAGTGGATCGACGAATTCCAGAAGGACCGCAACACTGACGGGGACTTCCATAACGCCGACGGCTCGGTCAGCCGGGCGGAGTATATGAACCGCACCTACAGCAGCCACGGCTGGCAGTCCGGCGAGGGCTGGCTGTCCACCGGCCTGAGCCTGAAAAACGGCAGCGCCATGTACTTTGTCCTGCCCGACGAGGGCGTCGCCCCGGGCGACCTGCTGGCCGACCGGGAGACGCTGGCGGAGATCCTTGCCCAGAACGGCGACGGCGGCTGGGGCGAGGTGGTGCTCCAGGTGCCCAAATTCCAGGTCAGCGATTCCCTGGACCTGAGGGACACCGTCACCGGCCTGGGAGCGGGGATCGTGTTCGACAGGGAACAGGCCGACTTTTCCAACCTGTCGGAGGAAGCCCTCTGCCTGTCCTCGGTGAAGCAGGAGACGACGCTGTCCATTGACGAAAAGGGCGTCACTGCCGCCGCGTTCACCCAGCTCGACTACGCCGGCGCGGCGCTTCCGGACGGCCGGGCCGAGCTGATTTTGGACCGCCCCTTCCTGTTCTTTGTGACGGCGGGAAGCGTGCCCCTGTTCGTGGGCATGGTGAATCAGATGTAACATTTTACTTGTGTTTCCGCGGTATTTGTGCTACACTGTGTAACCATATTACAAGAAGAAAGAGGTTATGTCCTGCATGGACAGCGACAGTATCGCGCAAATTATCATCTTGGCACTTTTGCTTCTGTGTTCCAGCTACTTTTCGGCCACGGAGACCGCCTTTTCCTCCATGAACCGCATCCGCATGAAGACCATGGCGGAGGAAAACAAGCGGGCGGCGCTGGCCCTGAAGCTGTCGGAAAACTATGACAAGCTGCTCTCCACCATCCTGGTGGGAAACAACCTGGTGAACATCGCGGCCACCTCTCTGGCCACGATCCTGTTTGTGACCCATTTTGGCGACCTGGGACCGACTCTGTCCACCGTTGTCATGACGGTGGCGGTGCTGATCTTCGGCGAGGTGACGCCCAAGAGCCTGGCCAAGGACTCCCCGGAGCGGTTCGCCATGCTCTCCGCTCCGCTGCTGCGGGTCTTGATGGTCATTCTGACCCCGGTCAACGCCTTTTTCACCCTGTGGAAGAAGATGCTCAACCGCCTGTTCCGGGCGCCGGCGGACCCGGGCATTACCGGGGAGGAGCTGCTGACCATGGTGGACGAGGCGGAGAGCGACGGCGGCATCAACTCCAACGAGGGTGAGCTGCTGCGCAGCGCCATTGAGTTTTACGATATTGACGCCTCCGACATTCTCATACCCCGGGTGGATGTGGTGGCCGTGGATCTGGACGAGACCCGGGACGAGGTGCGTAAAGTTTTCTCCGACAGCGGGTTTTCCCGCCTGCCGGTTTACCGGGAGTCCATCGACAATGTGGTGGGCATCCTGAACCAGAAGGATTTTTACGACCCGCGCAACGAGAACAAGACCCTGGAGGAGATGCTGACCAGCCCCCTGTTTGTCACGCCGGGCATCAAGTCCTTCCAGTTGTTTTCCCTGTTGCAGAAGAACCGCGCCCACATGGCCGTCATCGTGGACGAGTACGGCGGCACGGTGGGCATCGTGACCCTGGAGGACATCCTGGAGGAGCTGGTGGGCGAGATCTGGGACGAGCACGACGAGATCGTGGAGGAGATCGAGCGGACCGGCGAGGGAGAGTACAAGGTGCTCTGCACCGCCGACCTGGAGGACCTGTTCGACCTGCTGGGAGTGGACGAGGAGCCGGAATTCCCCACAGTGGGCGGCTGGGTCATCCACCAGTTCGGCCGCATCCCCGCCCCGGGGGACTCCTTTACCCGTGGCGGCCTGACCGTGACCGTCGTCCGGTGCGACGGCCCCAGAGTGGTGGAGGTCAGGATCACGCAAACAAGTATGGAAAGCCCGGACGGTACGTAGCCGTCCGGGCTTTTGCCGGTATGTCAAAAAGGACTGTTTGATCGAATTGGAAAGTTTACGAAAACAAGGAAACAAAAACACGGCATATTCAAAGGCCGCCGGAACAAACTATGCTCGGGTCAAGTAAGACCTGAAAACAAGTTTGTGAAGGAGATACGAGTTATGTCTAATTCCAAGAGCTCTAACCAGCCTGTTGTCCCCAGCGCCCGCGAGGCCCTGGATAAGTTCAAGATGGAGGCCGCTCAGGAAGTGGGCGTCAACCTGAAGCAGGGTTACAACGGCGACCTGACCTCCCGCGAGGCCGGCTCTGTCGGCGGCCAGATGGTCAAGAAAATGATCGAGGCTTACGAGAACAACATGCAGTAAGGCTTCTGCAATCGCGGAGGCAACCGGCAGATAAGTCCTGATCCAAAATCAAAGGGGCGGATCGGTCAACCTTCAGGCTGACCGATCTGCCCTTTGCTTTTGCTCCGGGTCACCGCCGGTTCTGCTCCGCCATGAACAGAATATTCTGGGCGGCAATGGCCTTCTGGTCGGGATTCAGGGTGCGCAGGTCCAGGATCAGGCGGCGCTCGGAGTCGGACAGGCGCAGGGGAATGTCCGGTACGTCGGTGCGGCCCAGGAGATAGTCGGTGGAGACAGAAAACAGGTCCGCCAGCTTGATCAGTGATTCAAAGGTCATTTCGCTCTTGTCATTCACATAACCGCTGACCGTGTTGTTTGCCACATGTAACAAGCCCGCGATCGCCTTGTTGGATACCCCCTGGGTCTCCTGTAAGATTTTGATTCGTTCTCCAAGAGTCATCATAATCACCCAATGGTGATTATGTGATTATCTCGATTTTAAATCCCGAAAAGTCGAAATAATCGAAAAATAATTCAAATAAGACAAAAAACGACAAAATAATATCGAAAAACACGATAATATAAAGGGCGCCGTCGAAAGACGGCGCCCCATAAAAAACGAAATGGTATTACTTGTGATCCACGCTGAACATATAGGCGATCAGGTCCAGCACCTTGTTGGAGTAACCGATCTCGTTGTCATACCAGGAGACGACCTTTACAAAGGTGTCGGTCAGGGCGATGCCCGCCTTGGCGTCAAAGATGGAGGTGCGGGTGTCGCCCAGGAAGTCGCTGGAGACCACGGCGTCCTCGGTGTAGCCCAGCACGCCCTTCAGCTCGCCCTCGGAGGCGGCCTTCATGGCGGCGCAGATCTCGTCGTACTTGGCGGGCTTGGCCAGGTTGACGGTCAGGTCGACCACGGACACGTCCAGGGTGGGAACGCGCATGGACATGCCGGTCAGCTTGCCGTTCAGCTCGGGAATGACCTTGCCCACGGCCTTGGCGGCGCCGGTGGAGGAGGGGATGATGTTGCCTGCCGCGGCACGGCCGCCGCGCCAGTCCTTCTTGGAGGGGCCGTCCACCGTCTTCTGGGTGGCGGTGGTGGCGTGAACGGTGGTCATCAGGCCGTCGGTAATGCCCCAGTTGTCGTGCAGCACCTTGGCGATGGGGGCCAGACAGTTGGTGGTGCAGGAGGCGTTGGACACAAAGGTCATGCCGGGGTCATAGGATGTGTTGTTGACGCCCATGACGAACATGGGGGTGTCGTCCTTGGAGGGGGCGGACATAATGACCTTCTTGGCGCCGGCGTCGATGTGCGCCTGGGCCTTCTCCTTGGTCAGGAACAGGCCGGTGGATTCCACCACGTATTCCGCGCCGACCTCGCCCCAGGGGATGTCCTTGGGATCCATGCAGGCGAAGAACTTGACGGACTTGCCGTTGACGACGATCGCGTCGTCCGTGTACTCAATGGTGCCCTGGAACTGGCCGTGCATGGTGTCATAGCGCAGCATATAGGCCATGTAATCGGGAGTCATAAAGGGGTCGTTGATTCCCACAAATTCGATGTCCTCACGGTCAATGCCGGCACGGAAAACCAGACGGCCGATCCGGCCAAATCCATTGATACCAACTTTGATGCTCATAGCTGACACTCCTTACTTTCATTTTATAGGGGACGTAAAAAACGGGGGTGCTTTACGGCTGTTATTATAGCTGAAAAAACGGCAAGATGGAAGAGATTTTTGAAAGAAAAAATGAGAACGACGAAAAACGACTTTTTTCTTGCCGGGCGGGTCCAAATTTTGTATACTGTCCGTATGGAAAGATTATAACCTGAAATGGCACCCTATAACCGGGCGCGGCGAAAAGCGGCGCCGGGATACGGACCGGATCATGACCGGATCGCCCCAAAGGGGCTGATCCGGTAAGCGTATAGAGGGAAGGAGGCGCGGGCGATGGAGTGGACGGTGTTCGATCATTTTCCTGAGCCGGTGTTTTATCTGCGGTCGGGGCGGATCCAATACAGCAATCCGGCCGCGTTGTTATTGGAGCCGGAATGGACGGCGGGCGCGGAGGTCCCGGGCGCGCTGTCGCTTGAGCCTGACCGGGAAGGAGTGTTTTCCTGCAGCCTGGGCGGGCGGGAATTCCAGGCGGCAGTCACCCGCGCGGAAGACGGGCTCGTGCTGGTGCTGCGCCGTTCGGTGGCGGTCCCCGCCGGCGGGGCGCTGACCGCGCTGCCCATCCAACTGCGGGAGCTGATCAACAATATCCAGGCGGCGGCCCAGATGCTGGCCCCGGTGGTGGAGGAGTGCGGAGAGGAAAGCGCGCGGCTGCACCTGGCCATGCTCCACCAGAGCTTTTACCGGCTGCTGCGGCTGACCCGCCATCTGGAGCTGGCCGAGCGCGCCGGGCGGGAGGATTTTGCCGGGACGGAAAAGCAGGCCATCGACCTGGCGGAGTTCTGCCGGGCGGTGGTCTATGGCGCGTCCAAGCTGGCCGAGCAGGCGGGGGTGACGCTCCGGGAGGATATTCCGGGGGGCATGATGCCCTGCGCGGGCGACCGGGATCTGTTGGAGATCATGCTGCTGGAACTGATCTCCAACGCGCTGAAGGCGGCCGGAAGGGGAGGAGAGGCCGGAGTTCACTTGGCCTTCAACGGAAGCCGGGCGCTGATCACCGTGTGGGACAACGGCACGGGCATGAGCCAAGCCGAGCTGACGGCCATGATGGACGGCGCTTCGCCGGACAGCCTGCCCAAGCCGGGCACCGGCCTGCGGCTGGGGCTGCCCATCGCCCGGTATGCCGCCGCCGCCCACGGCGGGGCCATCCTGCTGGAGAGCCGGGAGGGCCGGGGACTGCGGGTCACGGCGTCCCTTCCCCTGCAAAAGCCGGGCAAGGGGAAGCTGCACACACCGATCCCCGCTGCGGAAGAAGGGTTCCCTCTGTCGCTGACCCTTTTGTCCGATGCGCTGCCCTGGCAGGCGTTTGAAGAGTAAAAAGCGGGCGGGGCGCGGAATAAAGCATTCCGCGCCCCGCCTTTTTGGTTAGGCCTTGTTTGAAACATCGTCAACACATCCAAACAGCGGGTCTTTTTCCGCTGTGCCGCGCCATTTTTCCTTGAAATACACCAAGTATTCCCGCGTCGAAATGGCTTGCCCAACGAAAAAATCCCTCACTGTTGGGCATATTGCCTATTTTCAAACGAGGCCTAATTAAATTTGTAAATTTTCCGGGCCAGCCGGTAGAGCTTGATGGACAGCTTGCGGCCCTGATAGCCGGGAATGGTGGCCACGGCGGACAGAGCAAAATACTTCATTTTGTGGTACAGGCCCGAGTCCACGCTGCGCAGGTACTCCCACAGCTCGGCCTTTTTGCCCAGCGCTTCCGGTGTGCCCGCGATATACAGGAACAGGGACGAGATGGTCATCATCATGGACAGGTAGTTGGTCATATACCGGGCCAGCTTGGGGTGCTGGGCCTTTACCTGGCGCAGGTCGTGGGCGTCGATCATCAGCTTGGTCACCCGCACCTGCTGGTCCACCCGGCCCACCATCACCTTTTCGTTTACCGACTGGTCGGCGCGGCCGATGAAATAGCGGTACAGGTCCACGTCCAGATAGTAGATGCTCTTGACATAGGGCAGGGGCTGATAGACAAATATGTTGTCCACGTAGAAGGTATGCTTGGGCAGCTCCAGACCGCATTTGCGCAGCAGCTCGGTGCGGTAGATGGCCGAGTGCATCAGCAGATACTGGGAGGGGCCGAAGCGGCCCATCTGTTCCCAGGTGAAGACCTTTCCCGTGGGGAACACGCCTTGGTAGTCCATGGATTTTTGGGTGTTGTCCTCCACGTGCTCGTACACGTAGTTGCACACCAGCAGGTCGACCAGCTTGCCGTCGCGGACAAACTGACGCAGCTTATCCAGCGCCTGATGGAGCGCGGGCACGTCCACCCAGTCGTCCGAGTCCACTACCTTATAATAAACGCCCCGGGCATTGCGGACGCCCTGGTTGACCCCCTCGCCGTGGCCGCCGTTTTCCTGGTGGATGACCCGGACGATATCGGGGTACTGGGCAGCGTAGCGGTCGCAGATGGCGGGAGTGTCGTCCTTGGTGGAGCCGTCGTCCACCAGAATGATCTCGATATCGTCGCCGCCCTGCAGCAGGGTCTCCACACAGTGGTCCATGTAGGCGGCGGAGTTATAGCAGGGCACGGCGAAGGTAATGAGCTTATCCAACGGTTTCATCCTTTCAGCAACTGGTCACACAGCTCGAAAGCCCGGGCGACGATGGCGTCCATGTTATAGTATTGGTATTCCGCCAGGCGGCCCAGCAGGTGCAGATGGGGGAAGCGCCCGGCCAGCGTCTTGTATTGTGCGTACAGGGCGTTGTTTTCGGGGTTGATGATGGCGTAATAGGGGATCTCGCTGTCTGCGCCGGTGTAGGCCCGGGAGTACTCCTTCGCGACGGTGGTCGCGCCGGGCACCTCCTGGCCGGTCAGGTGCTTGAATTCGGTGATGCGGGTATAGGGCCGGTCCACGGTGTAGTTCACCGTGCCGTGGGTCTGACGGAAGTCCGTCAGGTAGGTCTCAAAGACAAAGTCCAGCGTGCGGTAGGGCAGGCGGCCGAAGCGGCAGCCGAACAGCTCGTCCGCCGCGCCGGTATAAATGACCGCGCCGGGGAAAGGCTCCCCTTCCAGCTTCACGCTTCCGTCCTCCACCAGTTCCAGAATATCGCGGGCGTCGGTGTCCAGGCGCACGGTGATATTGGGATGGTCCAGCATCTTCTCAAACATGGCGGTATAGCCCTCCAGGGGCATCCCCTGCCAGGCGTCCTGGAAATAGCGGTCGTCCCGGGAGAGAAACACGGGCACCCGGGCCGTGGTGTTGGGGTCGATCTCCTCGGGGGACTGGCCCCACTGCTTCATGGTGTAATGGACGAATACGTGCTCGTAAACGTAGTCGGCCAAAGCGGCGATCTCCGGGTCCTCATTCTGCCGCAGTTCCAGAATGGTAACTTTCTTCTCCGCGCCGTAGACGGCGATCAGCTTGCCGCCCAGGCGTTTGCCCTCTTCGGGGCCGAAGGCCGTCTCCAGAGAGGTCAGATTGAAGGGCACGGGAAACTGCATCCGTCCGTTCTCCGACGGGACGTCGGCGATCACCCGGTGCTGATAATCCCGCCATTGGGTGAAGCGGGACAGGTAGTCAAACACCCGCCGGTTGTTGGTGTGGAAAATGTGGGGGCCGTACTGATGGATCAGCACGCCCACGGCGTCCAAACGGTCATAGGCGTTTCCGCCCACATGAGAGCGCCGCTCGCACAAAAGCACCCGCTTTCCGCCGCGCTCGGCCAGCTCCCGGGCGGCCGTCGCGCCGGCAAAGCCCGCGCCGATGACCAGAGTGTCAAATTGAGGCAATTCTATCACGACCTTTCGCTTGCGCCTGTGGTTGGATTGTAACACAGATTTCTTTTCGAAAAAATACGGAAAACCATTAAGTTTTTCTGAAATTATTTGCAGAAGCACTCCACATAGCGGTCCATGGCCGCCTCAATGACCTTGACGGCAGAGGCGCGGTCGTTGACGTCGCCGGCCACGGTCTCCTTCCCCTCCAGCGCCTTGTAGACGGAGAAAAAGTGGGCCATTTCATCAAAAATGTGGCTGGGCAGGTCCATCAGATCATGATATTCGTTGTAGGTGGGGTCGGAGAAGGGGATGGCGATGATCTTTTCATCGTTCTTGCCGCCGTCCAGCATGGAGATGTAGCCGATGGGATAGCACCGGACCATGGTCAGTGGGTCCAGCGACTCGGAGGACAGCACCAGCACGTCCAGGGGATCGTTGTCGTCGCCGTAGGTGCGGGGGATAAAGCCGTAGTTTGCCGGGTAGTGGGTGGACGTGTGGAGCACCCGGTCCAGGATGATCAGGCCGGTTTCCTTGTCCAGCTCGTATTTCTTCTTGCTGCCTTTGGGGATTTCCACCACCGCGATAAAGTCCTCGGGGGAGATGCGCTTGGGGGAGATGTCATGCCAAATATTGCTCATTTGTGTTCCTCCATACTTCCCGTTTGATGGTTGAATTATATCGCAAACCCGGTCAAATTACAACCGCGGAAGAGGCCGGCCGGCGGCCGAGTTTTTCTTTTTCCCGCAAATTGTGTGTTTACCCCCTTGAAGATGGCGGGTTTTTGCTGTAAAATAACCCTATCTTTTTTGGGGAAAACTGCTGAATTTGGAATGGAGCGGGAAAAATGAAACGACTGGAAGACCGTATCCGCAAGGATGGCAAGGTGCACGGCACCGACGTGCTGAAGGTGGACAGCTTCCTGAATCATCAGATGGATGTGGCCCTCTTTGATGAGATCGGCGAGGAGTTTTACCGCCTGTTCGGCGATTGCGGCGTCACCAAGATCCTGACCATTGAGGCGTCCGGTATCGGCATCGCCTGCGTGACCGCCCGTTCATTCGGCGTGCCCGTCATTTTCGCCAAGAAAAGCAAGACCAAAAACATCGCCGGAGATGTGTATACCTCCAAGGTGGAGTCCTTTACCCACGGCAAGGTGTATGACATCATCGTGTCCAAGGAGTTCCTGCAGCCCGAGGACCGGGTGCTGATCATCGACGATTTCCTGGCCAACGGCAGCGCCCTGCAGGGCCTGATCAAGCTGGTCGCCGACGCGGGCGCCACCCTGGTGGGCGCCGGGATCTGCATCGAGAAGGCATTTCAGCCCGGCGGCGAGCTGATCCGCTCCATGGGCGTGCGCGTGGAATCCCTGGCCAGGGTGAAGTCTCTGAGCGAGGAACACGGCGTGGAGTTCTGCTGACCATCGGTTTACATTCAGCAATTTTGCTGTGTAAAGATACGAAATGGAATGGAGGAAATAAGAATGAAAAAACGCGTATTGGCCCTGCTGCTGGCCGGCGTCATGCTGCTGGGACTGGCCGCCTGCTCCAAGGACGGCTCCGGCGACAAGGACGGGGAGTACGACCTGACGGTCGGCCTGGTCTGCATCGGCGACGAGAACGACCAGGGCTACACCTACAACTTCATGCGCGGCAAGGAGGCCGCCGACGAGGCCCTGAAGGCCAAGGACATCAACGTCAAATGGGTCGTCAAGTACAATGTCGGCGAGAACTCCGGCTGTGAGGACGCCAACCGGGAGCTGGCCGAGGCGGGCTGTGACCTGATCATCAACACCTCGTACGGTTTTGAGCCTTACATGCTGAAGGTGGCCGCCGAGTATCCCAAGATCCAGTTTGTCGGCTGCACCAACGAGGCTTCCTGGAAGGATGATCTGGACAACACCCACAACGCCTTCGCCAACATCTATGAGGGCCGCTACCTGGCCGGCGTGGTGGCCGGCATGAAGATGCAGGAGCTGATCGACAACGGTGAGATCACCGCCGACCAGGCCGTCATCGGCTATGTGGGCGCCTACTCCTTCGCCGAGGTCATTTCCGGCTTTACCGCCTACTACCTGGGCGCCAAGTCCGTCTGCCCCTCCGCCACCATGAAGGTCCAGTTCGTAGGCTCCTGGGGCGACGCCACCCTGGAGGCCAACGCCGCCTCCGCCCTGTGCGACCTGGGCTGCATCATGATCTCCCAGCACTCCGATAACTCCACGCCCGCCACCGCCGCTCAGAGCGCCGGCGCGTTCCACACCGGCTACAACAACGATATGAGCGGCATTGCTCCCGAGGCCTCTCTGATCAGCACCCGGATCGACTGGTCCGTGTACTTTGAGTATATCATCGAGGCCATGGTTGACGGCGAGACCTTTGACGACGACTGGTGCCAGGGTATGAACGAGAATGCCGTGGTCATGACCGACCTGAATGAGGCCATCGCCGCCGAGGGCACCGCCGAAAAGCTGGCCGAGGTGGAGGAGGCGATCCGCTCCGGTGAACTGCAGGTCTTTGACACCTCCACCTTCACCGTGGACGGAGAGACCCTGACCACCGCGCTGGCTCTGGACATGGACGGCGACTTCGTCGCCGACTCCGAGGAGGCCGTGTTCGACGGGGCCTTCCATGAGTCTTACTTCCAGTCCGCGCCCTACTTTGCCGTGCGGATCGACGGCATCGAGTGGCTCAACGAGGCTTACTGATGATTCCTGAAAACCGAAAAAGAGGGCTGCGAACGCAGCCCTCTTTTGGGTATCCTGAAAAGAGAACGATCCTCGCGGAAGGATGGAAAGGATGACAGCCTTGGAAACTGTCCATGCAATCGAACTGAAGGGCATCAGCAAGTACTTCGGCAAGGTCGTGGCCAACGACCGTGTGGACCTGACCCTGGACCGGGGAGAGATCCTTTCCCTGCTGGGGGAGAACGGCAGCGGAAAAACCACCCTGATGAATATGCTCTCCGGCATCTACGCCCCCGACGAGGGGGAGATCCTGGTGAACGGGAAGCCGGTGAGCATCCGCTCCCCCAAGGACGCCTTTGACAACGGTATCGGCATGGTCCACCAGCACTTCAAGCTGGTGAACGTCTTTACGGCGGCGGAAAACATTGTGCTGGGCCTGCGCGACGGCAGCAGGCTGAACCGGAAAGAGATCGCCGCCAAGGTGCGCCAGATCAGCCGGCGGTACGGCTTTGACATCGACCCGGACAAGAAAATTTACGATATGTCGGTGTCGGAAAAGCAGACGGTGGAGATCGTCAAGGTGCTCTACCGGGGCGTGGACGTGCTGATTCTGGACGAGCCGACCGCCGTGCTGACGCCCCAGGAGACCGAGCGGCTGTTCGCCGTGCTGCGCAATATGAAGGCCGACGGCAAAGCCATCGTGATCATCACCCACAAGCTCAACGAGGTCATGGAGATCTCCGACCGGGTGGCGGTGCTGCGCAAGGGAAAGTATATCGGCGCGGTGCGCACCGACCAGACCGATCCCCAGGCCCTGACCGAGATGATGGTGGGGCACGCCGTCACCCTGAATATCGACCGGCCCGACCCGGTGGACCCCAAGCCGCGGCTGAAGATCGAGGGACTGACCGTGCTGGACGCCGAGGGGATCAAACGGCTGGACGACGTCACTTTCCTCGCCAACAGCGGAGAAATTTTGGGCATCGCCGGGATCGCCGGCTCCGGTCAGAAGGAACTGCTGGAGGCCATCGCGGGCCTGCATCCCATCGCTTCCGGTTCCATCGTGTATTCCCCGGAGGGGGAGACACCCTACGAGCTGGTGGGCAAGACTCCCATGCAGATCAAGGACGCGGGCGTGTCCCTGGCCTTTGTCCCCGAGGACCGGCTGGGCATGGGCCTGGTGGGCGACATGGGCATGATCGGAAACATGATGCTGCGCTCCTGGCGAAAGGGGAAAGGGGCCTTTGTCCACTGGAAGGAACCCAGCGAGCTGGCCCGGCAGGTGCTGGACGAACTGGAGGTTGTCACCCCCAGCGTGGTATTTCCGGTGCGCCGCCTGTCCGGAGGCAACGTGCAGAAGGTGCTGGTGGGCCGTGAGATCGCGTCCGGCCCCACCGTGCTCATGAGCGCTTACGCGGTCCGGGGCCTGGATATCAACACGTCGTATACCATTTATAATCTGATGACCGAGCAGAAGAAGAAGGGCGTGGCCGTCATCTTCGTGGGCGAGGACCTGGACGTGCTGCTGGAGCTGTGCGACCGCATCCTGGTCCTCTGCGGCGGACGGGTGTCTGGTGTGGTGGACGCCCGCACCGCCACCAAGGAGGAGATCGGCCTGCTGATGACCCGCGTGGGCGGCGGAAAGGAGGCGGAGTAAGATGCATGAACAGAAAACGCCTTTGATCCGTCTGGCGAAACGGGACATGATGCCGAAGGGAAAGGTATGGGCCATCCGCGGCGGCTCTTTTGTGGCGGCCCTCCTGCTGGGCGCGCTGATCTTTGTGATCATCGGGAACGATCCCATCTCCGCCTACGGCACGATCATCACCGGCTCCCTGGGCAAAAAGACCGCCATCTGGCAGACGGCAAAGATCGCCGTCCCCCTGCTGGGCACCGCCCTGGCCCTGGCGCCCTGCTTCAAGATGCGCTTTTGGAACATCGGCGCGGAGGGACAGATCACCGCGGGCGCCGTCGCGGCCAGCTATTTCGCCCTGTTCTGGGCGGACGCCATGCCCTCCCCCGTGCTGCTGGTGGTCATGGGTCTGGCCGGCGCTCTGCTGGGCGGCCTGTGGGCGCTGATCCCCGCCTTTTTCAAGGCCCGCTGGGGCACCAACGAGACATTGTTCACCCTGATGATGAACTACATCATCATCGGCGTCGTCCGCTGGCTCCAGGGCGGCCCTTGGGAGGGCCGCCGCGGTTCCCAGATCATTCCCCAGTTCAGCTCCGCCGCCATCCTGCCCAAGGTGCTGGGCGTGCACTGCGGCTGGATCATTGTGCTGGTCCTGACGGTGGTCATGTTTGTCTATATGAAGTACACCAAGCACGGCTATGAGATCTCCGTCATCGGGGAAAGCGAGAACACCGCCCGCTACGCGGGCATGAATGTGGGCCGCATCATTATGCGCACGGTGTTTATTTCCGGCGCGGTCTGCGGCCTGATGGGCTTCATTGTGGCTTCGGGCGCCAACAACACGCTGTACGACGGCGTGGCCAACGGCGTGGGCTTTACCGCCATCACCGTGGCCTGGCTGGCTCAGTTGAATCCTTTCGCCATGGTGGGGATCTCCGTCCTGCTGGCCGTGCTGGAGAAGGGGGCTGACACCCTGCAGACCCTGATGGCCGTTCCCGCCTCTATCTCGGACATCATCACCGGAATTTTCCTGTTCTGTATGCTGGGATGTGAGTTCTTCATCAACTACAAGCTCATCTTCCGGGGACACAGCGGAAAGGAGGTGAGCGAAGCATGATCAACAGCAATCCGGTTTTGCTGCTCATTATGGCCGCCGTGCTCAACGGCACACCTCTGCTCTTCGGCACTGTGGGCGAGATCCTGTCCGAAAAGTCGGGCAACCTGAACCTGGGCGTGGAGGGCATGATGTATATGGGCGGCGCCATGGGTCTGGGCGGCGCGTTTTATTATGAAATGTTTGCCGGGAGCAGCGCCAGCGGCGTCGTGGCTGTTGTGATCGCCACCCTGTGCGCCTTTGTGGGCGGCGCCATCGGCGCACTGATCTACAGCTTCCTGACCATTACCCTGCGGGCCAACCAGAATGTGACCGGCCTGGCCCTGGCCATTTTCGGCACCGGCGCGGGTCAGTTCATCGGCGAATATATGCGCGTCACCTCGGGCGGCTATGTGGCGGTGGGCAACGCCTTGAAGGATGCCTTCTCCAACTCTCCTTTCCCGGCCGTCCTGCGGCAATTGCCTGTGGTGGGGCCGCTGATTTTCGGCCATAACATTTTTGTATATCTGGGCGTGGTCATCGCCGTGATCATGGCGCTGTTTTTGAAGCGCAGCCGCTCCGGTCTGTACCTGCGGGCGGTGGGCGAGTCCCCGGCCACGGCGGACGCCGCGGGCATCAGCGTGACCAAGTACAAGTATCTGGCCACCGTTCTGGGCGGCGGTATCTCCGCCATCGGCGGCATGGTTTATATCATGACCATCTCCGGCTGCGTGTGGAACCATGAGGGCCTGTCCGGTGAGGGCTGGCTGGCCGTGGCGCTGGTCATCTTCTGCCTGTGGCGGCCTCTGGGCGCGATCTGGGGGTCCATCCTGTTCGGCGCGCTGATGATCCTGTATATGCGCCTGCCGCTGGCCTTTGTGCCCGACCAGCTCTACCGTATCCTGCCCTATGTCATGACGGTGATCGTGCTGATCTTTACCAGTATGCGCAACAGCAAGGACAAGCAGCCGCCCGACAGCTTGGGCCTGCCCTACTTCCGCGAGGACCGGTAAAAGCATGCCGCTTTCGGTATTTTGCGCTGCTTGTCCGGGGCCCGCCGAAGGCGGGACGGCGCCTGCGCCGTAAATTCGGAGCGCAGCGGAGAATTGCGCAGGGCGGATCCATTCCGCCCGAGCATGTATGATCCGGGGCCCCCGCGAAACCATGGTTTCGCGGGGAAGCAAGCAGCCGCCCGACAGCTTGGGCCTGCCCTACTTCCGGGAGGACCGGTAAAAGCATGCCGTTTTCGGTATTTTGCGCTGCTTGTCCGGGGCCCGCCGAAGGCGGGACGGCGCCTGCGCCGTAAATTCGGAGCGCAGCGGAGAATTGCGCAGGGCGGATCCATTCCGCCCGAGCATGTATGATCCGGGGCCCCCGCGAAACCATGGTTTCGCGGGGAAGCAAGCAGCCGCCCGACAGCTTGGGCCTGCCCTACTTCCGGGAGGACCGGTAATAAGACAAAAACACCCTGCAGAGGAGGCTTCTGCAGGGCGTTTTTAGGTTATGAAATTCTTTTTTGGGGAAGTGTAATTATGACTGCCCACACACGGCTGTTGGCGGTTTTGCCATCTTACGGATGCCTGTGCGTAGGTTGCGGACGAGATACGACCCCATTTCTTTTTGCCGGGGCCAAAAAGAAACGGGGTCGAGCCCCCAAAGAAAAAGGCCCGTGCGGGGTTGGGGCGCATTTGTTCTACTGTGAAACAGCCCCGGCCAGCATAGCCGGCCGGCCTACGCTTCGTCGCCACAACCTTCATATCCTTCGCTTCCCCGCAAGCGGGAAAGCTCACTCATTCCGGTGCGGCTCCTCTCCCCGGCAAAACCGCCGGTTTTGCCGGGGGCCCTTTGTATTGCCACTGGCACGTTTGCTTAACGTTGCGGTTACGGCGGTGACAATATCCATGTTTTCAGTCGTTGTCCTTTTGAAACCGCGCCTCAGGTAGTCGGAATCCCGACCTCACAAGTGAGGTAAAGACGCAGGTGTTACCGTTTATACCGTAGGGGCGCACCTATGTTACGTGACGCTCCAAATCTTTGATTTGGTCAGCGAAACTATGCGTAAGCTGTGCGCCCGGCGGCCCCGCCGCCACCCGGCAATCATCGAACGTGGGCGGTGGGGTTGCCGCAAGCGGCATTCCCGTTGGTCACACCCCCCACCCTGCAAAATATCCAAAAGGTTTACGGAATGAATGTAGGGGAGGCTATCAGCCTCCCGCCCCGGTTGGCAATGATCGTGACATTTTCGGGAGGATACTATCCTCTCCTACATTTCCCACCCCAACCCTGGCATTGACTGCCACGTGGCGGGTCGCCGAGGGCGGCGGTCCCTACATGTAACCACAAACTTCCCGATTTTATCGTAGGGGCCGCCCCCGCCGCCACCAAACATATTTTTACACTCACGCAATCAAATAAACGAAAACGCGCTGCGGGATTTTCCCCCGCAGCGCGTTTTGTATATGTTAAAATTTTGCGCCCCCGAACTCGGATAAAACCAAGCCCTTGTTGCGCTCCTCGGTGAAGTTGATGGACCAGGCGGAACCAAACAGAAGCAATTGATTGCCCTTGTAGTCCTCCACCAGCTTGGTGTCCGAGCCGAGGATCAGCTCGTCCTCTTTCACCGGCTCATCCGACTCGATCCAACGCAGATACTGGTAGGGCAGGCCCTCCATGTGCAGGTCCACCCCGTATTCGCTCTTCATGCGGTACTGGAACACATCGAACTGCAGGGTGCCCACCACGCCCACATAGACCTCCTCCATGCCGGTGTAGGGGGGCTTGAAGATCTGGATGGCGCCCTCCTGGGCGATCTGCTCGGCACCCTTGATGAACTGCTTGCGCTTCATGGTGTCCACCGGGCGCACCCGGGAGAAGTGCTCGGGGGCGAAGGTGGGGATGGGGTCGAACCGGAATTTCCTGCCCGGAGCGCACAGGGTGTCGCCGATGGAGAAAATGCCGGGGTCGAACACGCCGATGATGTCGCCGGCGTAGGCCTCCTCGATGATCTCGCGCTCGGCCGCCATCAACTGCTGGGGCCGGGACAGGCGGATCTTCTTGCCGCCCTGGACGTGATAGACCTCCTTGTCCGCGTCGAACCGGCCGGAGACCACCCGCATGAAAGCGATGCGGTCCCGGTGGGCCTTGTTCATATTGGCCTGGATCTTGAACACGAAGGCGGAGAAGTCGTCGCTCATGGAGTCGACGATCTCGTCCCCGGCCCGCCGGGGCAGGGGAGCGGTGGTCATGCGCAGAAATTCCTCCAAGAACGGCTCCACGCCGAAGTTGGTCAGGGCGGAGCCGAAGAACACGGGGGACAGCTTGCCGTGGCGCACCCGGTCCATGTCAAACTCACAGGCGGCGCCGTCCAGCAGCTCCACGTCGTCGGAGAGCTGCTGGTGCAGGCGCGGACCGATCAGCTCGTCCAGATGGGGGTCGCCCAGCTCCACCTGGGTGGCCGTGGCGGCCTTTGCGCCGCCGTGGGAGGTGAAGTGGATGATCTTCTTGGATGCGCGGTCATACACACCCTGAAACTCCTTGCCGCAGCCGATGGGCCAGTTGACGGGATAGGTCTCGATGCCCAGCTCCTTCTCCAGCTCCTCGCACAGCTCGAAGGGGTCCCGGGCCTCCCGGTCCATCTTGTTGACGAAGGTGAAGATGGGGATATCCCGCATGGCGCAGACCTTGAACAGCTTGCGGGTCTGGGCCTCCACGCCCTTGGCGGCGTCGATGACCATGACGGCGCTGTCGGCGGCCATCAGGGTGCGGTAGGTATCCTCGGAGAAGTCCTGGTGGCCGGGGGTGTCCAGGATGTTGATGCAAAAGCCCTCGTACTGGAACTGCATGACCGAGGAGGTGACCGAGATGCCGCGCTGCTTTTCGATCTCCATCCAGTCGGAGGTGGCGGCGCGGGCGTTCTTCTTGCCCTTGACCACGCCCGCCTGGGCGATGGCCCCGCCGTACAGCAGGAATTTTTCGGTCAGGGTGGTCTTGCCGGCGTCGGGATGGGAGATGATGGCAAAGGTGCGGCGCCGGGTGATTTCAGATTCGTATTGTGACAAGAGGATTCCCTCCATTAAATAATAAAAATGGCGGATATTACTATATCATAGTTTTTCCCGTGGGACAAGGGGAAATGGCAAAAAGCCGCATGCCTTGTTTCGTCCTTGTTTCGTCCCCCGGTTCGCCTTGACACTTGGGGCGGAAATGGGATAAAATAAACTGATTTATTATGCCATGAGCATGCTACGAGAAGTGAGGAACGACCATGCCCAAGAAAAGCTACGGCAACGAGTCTATTTCCGCCCTGAAGGGGGCCGACCGGGTGCGCAAGCGCCCCGGCGTGATTTTCGGCTCTGACGCCCTGGACGGCTGCCAGCACGCCGTGTTTGAGATCCTGTCCAACGCCATTGACGAGGCCCGGGAGGGCCACGGCGATCTGATCACCGTCACCCGCTTCCTGGACAAGTCCATCGAGGTGGAGGACCACGGCCGCGGCTGTCCGGTGGACTGGAACGAGAAGGAGCAGAAGTACAACTGGGAGCTGGTCTTCTGCGAGCTGTACGCCGGCGGCAAGTACGGCAACGACCAGGGGGAGAACTACGAGTACTCCCTGGGCTTGAACGGCCTCGGCTCCTGCGCCACCCAGTACGCCAGCGAATACTTTGACGCTGCCATCCGCCGGGACGGGTTCAAATACACCCTGCACTTTGAGAAGGGCGAGAACATCGGCGGCCTGCACAAGGAGCCGACGGACCGGGGCAGGAAGACCGGCTCCACCTTCCGCTGGAAGCCCGACCTGGAGGTGTTCACCGACATCGACATCCCCCTGGACTACTACCTGGACGTGCTCAAGCGGCAGGCGGTGGTCAACGCCGGGATCACCTTCCGGCTTCGCAACGAGACCGCCCCCGGAAAATTCGAGACCACCGAGTTCAAGTACGAAAACGGCATCGTGGACTATGTGACCGAGCTGGCGGGGGAGAACACCCTGACCCAGCCCGTGTTCTGGCAGACGGAGCGGAAGGGCCGCGACCGGGAGGACAAGCCGGAATACAAGGTGAAGCTGTCGGTTTCTTTCTGCTTTTCCAACACGGTGCAGGTGGTGGAGCACTACCACAACTCCTCCTGGCTGGAGCACGGCGGCAGCCCGGAAAAGGCCATGCGCTCCGCTTTCGTGTCCGCCATCGACGCCTATATCAAGCAGCAGGGCAAGTACCAGAAGAACGAGAGCAAGCTGACCTGGAACGACGTGCAGGACTGCCTGGTGCTGGTGTCCAACAACTTTTCCACCCAGACCTCCTATGAGAACCAGACCAAGAAGGCCATCAACAACAAGTTCGTGCAGGAGGCCATGACGGACTTTTTGAAGAGCCAGATGGAGGTCTACTTCATCGAAAACCCCTTCGACGCCCAGAAGATCGCCGAGCAGGTGCTGATCAACAAGCGCTCCCGGGAGACGGCGGAGAAGGCCCGGCTGAACATCAAGAAGAAGCTGTCGGGCAGCATGGACATCTCCAACCGGGTGCAGAAATTCGTGGACTGCCGCACCAAGGATGTGGACCGGCGGGAGCTGTATATCGTGGAGGGCGACTCGGCTCTGGGCAGCGTCAAGCTCTCCCGGGACGCCGAGTTCCAGGGCATCATGCCGGTGCGGGGCAAGATCCTGAACTGCCTGAAGGCCGACTACGCCCGCATCTTCAAAAGCGAGATCATCACCGACCTGATCCGCGTGCTGGGCTGCGGCGTGGAGGTCAGCGACAAGCGGGCTAAGGACCTGGCGGCCTTCGACGTGGAGAACCTGCGGTGGAACAAGGTGGTCATCTGCACCGACGCCGACGTGGACGGCTTCCAAATCCGCACCCTGATTCTGACCATGCTCTACCGCCTGACCCCCACCCTGATCGAGCAGGGGTATGTGTATATCGCGGAGTCCCCCCTGTACGAGATCATTTATAAGGAGAAGACCTGGTTCGCCTACTCCGACAAGGAGAAGGCCGACATCGTCAACGGCGAGCTGGCGGGGAAGAAGTGTATCATCAACCGCTCCAAGGGCCTGGGCGAGAACGACCCGGAGATGATGTGGCTGACCACCATGAACCCGGAGACCCGGCGCCTGATCAAGGTCATGCCCGAGGACGTGGAGCGCACCGCCGCCACCTTTGACCTGCTGCTGGGCGACAACCTCCAGGGCCGCAAGGACCACATCGCCGACGAGGGGTACAAGTATCTGGACCTGGCGGATATCTCGTGATGGACCTTCCGAGCCGAAAACAAATCCGGCTGCGGGAATACGATTACAGCCGGCCGGGGTATTATTTTGTGACTATTTGCACCGCAGTCCGCGGCCAAAACATCTTATGTGCGATCGAATTCCGTAGGGGCCGCCGCCCTCGGCGGCCCGCCCCACGTTGCGCTGACCCCGGCGGGCCAGGCGGTGCGGCAACTGATTGGCAACATTGACCGCGTATATTCCCATGTTGCGGTAGACACATTTGTGATCATGCCCGACCATGTTCATCTGATCCTAGTCCTTCCCTCCCCGGAAGGCGGGTCGCCGAGGGCGGCGACCCCTACAGACAGTATCCCACGGGTCGTCAATACGCTGAAAGGGCTTGCGGTTAAGCGGACCGGGATCCGATCCCTTTGGCAGCGCGGATATTATGAACACGTCATCCGCAACGACCACGACCTGGCGGAAACCCGGCAATACATTCAAAACAACCCTCTGAACTGGATTTTAGGTAAGAAGGGGCCCTCATAAAAAACCGCTGAGCGGACTTGGGAAGGAGGCCGGTGCGGAATGTATATCATCTTGATTTTTATCCTGTCCTGCCTGTTGGGCTGGGTGATCTGGCGCAGGCTGTGCCTGACCAAGGTCCCTGCCCTTTTGCGCGTGATCCTGGCGCTGCTGGCCGTAGTCCTGATTTTTGTCGCCCTGTTCTGGATCAGCGTTTACGTTTCCATTTCCCTGTTTCAGTGGAAGGATCCTATTTCCCGATGACTCTATAAACCGCCTCAGATAAGGACTGATACCATTGGCTAAGAAGAAAAAGCCCGAAGAAAATATCAAGCGCGCCAACAATCCCAACGTCATGGGCCTGCGGCCCGAGGTGCTGGAGCAGCCCATCACCGAGACGCTGGAGCTGAACTACATGCCCTACGCCATGTCCGTCATCGTCTCCCGGGCCATCCCGGAAATCGACGGCTTCAAGCCCAGTCACCGCAAGCTGCTGTACACCATGTACCAGATGAAGCTGCTGGGCGGCGCCCGCACCAAAAGCGCCAACATCGTGGGCCAGACCATGAAGCTCAACCCCCACGGCGACGCCGCCATTTACGACACCATGGTCCGCCTGAGCCGGGGCTACGGCGCTCTGCTGCACCCCCTGGTGGACTCCAAGGGCAACTTCGGCAAGGTCTACTCCCGGGATATGGCCTGGGCCGCCTCCCGGTACACCGAGGCCCGGCTGGACCCCATCTGCGCCGAGCTGTTCCGGGACATCGACCAGGACACAGTGGACTTTGTGGACAACTACGACGGCTCCATGAAGGAGCCCTCTCTGCTGCCCACCACCTTCCCCAACGTGCTGGTGTCCGCCAACCAGGGCATCGCTGTGGGCATGGCGTCCAACCTGTGCGGCTTCAACCTGGGCGAGGTGTGCGACGCCGCCATCGCCTACATGAAGAACCCCAACTGCGACCTGCTGTCCATCCTGAAGGCCCCCGACTTCCCCACCGGCGGCGAGCTGCTGTACGACGGGGCGGAGCTGGCCCAGATCTACGCCACGGGACGCGGCTCCTTCAAGGTCCGGGGCCGCTGGCGCTACGACAAGGCGGGCAACCTGATCGAGATCTACGAGATCCCTTACACCACCACCGCCGAGGCCATCATCGACAAGGTGGCCGAGCTGATCAAGGCGGGCAAGATCAAGGAGATCTCCGACATGCGGGACGAGACCGACCTGTCCGGACTGAAGCTGACCATCGACCTGAAGCGGGGCGCCGACCCGGACAAGCTGATGCAGAAGCTGTTCAAATCCACCTCTCTGCAGGACTCTTTCGGCTGCAACTTCAACATCCTGATCGCCGGGACGCCCCGGGTCATGGGTGTGGGCGAGATCCTGGAGGAGTGGACCGCCTGGCGCATGGAGGGCGTGCGGCGGCGCACCTATTTCGTCATGAAGAAGAAGCAGGAAAAGCTGCACCTGTTGAAGGGCCTGAAAAAGATCCTGCTGGACATCGACAAGGCCGTCCAGATCATCCGGGAGACCGAGGAGGAGGCCGAGGTCATCCCCAACCTGATGATCGGCTTCGGCATCGACCAGATCCAGGCGGAATATGTGGCCGATATCCGTCTGCGGAATATCAATAAAGAGTATATTTTGAAGCGGGTGGAGGAAACCTCTACCTTAGAGGACGAGATCGCCGACCTGCAGGACATCATCGACCACCCCCAGCGGGTGAAGAAGATCATCTCCGACGAGCTGGCCGAGGTGAAGAAGAAGTACGCCGTCCCCCGGCGCACCGAGATCGTCTACGAATATCAGACGGCCGTCGAAACCGAGGAAGCGGAGGAGACCCCCGACTACCCGGTGCACGTGTTCCTGTCCCGGGAGGGCTATCTGAAAAAGATCACCCCCCAGTCCCTGCGCATGGCCTCCGAGCAGAAGTACAAGGAAGGGGACACCCTGGCCCAGAGCTGGGAGGCAAACAACAAGGACGAGATCATGGTGTTCACCGACAGACAGCAGTGCTACAAAGCCCGCCTGTCCGACTTTGGGGACACCAAGGCCAGCGCCTTGGGCGACTACCTGCCCACCAAGCTGGGCTTTGACGAGGGGGAGAACGTGGTTTGGGCGTGCCTGCCCGGGGACTACTCCGCCCACCTGCTGTTCTTCTTTGAAAACGGCAAGGCCGCCCGGGTGGAGCTGGGCTCCTACCAGACCCAGACCCGCCGCCGCAGGCTGACCGGCGCGTACAGCGACAAGTCCCCCCTGGTCTCCGCCCTGCTTTTGCGCGAGGACCTGGAGGTGGCGGTGTACTCCACCGAGGGCCGCGCCGTGGTGTTCCACACCGCATCCCTCAGCCCCAAGAGCACCCGCAGCACCCAGGGCGTCAACGTCATGACCCTGAAGGCGAAATACAAGGTGGAAAAGGCGCTGCCCCTGACCCAGACCCCCATTCAAAACGCGGCCCGCTACCGTGCCCGCAGTCTGCCCATCGCCGGCGCGCTTCTGAAGGAAGAGGACCGGGGCGAGGAGCAGATGAGCCTGCTGTAAAAAGGAAAGGATGTGTGCCGGTTGAAAAAAATTCTGCCCTATCTCTGGATCGTTCTGGCCTCGGCGGTGTACGCCGTGGGCTTCAACTGGTGCTACGTCCCCAACGACATCGCCTTCGGCGGCCTGACCGGCGTGGCACAGATCGTCAACGCCGCCCTCCCCTGGGCGCCCATCGGCACGGTGGTCATCGTGCTGAACATCCCCCTGTTCCTGCTGGGCTGGAGGCTGCTGGGCGGGCGGCTGCTGGTGACCTCCCTGTTCGCCATGGCGGTGTCCTCCGTATTCATTGACGTGCTGGACTCCCTGTACCAGTTTTCTCCCATGAACCCGCTGCTGGCCTGCATTTACGGCGGCGTCCTGATCGGGGCCGCTCTGGGCTTCATCTTCCAGCAGGGCACCACCACCGGCGGCACCGACCTGATCGCCCGGCTGCTGAAGCTGCCCCTGCCCTGGCTGCCCGTGGGCAGACTGCTGATGGCGGTGGACCTGATCGTCATTGTGGCGGTGGCCCTGGCCTTCCGCAGCGTGGACAGCGCCCTGTACGGCGTGGTGTCCCTGTATATCACCACCAAGGTCATGGACGGCGTGTTGTACGGCATGGACAACGCCAAAATGGCCTATATCATCAGCGCGCGTCCGGAGGAGACCGCCGCCGCCATCATGCGGGATATGGACCGGGGGGTGACCATCCTCCACGGCCGGGGCGCCTGGTCGGGGGAGGAGAAGCAGGTGCTTCTGGTGGCGTTCAAGCAGCGGCAGATCGTCCGGCTCAAGCGCGTGGTCAAGGAGCTGGACCCCGCCGCCTTCCTGATCGTGTGCGAGGCCCATGAGGTCCTGGGCGACGGCTTTCGGGAGTATAAACAGAACGATTTGTAACGCATTGTATGGATCGGCCCGGGGCGAAGTCCGCCCCGGAGAAAGGAGAGGTACATAACATGGCGGATTTTGAAACCTTGCGCAAAAATCTGGAGCGGAACGGCTTTCAGGTGTCTTATTTCGACACCGCGGAGGAGGCCTGCGCCTATCTGGACCAAAAGCTGGACGGTAAGACGGTGGGGCACGGCGGCTCCGTGACCCTGCAGGAGATGGGCCTGCTGGATCGGCTGGAAAGCCATGCCGTCGTATACCGCCACCAGCCGCAAAACATCCCCGCCGGGGCGGCGACCGCCCAGGCGTACCTGTGCTCGGTCAACGGTCTGGCGGAGACCGGGGAGATCATCAATATCGACGGTACCTGCAACCGGGTGGCCTCCACCATGTTCGGCCACGAGGAGCTGTACCTGGTGGTGGGCGTGAACAAGATCGCCCCCGACTACGATTCCGCCCTGTGGCGCGCCCGCAACATCGCCGCGCCTTTGAACGCCAAGCGGCTGGAGCGGAAGACTCCCTGCGCGGCCAAGGGAGACCGGTGCTACAACTGCAGCAGCCCCGAGCGCATCTGCCGCGGCCTGACCGTGCTGTGGAAAAAGCCCTTCGGCATCCGGAGGGCGGAGGTCGTTCTGATCAATCAGGAGCTGGGGTATTAAAATTTCAGGGGAAAGGGGGGCAAAGGCCCGTGAAAAGAGCTGTTCTCGCGCTGCTGCTGGCGGGCGCTTTGGCCCTGTCCGGCTGCGCCTCCATGCTGGAGCGCGATTCTCTTGTAGTGTCCGCCTATGAGCCGGTCTCCGGGACCGTGGACAACCCCTCCACCCTGCGGGTGGAGAGCTATCAGGAACTGGTCAACGCGGTGATCTACCTGGTTTCCCGGGGGGAGGAGCACGGCGTGCTCGGCCTGTACAATTACACCCGGGACGTGGAGAGCGACCTGGCCCAGGCCTGCCTGGAGGTGGTCCAGGAGGACCCCTTGGGCGCTTACGCCGTGGAGTACATCAAGCACGACTACGCCCTGATCGTCACCTATTATGAGGTCAATATCGACATCACCTACCGCCGCACCTCCGAGCAGGTGGCCTCCATCGTCTCGGTCACCGGCAGCAGCGCCATCCGCCGGGAGCTGAGCAAGACGCTGACCGACTTTTCCACGCAGGCGGTGCTTCGGATCAGCTATTTCGCCGAGGATGAGGACTACATTCTGGAGCTGGTGCGCCAGGCGTATTACGATACCCCCGGCGCCGCCCTGGGCATGCCGGAGGTGGAGATATCCCTCTATCCCGACACGGGGCGGCAGCGGATCGTGGAGATCGGCCTGACCTACCCCGCCGGTCCGGAGGTCCTGCGCCGCCGCAGCCAGGAGCTGGAGGAGCTGGCCCCGACCCTGATCTCCCCGTTCTCCACGGCGGAGAGCGTGTATGAAACGGTGAACGGCGGCCTGACCATCGAGGAGGACACGGGGCACAGCACCGCCTACGACGCCCTGATCGAGGGCGTGGCCGACAGCGAGGGTGCGGCGTTGGCCTACCAGCTCCTGTGTGACCAGGCCGGGGTGGAATGTACCGTTGTGCGGGGGACGCTGGACGGCGAACCCCATTTCTGGAATATCGTCAATGTGGGCGAGGACGGCGTCCGCCACGTGGACCTGTCGGCCGGGCTGTTCTCGCTGACCGACGAAGAGCTGACCGAGCGGGGCGTTTACGAATGGGACCGCGGGGAATATCCGGCCTGCGTTTTTTCCGTCTTAGACGAGGAAATTGAAAATTAGGGCTTGACAATGGCGAAAAATATGTTAAAATATCTTTCGTCGCTGCGGGTGTAGCTCATCTGGTAGAGCGCCACCTTGCCAAGGTGGAGGTAGCGAGTTCGAGCCTCGTCACCCGCTCCATAAAGAACAGTCCGTCCAATAGGGCGGGCTGTTTTTAATTTTCCGCAGACAAACTCGCTGCCTCCACCTCAAATCGCGGTGTGACCGCGATTTTTTTCAATAAGAGGTGCGGGGCCCCGGCAAAACGGAGTTTTACCGGCACTTTAACTCGATAAAATAATGGTTGCATTTTATAAAAAACCGGATTATAATAATAGCTACGAAACAAATCGCTTGCGGTTTGTTTGCGCGGCAGCGCCGCGCGATTCCATTCATTCCGTGAGAGGTACTTTATATGCGCCGGATCCCCCTCACAACTGCATCCTTTTTCTTTTCCTTTGGCTGGGCTCGATTTACGGGCGCCGGCTATTTTGGCGTGCAGGAAAAAGGATGAACAAATGAGCGCCGCCCGGAGTGTGTCCGGGCCGTATCCCCATCATAGAACCGGGGCTCATTGATGTTCATCATCAATGGGTCCCTTTTGTTTTGCCCCAGGGGGACCCGCCCCACCAAACAGAAAGGAAGAATTATTATGGTAGTTGTCATGAAACCCGGTACGCAGCAGCGTGAGATCGACAAGCTGGTGGCTCAGTTCCAGCTTCAGGGCCTGACCGTCGGCATTACCACCGGCGTGGGCTGCACCATCCTCGGCTTGGTGGGCGATACCACCGCCGTGGACATGGACAAGATCTCCATCAACGAGAACGTGGAGCGTGTCATGCGCGTGCAGGAGCCGTACAAAAAGGCCAACCGCAAGTTCCACCCCGAGGACACGGTGGTCACCGTGGGCGGCGCGTCCATCGGCGGCGGCAATTTCTCCGTCATCGCCGGTCCCTGCTCGGTGGAGAGCGAGGAGCAGATCATCGAGGTGGCCCAGGACGTGCAGCGCTCGGGCGCGGCCATGCTCCGGGGCGGCGCGTTCAAGCCCCGCACCTCCCCCTACTCCTTCCAGGGCATGGGCCTGGAGGGGCTGGACCTGCTGCTGGAGGCCAAGGCCCACACCGGCCTGCCCATCGTCACCGAGATCATGACCCCCAAGTACTGCGAGGTCTTTGAGGAAAAGGTGGACCTGGTGCAGATCGGCGCCCGCAACATGCAGAACTTCGACCTGCTGAAGGAAGTGGGCAAGATGTCCAAGCCCGTGCTGCTCAAGCGCGGCCTGTCCAGCACCTATGAGGAGTGGATCATGTCCGCCGAGTACATTATGAGCGAGGGCAACGAGAACGTCATCCTCTGCGAGCGGGGCATCCGCACCTTTGAGAGCTACACCCGCAACACCCTGGACGTGTCCGCCATCCCCGCCATCCGGCGCATGAGCCACCTGCCCATCATCATCGACCCGTCCCACTCGGGCGGCTACTACTGGCTGGTGGAGCCGCTTGCCCTGGCGGCGGTGGCCGCCGGCGCCGACGGCCTGATCATCGAGGTCCACAACAACCCCGCCTGCGCCAAGTGCGACGGCCAGCAGTCCCTGACCCCCGAGCATTTCGACCAGCTCATGGGCAAGGTGGGCAAGCTGACCGAGCTGATGGGAAAGACCCTCGTAAAGTAAACCTCTGTACAGCGAAAGGATGACCGCGATGAAAACCCTGACCGTGGCCCTGCCGGGCCGGGACTATGATATTCTCATCGGGCGCGGCCTGCTCCCCCGGGCGGGGGAGCGCTGCCGGGCCGTGCTGCCCCGGGCCAAAAAGATCGCCCTGGTCAGCGACAGCAATGTGGCCCCCCTGTACGCGCGGACCGTGCTGGACAGCCTGACCGCTGCCGGGTTTCAGGCGCGCCTGTTCCCCATCCCCGCCGGGGAGGGCAGCAAATGCGCCGCTCAGCTTTCCCAGCTTTGGGAGGGCTTCATGGAATTCGGCCTGACCCGCACCGACGCGGTCGCCGCCCTGGGCGGCGGCGTGGTGGGCGACCTGACCGGCTTTGCCGCCGCCACCGCCCTGCGGGGGGTGGACTTTGTGCAGATACCCACCACCCTGCTGGCCCAGGTGGACTCCTCCGTGGGCGGCAAGGTGGCCATCGACCTGAAGGCGGGCAAAAACCTGGCCGGGGCCTTTTATCAGCCCAAGCTGGTGCTGATGGACCCGGATGTGCTGGACAGTCTGCCCGACGCCATCTTCTCTGACGGTATGGCGGAGGTGATCAAGTACGGCTGCATCCGGGACAGAGAATTCTTCGACTTCCTGGCCGCCCACCCCTCCAGAGGGGAGATCATGGCCGAAATCGAACACGTTCTGTATACCTGCTGCGATATGAAACGCCAGGTAGTCATGGAGGACGAGCGGGACACCGGACTGCGGATGATCCTGAACTTCGGCCACACCATCGGCCACGCCTTTGAGCTGGCGGGCAATTACGAGACCTGGACCCACGGCCAGGCGGTGGCGGCGGGGATGAACTGGGCCTCCCGGCTGGGCGTGGCCGCGGGGGTCACCCCTCCCGAGGTGGTGGAGCCGATCGTGGCCCTGACGGGGAAATTCGGCCTGCCCGCCGACATCCCCTGCTCCTGGGAGACCATGACCGAGGCCGTCGGCCTGGACAAAAAGCGCACCGGGGACAGTATCACCCTGATCTTCCTGTCCGAAATCGGCAGGACCGCCCCCACCAAAATGAAGAAGGACGAACTGCTGGCTCTGCTGGAGCCGATGTTCGGACGGTGAACGGCATGAACATCACCATCACCCCCACCAAATTAAAGGGCGCGATCATACCCCCGCCATCCAAATCCCAGGCCCACCGGGTGCTCATCGCCGCCGCCTTGGCGGACGGGGAGAGTTCTATCGACAACGTGGCCTTTTCCCAGGATATCGAGGCCACCGTCCGCTGCCTGGAGCAGTTGGGCGCGGAGTTTTGCCGGGACGGCTCCGCTCTGACCGTCCGCGGCATAGGGGCCAACGCCATGTCCCCCATGCGCAGGCTGGCCCCGCCACGCATAGACTGCGGCGAGAGCGGCTCCACTCTGCGTTTCCTCATTCCAGTGGCTCTGGCGGTATGCGGAGGCGGGATATTTACCGGCCGGGGACGGCTGATGGAGCGCCCGCAAAAGCCCTATTTTGACCTGTTCGACGAGAGAGGCATTTTCTATGAGCAGAAGGACGGTGTGCTCACCGTCGCCGGGATGCTCACGCCGGGGGAGTACCGGCTCCCCGGCAACGTATCCTCCCAGTTCGTCACCGGCCTGCTGTATGCCCTGCCCTTGTTGGAGGGAAATTCGGAGATTGTGCTGACCTCCCCGCTGGAAAGCCGGGGATATGTGGACCTGACCCTGAACGCCCTGAACCTGTTCGGCATCTGCCCGGAGCCTCGGGAAAACGGCTTTTTTATCCCCGGAAACCGGCGTTACGAGCGCCAGGACTTTGCTGTCGAGGCCGATTGGTCCCAGGCGGCGTTTTGGTATGCCGCCCAAGCCCTGGGCAACCCTGTGGAGGTGCGGGGCATGGACCCCGGCTCCGCCCAGGGTGATCGGATCATTCAGTCCTATTATGAAGCGCTTTGCGGCCCCGGCGAGGTGGAACTGGACGTGTCCCAGTGTCCTGACCTGGTGCCGCCCTTGGCCGCCCACGCGGCCCTGCGGGGAGACGGCGCGGTTACCCGGCTGGTCAACGCCGCCCGCCTGCGCATCAAGGAGAGCGACCGTCTGGCCTCAGTCACCGCCGTCCTCAACACCATGGGCGCGCAGGTGGAGGAGCACTCGGACAGCCTGATCATCACTGGCCGGGACAGCCTGACCGGCGGCGTCACTGTGGACAGCCACAATGACCACCGGATCGCCATGATGGCGGCTGTTGCCGCCACACGGTGCCGGTCCTCCGTCACCATCACCGGGGCCCAGTGCGTAGCCAAATCCTACCCCAACTTCTGGGAGGACTACGAGGTTCTGGGCGGCAACATCGTCAGAGAGGAGCCTTGACCGATGAAGTATACCATTTTCGGAGAATCCCACGGCCCCGCCATCGGCGTGACCCTGACCGGGGCGCCCGCCGGGCTGGTCCTGGACCTGGACTTCATCCGCTCGGAGCTGGAGCGCCGCCGCCCGGGGCAGAACGCCCTGTCCACCGCCCGGAACGAGGCGGACGAGCCGGAGATCCTGTCCGGTGTGTTCGAGGGAAAGACCACCGGGACGCCCCTGTGCGCGATCATCCGCAACGGGGACACCCGCTCCAGGGATTACAGCCGGTTGAAGATCTGCCCCCGGCCCAGCCACGGGGACTACGCGGGCAACGTGCGCTATGAAGGCTGCAACGACTACCGGGGCGGCGGCCATTTCTCCGGGCGCCTGACCGCGCCGCTGGTGTTCGCCGGGGCGGTGGCCAAGCTGATCCTGCGCGAACGTGGGATCGACGTCTCCTCCCGCATCTCCATGGTGGAGGGGGTGGAAGACCCCGCACCGGAGCAGGTGGAGAAGCTCGTGCTGGCCGCGAAAGCCGAGGGCGACTCGGTGGGCGGGGCCATCGCCTGCGCCGTCACCGGCCTGCCCGCCGGGCGGGGCGCGCCCGACTTCGGCTGCAATGTGGAGGGCATCTTCTCCCAATACCTGTTCGCCGTGCCCGCCGTGAAGGCGGTGGCCTTCGGGGCGGGATTCGGCTTCGCCCATATGCGGGGCAGTCAGGCCAACGACCCCTTTTACATGGACGACGGCCGGGTGAAGACCCGCACCAACCACGCCGGGGGCGTCAACGGCGGCATCACCAACGGGATGCCCGTCACCTTCGAGGTGGCGATCCGCCCCACGCCCTCCATCTCCAAGGAGCAGGACACCGTCAACCTGGAGACGGGCGAGGATGCCAAGCTGACCATCCACGGCCGCCACGACCCCTGCATCGTCCACCGGGCCGTGCCTGTCATCGAGTCCGCCGCGGCGCTGGCCGCCTGCGAAGTGTTGGGTATTTGAGGTGAACGTATGGATGAACTGAAACTTCTGCGCGCCGAGATCGACGTGATCGACCGGCAGATCGCCGACCTGCTCCAGCAGCGGATGGACATTACCTACCGGGTGGGCCAATACAAGGTGCGCAACCACATGCAGGTGCTGGACAAGACGCGGGAAAAGCAGGTGCTGGACGCCAAGACCGCCCTGTCCGACGACCCCACCATGCAGTTCGCCCTGACCACCCTGTTTGAGACGATCATGTCCATCAGCCGCAAGCAGCAGCGCCAACTGGTCGCCGAGGAGGACCCCTGGTATGACCGCTACCGGGCCGACCGGGCGGCGGCCCGCCCGGCGCTGGAGCAGCCCCGCGTGCTTTACCAGGGGGAGCCGGGCGCTTATGCCGACGAGGCGGCGGCGCTCTTCTTCGGCGAGGAGGTCCCCCGGGACCGGGTGACCACCTGGGAAGAGGTGTTCCTGGCCCTGAAGGAGGGCCGGGCCGACTACGGCGTGCTGCCCATCGAGAACAGCTCCACCGGCTCCATCAACCAGGTCTACGACCTGCTGGCCCGGCACGGCGCGTACATCGTGGGCGAGCAGACGGTGAAGGTGGATCACTGCCTGATGGCCCCCAGGGGGGCCTCGTTGGACGGGATCACCGACGTGTATTCCCACGAGCAGGGCCTGTCCCAGTGTGAGGAATATTTGAAAAAGCGCCCCGCCTGGGAGCGCCACGCCATGCTGAACACCGCTGCCGCCGCCAAGTATGTGGCCCAGTCGGGGGACGTGGCCAAGGCGGCCATCGGCAGCCGCCGCGCGGCCGCGCTGTACGGCCTGGACGTGCTGGCCGAGAGCATCAACTTCAACGCCGACAACTACACCCGCTTCGTGGTGGTCTCCCCCGTCATGGAGCTGCGGCCCCAGGCCAACAAGATCAGCGCCCTGTTCACCCTGCCCCACCAGAGCGGCACCCTGCACCGGATCATGTCGGTGTTCGCCGTGGCCGGGCTGAACATGATGAAGCTGGAGTCCCGCCCGGTGGTGGGCAAGAGCTGGGAGTACCTGTTCTTTGTGGACTTTACCGGAAACCTGGACGAGCCGGGCATGGACGGGGTGCTCCACGAGCTGACCCAGGCGTCCAGCAGCTTCCGGGTGCTGGGAAACTACAGGGCGTGCGGTGAGTGACATGAAGAATATTGTACTGATCGGTATGATGGGCTGCGGCAAATCCACCATCGGCGCGCTGCTGGCCCAGAAGCTGGGCCGCCCGCTGGTGGACACCGACGCGCGGATCGTGGAGCGGGAGGGCCGCTCCATCTCCGAAATCTTCGCCGCCGACGGCGAGGGATACTTTCGGGACTTGGAGCTGAGCGTTTCCCGGGAACTGGGGGAACGGGAGGACCTGATCATCGCCTGCGGCGGCGGGCTGCCCCTGCGGGACGACTGTATCGCCAGTTTGAAATCCGGCGGCGTGGTGTTCTGGCTGCGCCGGGACCCCGCCGAGACCTACGACTCCATGGACACCTCGGGCCGTCCCCTGGCCCAGCAGGGCCGCCGGGACTTCCTGGAGCGCTTTGCCCGGCGGGAGCCGGTCTACCGGAAATGGGCCGACCATGTGATCGACGAGTTTTCCTCCCCGGAGGCCACCTTAAATCAAGTATTGGAGGCGCTGAAATGAAGATCCTTGTGATGAACGGGCCGAACCTGAACCTGCTGGGCCAGCGGGAGCCGGGCATTTACGGCACCGAGAACTATGAGTACCTGTGCGCCATGGTGAAGGAGCACGCGGCGTCCAGGGGCGCCCAGTGCGACTGCTTTCAGTCCAACCACGAGGGGGCGCTGATCGACGCCATCCACGACGCCAACGGCGTGTACGACGCCATCGTCTTCAACCCCGGCGCGTACACCCACTACAGCTACGCCCTTCACGACGCGCTGAAGTCGGTGCAGGTGCCCTGCATCGAGGTCCACATCTCCAACGTCCACCAGCGGGAGGAGTTCCGTCACAAGTCGGTGACCGCCCCCGCCTGTGTGGGGCAGATCTGCGGCCTGGGGCTGAAGGGCTACCTGCTGGCCATGGATTATTTTTTGGAGGCCGGGAAATGAAACAGCTTTGCGTGATCGGAGACCCTGTGCTGCACTCCAAGTCCCCCCTGATCCAGAATACCATGATCCGGGCGCTGGGACTGGATTATGAATACTTATGTCAACCTGTGAAGCGGGAGGAGCTTCCCGCCTGGCTGGACCGGGTGCGCGCCGAGGGCTGGGCGGGCTTCAACGCCACCATGCCCCACAAGGAGGCCCTGGTGCCCTATATGGACGAGCTGGACGAGGACGCTCAATTATACGGCGCGGTCAATACGGTTTGTAATAAAAACGGGAAATTATACGGATACAATACCGACGGCAGCGGGTTCGCCCGGGCGCTGGACGGCGCGGGCATCCCCATCCGGGGGACGAAATTCGTCCTGCTGGGCGCGGGCGGCGCGGCCAAGGCCGTGACCCTGAAGCTGGTTCAGCAGGGGGCGAAGCGGGTGGTCGTCTGCAACCGCACAGTGGAAAAAGCGGCGGCGCTGGCCGCTCACGCGCCTGGAATTATGTCAACTTCCGGGTTTTCCGGGGAGGAATTGGCCGAAGCTGCCGCGAATTGCGATGTGCTGATCAACTGCACCAACCTGGGCATGGCCGGTTCTCCGGAATTTGAGAGCCTGGATTTCCTGGAGGCCCTGCCCGCGGGCGCGCCTGTGTGCGACCTGATCTACCACCCCCCGGAGACCGCCCTGCTGAAGCGGGCCAGGGAACTGGGGCACCCGGTCATGAACGGCCTGCCCCTGCTGATCCATCAGGCTATTCTGGCGCTGGAGCATTTTACGAATACGAAAATCGACGCCGCGGCCCTGCTCCCCCCGGTGGAGCAGGCGCTGGCTCTGGCCGCTGTCTGAACCCGGCCCGCCGCGGCGGGCCGGGCGGCTTTTTGAGAAAAATGGACCGGGCGGGAAGCGATATGGTTCGCTTCCCGCCCGGTGTTTTTTATTCTCCCTTATATTTTTTCCGGGTGGCGATGCCGCCCCGGATATGCCGTTCCGCCTTGTTCTCCTCCAGCACTTCCTTCACCTGGAGGTAGAGAGGCTTGTTAAAGGTGGGCAGGCGCTCCGACAGGTCCTTATGTACCGTGGACTTGGAAATGCCGAATTTGGCGGCGGCGGCACGCACCGTCGCCCTGTTCTCTATGATGTAAAGGGCCAGCTCGCCCGCCCGTTCTTCGATGTTCCCTTTCACCCGGCAACACTCCCTGCATTCAGACTCCTACGGCAACTATATGCGCCCGGCGGGGTTGATATGAAGGGATGTTCCGTTTTTCATTTTTTCTGTCCGAGATCGGGGTGCTTTTGCAGCAGCCTGAGGGAGAGCAGAAGGGAAAGCCTGTGGTCCGCATCCTCCGGGCCAGGCGGCCGGATGCGAACGGGCAGGGCTGACAAAGTCATACACCAAATGCAATTTTTATTGCAGTTTTCCGATATTTGTGCTATAGTATACAAAGCTGAGCTTTAAAGCGTTAAAGTTTAACGCGCAAAAGTGAGAGGGGAAATGTGTATGAAATTGGTAGTCCTGGTGATTTATTTCGCCATCCTGGTCGGCATCGGTCTGTATTGCCGCAAGCACTCGACCGACGTCAACGGCTTCGTCCTGGGCGGGCGCGCGGTGGGTCCGTGGCTGACCGCCTTCGCCTACGGCACGTCGTATTTTTCCGCCGTGGTGTTCGTCGGCTACGCCGGCCAGTTCGGCTGGCGGTACGGCATCGCCGCAACCTGGGCGGGCATCGGCAACGCCATTATCGGCTCCCTGCTGGCCTGGGTGGTGCTGGGCCGCCGTACCCGCATCATGAGCCAGCACCTGGACTCTGCCACCATGCCGCAGTTTTTCGGCAAGCGCTTCGGCAGCCCGGCGCTGAAGATCGGCGCCTCCGTTATCATCTTTATCTTCCTGATCCCGTATACGGCCTCCCTGTATAACGGCCTGTCCCGCCTGTTCGGCATGGCGTTCAACATCGACTATTCCGTGTGCATCATCCTGATGGCGGCGCTGACCGCGATCTACGTCATTGCCGGCGGGTATATGGCCACCGCCATCAACGACTTTATCCAGGGCATCATCATGCTCTTCGGCATCGTGACCATCATCGCGGCGGTGCTCATGAGCAAGGGCGGCTTCATGGAAGCGCTGGACGGCCTGGCCCGGGTCAGCGACGAGACGGTCTCCGCCACCCCCGGCATCTTCGCCTCCTTCTTCGGCCCCGACCCGCTGAACCTGCTCTTCGTGGTCATTTTGACCTCCCTGGGTACCTGGGGCCTGCCCCAGATGGTCCAGAAGTTCTACGCCATCAAGGACGAGGGCGCCATCAAAAAGGGTACCATCATCTCCACCCTGTTCGCCCTGGTGGTGTCCGGCGGCTGCTACTTCCTGGGCGGCTTCGGACGGCTGTTCTCCGATCAGGTGGACGTCGCCGCCGAGGGCTACGACTCCATTATCCCGGTCATGCTGTCCAACCTGTCCCCCATCCTGATCGCCCTGGTGGTGATCCTGGTGCTCTCCGCGTCCATGTCCACCCTGTCCTCCCTGGTCATGGCCTCCAGCTCCACGCTGACCATCGACTTCATCAAGGGCGCTTTTGTGAAGGATATGAACGAGAAGAAGCAGGTGCTCCTGATCCGGGTGCTGATCGTGGTGTTCATCGCCATCTCCGCCATCCTGGCGCTGATCCAGTACAAGAGCTCCGTCACCTTCATCGCCCAGTTGATGGGCATCTCCTGGGGCGCTCTGGCGGGCGCATTCCTGGCCCCCTTTATGTACTCCCTGTACTCCAAGCGGGTCACCACCGCCTCCTGCTGGGTGTGCTTCGTGTTCAGTTGCGTGCTGATGGTCGCCAATATTTTCTGGCGCGGCTCCTTCCCGGTCATTCTCCAGTCCCCCATCAACTGCGGCGCTGTCGCGATGCTGGCCGGTTTGGTGATCGTGCCTATCGTCAGCCTGTTTACTCCCAAGCCGGATAAGGCTTTGGTGGACGATGCGTTTGCCTGCTACGACAAGGAGACTAAGGTTTCTCAGAAGACTGCGCTGGGGAAGTAAGCATACATATATAATAATAGACAACGCCGCCGCGGTGAAACGCGGCGGCGTTGTTTTGGTTTGGGGAAGGGCTTGTGCTTTTTTCGGTGGCGATTTCAGGATCGCGGGCGTCTCCGACGTGCGGCAGCCGTTGGCGGTTTTACCGCCTTACGGATGCCCATGCAGAGCGGTCCAAACCCGCCCCAAACCCGGCAATGATCGCGGCGTAGGCAATGGGGTGCAAGCGGCATTCCCGTTGCTTATACCCCCGCCCTACGAAAACCCGAAAGGTTTACGGAATGAATGTAGGGGAGGCTATCAGCCTCCCGCGCCAGTTGGCAATCATCGTGACGTTTTCGGGAGGATACTATCCTGCCCTACATTCCCCACCCCGACCCGGCAATCACCATAACGTAACGGGCCGCCGAGGACGGCGGCCCCTACATGCACACACAAACCTCCCGGTTTCACTGTAGGGGCCGCCCCCCTGGGCGGCCCCGCTGCCACATGACAATTTTTGCGGTGTTCACAGCCGACCGCTCACGCATAATTCCGTGACCAAACCAAAGATTTTGAGCGTCACGTAACACCAATCTGACCTTCCCACCTCTTCACACTTCCGCCTTCAAACTGGCGATAAACTGCCGCGCTGTCCGCGGCGTGCGGCCGGGGTGGCGGGCCTCCCACTGTACCGCCCGGGTGCGCAGGTCCTCCCGCGGAAGCTCAACGCCCTCCAAAGCGGCCAACTGCTCCACCAGATCCAAAAACTCCGGCTTGTTCAAGGGCAGATAGGGCACCCGCAGGCCGAAGCGGTCGGCCAGGGCGGTCTTTTCCTGAATGGTCTCCGAGGCGTCCACCTCGTCCCCCGCCCGGTCGGAGAAGGTCTGGCGCACCAGATTGCGGCGGTTGGAGGTGGCATAGATGGCGATGTTCGTCGGCCTCGGCTCCAGCCCGCCCTCCAGAATGGTCTTCAGCAGGGAGTAGGTGTGGTCGTCCTGGTCAAAGGCCAGATCGTCGATGAACAAAATAAACTTCTGCCGCCTGTCCCGGAGCCGGCGAATCAGCATGGGCATGTCGGCCAGACCGTCCTTCTGCAGCTCGATCAGGCGCAGATCGTCGAAGCCCTCCACCGCCAGCAGGGACTTGACCGTGGCCGACTTTCCCGTGCCGCAGTCGCCGTAGAGCAGCACATTGTTGACCAGGTGGCCCTCCAGCATGGCGCGGGTGTTGGCGACCACCGCGTCTCTTTGCAGCTCATAGCCCAGCAGCTCCCGCTTTTGGGGGACGTCCGGGCGGGCGATGGGGGTCAATTTCCCCTGCTCCCAGACAAAGGCCCGGTACTTGGCGAAGATACCCGCCCCATGGGTGCGGTAAAAGGCGGTCAGCTCCTCAAAGTCAAAGGGCGCGCCCGCCTTCCAGCGGGGCAGGTTGGACAGCATGGTCTGGTAATCGTCGGGCAGCAGCCCCTTCATGTCCCGGATCAGCTTGTCGCAGTCCAGACCCGCCAGCAGGACAAAGGTCTCCACATCCCGGCGGGCGGCGGTCTCCAGGGCGGGATCGGTCCCGCCCCGCTCCACCAGCAGGGGATAGGGGGCCTCGTCATACCGCAGGTGTTCGTCCAGCCAGTCTCCCAGCCCGGCGCAGCCCGCCTGGCGCAGTTGATAAAATACCTCGATGTACTGGTCGGCGGCGCTCTCCCCCTGACCGGAAGTAATGGCGTCCAGCAGGGCGAAGACCCGCTTCATCAGCGGGGCCTGACAAAGCTCCCGGTAGGCGGAAATGCCCTTCAAAGCGATCCGGAGAGTAGTAATATTCAAAAAAATCACTCCTTGTTTTTGACCTTGGGACCCCATTCGGGCAGGGGAAGGCGCTGCATGGCCCCGAAGGTGTAGTCCTTCAGGCGGGGGTATTGCTTGCTGAGACCGGCGATCAGCTCCTTGACCTCCTGCCGCTTGGTGGCGCCGTTGGCGGGGCAGGGGTTGTGGACCACCGGAAGGCCCTCCCGGGCGGCCACGGTGCGGATCTGGCCCTCCCCGCAGTAGAGCAGGGGGCGGATCTGGGTGATGTCGGTGCGGTCCAGATAGGTCACCGGCTGGAAGCAGGACAGGCGGCCCTCGTAGAACAGAGACATATAAAAGGTCTCCACTGCGTCGTCAAAGTGGTGGCCCAGGGCGATCTTTTTGATCCCCTTCTCCTGCAGCACGCCGTGCAGCGCCCCCCGGCGCATTTTGGCGCACATGGAGCAGGGGTTCTTCTCTTTGCGCAGGTCGAAGATAATGTGGTTGATCTCGGTGCGCACCAGGGTGAAGGGGATCTCCCGCCGGGCGCACCAGTCGGCCACCGGGGTGAAGTCCATCCCCGGGATGCCCAGGTCCAGGGTGACCGCCTCCACGGTGAACGGCTGGGGGTAGAACTCCCGCAGGCGGGCCAGCGCCGCCAGCAGGGTTAGGGAATCCTTGCCGCCGGAGACGCCCACCGCCACCCGGTCTCCCGCCCGGATCATGTCGTAATCCTCCACACAGCGGCGGACATGGCTGAGAATCTGATTCATAAGCACCTCGAAAATGTAAAATTGAAAATGAGAATTCAAGAGGACAGAAAAGAAAACGAGAGAAAATCAAAGATTTTGATATGGCCAATTAAAAAATTGAAAAATTCGGTTGACACCGGATCCTCAAAGCATTATAATACATTTCGCTCGCCTTTGTAAAGACGAGCCGTCCTCATGTGTTAAAACAAATTCACATAGAAAGCGAGAGAAACACCATGTCCACTTTTATGGCAAACAAGGGCAACATCGTGCGCAAGTGGTATATCCTCGACGCCGCCGGTAAGCCCCTGGGCAAGACCGCTGCCACCGCCGCCGTCCTGCTGCGCGGCAAGCACAAGCCCGAGTACACCCCCCACGCCGACTGCGGCGACTTCGTCATCATCCTGAATGCGGAGAAGGCCGTTCTGACCGGCAAGAAGCTGGATCAGAAGTTCTACCGCACCCACTCCGGCTGGGTGGGCGGTCTGAAGGAGACCAAGTACCGCACCCTGATGCAGGAGAAGCCCGAGCTGGCCATGAAGCTGGCCGTGCGCGGCATGATGCCCCGCAACACCATCACCAAGGATTCCCTGCCCCGGCTGAAGGTCTACCGCGGCGCCGAGCATGAGCACGCCGCCCAGAAGCCCGAGCCCTGGACCCAGGATTAAGGAGGATTTCGAACATGTACAAGAGCAAGAAGCCTTATCATTACGGCACCGGCCGCCGGAAGTCCTCCGTGGCCCGCGTTCACCTGTTCCCCGAGGGAACCGGCGCGATCACCATCAACGGCCGTGACATCGACGATTACTTTGGTCTGGAGACCCTGAAGATGGTCGTTCGCCAGCCCCTGAACACTACCGGCACCATCGGCAAGGTGGACATCGTGGCCACCGTCGCCGGCGGCGGCGTGTCCGGTCAGGCCGGCGCTCTGCGCCACGGCATATCTCGTGCCCTGCTGGAGATGAACCCCGAGTACCGCCCCGCCCTGAAGGCCGCCGGTTTCCTGACCCGCGATCCTCGTATGAAGGAGCGTAAGAAGTACGGCTTGAAGGCCGCCCGCCGCGCTCCCCAGTTCAGCAAGCGCTGAGTTTATTTGCACACTTTGGAGAAAGCCGCCCAGCTTGGGCGGCTTTCTTTGCTGTGGGCCTTTCAGGCCTTCAAGCCGTACTTCTTGATTTGGATCATGAATGGGGGCCCCCGGCGCGCGCTCCACGGTTCAGTAAGCGCTGAGTTTTTACAAATTGCCCTGAAAATTTGGCTTTGGGACTTCTTTGTATTTGAGCCTTGATATGGAAAAGCCTATTTTGCGATACAATTTTTGTGGCAGCTCTGCCAGTGTTATGATATACTTAAATAAAATTGTGAGGAGGAGATGAAATGTTCAGGGATATCTTAGATACGATAAACGCTGCTGCTAATATGAATTTCGAGGATGCGTCTGCACGGGTGGAAGAATGTATAAATTTAGACACAGAATTTATTGAAACACTGAAGCAGATTGGAACGATTCCAGAATCTTTGGAGCATGATTCAACAGAGGAAAAATTGTTTTCCAAGGCGTCAGATGCGGTTTTGTCTCGGGCATTCCGGGAAATCGGCTTGAAATCGACTGTATTAAAAGAGCGCGGAGATTCTGCGGATGTTTTGGCGGAATCCCCGATACATGGATATACCTTGGTGGCTGATGCGAAAGCGTTTAGAATGAGCCGGACAGCAAAAAACCAAAAAGACTTTAAAATCACCGCACTGTCCGGGTGGAGAAAAGATGCCGATTATGCAGTACTATGCGCTCCATATTTTCAATACCCTTCCAAAAGCAGCCAGATCTATGTACAGGCTGTCGACCACAATGTCTGCCTGTTGAGCTGGGAACATTTGATTTTCTTAGTTGAACATGGCATAAAGGAAGATGCAGGCTTATCATTTGCTCCATTGTGGGGGTTTTGTGGTGCGTATTCGTATAAAGTTTTGCATGCAGACACGAAAAAATGCTTTAAGGAACAGTTTAATACGGAACTGCTATGGTTGTCCAGCTTGAGCAAGGAATCATTTTCCATGCAATTGAGCGCGCAAATTGCAGCGATTGCCGAGCGAGGAGATCAAGAAAAGTCCTTCTGGGAAGAAGAAATCAGGAAAATTGAACTATATTCCAGAGAGGAAGCAATCGCTGAATTGATAAAGGCAAAAAAAATCTGTGAGAAGATTGCCCAGATTGATACATATATTAGAGGTTTGCAGGCATAATGGATGATATTATTTTGGGAGATTCTATTGCGATCATTCGGGATTTTTCTGACGATTCTATTCATGCAATTATTTCAGACATCCCGTACGGGATCGGGTATGATGATTGGGATGTACTGCATAATAATAAAAATACGGGGTATGGAGGTGCGTCTTCTGCACAGCTTGCCGCCGGCGGCCTGTTTAAGCGCAGAGGAAAGCCGCTGAACGGCTGGAGTGAAGCAGATAAAAATATTCCGCGGGAATATCAGGAATGGTGTTCTTTATGGGCGCCCAATTGGCTTCGTATCCTAAAGCCAGGGGGAAGTTGCTTCATTTTTGCCGGGAGACGGTACGCCCATCGCTGTATTATGGCGTTGGAAGAGGCTGGTTTTACGTTTAAGGATATGCTGTCATGGGAAAAGGACGCAGCGCCGTATCGGGCACAAAGATTATCCGCCATATATGGACGTCGGAATGATGAAGTTAATGAAAAAGCATGGGCCGGATGGCGGGTTGCAAATTTGCGTCCGCTTTTTGAACCAATTCTGTGGTTTCAAAAGCCCTATAGGACCGGAGGAACGATTGCGGATAATGTGTTGGAACACAAGGTCGGAGCATGGAATGAGAACGCGTTGCAACAATATAATATGCAAATAAACGATAAAACAATTTTTTCAAATATGATCAAGATACAGACCAAACCGGAGGATCATGGTCAGCATGTAGCACAGAAGCCGCTGAAGTTGATGGAACTACTGGTATCCCTGGTCACAGTTGAGGGACAAGTAGTTTTAGATCCATTTATGGGATCCGGAACAACTTGTCTTGCGGCAAAACGGTTGAACAGACATTACATTGGTATAGATATTGATCCTGCATGCATTGAGACAGCTAATGAACGACTTGAGGCCCCGCTCCAAAATGAATTGGAATTTTAAAGCAACATACCATTTCAGCATATTGGACAAGGGCTAGAATGATTCGTCAACAGCAATGCCGGGAGAAAAGAATATGACAGTGATTGCCGTTTTTCCGATATATATAGAAACTTCAACTGTTACTTATTGTCGGCTAGGATTTTCAGTAGACTGTGGCTCCCGCCTATAGCGGGAGCCTGAGATTATCGAAAAGGCCGCCTTTTTCGACAGTCTCAGAACGCCGCCCGGTTCGGGCGGCGTTCTTTTGTCTGCTGAAAAGCGCGGTCACAGCGTTTCGTAGGAGACCAGCTCGCTGACCGGGATGCGCGCCTGGCTGTGGCGCTCCGGACCGGCGGGCGTTTCCCCGGCGTATCCGACTGCCAAAATGTTGACCGGCTCCAGGTGGGGCGGAAGATGAAACTCCCTGCTCAACACGTCGGGCTTGAAATAACACACCCAGACGGTGCCGAGGCCCAGCTCCGTGGCCTGGAGCATCATGTGGTCGGTCAGAATGGACGCGTCGATGTCCCCGGTCTGCTTCCCGTCGAAGGGGCGCACCCAGGCTTTGCCGCGGTCTGCGCAGACGATGATGGCCAGCGGCGCGCCGTAAATATCGGCGGCCTTTCCGAGCTTCGCAAGCCCCTCTTCCCTTTGGACCACGATCAGGCGGACGGGCTGGAGATTGGCCGCGGTGGGGGCGACATGGGCCGCTTCCAGTATTTTTTCCAGCTTTTCTTGCTCCACCTGCCGGCCGGTATAGCTGCGAACCGAGCAGCGCTGTTTGGCAATGGTCATAAAGTCCATTCTATTTCATCCTTTCTTTGACTTCTTGTGTTATAATTGCAGTTGTCCTGACCTGCTGCAAGTGTATTGTAACAGCATTCCGATATTTCACAAGACCGCACTTTTGGGGTAGATACTTCCCAAAAGGATAGGAAGCGTTCCGGGAGGGATCCGCTATGGCGCAAGCACAATTCAACTGTCCCGTGGAGGCGGCGCTGTCGTTCATCGGGGGCAAGTATAAGCCCATCATTCTCTGGCATCTGAGGGAAAGCCCGCTGCACTATATGGAATTGCAGCGGCTGATCCCGAGGGCGACTCCGAAAATGCTGTCCCAGCAGCTTCATGACCTGGAGGACTGCGGCATGATCACCCGGCGGGTGATCCCGGAAAAGCCGCCCAGAACCATCTATTCCCTCACGTCCTTCGGGCGCAGCATTATCCCGGCCATCGGGGCCTTGTGCGACTGGGGGGCGGAGTATCTGGCCGGGCAGGACGCGCAAGCGCCCTGCTGTACGGCCTTCAAATAGAAAAAGCGGGCGCCCCGCCGCCGGGTGAATCTCCCGGCGGCGGGGCGCTTTGCGCTTGTTCCGTCTCCCACCGGTCATTTCCAAAAAATTTGTAACAAACCCGCCGAAGAAAACTCTAATCCACAGAAGGCGAAGAGGGGAGGGATCACTGTGGCGGGCTTTTCGCAGCTTTATGAACAGTACGCGGAGCAGGTCTACCGCTTTCTGCTGGCGCTGACGGGAGAACCCGGCCTTGCGGAGGAGCTGACCCAGGAGACCTTCTATCAGGCGTTTTTGCATATCGACCGGTTTGAAAACCGCTGCAGCGTCTCCACCTGGCTGTGCCAGATCGGGAAAAACGCCTATTTCCGGGAGCGCAAGCGGCGCAGGCGCATCGTGCCAGCCGGGGACGCGGAAGCGGGGTCCTTCCCCGGACCGGAGGAGACCCTCGTGGAGCGGGAGCAGGCCCGGCGGCTGCGGTCCCATCTGGCCCATCTGCCCGAGCCGTACCGCACGGTCATGACTCTGCGGGTGTACAGCGGGACGGATTACAAGGAACTGGCGCGGCTTTACGGCAAGTCGGAGAGCTGGGCGAGAGTGACCTACTTCCGGGCCAAGGAGCAGCTTCTGGCCCGGATGGAACAGGAGGACGGACGATGAAGACAGAATGTGGGATCATACAGGATCTGCTTGCGCTGTATGAGGACGGCGTGTGCTCCCCGGAGAGCCGGGCGGCGGTGGAGGAGCACCTGCGGGAGTGCGGCGCATGCCGGGAGATTTATCAGCGGATGACCGCCCCGCTCCCGGAGCAGGCGGAAGGAGAGCGGGAGCAGGCCGCCGCGAAGGAGGGCAGGCGCTTCCGAAAGGGCTTGAGGAAGGTGCGCCGCCGGTGGGCCGTTTCGCTGATCGCGGCGCTGCTGGTAGTGCCGCTGGCGCTCATGAGCGTGGCCCAGGTGACGGGGGAAGGGATCTGCTTTACCAATCTGGGCCAAATTGCCAAGGGGTATCACTTCCTGTCCCTGCTGAAACAGGGCGAGTATGGAAAGGCCTATGATATGCTCAGTTTGGAGAGTACGTGGCAGGACCTGACGGATTATGAAAGCGTAACGGCAGGAAAGAATTACCGGGCCGTCACCATTGACGGGCAGACGTGGATGCTCTCCCCGGACGCGCAGAAAGAATTCTTTGCCGCGGTCCCGGACACGCTGGAGGGGGAAGAGGCTCTGCACTTTTGGGAGGCGACATTTTTTCATACCCAGATAGACGGTTCTTGTGCCCTGATTCCTGCGGCGGCCTGGGAAGTGCTGCTCTCCGAAGAAAGGGGGTTGTCGGAGGTGCTCGCGGACATGGGGCTTCCATTTGAGACTGCCGATATTCAGGAAGGTTCCGACGTGGACGGTATGGCGGAAAACGGGTACCTGCAGGGGGCGGTCTATGTGTCGGATGCGGAGGGAAACGGCTACTATATCGCGTCATTCCATGGCTATCTTGCGGAAGAGACCGACCTGTCCCAAATAGGCGAGATATTCCCCTGTGTCCCGGAGGCGGTCTGGGAGACGATGGCGGAGGAAGCGGAAAAGAGGAATGCCGCCTTTACCGAACGTGCCTTGCAGTATCTGGCCATGGGCTATGAGGAGTGGCTGGCGCGGTCCCGGGAGCAGTTTATCGCCGGGATGGAGGAATGGGAGGCGGAGCACGGGCGCGTCACCGGGATCCGGTTCCATGCGGCGTACGGAAGGGGCACGGGGACTTTCCGCGGGTTTTCTGATACATGGCAGTTGGCCTTTGACCTGAGCTTTGCCGGGAGTGAAAACGGCGCAGGCGGCATCACGCTTGTTGCGGAAGGCGGAAAGCTGCGGCAGCTCGGCAGCTATCGCTATCGGGATGTGAATTCCGGCATCGTCGGCGAGTTCCTGGATACATTCTCCAGGATCAAGTATTATAGGATACCGGACGGTGCGGAATGATCAAAAGCAGAGCCGCGTACCTGTGCAATGTAAAGCTGCTGCTGATCGTGCTGGTGGTGCTGGGGCACAGCCTGGAGCAGGTTGGCGGGCAGAGCAGTCTGCTCTACCGGGCCGTTTACCTCTTTCACATGCCGCTGTTTGCCTTTGTGTCGGGCCTGCACTTGAAATCGGCGGAAGCCTGTCGGAAGCAGGCGAAAACGGCGGCGCTGCTCTACCTGCCCGTTCAGGGCGCGGCGGTGCTGGCCGGCGCTCTGGGCGGGCAGAGCCTGTCCCTGCTGACGCCCTGGTGGCACCTGTGGTATCTGCTCTCCCTGTGTGGGTGGTCCCTGCTGGCGCTGCCCTGCCGCGGACTGCCGGAACGGTTCCCGCGGGGCGGCGTGCTCCTGTGCCCGGCCTGTGTCCTGGCGGCGCTGCTGTGGGGGGCGCTGCCAATGGGGCGGGTCCTTTCCCTGTCCCGCACGGTGGTGTTTTTCCCCTATGTGCTGCTGGGCGTGCTGTGTCCGCTCCGGTTTCAGGACGGCCCCGGGCCGCGCGCCCGGCTTCGGATGGCGGTGGGCGGCCTTTTGGGGCTGATCCCGGCGCGGGCCGTGCTGGAAAATGCCCCGGACTCCTTTCTGTATCAGGCCGACGGGTATGGGAGCTTTCCGCTCACCTTTGCCGGGGGCGCGTGCCTGCGGGGGCTGTGCTTCCTTGCCGCCTGCGGCCTGGGGCTGCTGGTGCTGGCCCTGGTCCCCGCCCGAAAGCTGCCCGTGACCAAGCTGGGCGGCGACACCCTGCCCGCCTACTTGCTCCATGTGCTGTTTCTGCCGCCGCTGGCCCTGTTTTGGCCGGGAGGCGGGTATGGCTGGCTGGCGGCGTTCTCCTTTGCCGTGGTGCTTGTCCTGTGGGAGCTTGGGCGGTGGAGCAGGCCCGTTTATACCCTGCTGCGGCCGAAATAGGGGGCAAGCCCTTTGCGAGCTTTCGGCGGGGGCAAGCCCCCGCCCGGCGGAATTTCCGAGAGTTTTTGAGGACCCGCCGAAATCGGGCCCTCAAGCGCGGCGCAGCAGGCACTCCAAAGCTGCATGAACGCCTTCCCCCCCATCCTGTACGGCTGCTGTGTCCGCCGCGGCGGGCCGAGCGCTTGTCCCCCCTGGGAAGTTTGGAACTTTTGGAACTTTTGGAACTTTTGGAACTTTTGAATTTTTCCTGTTGACAAGCCGCTGATTTTCTGATAGAATAGCCGTTGCTGTGGATGAGTTTTTACTCCATGCCAAATGCTGGTGTAGCTCAGTTGGTAGAGCAGCTGATTTGTAATCAGCAGGTCGGGGGTT
>X355_Hoffmanns_Two_toed_Sloth__coassemble_1846_pt1 | contig 78882 bp, 71 predicted proteins | sample X355_Hoffmanns_Two_toed_Sloth__metabat2_high_PE_003 | metagenome-assembled genome bin X355_Hoffmanns_Two_toed_Sloth | reverse complement strand
TCAGTTCCTTTCGCTTTTTCCGTCCATGCCTCTTGACTTTTTATAGCTGGTCTTTTTAAATTGATTGGATATTCAAAAATATCCTCTATGCAGCTTTCAGATGTGACTTACACAGACTGAAAGATCGCATTTTTATTGACGCCGCAGACTTCCCGAAACGCAGGCCATACGATTCACTTTTTCGATGTATACAAGGTGTAGATCCGTGTCATAGAGCTGCTTGAGGCTGTCCTCTGTGACAGTATCCGCTGCATTCCCCACTGTGAGATGACCGTCTTTATCAAGTATTCCGACCGTACCGTCAAGGATGATCGAGTGGTCGGGGTTATGAGAGGTGAGTATCACGGTAAGGCCCTTTTTGTTGGCCAGGTCGTATATGATCTGCATGATCTTCAGTTGGTTTCCGTAATCCAGATGATTGGCGGGTTCATCCAAAATTACGATTTCGGGCTCCTGCGCCAAAACCCGGGCGATTTGGACCTGCTGGCGTTCTCCGCCGCTGATATTTCCGTAGCTTTTATCAGCGAGATATGTAATATTCATCTGCTCCATAACAGCATCCGCAACAGCGTACTCAGCTCTGCCGGGTACGCGCATTAAGCTCATATGCGGAGCCCGCCCCATTACGATGTAATCTCTGCAGGTGTACGAAAACGCAGGAACCGTGATTTGAGGAACATATCCGACTACGGTCGCAAGGTTCCCCACAGAATATTCCGTGATCTCTTTGCCTTTGATCCGGATTGTCCCGCTGTCCGGTTTCAGCATATTGGAAACACAGTTCAGCAGAGTGGTTTTGCCGGCTCCATTTGAACCGAGGATGACAAAAATCTCGCCTTTCTTCAGCCTGAAATTAATATCAGAAATAATATTTTTTGATTTGTCGTACGAAAAGCTCAAATGATCTACTTCGATGGAAAACTCATGATCCATTTAATCAATCCTCGCTTTCTGCCGTGCAAGGAGTATCATAAACAAAGGCGCGCCAAGTATTCCGGTAAGAATGCTGATCGGTATTTCACTCACTGCCAGATTTCGCGCGATAGTGTCAACAACGATCATAAAGATAGCTCCGAAAATTCCGGAGGTTGGGATCAGAAAGCGATTGTCTTGGCCTATTACAAGCCTGCCTAAGTGCGGAATGATCAAGCCGACCCATCCAATTGTTCCGGACAAGCAAATCGCGCAGGCCGTAAGGATCGTGGAGCAAACGATTAAGATCCCCCGGGTGGCTTTGATATTGATTCCCATTGATTTTGCCTCATTGTCGCCAAGGGAAAGAATATTGATTCTCCAGCGGAATATGATTACTACGACCATTGCCGCTGCAATTGCGGGCAAGACGATCAATACATCACGGAGCCGGATCGTTGAAAATGAGCCCATTGTCCAGAAGACGATGCTTGCAAGCTGGTCATCCGGGTCGGCAACGTATTTTGTTATGCCAAGAAGAGAACTCATAAAACCGGATACGATCACACCGGCGAGCACCAACATCAAGGATGAACTGTTTCTGAAAAATCTGGGAATAAGTGCAGCTATCATAACAGAAACAATGCCCGTTACAAGTGCGGAAAACTGAGTGACAAGACCTGTGTACCCCAAAAGGATGGAAACGGCGGCGCCGACACACGCGCCATTGGAAACACCTAAAAGGTCCGGCGAGACCAACGGGTTTTTAAAGATCCCCTGGTAGACCGCTCCTGAAAGGGCAAGGGATGCGCCGACTAAGCCGGCAGCGAGGATTCGGGGAAACCGCACAGTGATAATTACTGTTTCCATCTTATCGGTCCAGGTTTCCGGAAGATTAAGGTTGATATGGAAGAGGCCGAAAAGATGCGTGATTATGATTTTGGCCGTCTGTACGACGGGAATGCGGAAACTTCCCAATCCCAGGCAAACAATAAAAATCAAGATAAGAACCGCTGCAGAAACAATAATGATTCTCCTGTTTTTCCCAACCAGGGAGTCTTTATGATCACTCATTCATATGTCCCCTCCCGCGAACCGCCGATCAATGCTGATAAATAACGAAAACCGCCCTTCATATCCGAAGGACGGTCAAATATTTTGAAACGACAGGGCAAAAAGATCCTGTCAACACACATCCTTTTCAAACACGGAAAGCATAGCCGTTTCCAGCCATACTCGGAACTGTTGCCAGTTCGGCCTTATCATCATAGCGGATCGCCGCGACAGACTTTAAGGCTTGGATACGTACACTGCATTATTTAATTCTATGAACAAAACGGGGACCATGCGGTTCGATCCGGCATATGTCCTTCTGAGGTAACTGTTCATAAAACAGTATAATGAAAGAATGTTATACTGTCAACGAGTTGTGTCGAATTGTGTCGAAAATTGTTGATCCCGCTAAAAATGTACCTCGCAAGGTGCGGCTATAAGGGCTTATTGCACAAGAAGGTGATGTTTGCGTTGGGAAAAGAGCCTGTGTAAAACATATTTCTGGACCTATTATCGCTTGACAAAGGAGAGCAATATTACATACTCTGCCTTGAGCACAATGTTAAACAAAGGAAACATGCCCTCGATTCAACATTGATAAAAGTTTGCAACGGGTTCGGAATTATAATGGCACAGTTTTTCTCGGAAGACGAAGATGTCGCAGCAAAAACAGCAAAGCAAAAACAGCATATGCAGTGCTGAAAATCGCCGCAACCAACGCAGGCCTTGTTTTGCAGGCCTTGTCTGTAATTTTCACTCGCCTGGATTTCACCGGATTTGGAGAATTAACCTGCCCTCCACAGATGGGGATTAATCTGCGTTTAACGGCAGATCGTGGTATTCCTGATACAGATCCGGCAGGAAGGTGGCCAGATGCTGCTGCTCTACTGTATTGTGGATCTGAATATCTCTCAGGTACTGTTCACACAGCATAAAGTCGGGCGTCTCTTTGTCCCGGATGATCTTTCCGTTTTCTGCGCGGTAGCCGATCCATTCCCGGGAGCAGGTCTCCACGCCGCCAAGCGGACACGGCCTTGTGATCGACAGGACCAGGTGAGAGCCGGGACAGTCGAAGGATTCCCAGCAGGAGGTGATGGCGGCGCCGGATTCCCGCAGCTTCTGATAGCGCTCTTCCGGGAAGCCGTAATCCCGAACGTCGAAATTGTGCCGCACGGAACGGATCGCTTTTTCCTTTCCGCTTCTGCCCATGTCCAGAGTCTCCAGCGTGTAAATGCCTTTTTGAATGTCTCCGTCGACGAGGCCATGGTCGATATGATCCACCTGATTCCAGAGCTTATACCGGATATTACCGCAGCCTTCCGGCAAATGCTCGGGATGGATATTGAACCATTTCACATACCACATCCTCATTTCCGGGGTGACATGGCCCGGAAGAACGGAATAATTTGCAATATAACCGGTCCCGTCCGGCATCATACAATATCCGTACTCGACCTTCATATATCCCTGCGGGCGCAGAAGATCGAACCAGTTTTCCAACGTGAGCGCGTCCGCCGGGTCCATCGCGCCCTGCGCCAAAAGCTGCGCATACAGCGGGTTCGGATAGTGCAGCGGATAATCCGTGTAATACCGGGAGACCGGCAGCGCTTTCTCTCCCGGTGTCAGTTCGGGGATTTTGTAAACAAACTGTTCCATTGCGTTCCACCTGTTCTTTCTATGCAGATTTACAGATATGATTGGAACCAAGGCGGCAAAGGCCGCCTTGGTTCCCTGTTTACTTCGGCTTTTCTCAGCCGTCCGAGCGTGAGACAATGAAAGACCAGCGCATAAGAAATTAAATTCCGTTCGGATACCTTATTTGCTGGTGATTGCGATACAGTTCTCTGCTTCCAGGTAATCGACATTATAGCCGATGATGTCAGCCAAATCACGGAGCTTATAGTAATTGTTGCCCGCGATGTCGAATGCGGAAACGTTCACTTCCTGCCCATCCACAACCAGCTTCCAGTCGCTCCTTGTGCAGGAGGAGGAATTATCACGGGCCGCTTCCAGCTCTCCGCCGACGCTCACATATCCTTTGCCTGTTTCCACATACGCCGTCAGATTGCTTTCATCAAAGGTCACGGAAAATTGTGAACCCGTGCCATTCAAAAGGGCCGCCAGGTCGCGGAGCTTGAAGTAGTTGTACCCGTCTATATTGTATTTTTCGCACACGGCGGTATTGCCATTCAAGACCAGGGACTGCGGCGATGCCACGATACTGTTGAAACCCTTATCATATGCTGTGAGGTTGAGGGTAATGACTCCATCCACAGCGTCCGCTTCATTGAGGCTATATGTGATCTCGGTTCCCGGATTGACGGGAGATTCCAAGTCCACACTTCCGCCTGTCGAAGTCACGCTAACAGCCGTCCCGGCATTCGTAATTTTCGCCACGGTCAGGGTTGTGGGGGTATTCTGATTCGTACCCTGATCGCTGAGCGTAAGACGCGCATACTGAACGCCGTTATTTGTGAGTTCCGCTTCCGCTTCGGTGTCTCCGCCGTCAAACCGGGCGTCCACTTCATATATAGTCGTGCCAAGGTTCTGGTCGATCGGCCCGTCCACACTGGTGGCATAGATCACCGGGCATACGATCGAGCCGACATAGTTCTTTGCGATGCTTCCGGAGAGGACAAGGTCTTCTTCATTTTCGTATTCTGTGCTGCTGATCTCCTTGGCGGATACGATGGTGATCAAATTCGTGTTTCCGTCGTGTTCGGCAGCATACCATTTTACGGTCGAACCCTCGCCTACCGTACACTGCATGTCCGGCGTAACGTCGCCGGTTGCGGAATCCACAGCGGCCAAATTTACATAGCCGACGACTGTGCGGACGTCGTCAGGGTCTGTTGCATCAGAAAGCCAGATCGAAATATCGCCCATACGGTACTCGGGCGCGGTGAATTCCATGGTCTGAGATTCACCGGCTTTGGTTCCGGCCTGGAACGTGACGGAATCGGTTCCGTTATCGGAAAGAGGACAATCCAGATGGAAGGTCGCGTCGGTCTTCACGTCGCTCAGCGGCGTAACGGTGACAGGCACCACGGTTCCCGGAAAAGCGCCGTGTGATTCGATCGTAAAGGTATAAATCACGCCGTCATTCACAGCAAAAGCGGTGGACAGACGCAGGGTCGAATTCACATTGACGATGTAAACCTCTCTCAGAACTCCATTCTCCGCGTAGTACATACACTTATCGTTAAAGTCGGAGTACGTGAGGGATTCGATCCCCCCTTCATTGAGGGTGGCCACGCCTTCCACGAAATTATACACGCGTGTATTTTCATCATAGGGAAGGATTGTCGATTCGGTATTCTGAATGCCGGAACCGTTGGTTATACCCGTGCCGCCCGGCTCCGGTCCGTTATACCAGCCCATTTCAAAGGTGCCGTCGTCAAGCAGATGATACCCCGTGAGTTCTATACCTACTTCATATACGTCGGGGTTATATTCATAAATTGGGGTTCCGCTCAGAATAAAACCGTTTTCGTCGATCGTTACATCGGTAAGGACACAAGGAACTGTCACGGGTGGGTTCCGCTTGTCACGGATATAGAGTTCCTGAACTTCACCGTTCACAACGCATGGAACCGCGTAATATTCCCCTTGGTCATCCTCGCGCGTGCCCCATGTACCACCTTGCGACATCGGAATAAAAACAATGTCTCGATCCGCTTTCCCTGCGCTTTCGCCAGACGCAGCAGATTCTTCCCGGTTGGCTGCTGCGGCGACTGCGTACGTGCTGAGCAACATAAATACTGCGAGAATAGCGCTGAGTGCTGTCTGAATACGCTTCATTTGGAAAACCTCCTCAATAAAATAGCATGGATCTTGTTTTTTCCGAACTGAGCAGGGATCTTTGCTGATTTTTACGTCGTACGTTCATCTCCTGTGTCGGGGCAGGCATTTATAAACAAGGGTCTGCTGTGTTCCGCCTGTCCGCCCGGTTTCGCTTTGCTTATTTCAGCTTTTCCGCAAGCTGCCGGGCGCCGTCCTTCAATATTCCGGCCACGCCCTTCATAAAGTGGGAGGCGTTGGCCTCCATGGTCATATGATCATAGTCCTCGTCGGCGGCGATATATTGTAGCGCGCCGTTGCACTGGGTGATCACGATCACATTCTGAAACCCCTGCGCCTTTACGGCGTCCTTGATGTCGCGGCCGATGCCCGCGACGATCTCGGCGGGCACTGTCAGCAGCGCGGTGCCGCCGAGGGCGATCATGCCGAGCCGAATGTCCGTCATCTGTGTGGGGACATACTGATAGTCCCGCGGGATCGTCATCGGCGGGCCGCCGTGCCACGCTTCCTTGCCCATGGCGGAGACCGTCACGGCCGCGGTCCGCAGCCGCGCGGATATTTCCTCCGCCGCGCCGGCGGAAGCGTACAGGGCTTCCGCCCCCAGCTCTCCCGCCATGGCGGCCATAAATGCCTGACCGGCCGCGTCGCCGTAGTCCTCGGACCGAAAGTTGCCCTGGGCGTCAAAGACGCGGTGGACCATGGTATAGCGCGGAAGCTGGTCCCCCGCCGCGCCCATGGTATATACGGCCACCGCGCCCGGGGTGCGCTCCTCCACATAGCGCATGGAGGCGCCCGCCAGGTCGCCGGATGTCCGGGAACCGGTCTTGTTCCTGCCCCAGGCCTGCCGGAACAGGACGGTGGAATGCACCGCGTAGTTCAGCAGATACGCGATGACGCCGCCGTCCGGATCGGTAAACGTCATGACCGCCACGGTCTTATCGGAGTAGGCATGGGGATTTGGAGCGGGGACATAGCGCGCGGTCACGTCCGCCTGTGTGCCTTCGTAGGGCTTCACGCGGCTGACGTTGATATCGCATACGCCCTCGGCAAAGCTGAGCTTTGCCGGACGCGCCGACTCCCGGGCGGCCTTCGCGGCTTTCAGCACCGCCGTGAGGCAGGCGCGGCAGAAAGGCTCCGTCTTTTCCGCGTCGACCACTTTTTCTCCCCATGTGCTGTTGGCGTAGGGGGCGCTGTGGGTATGGGTCGCCGCAAGGAAGATATGCTCTGCCGGGATCCCCGTCTCCCGGGAGATCTCAGGCGTCCACTCATCCGTGATATCGCCCAGCTCCAGAGAAATGAACAATACGCTGCATTCGCCGTACTCCAGAAGAAGGGCGCGGGCGTGAAGAGAATCTCCCGCGCTGACCAGATACCGTCCGCTGAAACCGTTGTAAGGAAAAAAGTTTGCGGGAAACTCGATCGCGGCCTTGCCCGCGCCGACACACAGGACATTTTGTTCTTGTTTAAGGTTCATACTGGCATCTTCCCTTTCCGATTGTATGGGCGCGGCATCCATCTTCTATCCTTGGCAGGCCCAATACCGGCCTTTTCATGTCTTTACCCGCCGCTTTTACAGCAGGCTGACCAGTCCGTAAGCGCGCCGGTTGCCTTCCATCAGGCTCGTACAGTTCTTGTCGGCGTCGCCGGCGATGTAAAATTCCTTTGTACAGGCGGCGTATCGAAGGGCCTCTTCCGTACAGGCCTCGTATCCGCCGGAAACGATCACGGTGTCCGCTTCGATCGTTGTCTCCTTGCCGTCCTTCTCATAAGTGACAGACGTCGGAGTGATCTTCTTCGTATCCGCAAAGTAGACGGGCTTCAGGTTGTCGTACTTTGTCCAGGCTCCGCCGATGCCGCCGTAGCCAAGTTCCGGGTCGATGATCTCGAACGCCATGTGCGGGCCGCGGATCCGGAATTCGCCCTTCATCAGCACTTCCTGGCGGGTCAGCACGGTCACGTCCTTTCCGAGAGAAGCAAGGTACATGGCGGTTTCCGAAGCGACGCTGCCGCCGCCGACGATAACGACCTTTTCTCCGGGGGCCACATTTCCAAAGTAGACGTCCTCGTCAAGCCATACGCCCATTTCGTTCGCACCCTCGATGGGCGGGCGTTTTTCGCGGGAACCGGTGCAGGCGATCACCGCCTCAAAGCCCTCTGTCGTCAAATCTCCGGGGCTGGGTTCGGAGTTGAGGCGGATATCATGGACGCCCCTGCGGCCAAGCTCGTCGGCCAGCCAGTTGAGATAGCGGTTCATCGGCCATTTTTGGGGATAAAGCGGCGCGTAGGCGCCCGCTTTGCCGCCGAGCCTGCCGGATTTTTCAAAAAGGGTCACCTGATGGCCGCGCTCCGCCGCAAAGCAGGCCGCGCGCATGCCGATGGGACCGCCGCCGATGACCGCCACCTTTTTGGATTTTCCGGGGGCGGGGATGATGGCGGGCAGACGGTGCCCCATGGCGTCCTTCGGATTGACCGAGCAGCCGCATACGCCGCGCTCGGGGCCATGACATTTGTTGCAGCGCAGGCACGGAGTGGGGACTTCCGCTCCATTGCTGCGGAGCTTGTTCATGAATTTCGGCTCCGCGCGGAAGGTGCGGCCGGTGCTGATCAGATCGACAACGCCGTCTGTGAGAATCTTCTCCATATCGTCGGCGTCGTTGAAGCCGCCGTTCACGGCGATCGTCTTCCGGAAGCCCGCGTCGCGCAGGTCCTTGGCATACTTCAGGCACGGGTGCTCTTTAAGCCGGCTGTTGTAGCCGTGGTTCTGATATCCGCAGCCGGAGCGCTCGCGGATCTCCACGATATCCACATAGTCCTCCACGAGCTTCATGAAGCGGATGAATTCCTCCTCGGTATAGCCGTGGGGGATTTGACCGTCGTGGCCGTAGGGCGCTTCGCCGGGCATGGCCACTTCGATCAGGAAGTCGGGGCCAAGCTCCGCTTTGATCCGCTGGAAGGTTTCCAGCAGCAGGCGGCCGCGGTTTTCGACCTCGCCGCCGTACTCGTCGTCACGCAGGTTTGTGGCCGCGTCGATGAACCTGTCGCCGCGCATGCTGACGCCGTCCCAGCCGAACTGCTTGTAGGTCCTCAGCATGTCGATGACGTCGTCGATCGCCTGCCGGATCTGCTCCTTGGTGGCGAGCCTGGCCTTCATCTCCTCAACCGTCATTCCGGTCCCCTTGGCGGTCCAGGGGAAGATATGGGGAAAGATTTCCGCGATTTCCGTGTAGGTTGCCAGCCTGTCGTCGCCTTCGGGGGCGGGGAACAGCGTCTTGGCGTCTCCGCCTTCAAAGGAGACCCCCTTGGGGAAGGAGGGCGCCATCTTTACGATCACCTTGGTGCCGAACATATGCGCTACCGCGGCGATCTGCCCGACGATATTGAACGTTCTGGCGTCGCTGTAGTCGAAGAAGGGCGCCTGCTCAGGAAGCTCCTTCTTATATTCGGGGATGACCTTCCTCAACTGGTTCTTTTTCTTTTCGTCTCCCGTGTGAGCGGCCGCGCCGCCGCCGAGACTTCCGAAATGTCCGAAATTCATCAGTGACGCGCCGCTGCGGCAGAAGTCCGCAAAGTCCGCGATCATGGCCTCGTTGGGGGAGGACTCCACGCCGGTCACATAGGACTGCTGGGCGTTGGGATAGATCAGCCGGTTCTTCAGCACTGTACCGTTATCCAGCACGCAGGGCTGAAATATGTTTTTATATTCCGATGCCATAATGATCCCCCTCACTCCTTCCCTTCATAGATCCGTATCGCGGAAGGAGATACGGCGTCATACTTTCTGCCTGTGAAAGCGAGCATCCCCTCTTCATCCACGCGGAATACGGTGACGTCGCCGCTGGTCAGGTTGCCGGAGAGAAGGAAGCGGCCGTCCGGAGACAGGCAGATGCCGCGGGGCATGGTCCCTTCGCAGTCGATATTCTGCACAAGCTCAAGGGTTCCGTCTTCCTTGACCTTGAGCGTCACCAGCAGGTTGTCGCCGCCCTCCACCGTGCAGTACACGACTTTTCCGTTGGGGTGGGCCAGAATATCCTGCGCGCCCATGGGACGGCAGGTGATCGCATATTCCTTGCCCTGATACTCAGGGGTGAGGATATCCACCTTCTGGATCATGTCGATCTTGCCGGTCTCGTCGCTGTACCGGAACACGTGGATCTCGCACTTGCGCTCGTTGTTCGTGTAGAACACCGGCTTGGTAGGGTGGAAGGCGGAATAGCGCGGGAATACGCCCAGGTCGTCGACAAAGGTGTCAAGCAACTTCAGCTCGTTGTTCTCGTCGTCCACGCCGAAGGTATAGACCCGGTCCATGCCCTTATCGCATACGACATAGATGCTGCCGGACGGGCTGGGCATGACGGAGTGCTGGCGGGAGATCACCCGGGTGAGCTGAACATGTCCCGTAACGGGATCGACCAGCTTTTTTCCCTCGCGGCCGAGCCCGCCGTTGCTCTTGGTGATGTAGACGTCCTGGATTTCTCCGAGGCTTCCGTCTTCGTTCAGGCCGATGAGAAGCAGACCCGCGTCCTCCATGATGATCTGATTACCCCAGGTCCCGTCGGCGTGCTTGACGACCTTGGTCACGTAGAACGGGTCCGCGTGCTGGCTGACCAGTACATGCCGGCGGGACTTGTCCACGACCACGTAGCACGGCTCGGTGCACAGGGATTCCAGATTGCTGATCTGGGTCAGCTTTCCGGTCTCTTCCTCGATGGAGTAGGCGAGAACGTATCCGCCGCCGCCCATTTTCCCGTCCAGATCGCCCTTTTCATTGACGACGTAGAGGATGGGCTTTTCCGGGTGCAGCCAGATCTGCCCCGCGCAGACTTCAGAATGGACCGTCTCAATCAGTTCCATGGTCCCGTCTTCCGGGAAGTATTGGAAAATGCTGATACCTTTATCAGCCGGGTGAAAATTCCAGTTACCGACGTAGGCAAACATTTTTTTGCTCATAATTGATTCCCTCCATCAAATTTAAATTTATTAAATAGTGACCGCCGCCGCGTATGCGCTGCGGATCGCGTGCTGCAGGCCGCCGGTCGCTTTGCAGTCGCCGGCCGTTACATAGCGGTCCGCAGAGCCATAGAACTTCATTGCCTCGTCCGCGCGGGGTGCGATCCCCGCCGCGAGGATCACATGGTCAGCCTTCACCGTCTGCTCCCGGCCATCGGCGTCCACATATGTCACACGATCACTTTGGACGGCCGTCACACGTGCGTGTTCGATCCCCCGGAACGTAGGCAGGGAATTCCATGCTTCCCTGAAGTTTGTGTAATAGTGGATGGGAACGGATTTCTTTGCAAGTTTGCCGCTCATTTCAAGAACTGTGACGGTTCTGCCCAGACCGGCGAGATGCATTCCCGCCTCGACGCCGCTTTCCCCGCCGCCGATGATGACGACATTCTGTCCCACCTTGTCTTCCTGTCCATACAGCTCGGTAACAAGGATTACGTTCTCACCGTGAATTCCCGGAATATCGGGAATGAGCGGATCGGAGCCGATGGCGACGATCACGCTGTCAAAGCCTTGCTCCCGAATCATTTCCGGCGTCGCTTCCGTGTTCATATGTACGTCAACGGCGGATTTCCCGATCTGATGATCGAGATAGGCGACATAATCCTTATGCGGCCACTTATAGACCGCGTTCTCAATCGTCTTGATGTGGCCGCCGAGATGGTCTGTTTTCTCGAACAGAGTAACCGTATGGCCCCGCCGGGAAGCCACCAGAGCCGCCTCGATCCCCGCGGGTCCGCCGCCGATGACAGCGACCTTTTTCGTTTCTTTTACCGCGTCGACCATGTCGCCGATCTTGTGGCCAAGCCCCCAGATCGGGTTTACGGCACAGTAGCTGTTCCAGGGCTTGTAATAACTCATAAGATGACAGCCGTTGCATTTCAGGCAGGGGACGATGTCGTCATTTCTGCCCTCATAGGCGAGCTGGCCGTAATCCGGATTGCAGATCCATGCTCTCGCGGCGCTGATAAAATCCGCCTTGCCGGAAGCGATGACCTCTTCCTCATCTTCAAAATCCTGAAATCCGCCCGTGGCGACGATCCCCATGCCGGGAGCGCCCTTTTTGTATGCCGCGGCCGCCTCCAGGAACGGGTATCGTTCCAGCATGTAGTTTGTGGTCATGGAATGCTCGTTATCCGGTCCCCGCAGTTCCAGCAGATCGATGTGCCCCGTCAGCAGTCTGGCATATTCTATGCCTTCCTCCAGCGTATATCCGCCCTCTTCCTCGTAGGGACTGAAACAGGCGTAGATCATAAAGTCCTGACCGCACTTCTTTTTGATGGCATCCGCCATTTCTATGGCATAACGGACGCGGTTTTCCGGCGAGCCGCCATACTGATCGGTACGCCTGTTTGTGATCGGCGACAGCATCCTTGCGGGCGCGGAACCCCGATATGCAAGGTGAAAATACACACCGTCAAAGCCGCACTCCTTCATCAGGCAGCACCGGAGGGCCGTTTGATCAACGATGTCCCGCAGCATTTCCCGTGTAAGCACTTTTTTATACGACCGGTGATGCATGGCGCCCTCGGTGTCTTTCGGCGCGTTCCCCTCGCAGATATCATAGCCTTTCGGCATTTGCTGCGCGCCGCTCTTCATCATGCATTTCGCGCCGTAGAAATGGATCGCCTCCGTCAGCGTACACAGGTAATGCTGGTGGCGTCCGTCCACAAGGTCAAAATTGGGGAAACGGTCCACGCCGGATGGGTCCCACCCGAACTCGGGGTTGAATGGGTTGGGATTCGATTCGCGGAATTCCAAAACTTCCCTGCGCTTTTCCGGGGACATATCCTGAGACTGATACTCCAGCGTACCGCCCTGCCCGAAAATGATCAGCGAAGCCCCGGCTTTTGCCTTGGTGAGATAATCTGTAAAAATCGCATCGTTGGGATAAGGCTCAGGTCCCTGTTCATGCTGAACGGAACTGCATGCCGCTATTAAACGGTTTTTGAATACATGATTGCCGATCTTGCATGGTGACAAAAGGTGCGGATATTTGATTGCCATTGACAGATCTCCTTTCCTTCTATTTGGGGCGAGCGATCCGATACCGAGTAATTTTCTTTTCTAGAGTAGCATTAAAAATCTGCAAAGTCCAACAGGATTTCCCGTCCTGATTACAGGTATTTTCCTGTGTACAGGCACGCTTCCGCCTGTACTGCCTGGCGATGGGCTTTTTGCCCGGAAAACAAGGGCACCGGAGCATATTGAGCTCCGGTGCCGTCTCGGCCTGTGGCCGTATATTGATGTGGTGCGCCTGTTATAATATCTTCAACCGGCGTGCAAATCTTCTGCCGCTATTGGCACAACCCCTCGTTGTTTTGCAGGTATTTTCTGGCGGCTTTGATAAAGCAGTTGTCCGCTTTGGTCAGCCGCATTCCCTTGCGGTGGGACAGCGCGACCGTGACCGGGGTAATGTCCGTGTCGATCGGGTAGAGCAGGATGCCGTCGCTCTTGCCGATATTGTCGCAGAATCGGCGGCGGCAGTTATCCATGGTCGCCACATAGACCCCGATTCCCGACTTGCACATATCGGAATTCAGCTCGCTGTTCTCGGATTGAAAGGCGATGTTCGGTGTGAAGCCGGCTTTTCGGAAGATGATCTGCTGATCCAGCACGACGTCGTCCACTCTGTTGCGCAGAAGAATAAAAGGCATGTCGCGAAGTACATAGATATCCCGCTTTTCCAGAAGCTGTGCCTCGACTTCCGGCCAGCGATCTCCGTAAACGCGCTTTGCCAGGCCGGAGGAAAAGGCAACCGCGTAGGTGCCGCCCTCCAGGATGGGCACGTTATCCAGGTCCGGACCCAACGGCAATGTACTGAAATACAGGTCAAACTCTCCCGCGCACTTTGCCGCGTCTTTGGGCCTGCATTGGACGATTTTGACTTCAAATTCCGGGTGCTCCGCCGAAAACTCGGTCAGCAGGCCGGCCAGAAAGGGCGGCGTGTCGGTTGCCGGAATGGCCAGCGTGATCTTCGTTCTGTCCTTTTCCGATATGGCCGCGATCTCATCCAGCATGTTATTGTAAGTGCTGAGCAGCTCTTTCGCCGCGCGCAGAAAAACCTGCCCGGCCGGGGTCAGCGCCATCGGACGGCCGCGCTTGATCAGCGTCGCGCCGACCTCGTCCTCCAGTTTTTTTAGCTGTTCAGACAGCGATTGCTGCGATATGTGCAGACTTTCGGCCGCTTTGCAAATGCTGTTTTTCTCGACTAAAGCAAGAAAATATTCAATGTTATGAAAATTCATGGCTGATCTCCTCTGGTTTCTCGCGGCGCCACGGCTTGATTTCTGCATTGGTATTTTGTGCGGCCTGAAGTTCAAAATACCATTCGTATTTTACAATAGTATTTCAAATATGTAAATCTTTTTTTATGCATTTCGCAGAAAATTACAGGCAATTACCTGTGACGCAAAAGGGGAATTCATGTTGGACACAAGCAGGGAACTAAGCTAAAATGAATTTGAAAAAGGTAAGGTTTTTGAGTAAAAGTGCACGAAAGAAATGAGCTTTTTGCATCCTGCGGAACAATGCGGCGGCAATTCTTCCGTGAGCCGGGAACTGCAGATCTGCACCCCTTCGGAATTTGCGAATAATTGACAGAAAGGAAGACAACCAAAATGAAAAAGGCACTTTCTCTTATCCTGGCGCTGTGCATGCTTTTTGCACTGGCGGCGTGCACGCAGAACGAGTCCCCGAACACGACTCCGGAGGGGACAGGCTCTCAGAATGAGACTGATCCCGGCGGGCAGGATTCTGCGGAAACCGAGTCCGGGTACATCGACATTCTGAATGTCGGAACCGCCGAGGTTTTGGGCTATCCCCAGTGGGGCTCCACAAGCTCTTTCATCGGCCCCTACTACTATCTGATTTATGACCCCATTTTCTATTTTGCGGGCAGTGAGCTGGATTCCGACGTCCTGGAGGAGTGGCACTTTGAAGATGATGGTTATACCCTGGTCATGACGCTGCGGGACTGTGTATACTTCTCCAACGGCGCGCAGGCGACCGGTGAGGACCTGCTGTACTCCTTCACCAGCAATCTCGATCCTGACCGCAACAGCACTTACGCCGCGAGCTACTATGCCCATCTGGACGCGGACGCCAGTTCTGTGGGCGACGATGGCTTTACCGTGTATCTGAAGTCCGACGGCGACGCGACTATGGTCACCCAGATCGGCAACCTGGTCATGACGCCCCTGATGTCCAAGGAGTGGTGCGAGCAGGTTGGCTGGGTGTCCGAGGAGTGGTACTCCGGCCCGGTCGGCTCCGGCCCCTATGCCGTCGAGGAGTACAAGACCGATAACTATTATCTGTTCTCCCTGCGCGAGGACTGGTGGATGGCAGATGAATCCGTTATGCCCGCCAAGCAGATCAAGTATACCGCCTACAGCGAGGCGAGCACCATGTACATGGATCTGGAAGGCGGCGCCATTGATCTGGCGATCACCCCGGCTTCCAGCGACTACGAGCGCGCCCTGAGCGACGATAAGATCGGCACGCAGACGCTGAACGGCAACGTGACCCAGTGGCTGGTCTTTGATGAGGAGGACAGCCCCTTCACGGATATCAACCTGCGCAAGGCGGTGGCCCACGCCGTCAAGTGGGACGAAGTGGCCAGCGCCGGTAAGGGCGTGCTGTGGGACGAGGCGGATTCCTCCATCCCCGAATACTTCCCGGATTACCTCTCGGTGGGCGAATATGAATATGACCCCGATTTGGCCAAGCAGTATTTGGAGGCCGCCGGGTATTCCGAGGGCGAATTGGAGCTGTACATGGTGTGCACCAGCCAGGCTGTTCCCAGCATCACTGTGCTGCAGCACTACCTGGATCAGATCGGTATCGTCATGACATTTGACGGCCTGGAGCTGTCCACGGTGATCCAGGAGCGCACCAAGGGCACCGGCGATTTCGATTACTATGCCATGTCCGGCGGTTCTCAGGCCCGTGACTCTTACGCGATCTACAGCGCCCTGCTGTCCAGCGCCCGGATCAAGAACTGCCAGACCGTCACCGACACGACGCTGGATGACCTGCTGGCCAAGGCGGCCGCCAGCTCCACGACGGAAGAGGCCCGGGGTTATTACCAGGAGCTTCAGCAGTGGATCTATGACTCTTACCGCCTGATCCCCATATTTGACAACATAAGCACCTGTGTGTACAATAACAGTGTCATTTCCTCCGCGAACATTGTCAATCAGCAGTATCCCAACCTGCGCAACATTGAGTTTGCAGCCCAGCCGTAATCAAAATAATCCGGGCCTGTCTGGCGCTGCGGATCCCAGATCCGCAGCGCCAGACGTGAAAAAGGAGCAAAATATGATCAGATACATTATAAAGCGGCTGCTGTGGATGATCCCGGTGGTCCTGGGCGTGATCTTTATCGTATATTTTATCAGTTGGATGGCTCCCGGCGACCCGGTGCTGACCATGCTGGGCGATTCCTACACACCGGAAAAATACGCCGCCCTGCAGGCGGAGCTTGGCCTTGACAAACCCTTTATTCTGCAATACCTCAATTATATCAAAAACGTGTTTCTGCACTTTGATTTTGGGATCTCCTATCATTATCAGCTTCCGGTTGCCAAGGAGATCATCGAGCGCGCGCCGTTCAGCATCAAGATCGGCTTGCTGGGCATTGTGGTCTGCGTTGCCATCGGGATCCCCAGCGGCATTGTTTCCGCGAAGAAGCAGAACTCCGCCGCAGATTACATCGTGACGATGATCACGATGTTTCTCGCGGGTATGCCCAGCTTTTGGCTGGCGCTCATGCTGATGCTTCTGTTTTCGGTCAAGCTGGGCTGGCTGCCCGCGACGGGCTATACCACTTGGAAGCACTGGATCCTGCCCGTGGTATCCCTGGCCTTTGCGTCCTTGGCGTCCACGGTGCGAATGACCCGGTCCAGTATGCTCGAGGTCATTCGTCAGGATTATATCCGGACCGCGCGGGCCAAGGGACTGAGTGAGGGAGAAATTACACGCAGGCACCAACTGAAAAACGCCCTGATCCCCGTGGTAACGGTGGTCGGTATGCAGTTGAGCACGATTGTGGGCGGCTCGATCATCGTTGAGACGATCTTCAACATGCCCGGCATCGGCAGTTACATGATGACCGCGATTCAAAACAGAGATTTTCCGGCCATCAACGGGTGTGTGGTCGTGATTTCCGTATGCGTGTGTTTGGTCAATATCCTGGTGGATGTGGTGTATGCGTATCTGGACCCCCGCATTAAGGCAAAGTATTCGTCAAAAGCACGCAGAAAGCGCAGCGCTCCGGTGAAAAAGGAGGCAGAGGCATGACACAAGCTGCAACGAAAACGGCAGTCGCCGGAAAGACGCTGAAGGCAAAAAAGCACAGCCAATGGGGCGATGTATTCAAGCGGCTGACGCGCAACAAGCTGGCCATGGCCGGCCTGGTCGTGATCATTCTGATCATTTTGGTGGCGATCTTTGCTGATTTTATCGCGCCCTACGATTATAAAATGCAGGACTATCCCAACAGACTTGCCCCGCTGTCCTGGGAGCATCCCCTGGGGACGGACGAGTTCGGCCGCGACATTCTCTCCCGCATTATCTATGGCGCCCGCACCTCACTGCTGGTCGCCCTGGGCGGGGTTTCCATCTGTCTGGTGATCGGCAGTATTCTCGGCCTGCTGGCAGGTTATTTCGGCGGCTGGGTGGAATCGATCATCATGCGCGTCATGGACATTTTCATGGCGATCCCGTACCTGCTGCTGGCGGTGACGATCCAGTCCGCGCTGGGCGAGGGTATCTTTAATACCATGCTGGCCATATCGCTGGCCGGTATGCCGGCGACGTGCCGGGTCCTGCGGGCCAGCATCATAACCGTGCGCGATCAGGAGTTTGTCGAAGCAGGCATCGCCACAGGTTCGCGGAGCCTGCGCAACATGGTGCGCCACGTTCTGCCCAATACGCTGGCTCCCCTGCTGGTCGAGACGACGCTGAAGATCGGCTCCAAGATCATGGGTATTTCCAGCCTGAGCTTTGTCGGCCTCGGGGTTCAGGCGCCGCTTGCCGAGTGGGGCGCGATGGTTTCCACGGGCCGCACGTTCATCCGCGACTATGCGCCGCTGGTGGTGTTCCCCGGACTGGCGATTGTGCTGACCCTGGTCGCATTCAACGTGCTTGGCGACGGCCTGCGGGACGCCCTTGACCCGAAGCTCAAATAAGCGAGGTGGCAGAGATGGACCTGTTGGAAATTAAGAATTTGCGTGTTCACTATGTCACGTCCGACGCGACGATAGAGGCGGTCAACGGCGTCAGCCTTTCCATCGGCAAGGGGGAGACGATGGGACTTGTCGGCGAGACCGGCGCCGGGAAAACCACCACGGCGTTGAGCATCCTGAATCTGATTCCGGATCCCCCGGGCAAGATCGTGGACGGCGAGATACTTTACAATGGCGCCGATGTTCTCAAGCTGAAGCCTGCGGCGATGCGTAAGATCCGCGGAAATGAGATCTCAATGATTTTTCAGGACCCCATGACCGCCCTGAACCCCACCATGCGCGTCGGCGATCAGATCGCGGAGGCGATCCATCTTCATGGCAGCATCACCCGCGCCGAGGCGGCCGGGAAGGCGCTGGAAATGTTGGAAATGGTGGGGATTGACCCTGAGCGAAGCACGGAATACCCCCACCAGTTTTCCGGCGGCATGAAGCAGCGGGTCGTCATCGCGATCGCGTTGGCGTGCAACCCCGCGCTTCTGCTGGCGGACGAGCCTACCACCGCGCTGGACGTTACGATCCAGAAGCAGATCCTCATGCTGATGAACGATCTGAAAGAACGTCTGGGCACCTCGATCCTGCTGATTACCCACGATTTGGGCGTTGTCGCGCAGTGCTGCGAAAAGGTGGCGATCATGTATGCCGGCGAGATCGTGGAAAGCGGAACGGTGGCCCATATCTTTAAAAATTACAAGCATCCGTATACAGACGGCCTGTTCGGCTCTTTGCCGAGCCTGGACAAGGATGTGAAGCGGTTGTCTCCGATCCATGGCCTGATGCCTGACCCGGCCGATCTGCCGACCGGCTGTAAATTCCATACGCGCTGTCCTCACGCGACGGAGCGCTGCAAGCAATGTGAACCGGAAGCCGTTGAGGTAGAACCCGGCCATTTGGTCAAGTGCTTCTTGTGTGAGCAGCAGGGGGTGAAAGCATGAGCGAATTGTTGCGGGTCGAGCACCTGAAAAAATATTTTCAGACTCCGAGGGGCGAGCTGCACGCCGTGGACGATATTTCCTTCTGCATCCAGAGCGGCCGGACCCTGGGGGTCGTCGGGGAGTCCGGCTGCGGCAAGTCCACGCTGGGCCGTACCATTTTGGGCCTCCTGCCCGCTTCCGGGGGAACGGTCTGCTTTGACGGTGAGGATATCACGAATGTCGGCGGCAAACGGCGCAGAGAGCTGCGCCGTCGGATGCAGATCATCTTTCAGGACCCCTATTCCTCCCTCAATCCGCGGCTCAACGTATTGGAGCTGATCGGCGATCCCCTGCGCGCTTACCGTGTCTACAAATCGAAGAAAGAGCGTGAGGAGTTTGTGTTCAAGACCATGGACTTGGTCGGCCTTGACCGGCGGTTCGCGTATTCCTACCCCCACGAGCTGGACGGCGGCAGGCGGCAGAGGATCGGCGTGGCCCGCGCTCTGACCCTGAACCCGGATTTCATTGTCTGCGACGAGCCGGTTTCCGCGCTGGACGTCTCCATTCAGGCGCAGATCCTGAACCTTCTGAAGGATCTGCAGGATGCGCGCAAGCTGACGTATGTATTTGTCACCCATGATTTGTCCGTGGTCAAGCACATGGCGGATGATATTCTGGTTATGTATCTGGGCTGTATGGTGGAGAAAAGCCCCTCGAAGGAACTGTTCCGGGAGCCGCTGCACCCGTACACCAAGGGACTTTTGGCGGCTGTTCCGGTGCCGAACATCGACATCAAAATGGAGCAGACGGTCCTGCAGGGCGAGATCTCCTCTCCCATCGATCCCAAGCCGGGCTGCCGCTTTGCGCCCCGCTGTCCTTACGCGGACAGCCGTTGCCGGTCGGTCACCCCGGACTATGTGGAGCATGCTCCGGGCCATTTTGTGGCCTGTCACAAGCCAGGCATCGCAGGTTGATCTTCTGAAATGGTGCGGCGTATGATTCAGAAATGGAGCGCGGCGGGCATCCTGTGTGCATTGGTCGTCATATTGTGTCTGTCTTCCGCATCCGCCTTGTCCGAGGACGATCCCGCCGGGAATGTGCCGCGTGCGCTTTCCGGCGGCGACGCGGCTTTGTCCGACGAAACCTCCCTTGGCCGGGCCGTGGCGGACGCGCTGGTATACGCCTCCGGCGCTCAAATCGCGGTCGTCAACGGAGGGGATCTGGGGAATTCTCTTGGCGCGGGCGTTCAGACCCGCGGCGCGGTCCGGGCAGCGCTGTCGCAGGACAGAGAGATCGCCGTGGCGCAGGTCACCCCCAAAATGCTGCGCGCGATTTTAGAGGTGGGCGTATCCCACATTATCGTCAACCGGGACAATTCGGTGCTGGAGCACGATCAGTCACAATTTGACGGATTCCCTCAGGTGTCCGGTTTCTGGTTCCAGTACGACGCCTCCGCTCCTGTGGGCGAACGTGTGATGCGCATGGAAATAGAAGGCGTGGGCGCGGTCGACCTGGAGGATGATACTACGCAGTTTGCCATGGCGGCTGCCGCCTATATGCTGTCCGGAGGTTATGGTTACCCGCAGGCAGAGGATGTGACCGCCCTGGATATGACGCTGTCGGACGCCCTGATCCGGTATATCACCTCCGGACAGGGGGCGGGGATGGGAACGGGCAGCAACATGTCGGTGGCCGGCTCCCGGGACGACTCGATCATTTCCATCGTTCCCTCCTGGCTTCTCCCCGCCGTCGTAGTGATCTTTGCCGTCGGCGGGATCATGCGCAGCGTCCGAAAATCGAGGGTCGAGGGGAAACACCGGGACCGTTATGACCTGTAAAGGAAAGCGCCCCGCCTGTCCCGGCAAAATATTCGGAAAGCCTTGAAACTGCGAGCGGTTTCAGGGCTTTTCTTTGCCTGTTCTTCGATCAAATTTTGTTTGGCCTTCTCAAAAGGAGCCATTTTGTGCTATACTTTATTAAAATGAGCCATTGGACGGAAGGCAGGAAGTTTCCATGAAGGTGATCGCCCGCATTCACAGCGCGTTTCCTGAAAAATTCGGTATTCCCCGGCAGAGCGGCCTGGTGGAGGAACTGCAGGCGCGGGTCGTGTTTGAGCCGGAGTACCGCAGCCCGGAGGCGGTGCGGGGGCTGGAGGAGTTTTCCCACATCTGGCTGATTTGGGAGTTTTCCGAGGCCAAACGGGATACCTGGTCGCCCACCGTGCGCCCGCCGAGGCTGGGAGGAAATCAGCGGCTGGGCGTGTTCGCCACCCGTTCGCCCTACCGTCCCAACCCCATCGGCCTGTCCTGCGTGAAGCTGGAGCGGATCGAAATAGACAGCGTGCTGGGGCCGGTGCTCCACGTTCAGGGCGCCGATTTGATGGATGGTACTCCGATTTATGATATTAAGCCCTATTTGCCCTATGCAGACTGCCATCCGGAAGCGGCAGGGGGCTTTGCCGCCCAGCGCCCGGAGGGCGGGCTGACGGTAGAGATCCCAGAGCCGTGGCTGTCCCAGGTCCCCGGGGAAGAACGGGCGGCTCTCATGGGAGTACTGGCCCAGGACCCCCGTCCGGCTTATCAGCGGGACCCGGAGCGGGTATATGGCCTCTCCTTCGCGGGGCTGGAGGTGCGGTTCCGGGTGCAGGGGGAGCGGTTGACCGTTTGCGGCATCGAGAGAAAATAGCAGGAAGCCCTGATCCATAAGTGAGATCGGATCAGGGCTTCCTTTCATATTTTCCTCTGCAGAAGCGCCGCGATTTGTCCGGGCAGCGCGTCCCGGTTTTCCATTGTAACGGGCAGCAGGGTCACCTTTGGATGGCTGCGAATATCGTCCAGCCAGCCGTGAAAACCCTGGCGCACCACGCCCAAGACGGGGATCGAACCGTCCAGGGCGGCAAAGATCTCCGCCTGAAAGGCGGCGGCTTGTCCTTCAAACCGGCCGCATTCATCCATCAGGATCAGGTCCGCCTTTCTCTGGCGGGCCTGACGGAGCGCTTCCACGCCCAGGGTATTGAAGCGGTCGATCAGGACCTCCGGCCCGCGGCCGGTAAATCGCACCACCATATGAGCTTCGTCGTACATGGGCTTTCCGCCCGCGTCCCAAAGGAAAACCCGGCTGTCCGGGTGGCGCCGGTTGGGGCCGAAGCCGCTGCAAAAGCCCCCAATAGACAGGCCCAAGGTGGAGATCGTCTTTTGAATGACCGTGCTTTTCCCGACCTGCACGTCGCCGGTCAGAAAAATGTGCATCAGACGTTGAAGCGGAACAGGACGATGTCGCCGTCCTTCATGACGTATTCCTTGCCCTCGGAGCGCACCAGCCCCTTTTCCCTGGCGGCCACCATGGAGCCGCAGGCCATCAGGTCGTCATAGGCCACCACCTCGGCCCGGATGAAGCCGCGCTCGAAGTCGGTGTGGATCTTGCCGGCGGCCTGGGGGGCCTTGGTGCCGTTGACGATGGTCCAGGCGCGGCACTCGTCCTCGCCGCTGGTCAGGAAGGAGATCAGGCCCAGCAGGGCGTAGCTGGCCTTGATCAGCCGGTCCAGACCGGATTCCGCGATGCCCAGCTCCTCCAGAAACATGGCCTTTTCCTCGCCGTCCAGCTCGGCGATCTCGGCCTCCAGCTTGGCGCACACGGGGATGACCTGCGCGCCCTCCCGGGCGGCCAGGTCGGCCACCTGATTGTAATAGGCGTTGTCACGGTATCCGGCCAAGCCATCCTCGTCCAGGTTGGCGGCGTAGATGACGGGCTTCAGGGAGAGCAGTTCGGAGGTGGCGATGATCTCCCTGTCCTCCTCGTCACATTCAAAGGAGCGGGCGGAGTTGCCGTCGTTGAGCCAGTCCTTCAGGGCGGTGAACACCTCCGCCTCGTGGAGAAATTTTTTATCCGCCTTGGCTGCCTTCTGGGCCTTGTCAATGCGCCGCTCCACCATCTCCACGTCGGCCATGATCAGCTCCAGGTCGATGATGCCGATATCGCGCAGGGGGTCGGTGGAGCCTTCCACATGGATCACGTTGGCGTCGTCAAAGCAGCGCACCACATGAACGATGGCGGCGCACTCGCGGATGTTGGCCAGAAACTTGTTGCCCAGGCCCTCACCCTTGGAAGCTCCCTTGACCAGACCGGCGATGTCCACGAACTCCACCACGGCGGGGGTGGTCTTCTTGGGGTGGTACATCTCACTGAGCTTGTCCAGCCGGTAGTCGGGCACAGCCACCACGCCCACGTTGGGGTCGATGGTGCAGAAGGGGTAATTGGCGCTCTCGGCGCCGGCGTTGGTAATGGCGTTGAACAGGGTCGATTTGCCCACGTTGGGCAGGCCCACGATGCCTAATTTCATCGGAAAACCCTCTTTCGGTATTTCGTTTCAATTTTCAGTAGACATTATATCGGATATGTCCGCAAAAAACAAGCCCGGACGGACGGCCCGTTCCGGGAGGATCGGAAAATCCCTATTGTATTTCCCGGTAAAAGCATGTAGAATATGCCGGGAAATTTTTCAGAAGACAGGTAAGATCGGATATGGGAGCGCTGCGGCGCGGTGGTGGTCATCGCGCAGCAATTCGGCGCCCGCCGGCCGGAGCGGGTATACCGGGGGCACTGGCTAAAGACGGAATGAGGCAGGGAGAGGCGGCCGCCTCTCCCTGTGTTGGAATGCTGTTAGTTGTTATTACCTAGTCACAGTTGAATACAGTTCCACCTAAGCCTTCTGTATCCTGGTAGTAGTAAATGACTTTGGTCCTCAAATAATACTGTCCCGTGGTCATATCCAAAAATGGTTCCGTGGTAAGTGTTTGCACTCTGTCCCCGTTCGATTCAATCTTGGCTCGGGCGGCAGCTTCTGCATTATCGTAATCTTCATCTGTAATTGTTATTGAAGCGGTATGTAATTCTGCTGGTGCAGCGATTGTATTATCGTAAATGTTTTCTACTACACTGTATCATGTGTGGCCACATTGTACTCGTAATCATCCGAGTCATCAATCAAGTAGCAGTAAATAAAACTGAAAAGGTATCCCGTCTTACTGCTGCTCCCATAGGTCCATGTGCCTTCTTCCATTGTATAATAATATCTTGTCCGTCCAGCGACATCAGTCGGTATTGTATATCCAGTGTAAGTTTTTATTTCAGATCGAGTCCCACCGTAATATTCAATATTTCCAGTGGACGTTGTAGATGACGTATTGATGGTGATGCCAAGGCATCTTCCCATTCCGATGCTGCATGATCCACCCCAATGAGAAACCTAAATGACGCATCGCTGTTCAGCTTAATTGTACGAACAGTGAGAGTACTCGCTACCCAGCGTCCAATACTTGTCGTTTCTGACTCCGTATAGGTTGCATACCAGCAAGAGAGTGTGCCGAGACTTGCCGCATAGGCCGTGATTGACAAACCAAACACGAGCAACAAGATTAAAATCAACTGGGCCAATGACACAACTTTTGCCTTCACACTATCCCTCCTTGTGTTCGTCGATCAGACGCTTCAGCTCTGCGGCCTCCTGTTCGGAAATGGTCTTGCCCCCCAGAAAGGAGACGAGAAAGCCGGGAAGGGAGCCGGCAAAGGTCTGTTCCACAAACAGCTCGCTTTCCGCCGCCTGGACCTCGGCGCGGGGCCGTCCGGGAGGAGGCCCCGCGCCGACTGACGGCCGTTTTATGGGATATACTGCTCCCGGATTTCCACGATCTGATCCTCTGCGATGGTCAGGTCATACGGGATACCGGAAGAGAGGGAGGATCGCTCGCCCAGAAGAGACTGAAACTCGGAAGCGGATACGGTCACGGGCGCGTAATTATGATACCAATCCAGCACGGTGTAGACGCAGTCTTCCGCCACAAGGCGCCGTGCGGCGGCGTCCTGCTCGTTGTAGATATAAAATCCGTTGGGCGTGGCCTCGTCTGTGATACCAAGCTCCTCCGCGCGGGCCGGGTCGCTGATCGGATCGACCCATTCCACCATGTCGAAGGTGAGCAGTTTGCCGTCAAAGTCTTCGATATATGTGAGAATGGTATAGCCGTCGTCGTAATAAAGCCGGAATTCATCTGTGGTAACGGTATAATTGTCTGTAAAATGAAGTTCAAAGTACAGATGGGCCTGTCCCTCCCGGCGCAGGGCGTCCGCAGGGATCAGCAGCGCGCTTCCGCCGACGGAGGGCCCCTTGAATTCTTCCGCCAATTCTGTTTTTCCTCCGATCGGCGTATAAAACATCTTGACCCATTCCGGGGACTCGCCGCCGGTCCACTGGATCAGGATACTGTCCATTTGGAGTACATTATACGACTGCTGAGGGGGAAGGGGCACAAGCTCCTCCTGGGTCTCGTTATAAAAGCGGACGCTCTGCACGGCCGGCTGCGCGGCGGCGTCCTCATTGTCTGAGGTCATCGGCGGCTCGTCCGGGCTGTCCGACGGGGCGGACTTCCGGTAAATCAGCACACCGGCCAGGACCAGCAGCAGTACGGCCGCCAGCGCCCAGCCGATCCACGGGAAAACGCCGGGCTTTTTCCCGGGAGCTTCCGGTGGTTCGGGTTCCAGACCAAGGAATTCGGCCAGCTTGCTCCGGTTCGCGCCATGGGGAACGGAGGCGCCGTTTTCCCACTTGGAAACAGCCTGACGGCTGACGCCCATGTATTCCGCAAGCTCCTCCTGGGAGAGGTTCTTTTGTTCTCTTGCGGCGCGGATCTGTTCTCCCAACGTCATAGAAAAAGCTCCTTTCTGCGTGTTTGTTCCGTCGGCTGCATCTCCATTATAGCCGCAACCGGGGTTGCGGTCCACCAAATTTCCGCAACTTTGCGGTTGCGGAAAGGAAGAAAAACGGGTTTGATTTCCGATCAAAGGAGGAAAAAGCCGGATGTGGGCCGGGCGCGGGATTCCGTCCTTGTTTTCCTGTGCGTTTGATGGTATAATATTTTAATATTCAAACAGCCCGGAGGGACTTCATTTGAACCGATCCACTACTATCATCTCCCCGGAGGAGATCGAGCGGCAAAAGGACTTCTGCAACCGTGTCCTGGAGCGCAATACCGCTGCCCACAAAAGCCCCCTGGCCTTTGTGGACACCTACGGCTGCCAGCAGAACGAGGCCGACTCCGAGCGCATCCGGGGCTATCTGGCCGAGATGGGCTACGGCTTTACCCAGCAGGAGAGCGAGGCCGACGTGATCGTCATCAACACCTGCGCCGTGCGGGAGCACGCGGAGGACCGGGTGCTGGGCAACGTGGGCGCGCTGGTGCACACCAAGCGCCGCAGGCCCAGCCAGGTGATCTGCCTGTGCGGCTGTATGATGCAGGAGCCTCATGTGGCGGCGAAGATCAAGGATTCCTACCGCCATGTGGATATCGTGTTCGGACCCCACGCCCTGTGGAAATTCCCCGAGCTTTTGTGGCGGGTGCTCTCCCGCCGGGGCAGGGTGTTTGAGACGGCGGACCAGCCCGGCTCGGTGGCCGAGGGCATCCCCGTGGTGCGCCGGAGCAGCGTGAAGGCATGGGTGTCCATTATGTACGGCTGCAATAATTTCTGCACCTACTGCATCGTCCCCTACGTCCGGGGCCGGGAGCGCTCCCGCCGCCCGGAGCTGATTCTGGACGAGGTGCGCCAACTGGCCGCCGAGGGCTACAAGGACATCACCCTGCTGGGGCAGAACGTCAACTCCTATGGGAAGGATCTGGAGGAAGACGTGGACTTTGCCTGGCTGTTGGAGCAGGTCAACGCCATTCCCGGCGATTTTCTGATCCGCTTTATGACCTCCCACCCCAAGGACGCCACGGAGCGTCTGTTCGACGCCATGAAAAGCTGTGAAAAGGTGGCCCCCGTCATCCATCTGCCCTTCCAGGCGGGAAATGACCGGGTGCTGAAGGCCATGAACCGGGGGTATACCTACGAAAGCTATCTGGCGAAAATCCGCGCCCTGCGGGAGCGTATCCCCGATATTGTCCTGACCTCCGACGTGATCGTGGGCTTTCCCGGCGAGACCACCGAGGAGTTTGAAGACACTCTGAAACTGATCCGCGAGGTGCGCTACGACGCCCTGTTTACCTTTATCTACTCCCCCCGTCAGGGCACCCCGGCGGCTGAAATGGACGATCCCATGCCTATGGCGGAGAAAAAAGCCAATTTCCAGCGGCTGGTGGACGTGCAGAATGAGATTTCCCGGGAAAAGCATCAGGCGTATGTGGGAAAGACCGTGCGCTGTCTGGTGGACGGGGAGAGCGACGATCCCCGCAACAATCTCAATGCCCGCACGCCCGGCAACCGCCTGGTGCATCTGACCGGAGACCCCGCGCTGGTGGGGCGGTATGTGGATTTAAAGATCACCGACGCTACCACTTGGGCCCTGTTTGGAGAGCTGGCCTAAGCGCAGACCCAGCCACAGGCCGCAGGTAAAGGATTCCTGGCATTTTAACTGACACAGATCCTGGTTGGCTTGGGACATTTCCTCTGCAAACTGAAGGGTAAAGGCCTTCCGGATCTTTTCCCAATAGGGGATGAGCCGCTGGGATGCCTGATACATTTCGCTGTCCAGCGGTTTGGCGTTTATGACTTCATTGAGAATTTCTGTGATGGTTAGCATATGTATACCTCCTAACGACTCTTTGGTCATATTTATTATATAACGACTTATTAGTCGTGTCAAGGAGCAATTATGAATTTTGAAGAACGTCTAAAGCAATTACGGGAAAATACACACCACAGCCAAAAAGAAACGGCTGCGGCGTTGGGTATTACCACGCGGCAATATCAACGTTTTGAAAGTGGGGAGCAACGCCCCGGCTATGATAATCTGATTCGGATTGCGGATCATTTCAGTGTATCCTTGGACTGGTTGACAGGCCGCGAAAACGAGCAATGATTGCCGGCGTCTCCGACGTGCGGCAGCCGTTGGCGGCTTTTGCTGCCTTACGGATGCCCATGCAGAGCGTTCCAAACCCGCCCCAAACCCGGCAATGACCGCAACGTTGCGGGCCGCCGAGGGCGGCGGCCCCTACATGTACACACAAACCTCTCGGTTCTTTCGTAGGGGCCGCCCCCCTGGGCGGCCCGGCGGGTGACGCCGCCACGTATCCCATTCCGCACCACCCTTGATATAGAGAAAAGGAGACCTCCCCATGCCGGACGCCACCACCCCCATGATGAAGCAATACCTCTCCATCAAGGAGCAGCACCCCGACTGCCTTCTGTTTTTCCGCCTGGGCGACTTTTATGAGATGTTCAACGAGGACGCCAAGATCGGCGCCCGGGAGCTGGAACTGACCCTGACCACCCGGGACCGGGGCAAACCGGAGGAGGAGCGCACCCCCATGTGCGGCGTGCCCTACCATTCCGCCGAGTCCTACATTGCCCGGCTGATCGCCAAGGGTTACAAGGTGGCCATCTGCGAACAGTTGGAGGACCCCGCTTTAGCCAAAGGCATCGTGGAGCGGGATATTATCCGCATCGTTACCCCCGGCACGGTCATGGACGCGGCCATGCTGGACGAAAGCCGCAACAACTATATCTGCGCCATCTACATGGATTCCGCCGCCGCTGGCCTGAGCTTCTGCGACATCTCCACCGGCGAGTGCTTTGCCACCGCCTTTTCCGGTTCCGGCCTGACCGACCACCTGATCAATGAGCTGGGCCGCTTTACTCCCCGGGAGGCCGTGCTGTCCGACGGAGCGTACAGCGACGGGGAACTGCTGGGCTTTCTGCAAAACAAGCTGAGCTGCCGCTGCGAAAACGGCGGCGAGGGGCGCTTCCGCCCGGATACCGCCATCCCCATGGCGGACAAGCAGTTCCGCAAGCGGATCAACGTGCTGGAGGAGCATGAGACGCAGGCTTTGCAGGCGGCGGGCGCGCTGCTGTCCTATCTGTACGAGACGCAGAAGACCGACCTGTCCCACATCTCCACCCTGAGCTTCTACACCGGCGGGCAGTTCATGGAGCTGGACCTGACCGCCAGGCGCAACCTGGAGCTGACCGAGACTCTGCGGTCCAAGGAGAAGAAGGGCAGCCTGCTTTGGGTGCTGGACAAGACCAAGACCGCCATGGGCCACCGGCTGATCCGCACCTGGCTGGAGCGCCCCCTGCTGTCCCCCGTGCAGATCAACCGCCGCCTGGGCGCGGTGGGAGAGCTGGCGGATGATTCCATCGGCAGGGAGGAGGTCATTCTCTGCCTGAAGGAGATCACCGACCTGGAGCGGCTGATCGGCCGCATCGTCTACGGCGCCGCCGGGGGCCGGGATCTGGCGGCGCTGGCCCGGGGCCTGGAAAAGCTGCCCACCCTGCAGCGCCTGCTGGAGGGGTATTCCTCCTCCCTGCTGTCCGCGCTGCGGCAGGAGCTGGACGGACTGCCCGACCTGTGCCAGACCATCACCGCCGCCCTGGTGGACGAGCCGCCCTTCTCCGTGCGGGAGGGCGGTCTGATCCGGGAGGGCTGGAACGCCGACGTGGACCACCTGCGGGACCTGATGACCAACGGCAAGAGCATGGTGGCCGCCATTGAGGCCCGGGAAAAGGAGCGCACCGGCATCAAGAGCTTGAAGGTGGGCTTCAATAAAGTCTTTGGCTATTATATCGAGGTGTCCAAGTCCAACTACGACCTGGTGCCCGACGACTATATCCGCAAGCAGACCCTTGCCAACTGCGAGCGGTTCATCACCCAGGAATTGAAGGACCTGGAGCACGAGATCCTCTCCGCCCAGGACCGGGTCACCGCCCTGGAGTACGAGCTGTTCTGCCAGCTTCGGCAGCAGACGGCCGAGCGGGTGGCCGACATTCAGCGCAGCGCCGCCGCCGTGGCCCAGGTGGACGTGCTGACCAGCTTTGCCGCCGTGGCCTGCGCCAACCGCTATTGCCGCCCCGAGGTGGACCTGTCCGACAAACTGGAGATCACCGAGGGCCGCCACCCGGTGGTGGAGCAGATGTTAAAGGATTCCCTGTTCGTTCCCAATGACACCATCATGGACGGCGGGGAGAATCTGCTTGCCATCATCACCGGCCCCAATATGGCGGGCAAATCCACCTATATGCGCCAGGTGGCTCTGATCACCCTGATGGCGCAGATCGGCTCCTTCGTCCCGGCCAAGGCCGCCCACATCGGCATCGTGGACCGGGTGTTCACCCGCATTGGGGCCTCCGACGATCTCAGCGCGGGTGCGTCCACCTTCATGGTGGAAATGAACGAGGTAGCCGAGCTGCTGAAAAACGCCACCTCCAAGAGCCTGCTGATCCTGGACGAGATCGGCCGGGGCACCTCCACCTACGACGGCATGGCCATCGCCCGCTCGGTGCTGGAGTACTGCGCCGACAAGCGGCGGCTGGGCTGCAAGACCCTGTTCGCCACCCATTACCACGAGCTGACCGTGCTGGAGGGTCAACTCCCCGGTGTGAAGAATTACAATATCGCCGCGAAAAAGAAGAAGGACGACATTATTTTCCTGCGCAAGATCATCCCCGGCGGCGCCGACCAGAGCTACGGCGTGGAAGTGGCCCAGTTGGCAGGCGTGCCAAGCCGGGTTATCGACCGGGCAAGGGAGATCCTGGATGAGCTGAAGGCCCAGGGCTGGGTGCCCTCGGCCCCAACCGGCCCCGCCCCGGCGGAGGAGCAGGTCTCCCTGCTGGACATGGGCAGCGCGGAAGTGGCGGACGTCCTCCGCCGCACCAGCGTGGAGACGCTGACGCCCATCGAGGCGCTGAACCTGCTTTACGAATTAAAGCAGAAACTTTCATAGAGAGTGAAGCGCGGAGCTTTCGATATTGTCTGGATGGATCGCTATGATCTCCACTCTTCACTCTGACAGAAAGGGGGGACCCATATGACCCGGCGTGCCTGGAGGCCGCAGATGACCCGGCGGGAGCAGATCCGGGGCGTGATTTTTTTCGCCCTGTATTTTCTGGTGTTCCCCGTCCTGAAAATGGTGGTGGAGTGGGCGTTTGACCACTTTTTCGGACTGTATCTGTCCGAAGCCATGTCGGCCACGGTCTATTATTACATCATGGGAATTCTGACCGTGGCGGTATTCTGGAGCTTCCTGAAAAACGGCGTGACCATCCTGAGCGATTTTCTGCCGGAAAACCTGCTGGCCTTTGTTACCGGGCTGGTGGGCGCGGGGGCGCTCCACTTTTTGGTGATGCTCCTGCCTTGGCCGCTGGAGAACCCCAACTCGATCTCTTGGGCGGAGCAGTACGCCTATTCTCCCGCCGCCACCGTCGTGATCGTGGTGATCCTCATGCCATTGATCGACGAGGTGCTGTTCCGGGGGCTGGTGTTCGGCTCCCTGCGCCGGTACAGCCGCCCGCTGGCCTGGGCGGCTTCGGTGGTTTTGTTCATGATCTACAGTGTGTGGACCTTCGCCGTGGCCTACGGCGACGCCCGCTATCTGGTGCTGGCCTTCCAGTACCTGCCCATGGCGCTGGCCCTGACTTGGTGCTATGACCGGGGCGGATCCATCTGGCCGACCGTTGGTCTGCACGCTGTCATTGACGCGTTTACCCTGTTCCAAGCCGTTCATGCATAAGGAGATTTTTATGCCACATATTCAACAATTAGACCCCCACGTTGCCGACCTGATTGCCGCCGGCGAAGTGGTGGAGCGGCCCGCCAGCGTGGTCAAGGAGCTGCTGGAAAACGCCATCGACGCGGGCGCGGAAACGGTGACCGTGGAGATCCGCAGCGGCGGCATGTCCATGATCCGGGTCACCGACGACGGCTGCGGCATCGCCGCCGACGAGGCGGAGACGGCCTTCCTGCGCCATGCCACCAGCAAAATACGAACAGAGTACGACCTGGAGGCCATCGGCACCCTGGGCTTCCGGGGAGAGGCGCTGGCCGCCGTGGCCGCCGTCTCCCGGGTGGAGCTGCTGACCCGCACGCCCGACGCCCCGCTGGGGGTGGCCCTGTCCCTGGAGGGGGGCGTGGTCACCGAACGGGAGGAGAGCGGCTGCCCGGCGGGCACTACCATGGTCATCCGCGACCTGTTCTTCAACACCCCCGCCCGGCTGAAGTTCATCAAGCGGGACGCCTCGGAGGGGGCGGCGGTGCTGGCCGTGGTCCAGCGGGAGGCCCTGGCCCACCCGGAGGTCTCCTTTACCCTGATCAAGGAGGGCAAGACCGAGTTGCGCACCCCCGGGGACGGCCAGTTGAAGTCCGCCCTGTACAGCGTCCTGGGCCGGGACCTGGCGCTGGGCTTCACCCCCGTCAAGGGCAGCGGCGAGGGGGGCATCACGGTTTCCGGGTTTGCCAGTATGCCCGTCTGCTGCCGGGGCACCCGGGGTTATCAGCACTTTTTTGTCAACGGGCGCTATGTGAAGTCCAAGACCATGACCGCCGCATTGGAACAGGCCTATGCCAACCAGAAGATGGTGGGCAAGTTTCCCGGCTGCGTTCTCCATGTGACCACCAAGCTCTCGGCGGTGGACGTGAACGTACATCCCACCAAGACGGAGGTGAAGTTCACCTCCGAGCGGCAGATCTTTGACGCGGTGTACCACGCCGTCCTCTCCGCCCTGGCGGGAGACGCGCCCCGCCCGGCCATGGTGCTGGACAAGCCAGCGCCCAGGCCGGTGGACACCGTCACCCCCAACCAGACGAGCCTGAAGCTCCACGACTCTGCCCGCCCAGTGGAGAAAGCGCCGATGCGGCAGCCGCCCGTACAGCCCGTCCGCCCGGCGGCGGCTCCTGCCTCTAGTAAACCGCCTGTCCCACCGCCCGCCCGGCCTGTGTTTGCCCCCAATCCCGTGGTTTCGGCGGTCCCCTCCACGCCCGCCCCGGCCCCGGCGGAACAGAAAGAGCCGCCGCGGGCGGAACCGGTCGTCCCGCCCGCAAAGGAACAGGAGCCGTGCATCCCCGAGACGCCCCCCCAGGAGCCTTGGCGTGTGGCGGGCGAGGTGCTGAATACTTACATCATCGTGGAGCAGGGGGAAACCGTGCTGTTTATCGACAAGCACGCCGCCCACGAGCGCATGTGGTTCGACAAGCTGAAAAGCCAGGACTGGCGGCCCATGGGCCAACTGCTCCTGTCACCCGTGGTGTTCACGCCCAACCCGGAGGAGGGGGCGGTGCTGCGGGAGAATCTGCCCCTTTTGAGTGAATTCGGCTTTGAGGTGGAGGATTTCGGCGGCGGCGCTCTCATCGTGCGCCAGGTGCCCCACGACATCGATGCCGACCAGGCGGAGTCCGCCCTGGTGGAGCTGGCCGGCCGTCTGCTGACCACCGGAGGCCGGGCCGACCCTTCCGCCGCCCGGGACGCGCTGCTGCACACCATGGCCTGCAAGGCGGCCATCAAGGGCGGGCAGAAAAACGGACCCGCCGAGCTGCAGAAGGTGGCCGAGGCGGTCATGTCCGGGGCGGTGCGGTACTGCCCCCACGGCCGTCCGGTGGCCATCGAGCTGACCCGCGCCACGCTGGAGAAGCACTTTAAGCGGGCGTGATTCATACAAAAAGCAAAAGGCCGCCCGGTCAGTCCGCAAGGACTGGCCGGGCGGCCTTTTCAAAATTACAGTTCCGCCGTGTGCAGATCGGAATGGAAATAGCGGTGCGCCAGCTCCTTGCCGCCCTCCTCCGCCACCACGCCGTTTTCGATCAAGACGGCGTGGTCACAGAGCGCCTCGGCACAGCGCATATCGTGGGTAATGGTGATCACCGTGGTTCCGTTTTGTTCGTGGAGCCGGTTCAGGATATGGACCAGCTCCCGCAGACCCGCATAATCCTGGCCTACCGTCGGCTCGTCCAGCAGCAGGACGGACGGATCAGCCGCCACGACCGCCGCGATGGAGACGCGGCGCTTCTGCCCCTCGGAAAGGGACTGGGGGTGCTGCTGCGCCAGGTGGCGGATGCCGAACATTTCAAGGACCTCCCGGGCGTATTGCTCCGACGCCGCGCCGAAGGCCACCTCCTGCTGTACCGTGGGCATAAAGAGCTGATAGTTGGGGTTCTGGTAGACCACCCCCACCCGGCGGAACCAGACGCTGGTTCCCTTGGGCTTCTGCCCGAGCTTCGCGTCCAGGTCCTGGATGATCCTGCCCTTGGTGGGGGCGTAAAGGCGGGCAATCAGACGCAGAAGGGTGGTCTTGCCGCAGCCGTTTTCTCCCAGCAGGAGGACGCGCTCACCCTTTTTCACGTCAAAGGAGACGTCCTTGAGAATTTCTCTTCCCTTGACGGAAAAGCCCACATGCTCCAGCTTCAGGACAGGTTTGTCCGCCCGGACCGCGGGGCAGGTGTCCCGGATATAGGCCGCCTGGGCCGCGAGATACTCCTGCTTATTTTCGATTTTTTCGATGCCTCCCTTTCGGATGCTCCAGACCGTGTCCACGTAGGGGAGCACCATATCCAGCCGGTGCTCCACCACCATGACGGCATACCCGGACGCCGCAAGGGCGCGCAGGGCGTGCATCAGCAGCTCCGCGCCGGGCTTGTCAAGGTTGGCGAGCGGCTCATCGAGAATCAGGATCTTCTGCTCGGTGGCAAGGGTAGCGGCGGTGATCAGGCGCTGCTTCTGCCCCCCGGACAGCGTTCGGGTGGGCCATTTGGGGTCCAGCTTCATCTGTGCGCAGGCGCGGTCGACGCACCGGGTGATCTTATCCCGGGAAAAAGCGAAGTTTTCGCACCCGAAGGCGATCTCGTCCTCCACAAGCTGCTGGATGATCTGCGCCTCGGCGTTCTGCAGGACGACGCCCACCTTGCGGCAGACCTCGCTGAGCTTGCGCCCGGCGATATTCTCCCCGTTGATCACGACCTCGCCCGTGACGGCGCCCGGCGTGATATTGGGGATGATCCCGGAGATCAGGGAGAGCACGGTGCTTTTCCCTTCCCCGGAAAAGCCGGAGAGCAGCGCCACCTCGCCGTATTCCACCGAAAGGCAGGCGTCGGTCAGTACCTTCGTCTCGTCCCCCTCATAGGAGAAGCCCACATGCTTCAGTTCGATCGCCTTCATAGGATCACCGCCAATACCGCGCCTGCCAGGACCAGCAGGAAAAAGAGAACGTCCACAGGTTTGAGCGTTACTGTTTTGTAGACCGAGTATTCGGTGGAGTCCTTGTCAAAGCCCCGGGTCTCCACCGACAGCGCCAGAGTGTCCGAAATATTGACCAGCCGCATGATCAGCGGGATCAGAAAGGCCCGGTAGAGGATCTGCGGGCTGAAGAAGCTGCCCGCGCCCCGGGTCTTCATGGCCTCCCGCACCTGGCGCACCTCCCCGCCCAACAGGGGGAAGAAAGTCAGCGTGATCATCATACCCAGAGTGATCATGCGGGGGAGATGGATGGAAGAAAAGTTCCGGACCAGGACGATGGGGGACAGCGCCAGCCCGGGAATGATGGCGATGCAGACGGCGAGGATGCGGTTGACTGCCGCATAGGCCGCCTGCCAGTCCCGGGAGATCACATAGGTGATCCCCGCCAGAACCGCGCACAAAAGGGCGGCCGCCGGGATCACCGCCAGGCAGGAGCGCCAGTAGCCGAAGGCCAGCATGACCAGCCACATGGCGGTCAGGAACCAGATGCAGGACGGGCTTTTCGCCAGCGCCACCCCGAACACGATGATAAGCAGGGAGGAGAGCAGCCCCAGCAGGGGATAGACGGGGCGCTTGACCAATAATTTTCCGTTCACTTCTTCAATGCTCCCGACTTTTTCAGTTCCCTGGAGATTTTGATACCGATCCAGCCGCCCAGGGCGGACAGGGCGAAGACGGCCAGCGTCATACCCACGGTGATCCACGGCGCTCTGGTGGCCACCGCCGCCATGGCCTCCCGGCCGAACAGAAGGTTATAGAGGTAATTGAAGGGCAGGGACAGGGGATTGTACAGCAGCACGGCGAAGAAAACCGCTTTGTCCGTGTGGTAGCCCCGGAAGATCAGGACCACAAGGACCTCCAGCAGCAGCCCGACAATGAGATTGGAGAAGAACATGGGCGGCGCCATCAAAAGCTGGAACAGCCCCGTCAGCAGCGCCATGATGAACAGCGCGCCGACCTTTCGGATCTTCATCAATCCGATGGCAAAGAAGATGGCGATCTGCAGGCTGGTAATCACCTGCGCGATGCCGAAAATAACGGTCTGCAGGCTGGCCACCAGCGGCATGACCGCGCAGGTGCACAGGGTCACCGCCGAAATGATGGCCAGGAACACAACGTCCTTGACTTTAAAAGGCTCAAATATTTTCTCTTTCATGCTCGCTCCTCCAGTTTTTTCTGTTCTTTTTTGGTTTCGATCACATGCCGCACGGCGGTGACGGGATGGTGAAACATCATCCGGGGGCCGGAAAAGCGCATAACGTCCCGGATCTTCTCCCGCATTTCCGGTTTGTAGCAATGTACCTTGCAGTTGGAACAGAAGGTTTTGGTCTCCATAAAGGGGCATTTGTCGCTGCGCTGCTTCGCGTAAGCGTCCAGGGCGGCGCAGTCGGGGCAGAGCGCGCCGCTTGCGCCGTGCTTCTTTTTGCAGTACAGGGCGATCATCTGGGAGACGATCCGCTTTTCCCGCTCCCGCTTGCTCTCCACGCTGCGTCCCATCAGCTCAGCCTCCCGTGTTCCACAGGATAGACCCGGTCGGCGATCCGCATGGTGGAAAGCCGGTGGGAGACCAGCACCACGGTCTTTTCGCCCCGTTCCTCCCGCAGGGATCTCAATATGACCGCCTCGTTCAGGCTGTCCAGATTGCTGGTCGGCTCGTCCAGCAGCAGGAAGGGCGCGTCGTGCAGGAAGGCTCTGGCCAGGCCCAGCCGCTGCCGCTCTCCGCTGGACAGCGTGTCGCCCAATTCACCCACAGGGGTGTCATAGCCCTGGGGCAAACTCAGGATAAAATCGTGGACGGAGGCCTTTTTGCAGGCGGCTTCGATCTCCTCGTCCGTCGCGTCCAGCTTGGCGATGCGGAGGTTGTTCTTGATGCTGTCGTGGAACAGGTGGGTCTCCTGGGTGACAAAGCTCTCCATATCCCGCAAATTGGCGGTGTTGATCCGCTCAATGGGCGTGTCGGAAATGGAGACGCTGCCCTCCTGCACGTCCCAGAAGCGCATCAGGAGCTTTAACAGGGTGGATTTTCCGCTGCCGCTCTTGCCCACGATCCCCACCACCTGGTGGGCGGGGATTTCCACGGACACGTCGGAAAGAATGGTCTCCGCGCCATAGGAGAAGGTCACATGGTCCGCCCGCGCGCCCCGGAAGGTCACGGCGGGCTGGCCGCGGGTCTCCTCTACCGCGGGAGTCTCCTCCAAAATGTCCAGCACCCGGTTGCCCGCCGCGAAGGTGTTCTGCAGGGTGCTGCCCAGGTTGGCCAGGGCCACCACGGGACCAAAGGAGCTCATCAGGGCCACGGTGGGGATCAGCACGACGTCAAAGCCCACCGCGCCCGACTGGTACAGCAGCGCTGCGGAAAACAGCATGGCCAAATCAAACAGCAGAATGACCGTATTGGTCACCGCCATATTCCGTCCCGTGGTTCGCTTCATTCGGCTCTCGTCCTCCGAGAGGTCGTCCGTCCGCCGGTTCATTTCCGCGAGCCGCTTTTTCCCCTGTCCATATTGAAGGGTCTCGGAAAGGCCCCGCATACTGTCCAGCACGAAGCTGCTCAATTGACCGGACTTGGTGCGGAATTTCATTCCGACGTCGCCGCTGCACCTGGAGGTTATCATGGGAACCGCGATCCCGACCACAAGGTACGCGGCCAGGGCCAGAAGCCCAAGGGACCAGTGGTACCGCCCGATAAACAGGCAGAGGATCAGCGAAAAGAAAAACGCGATGGCCGACGGAGAGATCGTGTGGGCGTAAAATACCTCCAGCAGCTCGATGTCCGACGTGATCACGGAGATCAGGTCGCCCTTGTCCCTGCCCTCCAGTTTCGCCGGGCACAGCCTGCGCAGGGCCTGAAACACATGGTCGCGGATCAGCGCCAGCAGCTTGAAGGCGATAAAGTGGTTGCAGGCCTGCTCGGCGTACCGCAGAAAGCCGCGGGCCAGGGCAAAGATGAACACACAGAGGAACAGCGCCCCCAGGGAGAGGGGGACCGCAAAGTCCAGCAGGCTCAACACGGCATAGCCGCCGAAGATGGTGATAAACGCGGCGCATAAGTGACCGATCAGACCCATCAAAATGGCGAGCAGCATAAAGCCGGTCAGGGGCTTGACCAGGCCGATCAGCCGGGCCATGACCTGAAAACCGCTTCGCTTTTTCATGCGGGTTCACCATCCTTTCCGTAGTTCTCCAGGCTCTGCTGGGCATTCCACAAAGCGGCGTAGGTCCCGTTTTGAGCGAGAAGCTGCTCATGGGTGCCCGATTCGGTGACGCTGCCGCCGTCCAGAACATAGATATTGTCGGAAGCCGTCACATTGGCCAGCCGGTGGGAGATCAGAATGACGGTTTTCCGCTTGGCCAGGGTATAGATCTGCTCCATGATGTCATTTTCGCTCTCCACGTCGATGTTGGAGGTGGCCTCGTCAAAAATGTACACAGGGCTGTCGTGCAAAAGCGCCCTGGCCAGCGCCAGCCGCTGGCATTGACCGCCTGAGAGGTTGGACGCCTTCTCCGCCAGGGGCGTTTCCAGCCCCTGCTCGCTCCTTAAAAATCCTGCCAGCTTGGTCTGCTCCAAGACGGCCCACAGCTCGGCGTCGGAGGCGTCCGGTTTGCCCATCAAAAGGTTCTCTTTGACCGTTCCCTTGAACAGATAGCTGTTGTGGCTGATGTAAGTGAGGTGCTCCATCAGGCTGTCCTCCGCAAGGTCCTTCAGCTCCACGCCGCCGATGGTGAGCGAGCCTGTGTAGCCCTTGCTCCGGCCCATCAAAAGGGAGGCGAAGGTGGACTTGCCGCAGCCGCTCTCGCCCACGATGGAGGTAAAGCTGCCCTGGGGGAAGCGCATGTCCACGCCGTGAAGGATCTCCCGGTCCGCCTCATAGGAAAAGCGCAGCCCGGCGCATACGATGCCGTGATCCGCGGGCACGGGCTGTTTGCCCTGCCGCTCCTCCTCGGGCAGGTCCAGCAGGCGGAAGATCTTGTCGCTGGCCGCCATGCCGTTCATGGCGATGTGGAAAAAGCTGCCCAACTGGCGCATGGGGATGAAGAAATCGGCCGACAGCAGGATGATCAGCAGGCAGCCGGCCAGAGAGACGTGCCCCGCCCGGTACTGGGTGGCGGCCATCACGACGCCCAGCGCCGCGCCGCCGTAGGCGATCAGGTCCATGATGGTGATGGAGTTGAGCTGCATGGTCAGCACCTTCATGGTGATCTTGCGGAATTTTTCCGACTGCTCGTTCATCTCGCCGTTTTTATACTCGTCGGACTGATAAATTTTCAAGGTGGTAAGCCCCTGCAGGTTTTCCAGGAAGGTGTCTCCCAGGGCGGTATACTGCCCCCAGTATTTGGAGAGCAGCTTTTTGGCCCAGGTCTGCACAGCCGCGATGGCGGCAGGGATCAGCGGGACGCAGACCAGCAGCACGATGGCGGCGGGGACATTGACGAAGCACAGCACCGCGAACAGGGTCAGCGGCGCGAGCATGGCGTAAAAGAACTGGGGCAGATAGGCGCCGAAATAGGTCTCCAACTGATCGACGCCCTCCACAGCCACCTGTACGATCTCCGAGGTCTTTACCTGCTCCCGGTACGAAATCCCCAGACGCAGCAGCTTTTGGTAAATTTTCTCCCGCAGCGTTTTTTTCACGGACTTGGAGGAGAGGTATCCCATGCGGCTGGCCTGGGTGGTGCACACAAAGCGGATCAGGACCGCCGCCACGCCGATGAGGATCGTCGCCGCGAATTCCCGCCCTTCCGCCTTTCGCTGAAACAGTTTTTCCAGCAGGTCGGTGATACATGCCATCATGGTGATGTTCGCCGCCAGGGAACACCACTGTAAGATCACATTGCCCGCGATATATTTTTTGCTTTCGCTGACCGTGCCGATCAGCCGTTTATTGATCATCATGACTGCCGCCCCTTAAGCTCCATTTTGGTTAGCGAATACTAACCTGCTGCCATAAAAAACACGCCTGCCGAGGCGCTTTTGCTTTAATACCATATCATAAGCGCAAAAATAATTCAAGCATGGATTCGCGGTTTGCCGGTAAAATGGGCGCGTTTTCATTTCTTGTTCCGGCCTGGCCGGGGTGTCCGGGCGGCATAGAGGCTGCCTTTCCCCCGAAAACGAACATTTCCGCAATATCAAAAAATACCTGCTGGCTGCCCTGTATAACGCCCCGGCCACCATCGACAGCTACTATGCGTCCCCGGAGAACCACGACCTGTGCGGAGCTAAAAAATAAATGGCAGCTCGTTGAGCTGCCATTCCGGTTTGTCGAGAAACCAGGTTCGTGCTTGGGGCTTGAACCGGGTTTCCCGACAGATTGAGGGACACTTCCTTATGTGAAGTGTCCCTTTGCCGGACTTTTTCGACAGACTGAAATGGCGCAGCTCATTGCCGCGCCATTGTTATTCTGATCCTGTCGCAGTCCGGCCGTCCGGCCCCCAAAGGTTGGCCGACAACGGGGGCAAGCGGACTATCCGCCCATGCCAGGTCAGCCGTGTGGGGGTATTTCCCCGGTTGACGGCGGCCAGGACGGCGTCGCTCCCGCGCCCCCGGACAAAGGCCAGCACATTCCCCTCCGCCTTCACCCAGCGCAGCGTGCCCGAGCGCAGGGCGTGCCAGGCGTGCCGGGCGCGGCCCAGGGCGGCGAACCAGGCGGTCAGCTCCCGGTCCTCCCGCCCCCAGGGGAAGGTGCGGCGGTTGAAGGGGTCCTCAAAGCCCTCCATGCCCGCCTCGTCTCCGTAGTACACCGTGGGGGAGCCGGGGAAGGCGTACAGCACCACGGCGGCCAGCTTCAGCAGAGAGACCGCCCGTTCCCGCTGCTCAGGGCTTAAGCGGTGGGCGGCGCGCCAGTCCTTGGACATGTCCCGGCGCTCGCCCCCCTCCCCCAGCAGAGTCAGGATGCGGGGGGTGTCGTGAGTGCCCAGGGAGTTCATGGCGGAGAAAAAGGCCCAGGGGGGATAGTGCTCCCGCAGAGTCTCCATGGTCTCCTTGAACTCCTCCGCCCGCCCGTGGAGCAGGAAGGCCAGCAAAGCGCTGCGGAAGGGGTAGTTCATCAGCCCGTCACAGTGACCGCCCCAGATATGCCTGCGGCGCACCCCGTAGGCGACTTTGTTGGAGCCGTCCTCCCACACCTCACCGATGACCACCGCCGACGGTTTTTCTGCCCGGACGGCGGCGTGGACGGTGTGCAGAAATTTGTCGGGCAGCTCGTCGGCCACGTCCAGCCGCCAGCCGTCCGCCCCGGCGCGCAGCCAGCGGCGGACGATGCTGTGTTCGTCCCCGGCTATATAGTTTACATAACTTTGACAGTTCTCCTCCACACCGGGCAGGGAGTAGATGCCCCACCAGGATTCGTATTGGTCGGGCCAGCGGGAGAAGCGGAACCAGGAGTAGTAGGGAGAATCCTGGGATTGGGCGGCCCCCGGGCCTGGGTAGCTGCCGTCTCCGTTGAAGTAGCGGCTGACGTAGCCGGTGTGGTTGAATACGCCGTCCAGCAGGATCCGCATGCCCAGTTCATGGGCGGCGGCGCAAAGGGCGGTGAACTCCTCATTGGTCCCCAGCATGGGGTCGATCTTCTCATAGTCCCCGGTGCCGTAGCGGTGGTTTTCCGCCGCCTCGAAAATGGGGCAGAAGTACAGGGTGTCCACGCCCAGCTCCTTCAGGTAAGGCAGCCTGCTCCGGATGCCGGCCAGACTGCCGCCGAAAAAGTCCCGGTTGCGGATCTCTCCGTGCTCGTTGGGGCGGTACTCCGGTTCCTCCTCCCAGCCCGGATGGACGGTGCGCCCGCCCACCATGCCGGCGGGGTCGGGGACGCTCAGGCGGCAGAAGCGGTCGGGGAAGATCTGGTAGGTGACGCCCTCCCCGAACCAGGGGGCGGGCGGATCGGCGGGATCGTACACGGTCAATTGGTACTCGGGGGACCGCCAGGCCCGGTCCCCAAAGCCCTCCAGTTGAAGGGTATACCATACCAGACCCACGTAATCGCCCGTGTCCAAGTTCCCGGCGAACACGTCGCACCCTCCGGCATGGGCGCGCCAGGGCAGCTCCACGGTGACGGTCTCGTCCTCCCGCTGCTCGAACCGGGCGGTCAGCACGGCGCGGGAAAAGCCCTCTGCCCGGTCAGGGCGGAGGGCAAAGCGGACGCGTGTTCCTGAGGGAACGGCGCCGTATGGTTTTTTAAAGCATACCTGCCGGGGATCAAAATTCATTTTTGTCACCTGATCAGCGTATTCTCGCCCGGTTCGGCCTCCAGAGAGGTCTCCGAGCTGAAATAATAGGAGATGATGTCGGCGGCGATGGCGCCCAGCTCGGAGCCGGAGCCGCCCTTTTCCACCACGATGCACAGGGCGATCTGGGGATCGTCATAGGGCGCGAAGGCCACAAAGACGGCGTTGGACGCCGTGACGCTGGACACCTGGGCGGAGCCGGTCTTGGCGCCCACCTTCACATCCAGGTCCGCGAAGTATTTCGCCACCGAGCCGCTTTCGGTCACTTCCAGCATGCCCTGCTTGATCGCCGCCAGATTGACCGGGTCGATGTCGATGGTGTTGCGCAGCTCCGGCTCATACTCGTAGATCACCTGGGAAAAGTCGCTGGACTTGACCGATTTCAGCAGGTGGGCGGAGTAGTGGCTGCCCCCGTTGACCAGGGTGGCGATATAGTTGGCGAGCTGGAGGGGGGTGAACTGGTTGTTTTCCTGTCCGATGGCGGCGGCCAGGGTGGAGCCGTCGTACCAGGGCTGCCGGAGGACGTTCTCGGTGTACTCCCGCCCGGCCACCACGCCGGTGCTCTCCCCCAGCTCGATGCCGGTGGCCTCGCCCAGGCCGAACATCCGGGCGTATTCGTTCAGCTTATCGATGCCCAGCCGCCGGCCTACATCGTAGAAAAAGACGTTGCAGGAGTCGCGGATGGCATCGGACACGGTCTCCAGGCCGTGGGTGCCGCCGGTGGAGTTGTAGATCCAGCAGGCGGGCGTATAGCTGGGGGCGTAGTACAGATACCTGCCGGTGTCCAGGATCTTGTCCGTGGGGGTGATGATCCCCTCCTCCAGCGCGCCGGTGGCGGTGACCATCTTGAACGTGGAGCCGGGAGGGTACAGGCCGTAGGTGGCCCGGTTGGTCATGGGCTTTAGGGGGTCCTCCAAAAGCTCGTTGTAAATGGAGGAGAAATTGGCCAGGTCATAGGTGGGATAGGAGGCCATGGCCAGCACTCCGCCCGTCATGTCCACGACCACGGCGGCGGCGCCTTCCGCCTCTTCCAGGGTGGGCACCAGCTCGGCCAAGGCCCGCTCCACCATTTCCTGCAGACGGATGTCGATGGTCAGCGCCACGTTGTATCCCGGCTGAGGGGTCTGCTCCTCGCCGGTTTCCGGATCGGTTTTCCAGCTCTCGCTGACGATTTTGCCGCTGGTATTGGTTTCGATGATCCGTTCGCCGGCGGTACCGCGGAGATATTCCTCAAAGGCCCTTTCCACGCCGTCCCGGCCCACGGTGGCGTCCATGGAATAGCCAAGCTCCAGATAGGCCGCTAAATCTTCCGAGGGGATCTGGGTCACCCGGCCCAGCAGGTGGGCGGCGTAGGCGGTGTTGTACTGGCGCACGGTGGTAGTCTCGAACTGCACGCCCAGCAGGCCGTGCTCCTTGACGAGGGAGATGAATTCGATATCCACATCCTGGGCGAAGACGTAGGAGATCCGGTTGATGTCCCTGGCACGCAGGTTCAGCTCGTACAGCACGCCGGCGACCGCCCGGTTTTCCTCGGTGACGCCCCCCTCCAGGGCAAAGGACCGGCACATCATTTCCATCAGCTCCTCCGCCGTGGGCAGCTCCACGTCGTCCTTCTCGGTGGGGTCGGCGGACAGCCATTTCAGGGTGACGGCCAGCCGGCCCAGGCGGGTCAGGGACTTGGTCTGCACGCCCTCGTCATCGGTGGAGACGATCAGGAAGGGGCTTTCGCTGGTATAGGCAAAGGGGGCCTGGGCGGTGACGGGCAGGGTGTCCGGCCAGACCACGCCCTGCTCCCGGCACAGGTCCAGCAGCTCCAGCAGGATGGCGTTGCGCTGCTGCGCGGTACCCATCAGCGAGGTGTCCAGCGTCACCTGATAGCTCAGCCGGTTGGACACCAGCACCCGCCCCAGGCTGTCCAGGATCTCGCCCCGGGCGGCGTCCACCGTTTCCGTCTGGACATTCTTGTATTTGGAGCGCTCCAGATACTCCGCGCCGTGGACGATCTGCAGGTCGTACAGGACAACGGCGAATGCGCCCACCAGGACGGCAAACAGCGCCAGCAGCACCCACAGGCGGCGGCGGACCAGCTTGCCGTCGTCTTTTCTGTCATCAACCATCATGGGCGCTCCTTTCCGGTGTAATTAAAGGATCGACGCCCGGGGGACCCGGTGGAAGACCCAGAGAAATATCCCGTAAATCAGCGGGAGAAAGACCAGGGACCAAAAAATTTCGGGCAGCGCCACCATCAGCAGCGCGGACAGGGCGGCTTTCCCCTGCAGCAGGGCGGCCGCGATCCGAACCAGGTCGATCACCGCCAGCGCCCCGGCGGAGCAGAGCAGGCAGCCCAGCAGATTCTGCCGTACTCCGTACCGGGCGGCGGCGCCCGCCCCCATGCCCAGAAGGGCAAGCCCGAAGGTCATGGTGCCGGGCAGCCCGGGAATGAAAAGATCGGACAAAACGCCCACATACAGGCCAAAGCCCGCGCCCGCCGCCGGGCCTTCCAAGACGGCCACCGTCACGGCCGCCACGGGCAGCAGGGTGGGAATGGTGCCGAAAATGGGGAACCAGGGCAGAAAAAACAGGTCGAGCACCAGGATGGGCAGCAGAGCCAGAACATAGACCAGCCATTTGATCAGAAAATCACGCCGTGTCATGCCGCGTCCCCCCTTATTCCACAATGTCAAAGGACGTGATGACGAACACCTGCCGCAGCTCCTCCAATTCAGCGGAGGGGGAGAGGATGGCGTACCGCCCCATGCCCGACGGCTCGGTCAGAACCTCGTCGATGGTGCCCACCACCAGCCCGGAGGGGTACACGCCGCCCATGCCCGAGGTGAGCACCTGGTCGCCGGAGAGAAGCTGGGTGTTTTCCGGCAGGTAGGCCAGCTTCAGCTTGCCCTGGCCCATCAGGGCGAAGTCGCCCTCCAAAATGGCGGCGCTGTCGGTGCGGGCCACCACGCCGCCCATCTCCAGGTCGGTGTCCACCACCGTGTTGACGGTGCACCAATTATAGGACACGTCCTTCACCACGCCCACCAGATTGCCGTACTGGTCGATCACGCAGTTGTCCACAGCCACGCCGTAGTTGCTCCCCTTGTTCAGCGTCAGGGTGGAGGACCAATTGGTGGCGCCCCGGGCGGTGATTTTGGCCGATTCAAGATGAAGCTCCCTGTGCTTTTCCCGCAGCTCCAGCAGGTCGTACAGGCGCTCGTTCTCCTCAATGGCGGCGGCGCCCAGGCGGGCCTCCTCTTCCAGTTCGGCGATGCGCTGCTTGAGCTGTTCGTTCTCCTGCTCCAGTTCGTCGTACCGGAAGGCGTAATTGTAGCGGTCCTCGATCCAGCCCGCCAGCGAACTGAGTCCTCCCCGGACCGGGGCGGTGATCACGCCCAGCGCGCCGGACAGGGGTCCGGAGGAGCCGCCCGACAGCACAGAGACAGCAAAAATGACCACTGCGACGACCGCGGCGGCGACAACGATCCAGATTCCCTTGTGGCGAGACGGTCTCTTCAAGGCAGGTGGTTCCCTTCTTTCCGATATTACCGGGCGGCCAGCGCCAGGCAGTCCACCCCGAATTCCTTCAGCATCCGGGCCAGACAGGCCACGGGCAGGCCCATGACGTTATAATAGTCGCCGTGGATGCCCTCGATCAGCAGAGCGCCGTAGCCCTGGATGCCATAGGCCCCGGCCTTGTCCATGCATTCGCCCGTGGCGATGTAAAGCTCCACTTCCTCCGCCTCCAGGGGGCGGAAGTCCACCGAGGTCACCTGATGTTCCGTCCGGGTTTCGCCGTCCCGGGCCACCGTGACGCCGGTGTACACCTGATGGCGCACCCCGGACAGGGCGGAGAGCATACGGAAGGCCTCTCCCTCGTCGGCGGGCTTGCCCAGGATCGCGCCGTCCAGCGCCACCACGGTGTCAGCGGCGATGATCAGGGAGCCGGGGGCCGCCTGGGCGCACACCGCCTCCGCCTTCCGCAGGGACAGGCGCTCCACCTGCTCGGCGGGGGACAGGCCCTCCTCCAGGCTCTCGTCCACGTCGGGCGAGAGCACGGTGAATTCCCGCACGCCCATGCGCTCCAGCAGCTCCCGCCTGCGGGGGGAGCCGGAGGCCAGAATGATCTCCATTGTATTGCTTTCTTTCAAGATTTAGTCCTCCAGTTCCGCTTGAACGGGGCCGTCGGTCAAGCTGCCCGACACCTGAATGGCGCGGCCCCAGAGCAGCTCCTCACTGTGGAGCCAGAAGGTGACGCCGCCGTCCCCGGTGACCTGGATGGACTCGGCCTCCAGCGCGTCCGCAAGCTGCTCCCCGGTGACCGGGCCTTCCTCCGGAATGGCCTCGTTGACCTGCTCCAGAAGCTCCTGCGCGGCAAATTCCCGGACCCGGCGGTCCCAGTCCTCCCGGTTTTCCCACAGGGCGCGGGCGGTGGTCAGGCTTTGCTCCTGATCCTCCTCCCGGTCAAACACCAACTGCACGGGCGCGCCGTTCCAGTCCGGCTCGGCCTGAAACCAGTTCATGGCGCGGCTGAGGGTAAAGGTGCCTAAGCCGTCCGCCTCCAGCGTGACCGGCTTTTTCTGTTCCTCCAGGATGGCTTTCAGCTCGGGGTCAAAGGCGGGCTTGGGCAGGTCGGTCATCAGAAAGCGGGCGCCGTCCTCGTCGGGGCGGACGGTGACCCGGACAAGGAAATCCCGGGGCAGCCGGGCGCGCAGGTGCTCCAGCAGGTTGTCGTCCACCAGGGCCTCCAGGGTGGCCTCGCCCTGCTGCAATTCCTGGATATACTCGTCCTTCCAGGCAGTCAGGCCCATGGAAATGTGCCACAGGCCGCCCTCGCCGCTCCGGGCGGTGTCCATGGTGCTGCCCCCGGTGACCGCCAGAATGTCGGTCTCCTCGCCCGGAAACTCGGCCGCGAAGGCTTTGTATTCCTGATTCTGCTCCTGAGGCTCCGGGCTTTTGGGCTCCTCTTTTTTCTTTTTGAACAGGCCGAACATGGCAAAACTCCTCTTTTCGTTACTTTCCGGTGGACCCGAAGCCGCCCTCTCCCCGGGCGGTCTCGTCCAGCTCGGCCACCGGAACGACATCGGCCCGGACCACGGGCACGACGGCCAATTGGGCCACCCGGTCGCCGGGCTGAATGGTATAGGGCGCGTCGGACAGGTTGGTCAGGCCCACCTTGATCTCCCCCCGGTAATCGCTGTCGATCACTCCCACCCCGTTGGACAGGGCGACGCCGTGCTTGACCCCCAGGCCCGAGCGGGCAAACACCAGCGCCACATACTGGGCCGACGGCAGGGCGATGGCCACGCCGGTGGGCAGGGTCACGAGCTGGCGGGGGGCGATGGTCACCGGTTCGTCGATACAGGCGGTCAGGTCCATGGCCGCCGAACCGGGGGTGGCGTACCGGGGAAGGGCGGCGTTGGGGGAAAGCAGTTTGATTTTCAGTTCCATAAAAACCTCCAATGAAGAGTGAAGAGTGGAGATAGGGCGGCGGAACCGGGTGCAGGGGCTTGCCGCCCGGTGCGGTGCGGAGGTGAATCGTTCCGATGTTCTCAACATCTTCACTCTTCACTCTCAACTCTATCTTTATTCCACTTCTCGGTAATAGAGGCCCCGCGTGTAATCGGGCGGGGTCCAATTGCCCAGGCCGCAGTAGCGCTCCGCGGCCTGGACGCACTCCATGGCGTTCTCGGTGGTGAATTGCAGGCGGACGGCCCACAGGCCCAGCTTTTGATAGTCGCTCTGCTTATCCGCCAAAAAGAGCTTTTTGGAGTTCAATATCTCGTTGCGGCAGCCGGGGGCCTTCACCACCGGGAACCGCGCCCCGGTGCGGTCGGTCAGGGCGTTGTTGTTCTCACAGCCGCAGCGGCCGTACCGGCCCTCAATGATGCAGTTTTCCGTGATCATCAGGGGCAGGCGGCCGTAGACGATCAGTTCTAAATCCAGCGGCTTGGACAGGTCCCGTATTTGAGGCAGGCGCGCCTCGAAGGAGGCGGTGGCCGACCGGAAGCCCAGGCGCTTCAACTCCTTCAGCGTCTGGGAGTTGTACACACCCAGGCCGAAATCGCCCCGCAGGTTCATCCCCGCGTCCCGGGCGGGGCGGACCAGCCCCAGGGTGCCCACCAGGGCGTCGGTGATCCCCAGGGCGCGCGCGGCGTCCAGGTCCTTTTTCAACTGGGTCTTTTCATTGTCCCACAGGATGCGGGGCAGGGTCACCGCAACCGGGATGCCCTTGGCCTTCGCCCGCTCCACCGCCTCCGGGTGGGCGGCGGCCTCGGCCGCGGGCAGATAGATCAGCGCGGGATTCAGCTTCAGCAGCTCCTGGGACAACTGTTTGGCATGGGACAGGGAGAAGGTGAACACCGGCTCCTCCCGGCGGCCCTCATAGCGTACGCCGGGGTGGAACTCCTCCTTCCGCCGTTTGGGCGGCGCGGAGCGCTGGGCGGACAGCTCCTCCAGCACCTGGCGGCGCAGGGCGTTCAGGGCGGACAGGGGCAGGGAAAGGCCCTTGTCCACGTAGGCTTTGACCCCGCCGCACAGGAAGGGCGTGCCCCCCGTTTTGGAAAGCTGGGCGCACACCTCCTCCTTGGTGATGGCCCGGGTGCGGGCGGCCTCGGGCACGGGGCCCTCCGCCGTGACCACCCGGCCCTCGCCGTCCTCCACGCCCACCTTGGCGCTCTCGCCGGGACGGAGCATGGCGTAAAAGGTCACGGGCACCCGGGGGTTCTCCCGGCTGTAGGCCGCCTTGGCCTGGGCGAACAGCTCCTTCGGCTCCGGTTCCTTTTCCCGCACGCCGAACATGGCCGGGCCGGTTTTGTTGACATAATATCCGTCGGTGAACCCCTGCCGGGAGAAGGCCGCCTGGAGTTGGCGCAGCTCCTCCGCCGTGGGTTCCCGGTTTTCGTGGATCAGCCTGGAGTAGATGCCCGTGACCACGGCCACGTACTCCGGGCGCTTCATGCGCCCCTCGATTTTGACGCAGGACACCCCCATTTTTCGCAGTTGGCGCAGGTATTGTGCCAGGGACATGTCCTTCAGGGAGAGGGGATAGCTGTCGGCGGCGTCGCCCCAGCCGTAGTTCAGGCGGCAGGGCTGGGCACACAGGCCCCGGTTGCCGCTGCGCCCGCCGATGACCGAGGAGAAAAAGCACTGGCCGGAGTAGCACATGCACAAAGCGCCGTGGACGAACACCTCGATCTCGATGGGAGAATGGGCGCAGATGTACTCGATGGCCTGGCGGGACAGTTCCCGGGCGAGCACCACCCGCTTCAAGCCCAGGTCGGCGGCCATTTTGACCCCGTCCAGGGAGTGGAGGGACATCTGGGTGGAGGCGTGCAGGGGCAGGTCGGGAACCGTCTGGCGCAGCGTGCGCAGCACGCCCAGGTCCTGGACCAGCACGGCGTCGGCCCCCAGGTCGGAGGCCTCGGCGGCCGTCCTGGCGGCCACGGGCAGTTCCCGGTCGGTCAACAGGGTGTTCAGGGTCAGGTAGACCTTGACCCCCCGCAGATGGCAATAGGAAATCGCCGCCGCAGCCTCTTCCCTGGAGAAGTTTTTCGCGTTGCGGCGGGCGTTGAAGTTCCCGTATCCGAGATAGACCGCGTCGGCCCCCGACTGCACCGCGGCGGTGACGGCCTCGGGCGAACCGGCGGGAGCGAGCAGTTCCAGCATGGTTGACACCCTTATCGTTTGTTCTGTAATTTAAAGATCTCCCGCTTGGCCTCGGACAGCTCCTGCTTGACCTTGGCGCTCTCCTCCAGGTACTCCTTCAACTGGCGGCGCAGGTTTTCCGACGCCTCCACCTCCTTGAAGTACTCCTCGGCGATGTTCATGGAGGCCAGAATGGCTCCGTCGGCCAGGGACAGGCGGCTTCCGTCCAGCACTTCGCGCACCTTGGAATCCACATGGGCGGCGATCTTCTCGACGGCGGCGGCGTCCTGATCTGCGATCAGGGTGTACTCCTGCTCCGCGATGGTCACGGTCACTTTGTTTTTCATAGGGTCCCCTCCCGCGTTTTTATGTTTATAGAGGAATTATAACACAGATAGCGGAGAATGAAAAATGAAATTATCATAAACTTTACGGTTTTTGACGGATTTTGCCCCGATTTTTCCGACCGGGGCGCAAAAGGACCATGCGGTTTTCCTATTTACGCCGGCGGCTTTTTCGTGTACAATAGGAGGGAATGAGAAAGAAGGTGTGAAAATGGCGGAGCTGATATTGGGCCAGGTGGTGTCTCTGTCCGGGGAGGCGGCGGACAAGCTGCTGGCCCGGGGCGAGGGGGACGCGGCCCTGTTCTGTCTGGCCCTGCTGCGCCATGGGGAGCCGGAGGCCGCCCGCAAGGCCCTGCGCTGGACGGGGGAGCGCGCCCGGCGGGCCTGGTCCGCGCTGGCCGATTTGGGTCTGGTGGCCGACCGCGCGCCCGCGCCCGAGAGCACGCTGCTGGAACCGGAAGGCCCGCCCGACTACCTGCGGGCCGATATCTTAAAGGCCATCGAGGAGGAACCCACCTTCCAGGGCCTGTACCACGCCATGGAGCGGCGGCTGGGCAAAAAGCTGTCCGACGCCGATCTGAAGGGCCTGTATGAGATCTACGACTTTCTGGCCCTGCCCGCCGAGGTCATCCTGCTGCTGACCACCTGGTGCATGGAGGAATTTCAGGAGAAGTACGGCCCCGGCCGGGTGCCCCGGCTGTCGCTGATCAAAAAGACCGCCTACGCCTGGCGGCGCATGGGGGTGGACACGGCGGAGGCGGCGGAGGAGTATCTAAAGACCCAGTCCCGCCTGCGCGCGCGGGAGCGGGAGCTGCTCCCCCTGCTGGACATCACCGGCCGCCCCCCCGTGGAGCGGGAGCGGGAGTATCTGGACGCATGGGTGGAGATGGGCTTTCCCAACGAGGCCATCCGTCTGGCCTACGAGCGTACCGTGCTGAAAAAGCAGACGCTCCACTGGGCGTACATGAATTCCATTCTGAAAAGCTGGCACGGCAAGGGGCTGCACACGGTGGCCGAGATCGAGGCGGGAGACTCCGCGCCCCGGACCAAAAAGCCCGCGCCCGCCGCCGCTGCCCAGAATACCGGCGACCGCCTGCGCCGGGATATGGAGTGGCTGGAGCGGTTTGCCAATGAGAACACGAGGGGGTAAGCGATATGTCCTATGACGCCGCGGTACTGCGCCGGGCCACTGCCCGGCTGGAGGGCCAGCGCCGCCGCCGGGAGCGGGATCTGGAGGAGCGCCGGGCGGAGGTGGAGCTGCGGGTGCCCCGGGTGGCCGAGATCGACGCGCGCCTGCGCTGCACGCTGCTGGAGGTGGCCCGGGCCACCTTCCAGGGGGGCGATCCCACCGACCGCATCCGCGCCCTGCGGGATGAAAACCTGGCCCTGCAGGCCGAGCGGGAGCGGCTTCTGGCCGCCGCCGGCTATTCCCCCGACGTGCTGGAGGACAAGCCCATCTGCCCCAAATGCGGGGACAAGGGCTGGGTGGGCGCGCAGATGTGCGACTGCCTGAAGGTCCTGTGTGCCCAGGAGCAGATCAAGGAGCTGTCCAAGCTGCTGGACCTGGGGGAGCAGTCCTTCCAGACCTTCCGGTTGGATGTGTACTCTGACGAGCCGTGGCCGGGGATCGGCAAGTCCCCCCGGGAGCATATGTCCCTGATGATGAACATATGCCGCAATTATGCCCAGAAATTCGGGAAATACAACTTTGACAACCTTTACCTCTACGGCGCCCCCGGCCTGGGCAAGACCTTCCTGTCCGCCTGCATTGCCCGGGTGGTGTCGGAAAACGGGTACTCGGTGGTCTATGACACGGCGTGCAGCATTTTCGCCGCCTTTGAGTCCCAGAAGTTTTCCAAGGACGAGGAGGACGCCCGGGACGCCCGGGAGGAGACCAACCGCTACCTGAACTGCGACCTGCTGATCCTGGACGACCTGGGCAGTGAGATGGTCACGCCCTTTGTCCAGTCGACCCTGTATACGCTGATCAACACCCGCCTGACCGCCGGGCGGCGGACGGTGATCTCCTCCAATCTGTCCCCGGACGATGTGCGGCGGCGGTACACGCCTCAGATCGCCTCCCGCCTGGAGGGAGAATTCCAGGCCCTGCCCTTCTTCGGGCAGGACATCCGCCTGCGCTCGACCCTGTGAACATAAAAACGGACGGCGGCGCCGTCCGTTTTTGCTGTCTGCAATTGAGGTCATGCTCCCGGGCGGTCCCACCCGAAGTCCAGCAGGGACTCAATGCGATCCCAGTCGATCTCGTCCTCCAGGAGAAAGATCAGCCTGCTCCGGCTGTCAAAGGGGTACTCCACAAACAGGAACCCGTCACAAAGAAAGAAGGGACTCCATTTGTCGCCGGTCTCCGACCGGTAGTCGATGATCAGGGCGCGCCGCTTGTCCGTCAGACTTGTGTACGTGTCGGTGGTGTACGCCTGCCGAAGGCGGAGGGAGGCGAGGTATTCGGTCAAGGCGTCCTCGTCCCATCCGTAGACGTCGCGGTTTTCGGAAATATCGCCCCAGTTTTGAATAAAGATGCTGTCCATGACCGCGCCTTCCAGGGCCTGGTCAAACACCAGGGCCTGCATGGTGTCCGGGCTGTCGGCGCAAGCAAACAGATTGCTGCCCATGATCAGGGCGAACAGGACGAGGCCGACCAAAAAGGAACCGGGAAGACGCCGGCGGGGCTTCATGATGTGCTTCAGCCGGTAACGCAGGGAGGAGGCCGCGGCGGAAAGACAGGTGGTGTAGCCCCTGCCGCTGCCCGCCGTGTCCAGCAACAGGGCGGCGTACTGCTTCCGGGTATGCTCGTCCGCGTAGGTCAGCACCAGCTCGTCGCAGCTCAGCTCCAGGTCGTTCGACACCTTTCGCCGGGCGACCCACATCAGGGGGTTGAACCAGCAAAGGGCCGTGCAGAACCCCAGAAACGCTTTGGTGCGGGCGTCCATGCGCTGGATATGGCGCATCTCATGCTGAAAGATCAGCCGAAATTCTTCCTGCGTGTAGTTCAAGCGGGGCAAAACCAGCCGCATGGTCCGGGCAAAGCAGCCGATGGTCAGCGGCGTGGGGGTGCGGTCAGACACCAGAGCGGGGATCAGCCGCTTTACATTCCGGCGCTTCTGCTCATTTTCCCACAGGGAGAGGACCTCCCGGTCCCGCACCGGCTCCGCGTCCCGCAGCAAAAGGCGCCGGTACCGGAAGTGGGACACGATCTGCCAGAGCAGGACCAGAACAAAGCCCGTGCCCCACACCAGAGCGATAGTGCCTATCCACCGCCGGGGCAGGGTCAGGGTGATCAGGGGAGGGGCGCCGTTCAGACTGCGGAAATTTGCGAACAGATACAGAAAAGTGGGCAGCAGCCATAAAGTGGCGCAGGCCCGGGCGCTGAAGAACCGCCGCAGAAGGGGAAGGGCGCACAGAAGAACGGCGTAATAGACGCTGATATATAGCAGCAGGAGAGTGAAGAGACCGGCCAGGAGTGTTTCCACGTGTTCGGAAGGGGAAAGGAGGATCACCGTGAAAAACATGGCGATCAAACAAGAGGGAAGCATAAGCGGATCCACCAAAGCGGTCTGTCTGGCGCTGCGTTTGAGGGAGACGGACAGATCCGATTCCGCCTGCCCGCGTGCGTAAAACGCCCAGGCGGCGCACACGCCGCAGAAGATCGCCACGATCAGAATCCAGATGATCTGCTCCATTACAGTCCTCCCTTCTCCAGCAGGGCGCGCAGCTCCTCAATGTCCGCGCGGCTCAGGCCGCTGTCGCACAGGGCGGCGGCAAAGGCGCTCATGCTCCCGCCGCAGAGCTTCTCCACAAAGCGCCTGCTCTGGGCGGCCAGGTAGTCGTGCCTGGCGATCAGCGGCGTGTACACATTGGCGCGGCCCTGCTTTTCCGCACGAAGGAATCCCTTGTCCGTCAGCCGGGTCAGCAGGGTCAGGATGGTCGTCGCCGCCATGGGGTGTTTGTCCCGCAGCACCGCTTCCAGGTCGGTCCGGGCCACGGGCGGGGCGCAGTCCCACACGGCGTTCATCACTTCCAGCTCCGCGTCGGGCAGCCGTCGTATCGTGTCTCCCATGAGAACACCTCCTTCTATATTTGTAGTAATTATATTTTACAACTGTAGAATATAATTGTCAAGAGGGACATCAAATATTCCGTTTTGCGGGATGTGGTAAATTACTCTTGACATTTGCAGTGCTTTTTCGGTACGCTGAAAGAGAAAAGATCTGTTTGCCAGGGAACGCGGAGAAACGGAGGAAGACACTGTGGGCAGAGCGTCTACGAAAACGAATAAAAATGTGTATCAGACCACCAGAGAAACCCTGCAGCTTACCAGGGAGAAGGCCAGTGAACTGCTGGGGTCCATTACACCGGAGCGGATCGAGAAGATCGAAAGTGAAAAATCTCTGCCGCACCCCGATGAAGTCCTGGTCATGGCGGATAAGTACAAGCTCCCCAATCTCTGCAATTACTACTGCGCCAACCAGTGTCCCATCGGGCAGCAGTATGTGCCCGAGATCAAACTGAAGGATCTGTCTCAGATCGTGCTGGAGATGCTGGCGGCGCTCAACGCCATGAACAAGGAAAAAGAGCGCCTGATCGAGATCACCGCGGACGGCAGGATCGACCATGAGGAGTTGGAGGATTTTATTTATATTCAGGAGACGCTGGAGCGCATCTCCATCACAGTGGAGACGCTGCAGCTTTGGGCGGAAAAGATGCTCGCCACCGGGGCGATCGACACAGATCAGTACAACGCGCAAAAAGCCAAACGGCAGAAGTGATTCGTGAAAGAGAGGTGTTGTCCCATGCCGGGACCCTTTGTGATCGTGGAGGACGACGAGTCCATCCGCGCCATGCTGGAATACTATTTCAAATCCCTGGGTCATGCGGTGCTGGCCTTTGAGTCGGGCGAGGCCCTGTTCGCCGCCCTGGGGGACACGGTTCCCACGCTGTGCATTCTGGACATCATGCTTCCCGGCATGGACGGTCTGGAGATCCTGCGCCGTCTGCGGGGCGCGCCCGCCACGGCGGCCGTCCCCGTGATCATGCTGACCGCCCGGGCGGCCGAGATGGACAAGGTGGCCGGCCTGGAGCAGGGGGCGGACGACTATATCGCCAAGCCCTTCGGCCTGATGGAGCTGCAGGCCCGGGTGAAGGCGGTCCTCCGCCGCGCCCAAGGCGCACCCTCCGAGGCGCTGCTGCGCTATGAGGATCTGGAAATTGATCCCGCCGCCCGGGAGGTGCGCAGGGGCGGCGTGCCGGTGGAACTGACATACAAGGAGTTCGAGCTGCTGCGTCTGCTGGTCTCCCGCCGGGGCACCGTGCTGACCCGGGACGAGATCATGACCCATGTGTGGGGGTACGAGTTCGCGGGGGAGAGCCGCACGGTGGATATGCACATCAAGACCCTGCGACGGAAGCTGGGCGGTGATTACATCACCACCGTCCGGGGCGTGGGCTACAAGATTTAGGAGGGCGCATGAGACAAGAAGGACGGGCGATAAAGCGGCGCCTGACGGCGGCGGTTTTCGCCATTGCGGCGCTGGCCCTGCTTTTGTCGGGCGCGGTGGGGCTGTTCACCCTGCGCGCCCAGGAGCTGACCGCTGCCCGGGAGACGCTGGAGGAGCTGCTGGCCCTGATGGACGCCCAGAGCCGGGACACCGACCCCGCCGCCCTGCTGGAGCAGTTTTCCGGCGCGGCCCCCGGCAAGCGGTTCACCGCCGTCGCCGCCGACGGCACGGTGCTGGCCGATACCGCCGCCGACCCCGCCGGGCTGGAGGATCATGCGGACCGGCCCGAGATCGTCCAGGCCATGCAGACCGGCCGGGGGGAGGCGCTGCGCGCCTCCGGTACCGTGGGTGTGCGGATGCTCTACGAGGCCCGGCGGTTTTCCGACGGCATGGTGGTGCGGGTGGCCATGCCCCTGTCCTCGGTGACCACCATGGTGTGGCGGGCGGCGGCGGGCTTTCTGTGCGCCTGCGTGCTGGCCCTGGCCCTGGCCTTCCTGCTCGCCCGCGCGCTGGCGGGCAAGACGGCAAAGCCGGTGGAGCAGGCCGAGGCGGCCATCGCCCAGGTGGATGAAAAGCTGCAGTCCTCCCGCAGCGAGTTCACCGCCAACGTGACCCATGAGCTGAAAACGCCGCTGACCTCCATCAAGGGCTTCAGCGATATGCTCGCCTCCGGTATGGTGACGGACCCGGAGGACGAAAAGCGGTTCATCACCATGATCGGCGTGGAGGCCGACCGGCTGATCCTGCTGATCAACGACGTGCTCAAGCTCTCCGAGCTGGAGTCGGCGGCTATTGCCCAAGGGTCGGAGTCGGCGCCGCTGCGGGCCACCGCCGAGGATGTGGCCGAGCTGCTGCGCCCCACGGCGGGGGATGTGACCATTGCGGTGGAGGGGGAGGAGTGCGCCGCCAGCATCTCCCCCGGCCGCCTGCGGGAGCTGCTGATGAACCTGATGTCCAACGCCGTGAAGTACAACGTCCCCGGCGGCAAGGTGACGGTCACCGTGGGCGGCGCGGAGGACGGCACGGTCCGCCTGTGTGTGGAGGACACCGGCATCGGCATCCCCGAGGAGGCCCAGCCCCATGTGTTCGAGCGGTTCTACCGGGTGGACAAGGGCCGCTCCAAAAAGGCGGGGGGCACCGGCCTGGGGCTGGCCATCGTCAAGCACATCACCGCCCTGTACGGCGGGACGCTGGAACTGGAAAGTCAGGTGGGCCGGGGCACCTCGATCACGGTCACCCTTCCCGCGGCGCGCATGTAGGAGTTTTTCTTGCCGGTTCGGGGAAATCGTGGTATCCTATGGAACTGGGATGAGAGGATCCCTGAAAAGGAGGAAATTACATGAAAAAGAAAGTAAGCGCTCTTGTACTGGCGGTCTGCGTGCTGTTCAGTCTGTCCGCCTGCGGCGGGCCGTCGCGGGAATCGGCGGAAACGGTGGTGAAAAACGCCCTTGACGCGGTCAAATCCTGCGATTTCAGCAAAATGGCCGAATATTGGGGAGACGGGACCATCAGCGCGGATGACTTCACCGACGATCTCGTCGACGAAGAAATTGTCAAAGCGATCTTCTCCGGGCTGACCTATGAGGTCCTCGGCTCCGAAGAAAAAGAAAGCACCGCCACGGTCGAGGTGAAGATCTCCAACGTGGACATGACCCAGGTCATGACCAATATCATGACTGAGCTCTTTTCCGCCTTGTCGGACGAGAACTTCCTGAATGAAATGGAGCAGATGACCGAGGAAGACGCCGCCCGGTACTTTACCGACCAGTTTGTGGAAGCATTGCAGCGCTCCGACAACGCACGCGTGGAAAGCACGGTGACAATCCCCCTTTCGCTGGTCGATGGGAAATGGGTCATCGACGACGCCTCTGACGCTGTTGTGGACGCCATGCTCGGCGGTATCAGCGCCTTGGAAGACGCGATGTCCGACATGTTTTAAGGGAACGGGCATCGGGAGGCTCCCGCCTCTGAGCCGGTCCCTCTTTCTGAAACAACACACGAACGCCCTCCGCTGCAAAAGCAGCGGAGGGCGTTTTTTGCGTGATCCTCTTTCCCCTTCTCCGGGACTTTCTCAAAATTTTGAGAAAGTCCTTTTTTGCGCGGCGCACATATTTTTTGCCTGCTTTGCCATACTACTCCCATCAAGGAAAAGGCAGGCAAAGACATGGAGACCTTTACGGTAAAACCAAAGCTGTTTTTCGGCGCGGACGCCCTGACGGCTCTGCGGGGGCTGGCGGGCAAGCGGGTGTTGGTGGTGACAGACGGCTTTCTGGCCTCCTCCGGGCTGCTGGACAAGGTGCGCGCCCGGTTGACCGGCGGGGAGGTGACGGTATTCGATCAGGTGGAGCCGGACCCGTCTCTGGAGCTGGTGGCCAAGGGGGTCCGGGCGCTGCGGGCCTGTGACCCGGAGGCCGTGGTGGCCTTTGGCGGCGGCTCTCCCATGGACTGCGCCAAGGCGGTCCGCTGGTGCGCGGACTGTGCCGCTCCCCTGTGGGCGGTCCCCACCACGGCGGGCACCGGGTCGGAGATGACCGCCTTCGCCGTCGTCACCGACAAGGAGCGGGGCATCAAGCACCCGCTGGTGGACGACGCCCTGCTGCCCGAATACGCGGTGCTGGACCCCGCCTTGCTGGACGGGGTGCCCCCCTCGGTGACGGCGGACACGGGCATGGACGTGCTGACCCACGCGGCGGAGGCCTATGTCTCCACCGGGGCGACGGCGTTCACCGACGCGCTGGCGGAAAAGGCCTTTGTGCTGGCGTATCAGAATCTGCCCACAGCCTACCGGACGCCCGGCGGGTCCCCGGCGAAGGGGACCATGCTGTACGCCTCCTGTCTGGCGGGCATGGCCTTCAACGCCGCCGGGCTGGGTATCTGCCACAGCCTGGCCCACACCCTGGGCGGAAGGCTCCATATGCCCCACGGGCGGCTGAACGCCATCCTGCTGCCCCGGGTGATCGCGTTCAACGCGCTTCAGGACACGGCGGCGAAAAAATACGCCCGGCTGGCCGGGCTGTGCGGGCTGGCGGGGTCCTCCCGTGCCTTGACGGGCGCGGTCAACCGGCTGCTGACCACTTTAAAGCTGCCCAGGACCCTGGCGGTGGACGATCCCAAGGCGGTGGCCGCCGCCGCGCTGGAGGACCGGTGCACCGCCGCCAATCCCCGCAAGCCCTCGGCGGCGGACCTGGAAGGCATTTTGCGGGAGCTGGCCACATGAAGGAACAGCTTTTGTCCGTCGGCATCGACATTGGAACTTCTACAACTCAATTCGTGTTATCCAAGCTGACCCTGTTCAACCGGGCCAACCCCTTCTCGGTCCCCCGGGTGGAGATCGCGGACAAGGAGGTGGTCTACCGCAGCCAGATCCACTTTACACCCCTTTTGGACGAGCGCACCATCGACGCCCGGGGGGTGCGGGACATCGTGGCGGCGGAGTACGCGCGCTCCGGGTACGACAAGAGCCAGGTGCAGACCGGAGCGGTCATCATCACCGGCGAGACCGCCCGCAAGGAGAACGCCCGGCAGGTGCTGGAATCCCTGTCCGGCTTCGCAGGGGATTTCGTGGTTGCCACGGCGGGACCGGACCTGGAGTCCATCCTGGCCGCCCGGGGCGCGGGCATGGATGAATACTCCAAGGAGCATCACTGCCGATTATTACACTTTGACATTGGCGGCGGCACCTCCAACCTGGCGCTGTACGACTGCGGCGAGCTGGCCGCCACCGGCTGCTTTGACGTGGGCGGGCGGCTGATCAAGGTGGACGGGGACCATTGCGTCACCTATATCACGCCCCGGCTGCGCCGCATGTTCCCCCACCTGGAGGTGGGGCGGCGGGTCACGGCGGGCGACCTGGCTCCCGTGGTGGAGGCGCTGACCCAGGCGCTGGAGCAGGCGGCGGGACTGGGAAGCGGAACACAGCGCATGGAGCAGTTTCTCACCGAGGGCGTCCGCTGGACGCCCCCAGGCGGGGTGACCCACCTGTCCTTCTCCGGGGGCGTGGCCGACTGCATCTTCCACCCGCCGGGGGACGACTTCGCCTATGGGGACATCGGCGTGCTGCTGGGGCGGGCCATCGCTGCCTCCCCCGCCCTCAGCCGGGTGGAGAAGGTGGAGGGGGCCGAGACGATCCGGGCCACGGTGGTGGGGGCGGGCACTCACGCCACCGACATCTCCGGCTCTACCATCTTTTACCGGGATGTGGCCTTCCCCCTGAAAAACATCCCCATCCTCAAGCTGACGGCGGCGGAGGAGCAGGGGGACGCCGACGCCCTGGCCGCCGCCATCGGGGACAAGCTGCGGTGGTTTGCCGACGAGGGGGGCTTGACCCAGACCGCCTTGGGCTTCCGGGGGTGGCGCAGTCCTTCCTACCAGCGGGTGCAGGCCGCCGCCCAGGGCATTGCCCGGGGGCTGGAGCCGCTGAAGCGGCAGGGTTTTTACCCCATCCTGGTGGTGGAAAACGACATGGCGAAGGCTCTGGGACAGGCCCTGGCCGCGCGGATGGACGGCCCATTGCTCTGCCTGGACGGCGTAGGGGTGGAAAACGGCGACTATATCGACATCGGCGCGCCGGTCCACGGCGGAGCGGTATTGCCTGTTGTAATCAAGACCCTGGTGTTTCACAAACAGGAATAAAAATTGGGGGCACCCGCGAAACCATTTGGTTTCGTGGGAAGAGGACGAGCGAAGGAGGACTCCATAATGATACTGAAAACCAAGCTGTTGGGGCAGGTCTATGACTTCCCCGACATCCGCACGGTCATGGCCAAGGCCAACGAGGAGAAATCGGGCGACCGGCTGGCGGGCATCGCCGCCGAGAACGCCGCCGAGCGGGTGGCCGCCAAGGTGGTTTTGTCCGAGCTGACCCTGGCCGACCTGCGGGAGCACCCCGCCGTCCCCTACGAGGAGGACGAGGTCACCCGCATCATCCAGGACGACGTCAATGAGAAAATCTACGCCTCCATCCGCAACTGGACGGTGGCGGAATTCCGGGAGTGGCTGCTGGACGAGAAGCATGACAGCGCCGCCATCCGGCGTATCAGCCGGGGGCTGACCAGCGAGATGGTGGCCGCCGTGGCCAAGCTCATGAGCGACATGGACCTGGTCTACGCCGCCAAGAAGATTCCCGTCACCGCCCACTGCAACACCACCATCGGCCTGCCCGGCACCCTGTCCGCCCGCCTGCAGCCCAACCACCCCACCGATGACCCGGACGGCATTATGGCGTCCCTGCTGGAGGGGCTGACCTACGGCGTGGGCGACGCGGTGCTGGGCCTGAACCCGGTGGACGACAGCGTGGAGAGCGTCACCCGGGTGCTGGAGCGGTTCCATGAGATCAAGACCCGCTGGGAGATCCCCACCCAGATCTGCGTGCTGGCCCATGTGACCACCCAGATGGAGGCCATCCGCAAGGGCGCGCCCTGCGACCTGATCTTCCAATCCATCGCGGGCAGCCAGAAGGGCAACGAGGCATTTGGCTTCACCGCCGGGACCATTGAGGAGGCCCACCAATTAGCCCTGCGGGACGGGACCGCGGAAGGCCCCAACGTGCTCTATTTTGAGACGGGGCAGGGCTCCGAGCTGTCCAGCGAGGCCCACAACGGCTGGGACCAGGTGACCATGGAGGCCCGCTGCTACGGCTTTGCCAAGCGGTTCCGGCCTTTCCTGGTCAACACGGTGGTGGGCTTCATCGGGCCGGAGTACCTGTACGACGCCCGCCAGGTCATTCGGGCCGGGCTGGAGGACCACTTCATGGGCAAGCTGACCGGTATCCCCATGGGGTGCGACGCCTGCTATACCAACCACATGAAGGCTGACCAGAACGCCATCGAGGAGCTGTCCATCCTGCTGACCGCCGCCGGGTGCAACTACTTTATGGGCATCCCCCACGGGGACGACGTCATGCTCAACTATCAGACCACCGGCTACCACGAGACGGCGGCCCTGCGGGAAATTTTCGGCCTGACCGCCATTCCGCCCTTCCAGCGCTGGCTGGAAAAGATGGGCTTTGTGGAAAACGGCAAGCTGACCAAGCTGGCGGGCGACGGCTCGATCTTGCTTGCGTAAGGAAGGGACCCCCACGAAACCGAATGGTTTCGTGGGGAGACTAGGCCCGCAGGCCTGTTTCGAGGCCAACCGCCCGGAGGGCGGCTCTTAGGCCGAGATGGACGAGCAACGGAATGCATGAGCTCTGCCGCTTGCGGCGGAGCGAAGAATATGGAGTTTGTGAGGACGATATGAACGACACGGAACTGCGCGCTCTGGTGGAGCGCATGGTGGCCGAGCTGGCGGGGCAATCGCCTACCCCTCAGGTCAAGGCCGCCGACTACAAGCCCCTGGAGGAGGAGCCGGTCCAAACTGTGGAGCAGAGCAGGGAGAGCCTGCCCGATATTACGCAGACTGACCTGCGTAAGCAGTATCTGATTGAGGACCCCAAAAACAAAGAGGCGTTTCTGGATTTAAAGCGCAAGACCCCCGCCCGGATCGGGCTGGGCCGGGCGGGCGCGCGGTATAAAACCGTCACCCAGCTTCGTATGCGGGCTGACCACGCGGCGGCGCAGGACTCGGTGTTCTCCCTGGTGGACGAGAGCTTTGTGCAGAAGATGGGCTTTACCCCCGTGCAGACCCTCTGCCGGGATAAGGACGAGTACCTGACCCGCCCCGACCGGGGCCGCCGGTTTGACGAGGCCAACCAGCAGATCATCCGGCAGACCCTGGGCCAGCACCCCAAGGTGGCTCTGGTGGTGGGCGACGGCCTGTCCTCTGCCGCCATCGACGCCAATGTGCCCGACTGCATCCCCGCCATTCAGGCGGGCCTGAAGGCTTACGGACTGGACAGCGGCCCGGTCTTGTTCGTGAAGTTCTGCCGGGTGGGCGCGTCCGACCACATCGGAGAGCTGACCGGGGCCGAGGTGGTGTGTATGCTGGTGGGCGAGCGCCCCGGGCTGGTGACCGCCGAGTCCATGTCAGCCTATATCACCTATCAGCCCCACCTGGGCATCACCGAGTCCGACCGTACCGTCATCTCCAACATCCATCGGCAGGGCACCCCCGCCGTGGAGGCAGGCGCACACATTGCGGAGTTGATCAAAACCATGCTGGAAAAGAAGGCGTCGGGTGTCAAGCTGGCGCAGATGCAGAGGGGGGTGGGCGCATGACTCCACAAGGGACCCGCACAGCGGGACGGCGCGAGCGCGCCGTAAAAATGCCGCAGGCATTTTCCGCAGGGCGAATTCATTTCGCCCAAGGATGTGAAATCAGCCTTGGGGGTCCCCGGAAAAGGCAAAGCCTTTTCTGGGGAGCGGCGGGCGCGCACATCGCGGAGCTGATCAAGACCATGCTGGAGAAAAAAGCGTCGGGCGTGAAACTGGCGCAGATGCAGAGGGGAGTAGGCGCATGACGGGTGATTTATTAAAAGTAAATGTGTTGGCCACCCACACCATCGCCAATGTGTCTGAAACGCTGGCGAAGAAGCTGAAGCTGCCTGACCAGTTCCGCTCCATCGGGATCATCACGGCGGACAGCGACGACCCCACCTACTGCGCCCTGGACGAGGCCACCAAGGCCGCGGCGGTGACCGTGGTCTATGGCCGCAGCCTGTACGCCGGGGCGGCCAACGCCTCCACCAAGTTCGCCGGCGAGGTCATCGGCATCCTGGCCGGGCCGAACCCGTCGGAAGTCAGCTCCGGCCTGCGGGCGGCGGTGGACTTTCTGGAGTCGGGCGTGGGGTTCCACTCCGCCAACGGGGACGACAGCGTGGCCTACTTCGCCTACACCGTCTCCCGCACCGGCTCCTACCTGTCCAAAACCGCCGGGGTCCGGGAGGGGGAGGCGCTGGCCTATCTGGTGGCTCCGCCGCTGGAGTCCACGGTGGGTCTGGACGAGGCGCTGAAAGCCGCCGACGTGGAGCTGGTGGCCCTCTTTGAGCCGCCCACCGAAACCAACTACGGCGGCGGCCTGCTGACGGGCACACAATCCGCCTGTAACGCCGCCTGCGAAGCCTTTGCGGAAACGGTAAAAGCAGTCGCGGCCCGGCCGCGGGAGGTCTAAGTCGCGTCGATTTTCTGCGGAAAATCTCTGCCGCTGCGCGGCAGAATACGCGCCTTCCAGGGGGAACCAGTTCCCCCTGGATACGCGCCCGGTGGGCGCGATACCCCTTCCGCTCTCCGAGGGGGTCAGAAACGGAGGTATTCTATGCAACTGGATAAAGATTTACAATCCATTCAGGAGGTACGCGACCTGATCAAGCAGGCCAAGACCGCCCAAAAGGAACTGGCCGCCATGGACCAGGAACAGCTCGACCGCATTACGGCGGCGGTGTCCCGGGCGGGGGCCGAGCACGCCCGCCGTCTGGCCGACATGGCGGTGGAGGAGACGGGCTTCGGCATCGCCGAGCATAAGGAGATCAAGAACCGCTTCGCCGCCGTGACGGTGTACGAGGCCATCAAGGACCTGAAAACCGTCGGCGTGCTGGCCGAGGACAAAGAGCGCAAGACCATGGACATCGGCGTGCCGGTGGGCATCGTGGCCGCCCTGGTGCCGTCCACCAACCCCACGTCCACCATCTTTTATAAATCTCTGATCTGCCTGAAGGCGGGCAACCCCGTGATCTTCTCCCCCCACCCCAACGCCCTGACGTGCATCAGCGCGGCGGTCCAGGTGGCCGCCCACGCGGCGGAGGAGGCGGGCGCGCCCAAGGGGGCGCTGTCCTGCATTATGAACCCCACCCTGGACGCCACCAACGCCCTGATGCGCCACGGCGACACCCGGATGATCCTGGCCACCGGCGGCGGGGCCATGGTGAAGGCGGCCTATTCCAGCGGCACCCCCGCCATCGGCGTGGGGCCGGGCAACGGCGCGGCCTATATCCACAAGACCGCCGACGTACACCGGGCGGTCAGGCGCATCCTGGACTCCAAGACCTTTGACAACGGCACCATCTGCGCCAGCGAGCAGTCCATCATCGTGGAGCGGTCCATGGAAAGCGCGGTGACAGCCGAGCTGAAGCGCCAGGGGGCCTATATCCTGGACGACGACGAGCACAAGAAGCTGTCCAAATTCATCCTGCGCTCCAACGGCACCATGAATCCCGCCATCGTAGGCAAGAGCGTGGAGACGGTGGCCAAGCTGGCCGGGCTGGACCGGGTGCCGCCCTCCGCCCGGGTGCTGGTGGCCCGGGAGACGGGCGTGGGCAAGGGCTATCCTTTTTCCAATGAAAAACTGGGCCTGATTTTGGCATACTATGTGGAGGAGGACGAGGCGGCGGTGTTCCGCCGCAGCGCAGAGATCCTGGAGTGGGAGGGCGCGGGCCACACCTACTCCATCCACGCCGAGGACCCGGACCTGGTGCGCCGCCTGTCCATGGCGGTGCCCGCCAGCCGGATTCTGGTCAACTCCCCCTCCGCCCTGGGCGGCATCGGCGCCACCACCAGCCTGTTCCCCGCCCTGACCCTGGGCTGCGGCGCGGTGGGCGGCTCCTCCTCCTCCAACAACATCGGCCCCCTGGACCTGATCAACATCAAGCGGGTGGCCTGGGGCATCCGGGAGCTGGAGGACCTGAGAGGGGGTGAGCGCACATGGACGTCCAACCTCTGCTGCTCCAGCGAGCTGATCACGACCTTGGTCCAGGAGATCTGCCGGAGATTACAGTAAACGCCGACAACATTCGTGAATTACTGGGGGAAGATGCTCCCCCCAAGACGGCCAAAAAGCCAAAATCCCCCGCCGGGGCGGGAAGCACAAGAAAACAAAACACAAAACCGATCAGGAGGAATGAAGCAATGGCAAATACCAACGCGCTTGGCATGGTGGAGACAAGGGGACTGGTGGGGGCCATCGAGGCGGCGGACGCCATGGTGAAGGCCGCCAACGTCCAGTTAGTAGGCAAGGAGCAGGTGGGCGGCGGCCTGGTGACCGTCATGGTCCGGGGCGACGTGGGCGCGGTCCAGGCGGCCACCGACGCGGGCGCCGCCGCCGCTGAGAAGGTGGGCGAGCTGATTTCGGTCCATGTGATCCCCCGCCCCCACGCCGAGGTGGACGCCATCCTGCCCCATGGGAAGGGCGACGCCGGAAGCGAACTGTAATCCGTGGCGGCGCGGCAGAAGCCCGAGCACATGACCCACCTGGACCACAAGACGCTGGTGCGCAAGGACCACCCCCGCATCCGGTTCCGGGGGATGATCGACCGCGTCGAGGCGGAGATCCTGGTGTGCCAGCGCCACGCGGCGGAGGGCGGGCATGTGCAGTTGACCATGGAATTGCAGGAGATGCTGGACTTTGTGCGGGGGCTGATCCCCTGCGACGTGCTGGGTAAGCCGGTGGGCGAGCTGAAGCTGTGCGGCTGCACCGCCGACGAGCTGCGGGAGCACTCCCATTACCCGGAGAAGTACTACGGGCAGCCCCACTTCATGCCCAGCGTCACCGACGACCCGGCGGTCCTGTACGTCAACCGTCTGCGCACGGTGGTGCGCCAGGCGGAGCTGGCGGGATACGAGGCCTTTCAAAACTACGACGGGAGCGTCAAGCGCCCGGACATCATCCAGGCCATGAACCGGCTGTCCTCCCTGTGCTGGATCATGATGATCAAACTGAAGGCGGGAAAGTATGAACGGAACTGTTGACGCTCTGGCGGCTGAGATCGTCCGCCTGCTGACCATTGAAATAGAGGCCTCGGGACGGCACATCCACCTGTCCCGCGCCCATGTGGACGCCCTGTTCGGCACGGGCTACCGGCTGACCCCGGTGAAGGACCTGTCCCAGCCCGGGCAGTTCGCCTGCCGGGAACGGGTGACGCTGGTGGGGCCGAAGGGGGAGCTGAAAAACGTGGTGGTGCTCGGCCCGGAGCGGGGCGAGAGTCAGGCGGAGGTTTCCCTGACCGATGCGGTGGCCCTGGGGATCACGCCGCCGGTGCGCCAGAGCGGCGACCTGCGGAACACGCCGGGCCTGACCGTGCGCAATGGGGAGCGGATGATCACCCTGGACCACGGACTGATCGCCGCCCAGCGGCACATCCACATGACCCCGGAGGACGCCGCCCGCTGGGGGGTATCCGACAACCAGACGGTGCGGCTCAAAACCTTCACCGCCCGCCCTCTGGTCTTTGACGACGTGGTGGTGCGCGTCTCCCCCAAATACGCCACCATGGTCCACCTGGACTACGACGAGGCCAACGCCTGCGGCTTCCGCAAAGGCGACCGGGGGATGATTTTGCTGGGAGAAAGGCATGGTTAAGGTGGAACGGCCGAGTCGTACGCCCGCACAGCGGGCGCGCCGCAAGTGCGGCGCAGTATGCGAAGCATACCCGCAGGGGCAATTCATTTGCCCCGAGGATTGGAAAGAAAAGGGGACCCCGGAAAACGCGCAGCGTTTTTTGGGGATCGAGGCCAACGCCTGCGGCTTCCGCAGGGGCGACCGGGGGATGATTTTGCTGTGACCGTCTGCTGGCAGGGAAGCAGTCTTTGGATCACGGCCCTGCCGGTGGACGCCATGGGGCGGCTGGCAAACTGCGCCCCCCAAGGGCAGGCGGAGACCGAGGTGCTGGCCGCCCTGCTGGCCGGGGCCAGGGTGCTGGTCCCCCGGGAGGGGCTGGAATACCGGCAATACCGCAAAAGCGCGCCGCTGGGGGTCTACCGCCGGTGCATGGCGCTGGAGCGGAAGCTGAGGGAGATGGGAGTCATTGTTGTTAGGAACGGTGGAGGGAAACCTGTGGGCGACCAAAAAGGCGGCGCGGCTGGTGGGACAGGCCTTCCTGACCGTGCGCCTGGCCGGGGGTGAGCGGATCCTGGTGTGCGCCGACTGCGTGGGCGCGGGCGAGGGCGAACTGGTCCTGGTGACCACCGGCGGCGCGGCCCGGGTGGCGGCGGGCATGGATGTGCCTGTGGACGCTGCCATCGTAGGCATTGTAGACCAAAGACAGTGAGAAATTAGGAATTAGGAAATGAGGAATTAAAAATCCTGTGAAATTGTGCCTCTTTTACCAACGCAAAATTTCTCACGATCCGCTCTTACCGGTTGAATCAAGCGCCTCCTGAACAGCCGCCTTAAAATTCCTAATTCCTAATTTTCAGAAGGGGGGCAAAAGATTGTCCATCAACGAAATCATCATCTATATCATGGTGATCTTTATGGCGCTGGGCGCCATTGACCGCATCATCGGCAACCGCTTCGGCCTGGGCGAGAAGTTCGAGGAGGGCATTATCGCCATGGGCAGCCTGGCCCTGTCCATGATCGGGATCATCTCGCTGGCCCCGGTGCTGGCAAACCTGCTGCGCCCGGTGGTGGTGCCGCTGTTCTCCCTGGTGGGGGCCGACCCCGCCGTGTTCGCCGGCACTATCCTGGCCAACGACATGGGCGGCGCGCCCCTTGCCATGGAGCTGGCCCTGACCGAGGAGGCCGGCCGGTTCGGCGGGCTGATCGTGGGGGCCATGATGGGGCCGACCATCGTGTTCACGATCCCCGTGGCTCTGGGCATCATCCGGCCCGAGGACCGGCCCGCCCTGGCCCGGGGTGTGCTGGCAGGCATCATCACCATCCCCATTGGCTCCTTTGTGGGCGGCCTGGTGGCGGGGTTCAACGTCCTGATGATCCTGCGCAACCTGATCCCCATTGTGATCATCGCGGTACTCATTGCCCTGGGCCTGTGGCGGATCCCCAACGGCATGGTCAAGGGCTTTTCCGTGTTTGGCAAGATCATCATTCTCATCATCACCGTCGGCCTGGCCGCCGCCATCATCGAGACGCTGACGGGTATCACGGTCATTCCCGGCATGGCGTCCCTGGACGAGGGCTACCTGACCGTGGGCGGCATTGCCATCGTGCTGGCGGGGGCGTTTCCCCTGGTGCATGTGATCACCAAAGTGTTCCAAAAGCCCCTGATGAAGCTGGGACACCTGCTGGGCATGAACGACAAGGCGGCGGCGGGCATGGTGGCCACCCTGGCCAACAACATCCCCATGTTCGGCATGCTGCACGAGATGGACCCCCGGGGCAAAGTCCTGAACGTGGCGTTTGCGGTGTCCGCCGCCTTTGTGTTCGGCGACCACCTGGGCTTTACCGCCGGGTTTGACTCCACCATGATCTTCCCCATGATCGTGGGCAAGCTGGTGGGCGGCGTCACCGCGGTGGCGGTGGCGATGTGGATTACGCGAAAGGAGAAGGAACGTGGATAAAACACAGTTGGAAGCCCTGGTGCGGCAGATCCTGATGGAAAAGCTGGGCGGGACGTGCGCCCACGGCGTGCGGAAAGCGGCCGTCCCCGCCCTGCGCACCACGGAGGCGGACCGGATGGATACGGGAAATCCAGGCGACAAGGTGTACACCCACGACCTGTTTACCCTGGAGCAGTCGCCCCGCTTGGGCGCAGGGCTGATGGAGATGGAGGACACCACCTTTTCCTGGACGCTGAACTACGACGAGATGGATTACGTCATCGAGGGCGAGCTGTCCATCCTGATCGGCGGGGAGAAGATCACCGCCGGGCCGGGGGAGGTCCTCTATATCCCCAAGGGCTCGTCCATCCAGTTTTCCGTCTCCGGACGGGCGCGTTTTTTGTACTTCGTCTACCCGGCAAACTGGCAGGAGCAGAAATAGGGAAAAAAGGGATGGAAGACCGCCGCGCACGGTCTTCCATCCCTTTTTCCGGTCAGTCGGTGATTTCCCCGTCGAACTCGCCCCACCACTGGTATTCCGCGTCCCAGGAGACGGCGCGGATCCCGGAGGCGCTCTGTCCGCACAGGCGCTTCAACTCCTTTTGAAGGGATTTTGTCATCTTCTCCCCGTTTTTCAGCGCCGCCTCGCTTTGCGCGTCCAGAAAGTCCTGCATTCCTTGATCCACAGCGTCCAAAAACGCGTCCCGCTCCCGGACGGTCAGCGTGTCGTCCTCCATGGCATAGGTCAGCCAGTACCAGACCTCCCCCTGGGCCAGCAGGATGGGATCGCCGTACACGTCGCCGTATTTCTCCCAGACAGCCTGGCTGTCGTAGGAGGGATAGGCGGCCTGGGGGCAGGCGTTGTAGTGCCGCACCCGGCACTCCTGCCAGGTGCGCGCGAGGGTCCCGTGGAGAAAGACGTACAGCCCGTCGTCCTCCGGCAGGGAGTACAGAAGGCGCTGCAGGCATTCCTCCGACCGGTGAAACGCCGTCTCGTCCGTCCAGTCCGCCGCGGTCTGGGCGAAATCCTGCACGCTCATGGCCTCGCAGTTCAGCTCATGCAGGCCGGTCAGGTAGGAGTAGTCGGCTGCGGTGTACCGCAGTTCCTTGGGAATTTCCTCCGCTCCCAATGTGCCGGCGGTCCAGGTTCGCCCGACCGAGACGCCCGAGGAGCCCCCCGGGGATACGCAGGCCGTCAGAAGCGCCAAAGCCAACAGGGGGAGCAGCCGTTTAATAGTTTTCATAATATTCCACCTTACCGCCGGTGTATTGGATCTTGTCGGAGGAGGCGGCTTTGCCCGCCGCCTCCAGGGCGGCCTGGAAGCTGGCCTCCGGGTCCTTGTCGTCGATGAGCTGCCCTACGCTCCTGCTGTCCAGGTAGTCCTGCGCCCCCTGCATAACGGCCTGAAGGAAGGCATCCCGCTCCCGCACCGTCAGGTTATCCTGCTCCAGGATGCGGTAGGTGAAGGAGTAGTTTGCGGCAAAGAAGTGCGTGACCACCTTGTCGCCGAATACATCCTGTTCCTGGGTACGCTGGGCGTATCCGGAGAAGGAGGGGTCCACCGTCTGTCCGGAGGTGACTTCACTCAGGCGGGCACTGTATTCATTCAGACTGGCCGCCACGGTGTTGAGCAGGTAAGGGGCGTTGGGGTCGCTGTCGGGCATAGAGCAATGGACCAGCTCGTAAGCGTATTCCAGGCTGTCCTCATAGTCCGCGTCGGAATCAACGTCGTCCCAGAGGAGCTTGTGGACGGTGCGGTTGAACTGGGCGATGGACATCTCCTGCCAGCCCTCCACCGTCAGGGCCTTGACCACCTTGTTATACTGCGCCTGGGTGTACTGGGGATCGCTGTCGGAGAAGTCCTGGTAGGAAGAAAACATCACATCCTCCACGGCAGCGGTGGCAGGAGTGCGGCCGACGGCGGAACCGGATGAGGTCCGGGGGCTGTCACTGTCCAGGGCGCCGGTGGCGAAGACGGCGGCCACGGCCCCCACCAGGACCAGGGCCGCGGCTGCAGCCGCTATGGTGGTCTTCTTGTTTTTCATGATCGCCACGATCCTTTCTTCCAGGGCGTTTCGGGCAAAGCTGCTGGACAGCGGGGTAAAGTGGGCGCGCCGTTCCTCCAGGCTGACCAGAGCGCGGGCGTAGTCCGCCCGCACGTCCCGGCCGGCGCGGCGGAGCACCTGGGCGTCGCAGGACAGCTCCAGATCCCGGTTGGCCAGTACGACCATCAGCCAGACCAGGGGGTTGAACCAGTGGATACACGCCGCCGCGGCCAGCAGGGCCTTCCACGCCACGTCGAAGCGGCGGATATGGACCAGCTCATGGGAGAGAACATAGGGCAGGCGAAGCTCGTCCTCCGGGTCCAGCCCCTTGGGCAGGAGGATCACAGGGCGCGCAAGGCCGTAGGTCAGGGGCGACGTGACGCGGTCGGACACCCGCACCCGGACCGTCCGCCGCAGGCGGTTCTCCTCCAGCCAGGCGGAGACCAGGGCGCTTTGGACAGGGAGAGAGTCGCGCACCCGCAGCCGCTGGCGCAGATGGAGCCCCAGCGTGACCAGGGCGCAGGCCAGGGCGGCGGCCGCCCAGACGGCGGTCTGGAGATCGACGGCCCAAACCCCGCCGCCCCCGGCGGCCGTCTGGACCGCGTCTCCCGCCTGGGAGACCAGGATCCCCGCTCTATCCACAGGCAAGGGCAGCCTCTCCACGGCGGTCCACACGCTGGAAGGGGAGGGGATGGAAACGGGGATCAGCAGCCGACACAGGGCCAGCCCCCACAGCGCCAGGAAAGCGTTCCCGGGCAGACGGTGAAGGCCCGCCGTTCGGACCAGAGCGGCGACGGCGATCAGGATGCCTCCGGTCAGGCTCATTTCCAACAATGTCGTCATCATGGCTCACTCCAATTCTTCGATCAGCCGCTTCAGCCGGGCCACCTCGGCGGGGGAGAGGCGGCGGCTCCCCAGCAGAGACGCCACCAACTGGTCGGGCGCGCCGCCGTACAGGCGGTCGATCAGCTCGTCGGTCTCCCGCTCCCGGGCCTGTTCCCGGGTGATCAGGGCGTGGCAGAGAAAATGGGGTTCCGAGCGGGAGACGGCTCCTTTATCCACGCACTTTTTAATGACGGTATAGGTGGTGGTTTTGCTCCAGCCCACCTGGGCGGCCAGATCCTCCGCCAGCTCTTTGGCGGTGCGGTCCCCCTTCTCCCAAAGCTGCTCCATCACCTTTCGTTCGGAGTCAAATAATTTGAGCGCCATAGCGTACACTTCCTTTCTGTTCTATCACGATAGAATCTATATGCATTCTATTCCAATAGAATCGTTTTGTCAACCCCGAAAATGAAAAAAAGTCAAATGACAGCGCCCTTTTCCATATCCCGCAGCCCTGTGAAGGCTCCCGCGGCATATTGAAGGGCGCTTTCGCATAGAATGCCACATGCAAACAGCGGAGAGGATGAAAGGCAGCAATGCAGATGGCGTGGAATGAAAACCATATTTCCCTGGTGGGGCTGACGGGCGGCCCCGCCGTGTTGTCCCATCAAAATCACGGCGTGTCCTATTTCCGGTTTCCCCTGCGGGTCAGCCGCCTGTCCGGGGCGGAGGATGTGCTGAATATCGTGGCCTCCGAGGCCCTTCTGGCCCAGTGCCCCGTCGAGCCGGAGATGCCGCTGGCGGTGGAGGGGGAGGTGCGCTCCTACAACAACCGGGGCGGCACGGGCAGCAAGCTGGTCATCACCGTCTATGCCCGCACGCTGGAGCGCAGCGGGGAGGCGCACAAAAACGACCTGGTCCTGGCCGGGGTGCTGTGCAAGCCGCCCGTGCTGCGCCGCACCCCCCTGGGGCGGGAGATCTGTGACATGATGCTGGCGGTCAACCGGCGGTACGGCCGGGCGGATTACCTGCCCTGCATCTCCTGGGGCGGTCTGGCGGCATGGTGCAGTCAGTTGTCCGTGGGCGACGGGCTGAAGCTGAACGGGCGGCTCCAGAGCCGGGAGTACACCAAGGAGGAAAACGGCCAGAGCACACGCCGCACGGCCTTTGAGGTGTCGGTCATGTCCCTGGAGCCGGTGGAAGCGGATACATAACCTCTTGACAGACCGCGCCGCGTCGAGGATACTGGAGACAACGGGATCAGCTTTGGATACCCGTTCCCTCCGGGGAAGCCGGAATTTGGAAAAAAGGGGAGACGCACATGATCGCGGATGCGCATCTGGACCTGGGCTTTGACCTTCTGCAATGCCGCCGGGCGGGGCAGACCGGCGTGCTGCGGGAATACTATGTCCCCCGCTGGCGCGCGGCGGAGGTGGGGCTGATCGTGGCGGCGGTTTACCTGGACGATCAGAACAGCGACGGGGACTACTACCGGGAGGCGCTGGCGCAGATCGACGCGCTCCGGTGTGAGCTGGAGGAAACCCGGGACACGGCGGTGCTGTGTACCAGCGGCGCGCAGTTATACGCGGCCGGACGCCGGGGCCAGACGGCCCTGCTGCTCTCGCTGGAGGGCGCGGAGCCCATCGGCGCGGACCCCGGCAGACTGGAGGAATTTTACGCCCGGGGCGTGCGGCTGCTGGGCCTGTGCTGGAGCCGGGAAAACCGGGCGGGCTTCGGCGGCGGGTACGAGCCGAATGAGGTCACCGACTCCCTGGGCCTGAAGCCGCTGGGGAAGGAGCTGGTGCGCCGGGCGGAACGGCTTGGTATGCTGGTGGACGTCTCCCACCTGAACGACGGCGGCTGCGCCGACGTGGCCTGTCTCAGCGGACGGCCCTTTTTCGCTTCCCACTCCAACGCCCGCGCCCTACGGCCCATGGCCCGCAACCTCAGCGACCGGACGATCGACGCCATCGCCGCCTCGGGCGGCATGATCGGGGTGAACGGGTTCAGCGGCCTGGCGGCGGGGACGACCGAGACGGCCACCGTGTCCGCCCTGGCCGATCACACGGACTATCTGCGCGCGCGGATCGGGGCGCGGCTGTTGGGCCTTGGGCTGGACCTGATGGCGCGCATCGGCACGGACGATACCTTCACCAGCGGCGGCGTGACCATGGACGCCTTTGATATCCTGCCCGACCACAGCGCGGTCCCCGGCTTTCTCCGGGAGCTGGAGCGCCGGGGCTATTCCCCGGAGGAACAGGCGGGGATCGCGGGGGAAAACTGGTTTTCCTTTTTCAGCCGGTGGCTGAAATAAGCTGTGGAGCGGGATATCCCCAACGTGGCAAGCCCTCCCGGGCGGCGGGAAAACCGCCGCCCGGGAGGGCTTGCTTTTAGAAATAAAGGGAAGACGTCATTATTTGAGCGCACCGGTGGGTTTCTCCCCCGGCTTCTTGAAGACCTGGTTGTCAGACAGGAAAAGCATAATTCCCGCAGCAATGGCGCAGACCATGAAGATCTTATACGCATCGCGGTAGCCGCCCATATTGGCCAGGGCAAAGGCCAGGATGGAGGCGTTGAGCACCCGAATCAGGGCCATGATGGGGTTCATGCGCGCCCACAGGGCCGGGTAATCCCGGAAGCCGAAGCAGGAGCAGGCGTGGCTCTGGGGCAGGTTGGAGATCGCTCCGCCCCAGAAGATGGAGAAGCCGAAGAACAGCCAGTTGGTCACGCTGTTGTAGGGGGCGAAGCCGCCGAAGAAGGTGCCGATGGCGAAGAAGACCGCCAGCACGATGCCGCTGCGGCGGGCGCCGATCTTCTGATCCAGCCAGCCGGAGAAGATACTGCCGGGCACGGCGAACAGGGGCATCAGGGACATGAACTTGACGGCCTGAGCCGGCGTCAGGCCCATAGAGATCTCATACTTTACCAACTGAGAGACGATTCCCACGTTGACCAGGAACAAAAGGCCGTAGGCGATGGGCAGCAGCCAGAAATTCTTGTTGCGCATACCTTCCCGGACCGTCCAGACGGGCTTGGAGGAGGCCAGAATCTCCTTGCGCTGGGCAAGCTCCTCCTCGTCAAAATCGCCGTTGTCGGGAAGCACCCCCATTTCCTCAGGGGTATTGGGGATCAGGAACCAGTTGACCAGGCCCATTGCGATGGAGAACAAGCCGAACACAAGAGTGCCCAGGCCCCAGCCGCCCTTGCCGATCAGCCAGTTGAGCAGGTTCAGGGCGACCAGGGCGCACAGAGAGGCGCCGCAGGTGGCCCAGCCCATGATGGAGCCCTTTTTGGTGGGGAAGTAGCTGGTGTAGATCTGGGGAATGCCGATGGCGGCGGTGGTGGAGGTCAGCAGGTAGATAAAGAAGTAGCACACCACATAGGCCGCCAGAGAGGTAATGTGGCCGTAGAGGATCAGGAAGACGCCGGAGACCACCATGACGGCGGTGTTCATGATCCGGGTCTTGAACTTGGAGAACAGCATGCCCACAAAGAGCATGACGATGGTGGCAAGCACGCCGGCGACGGAGCACCAGTACAGCAGGGTGGAATCTTCCACCCCGATCTGCTGGGCCAGAATGCCCACGGCGGTGTTCTGCGCGGTGGAGGTCCAGAAGGCGGCGGCGGTCATAAAGCCGATCAGGCCGTAGAGCATCAGCAGCCAGCCGTGGACGCCGTAGTTGAAATTGGTCTTTGCCCGGGGTTTGTTTTGAATGGGCTGCGGCATAATAAATTTCCTCCTAAATTTGTACGGCATGAAGACATGCCTTGATCTGGGAAATTGTAATGCGCGAAAAAGCGGGAACCGTTACTTGGGAATTATGGGCACCAGCAGGTGAGACTCTCCAAAGTGGATGGAGTGGGTAACGGTCTGCATAAAGGGCATCAGGTACACGCCGTTCTTGGCCAGCTTGCCCAGCATGTCGTCCTGGTTGCGGATGACCACCTCCATGCGGTGTCCCTGCAAGAACACATTTGCCGTGGGCACCAGCGCGATGTCGTACCGGTTCACTTCGCCGGGGACGACGGGAACAGGCTCCTGCCGGGGATGGACCGGGCGGTGGGGCAGGGATTTTTCCTCGTCGAGCGCGCGGAACTTCGCCTTCAGATGGCCCGAGCTGATCATAAAGCGGTTCCCCTCGGGGTCCACGTCCATAACGTCCGCGATCCAGTTGGTGTCGTCCAGATCAATGGCGGCGTCCAGGTGGAGGGCCAGCTCGCCGGTGACCTCGGTGTCCTCGGCAAAGGCTTCCGTGCAGTAGCGCAGGCAATAGACCGTCGGGTCCTTGTAGGGCGCGGGCTGGGTAAAGGTCTCCGGCTCGCTGCCGGCCTGGGGCGGCTCAGTGCTCAAACCGCCCTGGGGGTGCAGGTAGAACTTGGTGTACCGCGTCCGGGCCAGGGGCCACTCGTTTTCAAACTTCCACTTGTTGACGCCCATGACGAAGATCTTGACCCGCGGCTCGTCCATAATGCCGTTGTCCACGCCCTTGACCCAGTAGTCAAACCAGCGCACGCCCTCGTCGTGATACCAGGCGTAGGGGCGGGAGGGGAACAGGGGCGGGTAGACGATCAGCTTCTTCTGGTCGTCGGGCACATCGGCCTTGCGGAACGCCTCAAAGGTGCCCCACTCATACAGGCGGTTGTTCCATGCGGTGCCGATGTACATGGGGACCTTGATGTTATGAAAGCCGTTGTCCACGGGAGTGGGGTGCTTGAAGTACATCAGATCGTCCACCAGCGTGGCCGAACCGGCGGGATAGCGGACCTCGGGATAGAATTTCAGGTTGTACTTGACGTCGGGGTCGTCCAGCAGTTCCTGGAGCTTTTCCTTTTGCTCCTCCTTGGTGTACTGCGTCAGGAACCGGGGCTGCATCCGCTGTTCGGGCTGGCGGTAGGAGACGGGGGGAAGCTGGTCATAGGCGTGGATGCCCGCGTGGACGTTGTACAGCAGCGGGTCGAAGATGCCGGTAAAGTTTTCCGCCGCGAAGGGCTCGGGGGCCTCGTCGGGCCGCAGGGCGGCCAGGTGGGGGGCGGGCTCCTGACCGGCCTGAAGCTGGGCGCGGGAGTAAGAGGACGGCCCCATCATGACCACCTTGCCGGTGCACCAGGGCTGTTGGGCGATCCACTCCACGGTGTCGTAAATGTCCCGGCGGTCATGGAGGGTGGCGTCGCCCAGGTTGACGCCCTCGGAATTGCCCAGGCCGCGCGGCTCCGCGATCACATGGATATAGCCCCGGGGGACGGTGTAGGTGTAATCGCAGCCCTCGATGCTGCCGTTCCAGAAGGGGGAGTCCAGATAAAGCTGGGGAGTGTCCTTCATCCAGGAGACGATATCCTGACTGTCCTTGCCCCACTCGCCCCAGCACAGGATGACGGGGAACTTTTCTCCCTCCGCGTCGGGGTGGTAAATGTCAATGGCGATGCGCACGCCGTCGCGCAGGGGCACCATCACGTCCTTTTCCACCTTGATCTCATACGCCGGCTCCGCGATGGGGGACTTGATGATCTGGGGATAGCCGTCAAAGTAGACACCCTTGACGTCGGCGCCGAAGGGCACGGCTGCGGGCTTGGGAATATAGCCAGACACATGGGCCTGAACGTCGTTTCCGGAATAGATGCTGACACGGGAATGATTCTGCGGGTAATCTGCCATAGTGATCCTGCTCCTCTCTTACTTGCTGCAATCAGGCAGGTGCGCGATCACATCGGCGGCGGTGGTGACCAGGGACAGGGAGGGAGCCATCTCCTCCAGGACGACCTTGGTCACAAGCTCGTCGATGTCGGGCTTCTCGCCGGGCTTGCGGGGCATGTAGACGGCGGAGGTGTCGCTGGGGATGATGCAGTTGTACCACAGGTCGCCCGCCTGCACCGCCGTGTGATAGACCACCGAGTTCAGGGCAAAGCCGCACAGCACGATGGTCTCCACCCCCTGGGCCCGCAGCACCGCGTCCAGGCCAGAGTTGGTAAAGCCGGCCAGCAGCCAGTTGTACAGCACAGGCTCGTCGGGGCGGCGCTCCATCTCGGGCATGACCTTGAGTCCCTCCACCAGGTCCTCGTTCTCAAACATGACCGCGGGGTTATAGTGCTCCCGGTTTTTGTCCATCAGGTAGCCGTACTTGGGCAGCTTGCCGAAGGGGTTGGGAACGGCGTTGACGAACACCACGGGCAGTCCCTTCTCCCGGAAGGCGTTCAGCAGCGCCTTGGTATTCTCGAACATACCGGAGGCGATGCACGCCTGCTTGGCAGGCTCATACCATCCCTGGATCCAGGTGCCCTTTCCGATAATGCCCTCCTGATAGTGCAGCAGGACCAGCGCGGGCTTCCCGGCCATTTTCCACTCGCTCATATGAATCCCTCCTGAAATTTTTTACAAAGATTGACTTCCGTCTTGCAGTATGATTATAATGGTGCTTGGAAAGCCGCACAACCAACAGAAAGCTCCGTTTTGTATTAGGTTGAACATTTTTTGCTTTTTTGTTCAGAAACCGCTTGTGCAAAAGGGAGAAAACGTAAGGAGGCCGTATGAAAAGCTCTCGCCGTGTCCGGATGACCCAGGCGTTGCTGAAGCAAAGCCTGATCGAACTTTTGGAGCATAAGAATATCAGTCAGATCAGCATCAAGGAAATCTGCGAGCGCGCGAACGTGAGCAGGTCCACCTTTTATTCCTATTACGGCAGTCAATACGAGCTGCTCAACGCGATCGAGCGGGAGATCATCGAGGAGACCCAGGCGCTGGCTTCGAAAGAAAAGTGCCATGACGAGGAGCATACCAAACGGCTTTTGGAGGAACACTTTCAATACACCCTCGACCATATCCAGGCGCTCCAGGCATTTTCCATAGGCGAATCGGAGGACTATATGCTTCCCAAGCGCTCCATGCAGATCATTTTGCTCCCCTATGTTGATCACCGGCTGATGCAGCGAAAGCCGCCTGTTTCGGCGGAAGAGTATGAGCATATCTGTCTTTTTTCCATCTTCGGCTGCATCGCCATCGTAAAAAGCTGGGTGCGCCATGGGTCGCGCTGCTCCCCGCAGGCCCTTGCCGACGAGCTGATGCGGTATATCAACGCCGTCATAGACGCCGATACGCCCCCCATTTCATAATATTTTTGGCCACAAAAGCCCGGACTGCCGTCCGGGCTTCAGTCTGTCGAGAAACCCAGTCTACGTTCATGCGTAGAGCAGATTTCTGTCGTATATGGGCCAAAGAAGTGCGATCGTGAATGGAGCGAGCTTCTC
>X355_Hoffmanns_Two_toed_Sloth__coassemble_1845_pt1 | contig 80082 bp, 82 predicted proteins | sample X355_Hoffmanns_Two_toed_Sloth__metabat2_high_PE_003 | metagenome-assembled genome bin X355_Hoffmanns_Two_toed_Sloth | reverse complement strand
CCTCATATAAATGAAAAAGCCCAGCTTTTGCTGGACTTTTTCGACAGACTGAAGCAACAGTCTTCGTAAGAAGACTGTTGCTTTTGGAGGTGCCACCCAGATTTGAACTGGGGGTGGAGCTTTTGCAGAGCTCTGCCTTACCACTTGGCTATGGCACCGTACGATAATATTATATGCGGGGGAGTCCAAAAGAAATGCTAAAGACTTTGGGTCATTAGCATTTCTTTTGGAGCGGGTGACGAGGCTCGAACTCGCTACCTCCACCTTGGCAAGGTGGCGCTCTACCAGATGAGCTACACCCGCATGGAACTCCCTGCAGAATTGGATCCGCAGGGAAGTGGTGCCTCCGGCCGGAATCGAACCAGCGACACGCGGATTTTCAGTCCGCTGCTCTACCAACTGAGCTACAGAGGCAAATGGCGACGCGGAAGGGACTTGAACCCTCGACCTCCGGCGTGACAGGCCGGCGTTCTAACCAACTGAACTACCGCGCCGTATGGTGGGAACAACAGGGCTCGAACCTGTGACATCATGCTTGTAAGGCATGCGCTCTCCCAGCTGAGCTATGCTCCCCTGTTGAACGCCCGTTCCAGACGACGAAGGTTATTATACTAAAATTAAGCACAGATGTCAATAAAAAAATAAATTATTTTTTTGCTGGGCGCATTTATGGAAAATGCTTGTGTTTTGCAAAAGAATGTGCCATAATTGTTACATCCAATAAAATTTAATAACAATCAATCTTCGAGCTTTTTTTCCTAAGGGAATTGATTTTCGATTCCTATTAAGTACGCGGCAAAATAAAGCTGTAAACTACCGTGTTGGAAATTAAGCCGGGAGGCTGCCGGTTGCAGTGCCTCCCCGCGGCGTGATGGAAACAGAGCGACCTTCCTGATTGAAAAGAAGATTAGGCATTGTACACACTGCAGCTATGGGCAGGTTGCGTTTTGCTTGCTGCAAGGTGCCTTGTTGTGCCGTGTGTTTGCTTTCACTCAGATCGAACAGGCTGTTTCCCACGTTCTCATTTTGATAAATGGGCGGGTAAGCAGCCTGTTTATATTTTCAATTTACGCAGGAGTGAAAGGGCAATGAGTTCCATAAAAGCAGGGAACAGCAAAAGTATAACGTTCGTATCCGGGAGTGATGTTGATAAATGCTTTGCATTTTCAAATATGGAATAAGGAGATGTAAATCAATGGACGAGAAAAGAAAGAAAATGCCCGCTTTTGATGGCCCGCAGGGCGGCCCTCCTCGCGGAGAAAGGCCCACGTTTGGCGGCCCGCAGGGCGGTCCTCCGATGGGGGGGCCGGCAATGCAGCCGATGTACCCGATGCCGTATATGAGCTACCCGATGATGCCGTGTGTGATGTTGGTCCCTGTGCCCGTGATGATGCCGGTGTATCCCATGTATCCGGTGCCCCCTATAGGCGGTCCGCAGGGAGGCCCTCCTCAGGGGCGGCCCTCGTTTGGTGGCCCGCAGGGCGGTCCTCCCTGGGACAGACCCAAGTTTGGCGGACCTCGTCAGGAAGTAGATTTACCGGAGACCGAGCAGGAAGAGGAAACTGTGGACCCTACTTCCGGGGAGAATGCCCCAAAGGAAAAGATTTGAGCATCTTCCCCTGTCCCTGTCATTTTCCGATTTGTCAAAACGTAAGGTAAAAGTTGCCGAAGAACTGTACTGAGTTCGAGGGAACAGGAGGGTCTGACTTCTGCGGAAAACGCAGGGGCCAGACCCTTTTGTTGAGAGATGCTGTCCCCGGTCAGACCAGAGAGATTATTTTCCCATCTTATTGCAAAACTTTAAAATTCCGTATATACTAAAATCATCTTGAACAAAAGGAAGAGGGGGATATTCTGTGGAAAGCCGCTATCATGTTTTATTGGGCCGAATCATCCAGGAACTCAACCTGGAGGTCGTTTACGCACCGGACAACTATGAAAATATTCAAATCCGGACGGAGGATGTCAACCGTCCCGGCCTTCAGTTGGCGGGCTACTTCGAGTACTTCGTCCCGGAACGGATCCAACTGGTTGGAATGGTAGAGACTACTTATCTGACAAATCTGACACCGGAAGAGCGGAAAACGAGCTTTGAGCGGCTGTTTGCCTATGACATCCCTGCTATGATCATCGCGCATGGGCTGGAAGCGTTCCCTGAATGTATCGAAATGGCGCAGAAATACGGAAGAGTGATCCTGAGCACACCGGAGACCACTACAAACCTGATGTCTGCGTTGATCAGCTTCCTGCGGGCTACGTTGTGTCCCCGCATCACACGGCACGGCGTTCTGGTGGAAGTCTACGGTGAGGGACTGCTCATTCTGGGCGAGTCGGGCGTGGGCAAGAGCGAAACTGCCATTGAGCTGGTCAAGCGCGGCCACCGTCTGATTGCCGATGACGCCGTGGAGATCCGCCGAATCACCAGACGAAAGTTGATCGGTTCGGCTCCGGAGATGATCCGCCATTACCTGGAGTTGCGGGGGATCGGCGTAGTGGATGTGCACCGCCTGTTTGGTATGAGTGCCGTAAAGAAGGACTCCGATATTGATTTGATCGTCAACCTGGAGCTGTGGAAGGATGACGCGGTGTATGACCGCCTGGGAATGGATGACCAGTACACTACGATCTTTGACGTCAATGTTCCGACCTTGACGATCCCGGTCAAGCCCGGACGGAATCTGGCCGTGATCATAGAAGTGGCCGCCATGAACAACCGTAATAAAAAGATGGGGTACAATGCGGCGCAGGAGTTCACCAAGCAGATCAACGCGCATTTTGACCAGGCGCTGTCAGGAAAACTGTAAGGGAGTGGACCCCATGTATATTGGCATCGATGTGGGCGGAACAAATCTGGTCGCCGGTGTGGTGGATGGAAACAATCAAATCGTCGCCCGGGCCAAGCGAAAGACAAAGGCCTCCCATTCGGTGGATATGCTGTGCGATGAGCTGGTGGCTCTGGCCCGTGAGGCGGCGAAAAATGCCGGGCTACAGCAGGACGAGATCGACTATGTGGGGATCGGATTTCCCGGCTCAGTGGATCGAAAAAAGGGGACGGTGCTGTATACGCCCAACGCACCGTTTTTAAACACGCCGATCCGGGACTGGTTTCATAAAACCTGGGATGTTCCCGTTTATGTGGGAAATGACGCCAACTGCGCGTCTCTGGGAGAATATTACGCGGGAGCGGCCCGGGGAAAAGACTCTGCTGTTGTTGTCACGCTGGGGACCGGCGTGGGCATTGGCGCGGTGGTGGAGGGCCAGAGCTTTTTGGGCCTGAACGGAAACGGCATGGAGGGCGGCCACACGGTCATCGTCGTGGACGGCGAGCCTTGCAATTGCGGACGAAAAGGCTGCTGGGAGCAGTACGCTTCAGCCACCGCCCTGAAACGGCTGACCCGGGAGGAAATGGCGCGCAGCCCGGAGTCGAATATGTGGCAGCTCTGCGAGGGCAGCGTGGACAATGTAGGCGGGCGCACCGCTTTTCAGGCCGCCCGGGGCGGAGACGAAGCCGGAAAGCGAGTGGTGGACCTGTACCTGAAGTATTTGGCCACCGGGCTGGCCAATCTGGTCAATATTTTTCAGCCGGAAGTGCTCTGCCTGGGCGGTGGGGTCAGCAATGAGTCTGACGACCTGTTTCTGGATCCCCTGCGGGAACTGGTGGCAGGGGAGAGGTATAATCCCCGGCAAAAGGATGCTCCCCAGACCCTTCTGGTCAAATGCCGGTTGGGGAATGACGCGGGCCTGATTGGTGCGGCGCTTCTGGGAAGGGTACAAATCAGAGAGGGAAGATGCTGAGGAAGGTCAGCGTGAAAAGTCACGCTGACATAGGATATCCGATCTCTCGGAGAATAGGACTGGCAGCGAAAACCTCCACGCATGAGAGGTTTTTATTTCGATTTCAGCGCCATTTGGGTGCATGGAGGTTATTATGTGCGGTATTGTAGGCTATATCGGAAGGGAAGAAGCCGCTCCCATTTTGCTGGATGGGCTGGCACGGCTGGAGTATAGAGGCTATGACTCGGCGGGACTTGCGGTTTATTCGCCTACGGACGGGCTGGAGGTCGTCAAGGCAAAAGGCCGGCTGCAGGTCCTCTGTGACATCGTACAGGGCGGAAAGACGCTGGACGGCACCATGGGCCTGGGACATACCCGCTGGGCCACTCACGGCGCGCCCTCTGACGTCAATTCTCACCCGCAGGTCAGCGAAAATGGACGCTTTGCCGTGGTACATAACGGCATTATCGAAAATTACGTTCAGATCAAAGAATTTCTCCAATCCAAAGGGGTCGTTTTCGCATCCGAGACGGACACGGAGGTAGTGGCTCAACTGCTGGAATACTATTATGGCGGAGACATTTTGGATGCGGTGGCCCGGGTTCTGGAGAAGATCGAGGGGGCCTATGCGCTGGGCATCATTTGCGCCGACAGTCCTGACCAGGTGGTGGCGGCCCGCAAGGACAGCCCTCTGATCCTGGGCCGCGGGGATGGATTCAATCTGCTTGCCTCCGATGTGACCGCCGTCATCAAATACACCCGCGAGGTGACCTATCTGGACGACGGAGAGGTGGCGGTGCTCACCGCAGACGCGGTCCGGATCTACGATTCCTATTTCCGTCCGGTGGAAAAGCAACTGCACCATGTGGACTGGGAGATCTCTGCCGCCGAGAAGGGCGGATACGAGCACTTCATGTTCAAGGAGATCATGGAGCAGCCCAAGGCCATCCGGGACACGGTGTTTCCCCGTATCCAAAACGGACGGGTGGTGCTGGATGACCTGACCATTGACCCGGAATACATAAAAGACCTGGATAAAATCTATATTATCGCCTGCGGTTCCTCTTACCATGTGGGCATGGTGGCCAAATATACTTTGGAAAAGCTGCTGCGCAAGCCGGTGGAGGTATCTCTGGCGTCGGAATTCCGCTATTGTGAGCCTATCGTCACCGACAAGACGCTGGCCATTGTCATCTCCCAGTCGGGTGAGACCATTGACACTTTGGCCGCCATGCGGGAGGCCAAGCGGCTGGGTGCCCGGGTCCTGTCCATCGTCAATGTGGTGGGTTCCACCATTGCCCGGGAGTCGGACGATGTGATCTACACCTGGGCGGGACCGGAGATCGCCGTGGCCACGACCAAGGCGTACTCCACTCAGCTCGCGGTTATCTATCTGATCGGCTTGACCTTTGCCGATATGCTGGGGACCGTTGACCGGGAGGAATACAGCCGCATTGTGGGGGAACTGCTTCAGATTCCGTCCAAAATCGAGACGATCCTTTCCCACAAAGAAGTGATCCAGTACTACGCCTCTATCTACTTCAACCACGAGTCGGTGTTCTTCATCGGCCGCAATTTGGATTACGCCATCGGATTGGAGGGATCTTTGAAGCTGAAGGAGATCTCCTACATCCACTCAGAGGCCTATGCCGCCGGTGAGTTGAAGCACGGCACCATTTCTCTGATTGAAGACGGCACCCTGGTGGTGGCGCTGGCCTCCTACGGGCAGTTATTTGAGAAGCTCATGAGCAATGTCAAGGAGGTCAAGGCCCGGGGGGCCGATGTTGTGGGACTGACGACTGAAAGTCTGGCTGGTGAGATGAAAAAGACGGTGGATTCCGTGATCCCGGTGCCCGATACCCATCCCATGCTCCTACCCTCGCTGGATGTGGTGCCCATGCAGTTGTTTGCCTATTATGTGGCGCTGATGCGCGGTTGTGACATTGATAAACCCCGTAATCTGGCGAAATCTGTTACGGTGGAGTAGAGAAAAAACTCGGCGGAAGCGCTTTTTGCGCTTCCGCTAAATTTATGCTTGCTTTTTCCGGCAAAATGGCATATAGTAGTATGCAATCAGGCAGAGTAGGAGCGCGCGTGTCCAGTGCCGGCGGGACGGGGAGTTGTCCGCCGGACGAAAGGCGATTTGCCGCAGTGCGTGTTCCGCATCCCGCTGCCGCAGATCGGGACCCTCCCTTTGTGCGGCATTACCGGCTCGCCGGGCTGCCGAATACAAAAGGAGGTCTTTTTATGTCCATGTTCACAGCTCCAAGAAAAATGAAAACCAGGCAATTAGCCATCAACGCTATGTTGGCCGCCATGTGCGCGGTATTGGGCTACATTTCACTGGATTTCGGAAATGCGAAAATCACCTTTGAAAGCCTGCCGATTCTGCTGGCCGCGCTGCTGTTTGGCCCGATCGACGGTATGCTGGTGGGTGGTGTCGGCACACTGATTTATCAACTCATCCGCTACGGCGTGACGGTGACGACTCCGCTTTGGATCCTGCCCTATATCCTGTGCGGTCTGGCGGTCGGCCTTTGGGCGAAGAAAAAGCAATTCACACTGTCACGGAATCAGACCGTTGTTTTGGTGGTGCTCGTTGAGTTGATGATCACTGCGCTGAACACCGGCGTCCTGTATATAGACAGTAAAATATTTCACTATTACAGCGCAGCCTTCATTTTTGGCTCCCTGGGAATCCGCCTTGTGATCTGTGTTGTCAAGGCCGTCGCATTTGGCTTGATCCTTCCGGTACTGGTTGATGCGGTCCGGCGGGCGTTCCGGTTCCAGACGGCATGAACATGGAACAATTTATCCAACTGCTCCAAAGTGTCAGTTGGAAGGGCAGCAGGCTCGGACTGGAGCGGGTGGAGACCCTGCTGGCTATGTTGGGTGAACCGGAAAAAAAGCTGCGGTTTATCCATGTGGCCGGCAGCAATGGAAAAGGCTCTGTTGCGTCCATGCTTGCCTCTGTTTTGACCGCCGCGGGATATCGAACGGGATTGTATACTTCACCCCATCTGATGTCCTATCAGGAGCGAATGAGGATCAACGGTCAGGACATTACAGAGGAGGAACTGTGTGCCCTGGCGGATAAAGTCCGACTCTGCGTAGAGCGGATGGAGGACAAACCTACTGAGTTTGAACTGCTGACCTGCATGGCGCTTGTGTACTTCGCTCAAAAGAAGTGCGATATCGTCGTGCTGGAGGTGGGACTCGGCGGACGGCTGGACGCCACCAATGCGATCCCGGTGCCGGAGGCGGCGGTGATCATGAATATCGGCCTGGAACATACAGAAGTCCTGGGCGGTACGCTGGCGGAAATCGCTGCGGAAAAGGCGGGGATCATCAAAGAGGGGTGTACTGTAGTCACCTATCCCGGATCACCCGAAGTGGAAGCCGTTTTTCAGAAAGTTTGCGCGCAGCGCCACGCCGCCTGGTACAAGGCGCGCTTTCAGGATCTAACGATTCTGGAAGAAAATTTGGATGGACAGAGCTTCTGCTGGCGGGAGTTTTCCGGGCTGAAAATTCGCTTGCTGGGAAAACACCAGCTCTGGAATGCCGCGGTGGTTCTGGAAACGATTACACTCCTCCGGGCACGGGGCTGGAAGATTACAGAGCAGGCGGTTCGGAATGGCCTGGCGTCCGCGCAGTGGCCCGCCCGGATGGAAGTGCTGCGCCGCCGCCCCCTGTTCCTTTTGGATGGCGCTCATAATCCCCAGTGCGCCCAGGCGCTGGCGGAAAGTCTCCCGATGCTTTTGAATGGGAAGAAAGCCGTATTTTTGACGGGCGTTCTGGCCGACAAGGACTACCCGGGCATGGTAGATCAGATGCTGCCCTTGGCGCAGGAGTTTGTATGCCTGACACCCTTCAGCGACCGAGCGCTTCCCGCGGAAAAACTTGCGGAGTATTTGAGGGGGAAGGGAACAAAGGCTCAGGTTTGTAACGATGTTCAGACGGGCGTACAAGCCGCTTTGACCGCCGCCGGAGAGGATGGAGCTGTGGTAGGCTTCGGTTCCCTCTATTTGGCCGGTGCGGTACGGGAGATACTTTCCCCAAGCCGCTGAAATCTGGAAGAAAAGATCCAGGAATATATTGCTTACGAGGAATCAAGAGCGCCGACCGCACCTGCGGCCGACGCTCTGATTTTACCTTTAATTGTCAGTGCCCGATAGCGTCAGAAATACTCTCCGCCGCGTCGCTGACCGCTTGGGCGGCCTTGTTTGCGGTGCGTTTCAGCTCTTTCTTACCGGGACTGACGATCATGCCTACAACGGCGCCGGCCAGCATTCCAAGGCCGACTCCGCGCATAAAATGATTGTGTTCCATTTGATCACCCCACACTATTGTGCCCGGAAATACGGAAAAATCCATTGCTAATTCATACCCTTTCCGATATAATAAATAAATGAAGGAGTGATTGTCCTTGAAACTTTTAATCAAACAGGGCCGTCTGGTAGATCCGGTCGGAGGGATCGGCGGCATCATGGACATATTGATCGAAAACGGAAAAGTTGTCATGATCGGCAGTGACCTGCAAGAACAAGACGTTCAGGTGATCGACGCCCATGGCTTTGTTGTCTCCGCAGGACTGGTGGATATGCATGTCCACCTGCGTGAACCGGGTTTTGAGTATAAGGAGACCATTGAGACGGGCTGTGCGGCGGCGGCACGGGGCGGCGTGACTTCGATCGCGTGTATGCCCAACACCAAGCCGGTGGTCGACACACCGGAGTTGGTGTCCTTTGTCCTGGAGCAGGCGAAAAAAGCCTGCGGTGTTCGGGTTCTGCCTATCGCCGCTGTTTCGGTGGGACAGAAGGGAAAAACGTTGACGGAGGCGGAGGCCCTCGCGGCTGCGGGTGCGGTGGCTCTCTCGGATGATGGGGTCCCTGTTCAGGACGCCAACCTGATGCGGGACGCCTTGATCAAAGCCCGCCGAAACCGCCTTCCGGTGCTGTCTCACTGTGAGGACGCCGGGATGGTGTGCAATTATGCGGTGAACGAAGGCGTCGTTTCCCGCCGCCTGGGGATTCCCGGCCGGCCTGCCATCGCGGAGGAACTGATGGTCATGCGCGACGCCATGCTGGCGGAGGAGACCGGCGGCGCGGTGCATATCTGCCATGTATCCACGGCGCGCTCCGTGGATATTATACGCAAATATAAGAAAAAGGGTGTGCGCATCACCTGTGAGACCTGTCCACAGTATTTTACTCTGACGGAGGATGAAGTACTTACCCAGGGAAGCATGGCAAGGGTGAATCCGCCGCTGCGCACGAAAAAAGACGTAGAGGCCATCATTGTAGGCCTACAGGATGGCACGATTGACGCTATTGTTACTGATCACGCGCCCCATTCCGCGGAGGAGAAGGCGCGGCCTTTGACCGAAGCGCCCAGCGGCATGGTAGGGCTGGAGACCTCGCTGGCGGTCTCGCTGACCGCGCTGTACCATACCGGAAAGCTGGACCTTTCCGCGCTGTTGAGGAAGATGACGGTGGAACCGGCGCGCATTCTTGGAACAGACAAGGGCCGTCTGGCTCTGGGTTCGGACGGCGACGCGGTGATTTTTGACCCGGACGAGGAATGGGTCGTGGACCCGGAGCAGTTTGCGTCCAAGGGGCGCAACACTCCCTTTGGAGGACGACGGCTGAAGGGGCGCGTCAAATACACGATCGTCGGTGGAACTGTGATTTATCATGATCAATAAAAACAGAAAAGGAATGAGGAAAAATGTCTTTTGACGTATTGCAGGATAAGATCCGCGCGATGAAAAACCCAACGGTAGCCGGGCTGGACGCGCGTATCGACTATGTGCCCGAGTACATCCGTCAGGCTGCTTTTGAGGAGCACGGCGTGGGCTTGAAAGGCGCCTGTGAGGCGATTTATCAGTTCAATATGGGCCTGATCGACGCCTTGTGTGAGGTCGTGCCCGCTGTTAAGCCCCAGTCCGCCTACTATGAAAATCTGGGGTGGCGGGGCATGGAGATGCTGGAGCGCACCATCCGATACGCCAAGAGCAAGGGCCTCTTTGTCATTGCTGACATCAAGCGCGGCGATATCGGAGCGACGGCCTCCGCCTATGCCGATGGCTGGCTTTCCGGGACGCAGATTGAAGGACAGACCTTCAAGTCTTTTGACGCCGACTGCGTAACACTGAACGGCTATATGGGTTCCGACTCGATCAAGCCTTTTTTGGAAGCGGCCAAGGGGGAGGATAAATGCGTATTTGTGCTGCTGAAAACCTCCAACCCCGGCTCGGGAGAACTGCAGGATATCGTGGCCGGTGACCGGCTGGTTTATCAGGTCATGGGCGATTTGAATGAGCGTATCGCCAAAGGGACCGAAGGAAAATACGGCTACACCATAGCGGGCGCTGTGACCGGGGCCACCTATCCCTCTGATATCCGCGCCCTGCGCAAGCGTCTGGAGCACACCTTCTTCCTGGTGCCCGGATACGGCGCTCAGGGGGGCACCGCCGATGATGTGCAGTATGCTTTCGACAAGTACGGCCACGGCGCCATTGTGAATGCCTCCCGCTCCATTATGTGTGCCTGGAAGAAGACAGGCGGCGACGGCCATGATTTTGCCGAGGCGGCCCGCAGCGCCGCTATTGCCATGCGGGACGACATCAAGCGGTTCGTGACCGTTGTGTAAGACAAAAGAGGGAAGACAATGCCGATTCAAGAAAAGTGTAAAATCGTAAATATTGTAAAGTTAAATGACTTTGCATATTCTTTTGTATTAGAGGTTGGGGACATGGTTCCCAGGACCGGTCAGTTTCTCCAAATCAAGTGTGGTCATAGCCGTCTGCTGCGTCGTCCCATTTCTATCTGCGACTGGCAGGGAGACCAGCTGGAAAATCTTCTGCGCATCGTCTTTGAAGTGCGGGGAGAGGGCACCGAGTGGCTTTCCCGTCGGCGGGAGGGAGACATGCTGGATGTGCTGGGGCCGTTAGGTCACGGTTTTGAGGTGGACCCCGAGGGCCGCTATCTTCTGGTAGGGGGAGGCATCGGCGTGCCGCCTATGCTGAGTTGCGCTCACAGCGCATGGGGCAACTGTACCGCTGTGCTGGGTTTTCGGGACGCTGCCCACGCCATGCTGCTGGACGACTTCCGGCAGGCGTGTGAAGCTGTGGTGGTCACAACTGACGATGGCAGCTTGGGACGCCACGGTTTTGTCAATGCGGCTGTGGAGGAATTAATTGAAAAGGAAAATAACTTTACAGCTATTTTGGCATGCGGTCCTAAGCCCATGCTGAAATCAGTGGCGCATGTGGCGGAACGATACGGCGTGCCTTGTCAAGTCTCGATGGAAGAGCGGATGGGCTGCGGTGTGGGCGCTTGTTTGGTGTGCGCTTGTGATATGGCAGACGGAACACGGAAGCATGTGTGCAAAAACGGCCCTGTATTTGACGCCGGGGGGGTAGACTGGAATGCTTGATCTGTCTGTAGAGTTAGCCGGCATTCAATTCAAGAATCCCATCGTGGTGGCCTCCGGTACTTTTGGTTTTGGCCGGGAGTACAGCCAGTTCTACGACCTGTCGGAACTGGGCGGCATCTGCGTCAAGGGATTGACCCTACACCGCCGCGAAGGGAACCCGGCTCCCCGGATCGCTGAGACTCCCATGGGGATTCTAAATTCCGTTGGATTGCAAAATCCCGGAGTAGACGCCTTTATTTCGGAGGAATTGCCCTTCCTGCGGCAGTATGATTTGAAAGTTATCGCAAACATTTCGGGGAATACACCGGAAGAATATGGTATCATGTGTGAAAAGCTGTCCTCCGCCGGGGTGGATCTGATCGAGGTCAATATCTCCTGTCCCAACGTAAAGGCGGGCGGCTTGGCCTACGGCACCAAGCCGGAACTGGCCGCTGAGGTCACTGAGGTGGCCAAGGCGCATGCGGGGAAAGTCCCTGTGATAGTGAAGCTGTCCCCCAACGTCACCGACATCACCGAGATCGCCCGGGCGGTGGAGGAAGCGGGGGCGGATGCCGTTTCCCTGATCAATACCCTCCGGGGGATGCGCATTGACATCAATACCGGACGTCCTATTTTGAAAATGAATACCGGCGGTCTGTCCGGTCCTGCCGTGCTGCCTGTGGCGGTGCGCATGGTGTGGGAGGTGGCCAACGCTGTGCGGGTGCCGATACTGGGTATGGGCGGTGTCTCCAAGGGTTCCGACGCGGCCCAAATGATGATGGCGGGCGCCAGCGCCGTGGCGGTGGGCACTGCCTGCTTTGCGGATCCCTACGCTCCGATCAAGGTGCGGGATGAGTTGGCGAAGATCGCCCAAGATAAAAAGATTGACAAGGTATCTGACCTTACTGGAAGTGTGAAACCGTGGCAGTGACCAAACTATATCTCATTCGTCACGCAGAAGCGGAGGGGAACCTCTACCGCCGTATCCACGGTTGGTACAACAGCCTGATCACGGAAAACGGATACCGCCAGATTGCGGCGCTGGAGGAGCGGTTTCAAAATATTCCGGTGGATGCCGTCTATTCCAGTGATTTATTTCGCACCTGTACCACCGCGTCGGCCATTTACAAGCCAAAGGGGTTGAGGCTGAATACGCGCCGCGCCCTGCGGGAAATCAATATGGGCATCTGGGAGGACAGGACCTGGGCTGAGACCGCCCGTACAGATCCGGAGCAGTTTGGTTATTTTCAAAGCAACGCCCCGGCTTTCCGCTGTGAAGGCAGCGAAACTTTTGAGGAGCTGCGCCAGCGGGTGAGCGCCGCGATTTTGAATATTGCCGCTGCGCACCCAGGGAAGACGGTGGCTGTTTTTTCCCATGGTATGGCCATCCGCAACGCTGTGGGCCTGTTTTTGGGTCATTCCGCAGCGGAGACCCATGGAAAGGTCCCCCATGGTGATAATACATCGGTCACACTGCTGGAAGTGGACGATGGTAAGGTCAAGGTCGTCTTTTACGGCGACAATTCCCATTTGCCGGAGGAGATTTCCACGCTTGCCCGTCAGAACTGGTGGAAGAACAGAGAGGGGGCTTTGACGGACGCAAATCTCTGGTTTCGCCCGTTGGACATGGAGCATGACGGCCAATTTTACTACCGGGCACGGGAAGAGGCATGGATCACGATCCATGGAAGTATGCTGTATTTCAACGGAGAGGGATTCCTGCAGGATGCCAAGGATCAGGCCCGGTATGACAAGCGTTCGGTCATGCAGGTCATGCAGGGGGACAAGCCTGCCGGTGTGCTCCAGCTCAACCTGCGCCGGGACGCCGACAAGGGGGTAGGCAGCATTCCGTTCTTGTATATGCTGCCTGATTTCCGCAAGCGGGGGTTGGGGGTACAGCTTTTGGGACAGGCAGTGTCCACCTACCGGCCCTTGGGGCGCAAATACCTGCGTCTGCGCTGTGCCCCGGATAACCATGTGGCCCAGCGGTTTTACCAACGGTACGGCTTTCGCAAGATCGGCGAGGATCCCGGCTCCCGCGTACCGCTGGACATTATGGAAAAATACATCGGATACGAAGAATAAGGAATGACATGAATACCGAATTTTTGCCTGTTTGCAAAGAGGACATGGAAAAGCGCGGTTGGGATGAGTATGACTTTCTTGTCATTACCGGGGACGCCTATGTAGATCATCCGTCTTTTGGCACGGCGATCATCAGCCGCCTGCTGGAATCGGAGGGCTACCGGGTGGCGATCCTGGCCCAGCCGGACTGGCGCAAGCTATCTTCCTTTACAGGACTTGGGCGGCCAAGACTTGGCGTGTTGATCTCCGGTGGGAACATTGACTCTATGGTCGCCCATTACACTGTGGCCAAGCGCCGCCGTCAGACCGACGCCTACTCACCCGCAAACAAGGCGGGATTGCGCCCGGACCGCGCGACCATCGTCTATTGCAACAAGATCCGGGAGGCATTTGGCGACATCCCGGTGGTTATCGGCGGTTTGGAGGCGTCCCTGCGCCGCTTTGCCCACTACGACTATTGGGAAGACAAGGTGCGCCGCTCCATCCTGCTGGACAGCGGCGCCAATCTTCTGTCCTACGGCATGGGGGAGACCTCAATGAAGGAGATCGCCGCCCGCTTGGCCTCCGGTACCCCGGTTCATGAGATCACCGATGTGCGCGGCACTGCTTTCTTGGCGGACAGCGCCGCCGCCTGCGCCTATCCCAAAATCGAGTGCCCCTCCTTTGAGCAGGTATGTGCCGACAAAACGGCCTATGCTCAGGCGAACAAGGTGCAGTATGAGGAGCATGACCCCATTCGGGGAAAAGCCATTCTTCAGCGCCATGGGACCAAAATGCTGATCGTCAATCCACCCGCCATGCCGTTGACCACCCAGGAACTTGACTTTGTGGCGGAGCTGCCCTATATGCGGGAACCGCATCCTATGTACGACGCCATGGGCGGTGTGCCCTCCATAGAGGAGGTGCGTTTCTCCATCATCCACAACCGGGGCTGTTTCGGCGCGTGCAATTTCTGCTCTCTGGCATTCCACCAGGGGCGCATTATTTCCTCCCGCAGTCATGAGAGTGTGCTCCGGGAGGCAGTGGAGCTGACCAAGCACCCGGGGTTCAAAGGGTACATCCACGACGTGGGCGGCCCTACGGCCAATTTCCGCCGCCCGGCCTGCAAGAAGCAGATGAAGGCGGGGCTGTGTAAAAACAGGGCCTGTCTGTCCCCGGAAGCCTGTCCCAACCTGGATGCCGACCAAAGCGATTATCTGGCGCTGCTGCGCAAGGTGCGGTCCATTCCGGGCATTAAAAAGGTGTTTATCCGCTCGGGAATTCGGTTTGACTATCTGCTGAAGGACAAAAACGGGGAGTTTTTCTCCGAGCTGGTCCAGCACCACGTGTCCGGTCAGCTAAAGGTGGCGCCGGAGCACTGTGTGAACAGTGTGCTGGATTACATGGGCAAGCCCCATATTGAGGTTTACGAAAAATTTAAGGAAAAATATCAGCGGCTGAACCAGAAGTATGGAAAAGAGCAGTACCTGGTGCCCTATCTTATTTCCTCCCATCCGGGCTGTACCCTGCAGGACGCGGTGCGTCTGGCGGAATGGCTTAATCGCAACGGCAGGCAGCCGGAGCAGGTGCAGGATTTCTATCCCACGCCGGGTACCCTGTCCACCTGCATGTACTATACCGGGATCGACCCGCGCACCATGGAACCGGTCTATGTTCCCACTGACGCCCATGAGAAGGCCATGCAGCGGGCTTTGATGCAGTGGAAGCGCCCGGAGAAGCGCCGCCTGGTGCTGGAGGCTCTGCGGCGGACGGGCAGGGAGGACCTGATCGGCTATGGCAAAGGCTGCCTGCTGCGCCCGGATCATCCCGAAGGAGGGCAGCGCCGTCCCGGAGAGAAGAGGGGACCTCAAACAGAAAAAAAGGCGCAGCACAAGAACGCGCCGTCCAGACAGAAAAAAACGGGGTGGGCCAAGGCAAAGCCCAAGCCCAACGCAAGAAAGAAACGGTCCAAATAACGATTTGATAAATGAACAAGGCCGTCCCCGGCGGGGGCGGCCTTGTTTGTTTCTTGATTGAGTACTGAAAACGCAGAAGAACTACGGATTCAATTTGGCTTGAGTCTTGGCTAAAAACCGTTCGGGCGTGATGATAAATCGCTCATGGGTGCCACGGCCGATCTCGCCGGCCTCGTCGTAGGCGACTATCTCAAAGCAGATCTTCTTGCCCTCGACAGCAGTAACTGTGCTCTCTGCCCAAACCTTCATGCCAATGGGCGTGGCAGAGGAGTGGGCCACATTCAACCGGGTACCCACAGTGCCCTCATTTTCGGTCAGATAGGGCAGCAGGGAGTTGGCGGAGGCGTTCTCCATCAGGGCGACCATATAGGGGGTAGCGAATACGGGCACCAAGCCGGAGCCAATGGCGTTGGCGGTGTTTTGCTCGGTGACGACGGTTTCAGAGCGGCCCTTCAGGCCGATTTCAATGGACATGACAGAACCTCCATTTTGTTTCAGATCCCCAGTTCGATCCACAGATCGTTATACAGGGTGCGAATGTCTTCGGGAAGAAGCTGGTAGACCTCGCAGCGCTCCAAAACCTCCTGGGGCGCGGCCATAATCTCGTACAGATCCATGTCCAGTTCCTCGCCGTAGGTCTCATAGTAGTAATCAGGATACGTCTCCAGCGCCTCCTTGTTGGGAGAGGCATACCAGATGTAATCCATATTGGCCAGATTGGCCTCGGTGGAGGCGATGAAGTTGATCCACTCCTCGGCCTCGGTCTTATTTTGCGCATTCTTGAGTACACACATGGCGTCCACAAACCAGTTGGACCCCTCCTGGGGGATCACATAAGCCAGATCCTCGTTGTTCTCCAGCATGGTCAGGTAGTCGCCGGCGTAGTAGGTGGCGATGGCGGCGTTGCCGCCCTCCATCTTCTGAAATACCTGGTCCATGACCTTGCCCTGGTAGACGCCCGCGGCGGCGGCTTCGGACAGCTTTTGGAAGGCCTCCCGGATCTCGGCCTCATCCGTGGTGTTGACGGAGTAGCCCAGGCTCATCAGAGCAAAGCCCAAAGCGTCCCGGGAGTTGTCGATCAGCAGGATGTCACCGGCGTATTTCTCGTCGAACATAACATCCCAGCTTGTAATAGGTTCATCCACCATAGTGGTATTATAGATGATACCCAGGGTGCCCCAGGTATAGGGGACGGTGTACTTGTTCTCCGGGTCGTAGGACAGGTTCTTAAACCGGTCGTCGATTTTAGAGAAATTTGGGATGTTATCGTAGTTCAGCTCGGCCAGCATATCCTCTTCGATGAGCTGGGCGATCATATAGTCAGAGGGAACGATGACGTCATAGTTGGCGCCGCCGCTTTTCAGCACGGAGTAGAGCACCTCGTTGCTTTCCACAGTTTTGTAATTGACCTTGATGCCGGTCGCTTCCTCAAATTGGTCGATCAGGTCCAGGTCGATATACTCACCCCAACTGCATACGTTAACCACCCGCTGGCTGCTGCCGGTATTGCTGCTGCTTGTGCTGCTCGGATCGTTGGTGAAACCCGCGTTGCTGCTGGGGTCGTCCATGGCGCATCCGGACAGGAACAGGCCCAGAGCCATCACACAGGCGAGGGTCAAGGCAGTGATTTTTTTCAATTGATCATTCCTCCAGTAAAAAGTAAAGTGATATCTCAAGGCCCAAAGGGCACGGAGAACAGAATCAGAACTTCCGCTTGGCCGCGGCCTTTTCCGCCTGGGCTTCCCGGATGTTGACAATGGCCAGCAGGATCAACACCGCCGCGAACAGCAGGGTGGAGATGGCGTTGATCTCCGGGGTGACCCTTTTTTTGGTCATGCCGTAGATGGCCATGGCCAGGGTCTGGGCGGAGGAACCGGCGGTAAAATAGGAGATGACAAAGTCGTCGATAGACATAGTGAAAGCAATCAGCGCGCCGGACACGATGCCGGGCTTGATTTCCGGGATGATGACCTTCCGGAAGGCCTGCATCCAGGTGCAGCCCAGGTCCTGGGCCGCGTCCACCAGGTTTTTATCCATCTGCCGCAGCTTGGGCATGACGTTCAGGATCACATAGGGAATATTGAACGAGATGTGGGCCAGCAGGAGGGTGCCGAAGCCCAAATACAGCCGGGGCGCCGTAAGCCTGTAAGTGTTCTCCATCCAGGCGACAAAGCCATTCCAGCAGCCGAAGGCGGCCACAAAGAACAGGCACAGGGACACGCCGGTGACAATGTCGGCGTTCATCATGGGAATGTCATTGATGATTTTCAGCGGCTGCCGCCAGCGGCGCTTCATGTTGTAAAAACCGATCGCGGCGAAGGTGCCCGCCGCAGTGGAGATCACGGTGGCCAGCAGGGAAACCAGCAGGGTGGTGTAGACGCTTTGCATGACGATGCGGTCCTGAAACAGCTCCGCATACCATTGCAGGGAAAAGCCTTTCCAGATCATATTGCTGTTTCCCGCGTTGAAGGAAAAGACGATCAGCAGAAAAATAGGGGCGTACAAAAACAGAAAGACCAGCGCCATAAACAGGCGGCTTCCGATTCGGGATTGCTTTTTCATAGCATCACCGCCTGTTCCTCGCCCTCGCCGAAGTGGTTCATGACCCACATGCATACCACCACAATGACCATCATCACCAGCGCGATCGCGGAGCCTAAGTGGGGATTATACGCACCGCCCAGGAACTGCTGCTCGATCAGGTCGCCCAGCAGCATCTGCGTGCCGCCACCCAGCAGAGTGGAGATGGCGAAGGTGGACACGGAGGGGACAAATACCATGGTCACACCGGACAGGACACCGGACAGGGACAGGGGGAAGATCACCTTGCGGAACACACCGAAGGAGTTGGCCCCAAGGTCCCGGGCGGCTTCCAGCAGGGAGTGGTCCAGCTTTACAATGACCGAGTAGATGGGCAGGATCATAAAGGGCAGGTAGTTGTACACCATGCCCAGCACCACAGCGCCCTGGGTGTCGATCATCTGGAAGTAGGTGATGTTGGTGCCGAAGACCCGGTTGATCAAGTCAAACAGACCGATAGCGGAGAAAAACTGGTTGATCAGGCCGTTGCGTTCCAGAATGGACATCCAGGCGTAGGTGCGCAACAGGAAGTTGACCCACATGGGCAGCATAATCAGCACCGACGCGATATGCTGGAACTTGGGGCCCTCCTTGGCGATCATATAAGAGACAGGGTAGCCGATCAACAGACAGACCGCGGTGGCGATAATGGCCAGCTTAAAGGAGCGGGTAAAAATAACGGTATAAGTCCCCATACGGGTAAAATTGCCCAGAGTAAAGCCGCCGTCTGACGCGGTAAATGCGTAAATGACCACCAAAATAATGGGGGCCACCACCAGCAGCGCCATCCAGACCACATAGGGGACGGCAAACCGGGAGAGCTTATTCTTCATCCCCGCTCTCCTCCTCGTCCGGCTCAATGGTGGCGTCGCCGATCTCATCGTATTCCTCGGAATAAGAGGAGTAATCGCCGAACATACCGGAGTACTGACTCTTTTTCATGACGTGGATGCCGTCGGGGTCGATTTTGATGCCGATATGACTGTCCACCGGGCAGTAGTCCGTAGTTTGGATCAGCCATTTAAAGCCGTAAAAATCCACAATGGTATCATAGTGGACGCCTTTAAAGGTAACGGCGGTGACGGTACCCTTCAACTGGCCGCTGGCCTCGTCGACAATATCCACATCCTCGGGACGGATGACCACATCCACCGGCTCGTCCTTGGCAAAGCCCCCGTCCAGGCAGGTGAATTTGCGGTTGAAGATCTCCACCACGCCGTCGGCGCGCATGATGCCGTCCAGAATGTTGGACTCGCCGATAAAGTCCGCCACAAAGGCATTCTTCGGCTCGTTGTATATGTCTTCCGGAGTGCCGATCTGCTGGATGCGGCCGCCGTCCATGACCACCACCGTGTCGGACATGGCCAGAGCTTCCTCCTGGTCATGGGTAACGTAAATAAAGGTGATGCCCAGCGCCTGCTGGATGCGCTTGAGTTCATTCTGCATATCCTTGCGCAGCTTCAGGTCCAGCGCGCCCAGAGGCTCGTCCAGCAGCAGGACCTTGGGGCGGTTGACCAGCGCCCGGGCGATGGCCACGCGTTGCTGCTGACCGCCGGACAGGGCGGAGATGGGGCGCTTTTCAAAGCCTTTCAGGTTGACCACCTCCAGCATCTCCATAACCCGTTCGGTGATCTCTTTCTCCTTGAGCTTGACCTTGCGGTAATAGGTCTTCCCGTTCTGTTCCACCTCTTCGCTTTTGGGGATGCGCAGGCCGAAGGCCACGTTCTCAAAGACGTTCAGGTGGGGAAACAGAGCGTATTTCTGGAATACGGTGTTGACCGCTCGCTTATGAGGGGGGACATCATTAATCCTCACGCCGTCAAATAAAACGTCCCCGGAGGTCGGCATCAAAAACCCGCCTATGATTCGAAGCGTGGTCGTCTTGCCGCACCCACTGGGACCCAGCAGCGTGAGGAATTCCTTATCATTGATATACAGATTGATGTGATCGAGTACGACCTCGTCGCCGTAGGACATAACACAGTCCGTCAGACGGATGAGCTCCTTGGACATGTATCCTCCCCCATTTCTTTTTTGTACCTTGTCAGCTCCCTCGATTTATTCACCCGGCAGGTGTCCTTCCATATGGACAGCCGCAATGGCCCGGGCTTTCACGGATAGCGAGATACACTATAGTATGATACGCAAAAAATGTCAATCATTTTGGGCAAAAATATTCGGGAAATTTGTTGGGATCATTCCGCATAACCGTCAACAAACATTCCCCAAAGGTTCGCCTTGACTTTTGGCGGACACTGTTGGATAATATTTGGTAGACATAATATTCCAACAGAAGAAAGGGGCGGGGACTACCATGGAAGCCTATCGCGACGTTGCCCGCATATTGACACAGGTAAAAAAGGCCGTGATCGGCAAGGATGAGGTGCTGATCCGGGTTATGTTGGCCGTGCTGGCCCGGGGTCACGTCCTGCTGGAGGATATACCCGGCGTGGGAAAGACCACCATGGCCCTGGCTTTTTCCAAAGCCTTGGGGTTGAGTTACCGCCGGGTGCAGTTTACTCCCGACGTGATGCCTTCCGACCTGACCGGCTTTTCGATCTATAACAAGACCACCGGCAAGATGGAGTACCAGCCGGGAGCACTGCTGTGCAGCCTATTTCTGGCCGACGAACTGAACCGCGCCACCAGCCGTACCCAATCCGCTCTGCTGGAGGCCATGGAGGAGGGGCAGGTGACGGTGGACGGCGTGACACATCCCATCCCGCAGCCCTTTCTGGTCATCGCGACCCAGAATCCCACAGGGGCCTCCGGTACCCAACTGCTGCCGGATTCTCAATTGGACCGCTTCACCCTGCGGCTGTCCATCGGGTATCCCAACCTTTCGGATGAAATGACCATGGTCCGCCGCCAAAGGGGGCATTCTCCCCTGGAGCAGGTCGAGCAGGTAGTGGATGCGCGGGGCCTGGAGCATCTGCGGCGGCAGGTGGAGGCGGTGTATCTGTCCGACGAGGTGCTGGACTATTTGCTTCGGCTGATCGACGCCACCCGGCGCCACCCCATGATCCGTCAGGGTGCCAGCCCCCGGGCTACGCTGGCCCTGACCGCGGTCAGCCAGGCCGCGGCCCTGATCCGGGGCAGGGACTATGTGGTGCCCGAGGACGTGACTGCAGTATTCCGAGATGTGATCGACCACCGGATGATCTATGCCCCTCAGGCGGTTCGGAATGAAAAGAACGACCCGCTGGCAGAGATACTGCGGTCGGTCAAAGCTCCCGCGATTCGGTGACGGTATGCTTCGGCGCAGGATACAATACGGGCTGGTGCTGACCGCCGCCCTGCTGTTTCAATTATTGTATGACCGCTATCTGGCCCGTTTTGTATTGGCCGGTGTGGTCAGCCTGCCAATTTTGTCCCTTCTGTTGGCTTTTCCAAGCGCTCTGTGTCTGCGGCTGCGTCTGCACGGAGGCGGGGTGGAGAGCCGCCGAGGCGCTGCCGGCCAGTGGCGGTTGAGCGTGGAACGTCCCGTCTTTTTGCCCATACCCCAGTTGAAGCTGCGGCTGCAATTCCGCAACGACCTGACCGGCCGGACGGAGAAGAAGCGGGTGATCTGTGACCGCCCTGCCCTGGAAAACCTGGAATTTCCGGTGCCGGGGGAGCACTGTGGACGGATCACATGCCGGGTGACGAGAGCCAGTCTGCTGGACTGCCTGGGGCTGTTTGCCATTCCGGTCCGCCTGCCTGACCCGGCGGCAGTGTTGGTGATGCCAATACCCGCCCCGCCTGAGGAACTGCCTCGCCTGGAACTGGCGGACGCTCCAACAGTGACGGAGGGAAACCAGCAGGTCCCCAACGGCGATTACGAGCTGCGGGATTACCGGGCGGGCGACCCGCTTCGCTCCATCCACTGGAAGCTGTCTATGAAGCGGGACGAACTGGTGGTGCGGGAATGGCGGGGGGCGGCCCATCCACGGATGGTTCTGGCAGCGGACCGCTTTGGTGACCCGGAGCAATTGGACCGGGTACTGGACCGCTTCTTTGCGCTGTCCTCTTACCTGTTGTCGCAGGACTGTCCCCATCAGGTACAGTGGGCGGAAGAGGGGAAAATACGCACGGTTTCCCTGACGGAACGAGGGGCTTTGCTGACCTGTATGGATCAAATGCTTTCCCGCCGCGCGCCTCTTCAGGGGACGCCCATGCGGGAACTGCTGCCCCAGGACGGGAATATCCCCTATGTCTTTGTCACCGCCGGAGAGGAGGCGGCATCGTGAAGCATACCTCCCGGGTAAGGCCTGCCCGCCGTACCGTTTCCATGGTGATCGGGGATGGACTGCTGCTGGCGCTGATGTTGACCGGTCTGTTTCTCTTCCAATTTAATGTTTACGGTCTGCCGGGCAGCCATTCCGCAGTGCTGCGCGCTTGTTTAATCGCTGCGGTCTTGTCCTTGGTGGTCTTTTCCCTGCCCAAATACCGCTGGGTGGCGGTGCTGGCTCTAATCGTGCTGGGGCTGATTTTGCTTTGGCAGTACAGGAACAGTGTTTTTCAAGGGGCCCAGGCGGTATACAGCACCATTGCCCATGTGATCACAGAATCCACTGATTTTCCGGGAGAGTTTCCCATCCCGGAAACTTGGACGGCGTGGGAGATCCGGGCTGCGTCCGATCACTTTTTAACGGCGGTCATCTTTGCCCTGTCGCTGCCCTTGGGCTGGGCCGTAGTGCGCCGCAGGACCTTTCTGCCGGTGCTGTTGCTGACTTTGCCTTGGCTGATCCCCATCTTCCTGGCGGAATTCCCACCGGATGTGCTCTCCCTGTCCATGCTGGCAGCCTGCTGGATCGCCCTGCTGCTGACCGGCCTGACGACCCGGAAGGACCCGGAAAGAGGAGCGCGGCTGACCCTGGCGGCTTTGCCCGCCGCTTTGCTGGCGCTTTACTGTATTTGCCTGATCTTTCCGGTGGAGACCTATATTTATCCGGATTGGGCGGCTGCCGCCACGCAGCGGTTCACTGGATTTGGCGAGGAACTCCAGGCAAAGCTGGTGAGCCGCGACGCGGCGGAAAAAATAGATCTGGCTCACGCAGGACCCAAGCACTATACCGGTCGGTCGGTGCTCAAGGTAGAGAGCGGCTGGACAGGCCGGGTCTACCTCCGGGGCGCGGCTTACGCCAACTATACCGGGGAAAGCTGGGAACGCCTGAGCAATGAGGCTCAGGCAGAACCGGAAAGCATGGATGACCTGAATGTTGACCAGTCGGCGGCTTACTCCGCCACGATCACCCATCTGAATGGCGCTACCCGCATGGCTTACTCGATCTATTGGCCGGTCAATCTGTCGGAGACGCTTGGCGAGGTCAGTTATGTGGACGACTCCTACCTGCGTCTGGAGGAACCCCGGAAGGAATATACGGTAGAATTTATTGATCCGGATAGCATCCTCTATGATCGGAACGACAACGAAGCCTACCGCCAATTTGTCTACGAACACTATCTGGACGTGCCGGAGGAACTGAGCAAAATTCTCATGGACTGGTTGTGGGAGGCGTCAAAGGAGCTTGGCGGCGGCATTCAATTGAACGATATGTTACTAATGTCAGAGTCCGTTATTTATGCTCAACTCTATGCAGCTATGCTGGAGATGACCACGGAATATGACCTCCAGACTCCAGTCACCCCGGCAGGGGAGGATTTTATTGCTTATTTTCTGACCGAAAGTCACCGGGGATACTGTGTTCACTATACCAGCGCGGTGGTCATGCTGCTGCGGAACAACGGCATTCCCGCCCGGTATGTCAGCGGCTATACGGCGGAGATCGAGGATGGTGAAGCGTTGGTCCCGGATTCCGCCGCCCATGCCTGGGTCGAGGTCTATGTGGACGGCTATGGCTGGTATCCTGTGGAGGTGACCCCGGCGGCGGCTTTTGCCGATGCCCCGGCGGGTGATGACGCAAACGGGGCGTCCGCACCGACAGCGCAGCCCACGCCTTCGGCGGAACCCTCCCAGGCACCCGCACAGCCTACGCCGGAGATCATACCAGAACCGTCCCAAACGCCTTCGGCCTCGCCCGGACGCGGCGGTTCGGGAGGAGAGCTCCGGATCAATCTGATTGGGCTGTGTTATGCGGCAGCAGTTCTCGTCGTTCTCGGGATCCCGATCCTGGTCCGTGCCCTGCGGCGGCGGTGCTGGAACCGGCTGGCTGTCCTGTCTGACAATAACCGGGCGGTGCTGGAAATCTACGGCTGGTATCACAAACTGCCTCGCTGGGGCGGCAAGCCTAACCAGCGGTTAGAGGAGTTGGCCCGCAAAGCCAAATTCAGTCAGCACACTCTCACAGGGGAGGAACGCCGGGAGGCCCACGCCATTCTCTGCCGCGAGATCGCCCGCCTGTCTGCCGTCCCCACCTGGAAGCGCCCTCTGTTCCGATATTGGTTTGTTTGGAAGTAACTCTCCTGGGGACAGGAACTTGAAAAAATAAGGAATCTCCGTGCTGCAAATGCGGCACGGAGATTCCTTATTTTTTCAACAGCTTACAGGAAAGCGAGTGCGACGCGGGCGAATCAATGCGGGTGCCGTCGTAGGAAAACCGGGAGCCGTGACAGGGGCAGTCCCAGGAGCGTTCCTCCTGATTCCAGGCGAGTTGACAGCCCAAATGGGGACACCGGGTGGAGATCAGGTAATAGCGGTCGTCCTCGCTGCGGTAGGCGCCCACCTTCTTGCCGTTCCAGAGCACGATGCCGCCATGGCCGGGGCGGATCGCCCGAAGCTGTGCGCTCGGAACATAAAATGCCTGGGAAAAGAGATTACCGGCGCTGATCCCGCCGTCTGTAAGCAGACCGCCCAGTCCCGCGGGAAGAGGAAGACGGTGGGGAGAAAACACCTGCGCGTTTTCATTGGGACGATCGCAAATCAGATCGGTGAGGATTTGAGCCGCCGCCATTGCAGTGGTCATGCCCCATTTTTGAAAACCGGTGGCAACATAGAGCGCGCCGGGACCTTGCGGATAGCTTCCGATATAGGGAACACGGTCCGCGGGCATGCAGTCCTGCGTGGACCACCGTGCCGTGATCTCACAGCCGGGATACCAGCGCTGAACGGCCAGCTCCAGCGCCTGATAGCCGCCCGGCTCGGCAGGACGGCCGGTGCGGTGTCCACCGCCGCCCAGAATGATCTGGTCCCGCCAGGGGCGGAAGGTGATCCCATGCTCCTCCGCGTCGATATACAGACCGGAGAGGGGCGGAACGCGGGAAAGCGAGAGCGCATAGGAACGCTCCTGGTGCATTCGGGCAAAAAACAGGCCGGGGGAAAGAATAAATGGGAAACGGGTGGCGATGATGATATGCTTTGCCCGAACAGTTCCGCGGTCGGTCAGCACGCAGCCGTCCTGAATGGCATGGGCGGTGGTGTGTCCGAACAAGCGCAGCCGGGGAAGCAGCGCCTGCAGGAATTTCAGGGGGTGGAAGCAGGCTTGGTTTGGAAATTTAACAGCCGCCGCTACGGGAAAAGGCAGTTCTGTCTCCCGAGTCAGCTCAGCCGGGATACCGAGGGAGACGGCGGCTTTCAGCTCAGACAGAACGGCGGCTTGGGAGGCACGGGCATAGAGAAAGGAATCGGCGCGCCGAAAATCACAGTCGATCCCAAGCCGGCGCACCAGATCGGCGTAGGCTTCGATCGCGGTAAGGTTTGCCTGCGCGTACTGTCTGGCGGCCTGTTTCCCGCGGGAAGCGATCAGGTCGGCATAGCAAAGTCCGTGCTGAATGGTGATCTTTGCGGTGGTATGGGCGGTGGCCCCTTGTCCCGGGCGGCCGGATTCCAGCAGGATCACGTCCATACCCTGCTCCTGAAGCATCCAAGCGGTCAAAATTCCCGTCAAACCGGCGCCCACTACGGCGGCTTCGCAGGACAGGTCCTTGGAAAGCGTGGGGAAATCAGGGATGGGGGGAGTTGTATTTTGCCAAAGTGAGTGGTTGTCCACACTGCGTCACCTCGGCCTTAGTATACCCGGAAAAGGAAATAACAGTCTCCAGGTCTAAAGTGGGACAACCGTTCATAGAATGGGACATGCAAAGGAAAAGGAGGGATCTTGATGGATCCAATGCTTCCATTTGACCAGGCGGCGGGACTGCTTCCCTTTGGGCTGAGACAGCTTGCTTTATCCATGCCCCGGGCGGAACGGGCTGTAGCTGAGGAATTGCGGCTGCGGGCGGGACGGCCTGTGTCGGTTACCTTGCCGGAGGGTGAAGCGGTCCTGCCCGGAAGTCCGGTCCTTTCTCCCGATGACCTGCGCACGGCGCTGGAGATCGCCACGCAGGCCTCGGCTCATGCCGCCTTGGAACGGGTGCGCAACGGCTTTGTCACGGTGCGGGGCGGCCATCGAATGGGATTGTGCGGTACGGCGGTGGTGAAGGATGGGGCTATCCATAACCTGCGGGAATTGTCTTCGCTGAATATCCGCATTGCCCGGCAGATCGTCGGCTTGGGAGAAGAGGTGCTGCTACGGCTTCGCGAAGGCGGCTGTCTGCCCTCGGTCCTGGTGCTGGCTCCGCCGGGGGTGGGGAAGACGACCTTGCTGCGTGATCTCATACGGGGCCTGTCTGCAGGGACAGGAGGTCCGCCGCTGCGGGTCGGAGTGGCCGATGAACGGGGAGAGCTGGGGGCGATGTACGGCGGCGTCCCGCAGTTGGATTTAGGCCCGCATACCGATGTGATGGATGGCTGCTCCAAGGCGGACGGTTTGATGATGCTTCTGCGGGGGATGAATCCCCAGGTCCTGGTGATGGACGAGATCACGGCGCCCGGTGATATTGACGCCCTGGAGACCGCCGCGGGCTGCGGTGCGGCCCTGGTGGCGGCGGCCCACGGACGCGGGCTGGAGGACCTGAAGCGCAGACCGCTTTACATACGGATGCTGGAACGGCGCATTTTTCAAAAGGTGATTCTGATTGAGCGGCAGGGGGGAGCGCGCCGCTACCGCTTGGAGGATCTGCCTTGCTGAAAGCGGTGGGGGCAGTCCTGCTGCTGGCAGGAAGCGCCGGGCTTGGACTGACGGCGATCCGACGGCTGGAACGCCGGGTGACCGCCCTGCGCTCCCTGACAGAGGCGCTGGAGCTGATGGAACGGGAGCTGGACTTCCGTCTGCCGCCCATGAAGGAATTGATCCTGGCGGTAGCCGCTCGGGCCGCGGAACCGGCGGCCGGGTTTCTCCGCGCGTGTGGGGAGGAAGTGGAGAAATTGGAGGGAAACCCTCTGTCCGGCCTTTGGCGGCAAACGGCGTTAGAGAAGCTGCCGGTCCTGAAAAAGCAGGACCTGGAGATTCTTTTTTCCGTGGGGGCTGTGCTGGGCAGATATGACGGGGAGGGACAGCGCCGCACCATCGCTGCGGCACGGGAGCGGCTGAGTGATTTTTTGACGGAAGCCTCCGAGGAGCGGCGCAGGCAGGGCAAGGTATATGGCGCGCTCAGTGTTACCGCCGGGGCTTTTCTGGTGATTTTACTGCTTTGAAAAAGCCAGGACCAAACAGATGGTCCTGGCCTTGGATCGGCTAGGAGCAGGAGAGCGCATTGTCCTGGCGTAAGGGCAAAAAGCGGAAGATGTCGGATACCTGAGCCTCAAAGGCGGCTGGCTCGGAGGTTTTGTGCAGAGCCTTAGCGGCTTTCCCGTTATCCGCAAACAGGCCGATCAGGTAGAACCAAAGCTCCTTCATACGCATCATGGCGTTACTGCGGCTGTTGAACGCGGTACAGTAGTCCTCAATAGAGCTGATCGTGAAAGGCGCGCAGAGTGTCCTTATCCGCCCCGGGGCCGCCTGCGGCTTTGCGGGCAAGGGCGGGGTCTCCCACCAGACCCCGCCCCAGCATGATCGCTTGTACCGTGGGAAATGCCAGGCAAAATTCAGCGCATTGACCGGCGGTGGCCAGGTCTCCGTTATAGCAAATCGGTAACGTACACGTGGGAAACAGCGCGGCAAAGACCTCCCGCCGGGCCGGGCGCTTGTAGAAATCCTTTTGCACCCGGGGGTGGATGATCAGTTCCTGTACGGGGTAGCGCTGAAACAGTTGCAGCAGAGGCGGAAATTCCTCCGGGGCGGTCAGGCCCAGGCGGGTTTTGATGGAAATTTTCAGGGGGCAGACGGAGAAAATCTCGTCCAAAAATACTTCCAGCTCCTGGGGATGACCCAGAAAACCGGAACCCTTGCCTTTTGCCACGACGGTCCCGGAGGGACAGCCCAGGTTCAGATTCACTTCCTGATAACCGGCGGCGCCCAATTCCCGCGCGGCCCACAGAAAGTCGTCCGCACTGCGTGTCAGAAGCTGGGGGACGGCGTGCACTCCCTCATTGTACTCCGGCAGGACCTCCTGCCACTCTTTTCTGGAAAACGCGTGGGTATGTGTGGGGGAGAGGAAGGGGATGTAGTACCGCTCCACGCCGCCGAACCAGCGGCTGTGAGCCTTGCGAAAGTGCCGTCCCGTAATGCCCTCCATAGGGGCACAGTCATAGCGCATGGTATCAGTCCGTTTCGATCAAATTTAAAAAATATTGTACTACATTTTTCGTTCCTGTACAAGCAGTCATAATCCTGACGCGCGGCACGTAAAGTTGGACAGGCCGACGGAAAACACGGATAAGAGGAATAGCCAATGAATATCGATCTGATTTTTAAAATTGCCGCGATTGGGATTCTGGTATCGGTGCTCAATCAGGTACTGACCCGCTCCGGACGGGATGAGCAGGCGACCATGACCACCCTGGCGGGGCTGGTCGTGGTGCTGATGATGGTCGTGCAGGAGATCGCCGATTTGTTTGACCTGGTCAAAAATTTGTTTGGGCTATGAGAAATGGAGAGCGTAGTAAAAATTGCCGCCGTCGCGGTCATCGCGGCGCTGTGCGCGGTATCAGTCAAAAAGCAAGTGCCCGAACTGGGCCTGACCTTGGGCCTGGTAGCCGGGGCGCTGATCCTTTCCTTTTCCTTCCCGGCGCTGAAACGTGTCATACAGTTGATGGAGGATCTGGCAGATGCCGCCGGCTTATCGCCCGCGGTGCTGACGCCGGTGATCAAGACGGTTGGGATCGCTATTATCACAAAGTTGACAGCGGAGGTGTGCCGGGACGCCAAAGAGGGCGGGATCGCCGCTTTCATCGAAACGGCCGGCGCGGCCGGGGCACTGTTGGTGTGCCTGCCGCTGATGGAGGCGGTGCTTTCCACGGTTACGCAGCTACTGTGAAGCGAATTTCCTTGCTTATGGTTGTAACGGCTGTTCTTCTGTGCGGACGAGCCTTTGCGCTGGAGTCGGACGAGATCCTTCAGTCTCAGGTGGACGCCTTGGACCTGGAAGGCCTACAGCAGTCGGCGGAGGACTATGCCCCGGAGATGGACTGGACTCAGACGCCCGATCTGGACGGAGGCCTGTCCAATCTGTTGGAGACAGGGACCGGGGCGCTGCGCGGGGTAGTGCGGAAGGCACTGCACAGCGGGGTGCTGCTGCTGACGATTGTCCTGCTGGCCGGTCTGGCCGAGGGGGCGGTAGCCTGCGGTACAGGAAAGACCATTCAAGCGGTCCCGGTGGCGGCGGCATTGGCGATCACAGCCGTCTCGGTGGCGGACGCCAATACACTGATCGGACTGGGCAGAGAGGTCATGGAAGGGATGGAGCAGTTTTCCAAAGTTCTGCTGCCGACGATCACGGCGGCTGTGGCGGCCTCCGGCTCGCCTGGCGGCGCGGCTGCCCGGCAAATGGCAACCATGCTGTTTTCTGACGTTTTGATGACACTGATCAACCGTGTCCTTCTCCCGTTGGTCTATGCCTATATCGCGGCCTGTACCGCTTACGCGGCTGTCGGAAACGCGGGACTGAAGCGAATCGCCGCCACCTTGAAGTGGGTGGTCACCTCCATTCTGACGACGGTGCTGCTGGCCTTTATCGGTTATCTCAGCGTCAGTGGAGTGATCGCCGGAACCACCGACGCGGTGACGCTGAAGGCGGCGAAATTTACTGTTTCCAGCGTGGTGCCGGTGGTCGGCGGTATCCTTTCCGACGCGGCGGAAACAGTGCTGGCGGGCGCGGCGATCCTGAAAAATTCCGTGGGGGTGTTTGGAATGCTGGTGGTGTTGGGGATGTGTGTGATCCCGTTTCTTCAACTGGGTGTTCACTACCTGACTTATAAAGTAACAGCGGCACTGTCGGCCACGGTGGCCGACTCCCGGCTGGTCAGTCTGATCGACGGGATCGGCGGAGCGTTTGGACTGGTGCTTGGAATGACGGGAGCCTGCGCCCTGCTGCTTCTGATCTCCATGGTATCTGCCGTATCGGTGACAAGCCTATGATGGATCTGATCCGTACATGGCTGATCGGAGTCACCGCGGCCGCCATCATTGCGGTACTGGCCGACAGTCTGGCGCCCGAGGGGGCCGTGAAAAAAATCGGAAAGCTGGCGGGCGGCCTGCTGATGGTGGTGGCCATTTTGCAGCCTCTGGTGGGACTGAACTACGAGAACATGGCGGCGGCGCTTGCCGTCTATCACTTGGAGGCGGATGGATACAGCGCGGCGTTGGAAACGGAAAATGAACGGCTGATAAAAATCATCATAGAGGAGCAAACCGGCGCATATATTCAGGACAAGGCCGCTGAATTGGATGCGGCCTGCACCGCAGAGGTGACCTGCCGGCTCAATGACGCGGGAAGCCTGTACCCAGCGTCGGTAGTTATCTATGGCGAGTTGACCCAAAGCCAGGAAGATACGCTGCGCAAGACCATCGAAGGGGATCTGGCGATCCCATCCGAGAACCAGCAATATGAAAGGACGAAGGAGAGATGAAGGACAAGGAGGCCCTGCTGGTCCAGGGGAAAAAAATTTGGAAGTCTCTGGGACGCTACAAGTTTGTGCTCCTGGTCATTCTTGTGGGGATCATGCTCCTGTTGCTGCCTGATTCGAAGAAGACCCAGGAAAGCGGGGAACAGCTTACCGTCAACACGGAGGAAGACTTCTCGGTAGAGGCGCTGGAGGAAAAACTGGAGCGCACCCTGTCGGAGATCGACGGGGCGGGGGAAGTGCGGGTCATGCTGACCGTGGAGAGCGGGATGAAACGTGTGCTGGCCCAGGATGCCAGCCTGGACCAGGAGGAAAACGCCGTCCAGCGGGAGACCGAGACCGTGGTGGTGTCCACCGGCTCGGGAACTCAGGACGTGATACTGGTACAGCAGATCTACCCGCGGTTTCAAGGGGCGCTGGTGGTGTCCACCGGCGGAGGCGACCCGGCGGTGCGGTTGAAATTGACTGAGGCAGTGGCCGCCCTGACAGGACTTGGGGCGGATAAAATATCCATCTGTAAAGGAAAGTGAGGAATTAAAATGAAAGTCTGGAAGCGCAACATGGTGGTGGCGGTCATTATGCTGTTTGTATGTGCGGCGGTCTATCTGAACTGGTCCTACAGCCAGGAGGTGGATGAGGGAACGCAGTCCGCCGGCGGCAAGCTGCTGGGGGAGGCCACGCTGGTGGGAAGTACCAGCGACGATCCGCTGCTGGAGAATAATACGGAGGACGAGGATGACCAGAATACGCAGGCTCCGACACAATCGCAGACCGGATATTTCTCTTCCGCGCGGCTGAATCGGCAGCAGGCTCGGGATTCCGCTCTGTCCCTGCTGCAGGATGCCGCCGCAGACGAGGTGGCCGACCAGACCATGCGGGACGAAGCCAACGCCGCCATTCAAACCATGGCGGATAACACTCTGTCGGAGGCGCAAATCGAGAACCTGGTTACCGCCAAAGGGTATGAGGACTGCATATGCTTTATCGGGGAGTCCAGTGCCAGCGTGGTGGTGGCCGCCGTCGAGGGAGGATTGACGGACACCGATACGGCCCGCATTTTGGAGATCGTCAAAGAGAAGACCGGCTTGACCGCTTCCCAGATCACCATCATTGAGGCGGACCAGTAAGTGAAAACTCTCTCTTGTAATTTTCCTTTTTTGTGGTAAAATGAAAAAGACCCGTATCACAGAAAAGGAGCGTGAGCAGCGTGGGTGAAGGAAAAGAATATGTTTCTCGTCCCGACGAGATGGGGAACATCCATATATCGGAAGAGGTCCTCGCGGTGATCGCCGCCGCCGCCGCCCGGGAGGTGGACGGCGTCAGCAGTCTGGCCGGAGGGCTGTCCGACGACCTGGCGGAATTGGTAGCCGGTAAAAAACTCAGCCGTGGGATCGATATCAGGGTGAACGAGGACGCGGTAACGATCCGTGTGGCCATCCTGGTCAAATATGGCTATGTCATACCTGAGATCGGCCGCGCGGTGCAGGACGCTGTGATGAGCGCGGTGGAGAATACCACCGGCCTGAAGGTCGAGAGCGTCAATGTCCATGTAGCCGGTGTGACATTTCCCCGCTGATTTGTTTAGGCGAAAGGCATTGGGCGGATTTTCCGCCCAATGTTTTTTCTTTGCAAAGCGTCGGATAAAACGGAATTCGGGGTTTATTTTTTTCTCAGAGCCGTATATAATGGCTATATTATATCAAACAATACGGGGGAACGACCATGACCAGAACGAACGCCCGGGAAATCGCCATCCATTTCACATTCGAATTGAGTTTTTCCGATCAAAGCGCGGACGAACTGCTGGAGAATTTCTTCAACCGGGAATACTTTGCCCTCCTGGGTGAGGAGGAACCGCTCTATACAGAGTTTCCCAATGAAAAGCAGCGGGAGTATATCCGCACGCTGGTGCGGGGCGCGTTCCAGCACGGCGCGGAGTTGGACGGATATATTGAGAAATATGCGGTAGGCTGGAAGTTTTCCCGCATCGGCCGGGTGGCCGCCTCGATCATGCGGGTTGCTATGTATGAGATCCTCTATATGCCCGATGTACCCAATGCCGCCGCCATCAATGACGCGGTGGAGATCGCAAAAGGGTACGAAGGGGAGGAGACCGTAAAGTTTATCAACGGCATCTTGGGTTCCTTTGTGCGGGGGGAGCATATTCCGGACCCGGCGAGTCCTATCCCCGTGGAGGAAAACTGACATGCCGGTCTGCTTGGGCCTGGACACCAGCAACTACACCACCTCTGCCGCCGTTTTTGACGGTACAACGGGCAAAAACTGCGGCAAGCTGCTGGAGGTGCCGGAAGGTGCGCTCGGACTGCGTCAGAGCGACGCCCTGTTTCAGCATGTGAAACGGCTGCCCGATCTGTTTGCCGCGCTGCGGCGGGAAGGGGTGCTGCAAAACTTGGCCGCCGTGGGCGCCAGCACCCGTCCAAGGGCGGTGGAAGGGTCGTATATGCCCTGCTTTCTGCCGGGGGGGACCGTGGGGCGCTGCCTTGCCGAGGCTCTGGGCGTCCCCTTTTTTGCATGTGCGCACCAGGAAGGCCACATTGCCGCGGCGGCTTGGTCGGCGGGGCGTGTAGATCTGCTGGATCAGCCTCACTTGGCTTGGCACCTGTCCGGAGGAACCACGGAACTGCTGCATGTAGAGCCGCACGGAAGCGGAGTCAAGGCGGTTTGCGTGGGAGGTACCAGCGATATCTCTGCCGGGCAGTTGATCGACCGCACCGGCAAGCTGCTGGGTTTGAATTTTCCTGCCGGGAAAGCGCTGGATGCTTTGACAGAGGGATGTGGTCAGGGACAGTATTTTTACGTAAAGTTAAAAGACCTTACATTTTCTCTCTCCGGTGTGGAAAATCAGGTGAAGGCCCTCGCTGAACAAGGCGAGAGACCGGAACGGATCGCCTGCTATACGCTGGACACCGTGGCAAACGCCGTGCTGGCGGCGACGCGGGCGGCTTGGGAGAAATGGCCGGGCCTGCCTGTGCTTTGTTCCGGCGGCGTGGCATCCAGCCGGCGCCTTCGGCGGTGGATGGATAGCGCGGTTTTCGCCGCACCGGAGTATTCCACCGATAACGCCATGGGCGTTGCTATCCTGACCCACAGGGTGCTGGAAAAGGAGGGGCGCGCGTGAATGTGTATACCGTGTCACAGGTCAATAGCTACCTGAAGGACCTGATCGACCGGGACCGCAATTTGGCGGCTGTATTTGTCCGGGGGGAGATCTCCAACTATAAGGCGTATCCCTCGGGACATCACTATTTTTCTCTGAAAGACGAGGGCGGTGCGATCCGCTGTGTCATGTTCCGCCGGGAGGCGGAATCTCTGCGATTTCGGCCCCAGAATGGGATGAAGGTCATTGCTTTCGGGCGGGTGGCGGTATTTCCCAGAGATGGGCAGTACCAGCTCTATTGCTCCAAGCTGACCGCCGATGGTGTGGGTGACCTTCATCTGGCTTTTGAACAACTGAAAAACAAGCTGTACCAGCAGGGGCTGTTTGCGCAGGAACACAAAAAGGTGATTCCCGCTTATCCGGAGCGTATCGCGTTAGTGACCTCACCGGCGGGAGCCGCCGTACGGGATCTGCTGCGTATTTTGGAGGCCCGTTGGCCACTGGCACAAGTAGTTATTTTGCCTGTACGGGTGCAGGGCGAGGAAGCGGCCGGGGAGATCGCGGGCGCGCTTCGCTGGGCCAACGAGAACCAAATCGCGGATTTGATCATTACCGGTCGAGGCGGCGGTTCCATGGAGGACCTGTGGGCCTTTAACGAGGAGATCGTGGCCCGGGCGATCTATGATTCTCAGATCCCCGTGATCTCCGCCGTGGGCCATGAGCCTGATGTGACCATTGCGGATTTTGTGGCCGATCTGAGGGCGGCCACGCCGTCCAACGCGGCTGAGCTGGCAGTGCCCGATCAAAATGATCTTTACGCCCGGCTGGACCAGCTTGGCATTCGAATGAAGCAGACTGTGGAGCGCGGCTTGTCGGATCGGCGGGCGCGGCTGTCCCGGCTGGCTGCCAGTCGGGCGCTGACCAGTCCGGAAAACTATTTGCAGGATCGACGGATGCTGCTGGATTATCAGCAGCGCAGGCTGGCCGCCGGGCTGAACGCCTCGGTGGCGAAGCAGCAGCGGCGGCTGGCCGCTCTCGCGGCATCTTTGGACGCCCTCAGTCCGCTGAAGGTGCTGGGACGCGGCTATTCCATCGCCCGGCTGGAGGACGGCACGGTACTTGCCGCCGTAAGCCAGGCCGCCCCTGATACCCGGTTCCGCCTGCGTCTGGCGGACGGAGAAGTGCCCTGCCGGGTGGAGAGAAAGGATGATTGAACATGGCGGAAAAAAAGCTCAATTTTGAACAGGCCATGGCTCGCTTGGAAAAAATCGTGACCGCGCTGGAGCAGGGCGAAGCTCCGCTGGAGCAATCTCTGGCCCTGTTTGAAGAGGGCAGTAAGCTGCTGCGGCAGTGCACCGGGCTGCTGGATAAGGCGGAGCAGAAGGTGACCAAGCTGACCGCGGCGGGGGAAGTGCCTTTTACGCAAAGTGAGGAATCATAATGGACTATCAGCAGGAGTATGAGCAGTGCCGCGCACTCATCGAGGCGCGGCTCAACGATTTTTTTCTCCAGGAGTGCCCGCAAAAGAAACTGCTGGACGCAATGCGCTACAGTCTGCTGGCGGGCGGCAAGCGCATCAGACCTGTTCTGACGATCAAATTCTGCCAGGCAGCCGGCGGCGCGCCGGCGGAGGCCCTGGATTTTGCCTGTGGAGCGGAAATGCTTCACACCTATTCCCTGATCCACGACGACCTGCCTTGTATGGATAACGACGACCTGAGGCGTGGAAAGCCCACCTGCCACAAGGTATATGGAGAGACTGTGGCGACACTGGCAGGAGACGCTTTGCAAGCGGCGGCATTCCGCACGGTGCTCTGCGCCGAAGGGGGCTGGAGTGATCCGTCGGCGCCCGGCGCGGCCGCCTCGATTCTGGCCCAGGCGGCCGGAGAGAACGGCATGTGCGGCGGTCAGTATCTGGACACGGCAGGGGATGGCGCCCCCCGCACGGTGGGAGAATTAAAGGTCATTCATGCCAATAAAACGGGGGCTCTGCTGCGGGCGGCCTGTCTGATGGGGGTGCAGGCCTGTGCCGGGTACCGCCATGTGGAGCGGCGGGCCTTTCAGGCCGCGGTGGAATACGCGGAAAACTTGGGGATGGCGTTCCAAGTCCAGGATGATATTCTCGATGTGACCGCCACCACAGAGACTTTAGGCAAGCCTGCCGGCTCTGATCAGGCCAACGCAAAGACCACTTTTGTCACTCTGCTCGGGGTGCCCGCCTGCCGGGAGCTTGTGCGGGGGCACACAGAGCGGGCCAAGTCGGCCTTGTGCGGCGGGGGGTTCTCTGACACGGGATTTTTATGCTGGTTGGCGGACCAACTGGCGGAAAGGGAAAACTGAGAATGGGGAACATCGTTCATTTCCTGACAGGAAATCTGGTGCTGAACCTCTGTATTTGTTCCTGGGCCATTGCGCAAATTTTAAAAGTTTTGATATACCTTATCAGAAAAAGAAGGGTGGATTTTCACTACCTGATCAGCAGTGGGGGAATGCCCAGTTCTCATTCCTCCGTGGTGTGTACCTGCGCGACCTCGGTGGGCATCATTGTCGGCTGGTCCTCCATCGCGTTTGCCATTGCCGCGGTCATGGCCATTGTGGTCATGTATGACGCCGCTAACGTACGCAAAGCGGCGGGAGAACAGGCAAAGATCCTGAATTATATCATGGAGCACTGGAAGGAAATGCGCCCCGCCTTTTTGAGCAAGGAGCTGAAAGAACTTCTGGGTCACACACCGCTTCAGGTCTTTGCCGGAGCGGTTTTAGGCATTCTGATCGGCCTGTTGGGGACCTATCTCTGTGCTTGAATCCATCAAAAAAGTATGATAAAATATTAAAAATGTATTTCAGTGCTTTTTTAACAAACAAAAAGGAGATCATGTCTTGGCGACATTGAAATTTCCTGATCTGCACTCAGTTTCGGACAGCGAGGCAGAGGCGCTCTGCACACAGTTGCGGACAAGCCTGATCGAGAATGTTTCCCAAACGGGCGGACATCTGGCTTCCAATCTGGGCGCAGTCGAGCTGACTGTGGCGCTGCACCGCGTTTTCGACACGAGTCAGGACCGTATTATTTTTGATGTGGGGCATCAGTGCTATTGTCACAAGATCCTGACCGGGCGCGCCGACGCTATGGAGACGATGCGCACCTTTGGCGGTTTGGCCGGTTTTCCCAAGCCAAAAGAAAGCATTCACGACGCGTTTATTGCCGGGCACGCATCCAATTCCGTCTCCGTTGCCCTTGGCATGGCACGGGCGCGTACGATTTTGAGAGAGGACTACAGTGTGCTGGCGCTTCTCGGCGACGGCGCTCTTTCCGGTGGACTGGCCTATGAGGGACTGTCTGACGCGGGAGAAAGCGGTGAGCCTCTGATCGTGATCCTGAATGACAATGGGATGTCCATTACCAAAAGCGTGGGAGGCGTGGCCCAGCATTTGGCTCACCAGCGGCTGAAGCCCCAGTATCTGAGCCTGAAAAAGGGATACCGGAAGGTAACGGGAGCGCTGCCCGGGGGCAGGCATTTGTACCGCTTTACACATCAGCTCAAGAAGGCAGTCAAGGATGTGCTGCTGCCCTGCAGCCTGTTTGAAGATATGGGCTTTACTTATTTAGGGCCGGTGGATGGGCATGATGTACGTCAACTGACCCGTCTGCTCCGCTATGCCAAGGAGTTGGCTTGTCCTGTTTTACTGCATGTCAGAACGGTAAAAGGAAAAGGTTATGCACCGGCGGAGCAAAACCCTGACGCCTTTCATGGAGTCGCCCCGTTTCGGGTCTCGGACGGCTCGCCGGTGCAGCCGTCAAAGCCCGGATTTTCTTCCGCCTTTGGCGCGGCGCTTTGCGAACTGGCCCAGAGGGATCAGCACATTTGCGCCATTACCGCCGCGATGCAATCAGGAACCGGGCTGGACGAGTTTTCTCAAAAATTCCCTGACCGCTTTTTTGATGTGGGCATCGCGGAGGGACACGCGGTCAGCATGGCTGCCGGGATGGCCAAGCAGGGGATGATCCCGGTCTTCGCGGTGTACTCCACCTTTCTGCAACGCTCTTACGATATGCTCCTTCATGATGTGGCCCTTCAAGGGCTGCATGTGGTGCTGGCTGTGGACCGCGCGGGATTGGTAGGAGAAGACGGCGAGACTCACCACGGTGTGTTCGACCCGGCATTTCTGGATACAATACCCGGCATGACGGTCTTGTGCCCCGCCAGTTTTCGGGAGCTGCATTCCATGCTCCGACGGGCGGTTTATGAAGTGTCCGGCCCGGTGGCGGTCCGATACCCCAGGGGCGGCGAGACCGACTGGACAGAGGACTGCTCGGCCGGGAGCGCGGCTGTTCTGCGAAAGGGAAGCGACATTACTCTGATCGGTTATGGGACCTTGATCCAGACGCTTTTGGAGACGGCCGAACTGCTGTCCCGCCGAGGGATAGAAGCAGAAGTTGTTAAGTTAAATACCATTACGCCGATTGATATGAAAGCAATTGAGGATTCTGTCGAGAAAACCGGCCGCCTGCTGGTGGCAGAGGATTGTGCGGATATGAACTGCGTGGGCAGACGTGTGATCTCCGGCCTTGCCGAGGTAGGGAAGTACCCCCGCGCTTTTGCCCTGCAAAATGTGGGGAGCGGATTTGTGACCCACGGCAGCGTGTCTCAGCTTCGGCAGCTCTGCGGACTGGACGCGGTATCGCTCTGCGCCAGGGCTGAGGAGGTATGCAACCGTGGCTAAAAAGCGTTTGGATATCCTGCTGGTGGAACAAGGATTGGCCGAGAGCCGGCAAAAAGCCCAGGCTACCATCATGTCAGGATTGGTCTATGTAAATGGGCGCAAGGTGGACAAGGCGGGCAATCCCACGGATGAGGGCGCCTCAATCGAGGTGCGCGGAAAGGCTTTGAAATACGTCAGCCGCGGCGGACTCAAGCTGGAAAAGGCCATGGCCAGCTTTCCCATTACACTGACAGACCGGGTGGCGGCCGATATCGGCGCATCCACGGGGGGCTTCACGGACTGTATGCTGCAAAACGGCGCCCGCAAGGTGTATGCCGTGGATGTGGGCTACGGCCAACTGGCCTGGAGCCTGCGCAGCGATCCGCGGGTCGTCTGCCTGGAGCGCACCAATGCCCGCTATCTCTCCACCGAACAGATTCCGGAACCGCTGGATTTTGCATCCATAGATGTATCCTTTATTTCTCTGAAGCTGATCCTGCCGGCACTGCGCCCGCTCCTGAAGGAGGGTGGGCAGGTGGCCTGTCTGGTGAAACCCCAATTTGAGGCCGGCAAGGAAAAGGTGGGCAAGAAGGGGGTCGTGCGCGACCCTGCCGTTCATTTGGAGGTGTTGGAGCATTTCTTGGAGCACGCGGCTCAGGCGGATCTCCATGTCGCGGGGCTGACCTACTCGCCCATCCGGGGACCGGAGGGGAATATCGAGTATCTTGGCTATCTGACGACCCTGCCCGCGCCGGACTGGGAGATGGATCTAAGCGCCATTGTGGCGGCTTCTCACGGAGAACTGGAGGAAAATTAGCCATGCGTATTGTACTCAGTCCGAATCCGTATCGGGACCGTGGCCTGAAGGCCGCGCAGGCCGCGCGGAAAATCTTGAATCAGGCGGGTGTCGAGACTTCCATCTGTCTCCCCTTTGATCTGGATGGAGGCAGCAAGGTGGAACTGCCCCGCCACCTGACCTATGAAAAAATGGATCAGGTCTTGCCCGGCGCGGATCTGCTGATCTGCTTTGGAGGGGACGGAACCATCCTGCACGCGGCAAAAGATGTCAACGCGTATGGCATTCCTGTTCTGGGCGTCAATATGGGCAGCGTGGGGTTTATGGCGGAGCTGGAGTACAGTGAACTGTCTCTGCTGAGCAGGCTGGCGGATCGAAGATTTTCCGTTGAAGAGCGTATGATGCTGGATGTATCCGTGGTCCGGAGCGGCAAGAAGGTTTTTCATGAGATCGCGCTTAATGACGCCGCGTTGACCAAGGGAGCGGTCGCACGGGTCGTGGACTTGAAAATTTCCTGTGACAAGATGTTCATGTCGGAGTTCTCGGGAGACGGCGTGGTGGTGTCGACTCCCACCGGATCCACCGGTTACTCCATGTCTGCCGGGGGACCGATCGTGGAGCCTACGGCGGAAAATCTGATCATCACGCCGATCTGTGCCCATGCGATGGACGCAAAGTCTTTTGTGTTGAGCAGTGAACGGGTGGTGTCGATCCGACCAGGGCGTTTGGCCCGGAAAACGGCATATTTGTCCGCTGACGGAGGACGTGCGTTCCGACTTTTGGATGGCGATGTGGTGGAGATCTGCAAGTCGGAGAAGGTAACCAAGCTGGTGCGGCTTTCCGGTCGTACTTTCTACGAGATCCTGGCAAAAAAATTTGGGAGGACGTGACGGTTTGAAAGGAACGCGACAAGCGGAGATCCTGCGCATTATCACTGAGGTCAATGTGGAAACCCAGGAGCAGCTTTTGGATGAGTTGTCCCGGTGCGGGATACATGCCACACAGGCCACGATTTCCCGGGACATTAAGCAGTTGCATCTGGTCAAGGAGCTGACCGGGCAGGGCACCTACAAATACGCGGTGTCCGACCGCAAGACCAGTCTGAATCTGGCTGAGCGCCTGCGCACGATCTTTCGGGAGTGCGTGACCTCCTTTGACGTGGCCCAGAATATTGTGGTGATCAATACCATGCCGGGGCTGGCTTCCGCGGCGGCAGCCGCCCTGGACAGCATGGATATCCCCAACATGGTGGGCAGTCTCGCGGGGGACGATACGGCGATCCTCATCATGCGGACCAATGAAGCCGCCGAGGAGTTCAGCCGTAATATTCATGAAATGCTCAAATGAGGTGAGGCCATATGCTCTCCCTGCTTCATATTGAAAACATTGCTGTCATCGAACAGGCGGAGATCCGGTTCGATGACGGCTTTAATGTCCTTACCGGCGAAACGGGCGCGGGTAAATCCATTGTGATCGACGCGATCGGCGCGGTGCTGGGGGAACGCACCAGCCGGGACCTGATCCGCACCGGGGCGCGCGCGGCGAGAGTGGAAGCGGTCTTTGCCCAGCTTCCGTCCCTGCCCTGGTTTGAGGAAAACGGAGTCGATCCCGATGAAAACGGGGAACTGCTGCTCCAGCGCGAGCTGCACCCCGACGGGAAAAACGTGTGCCGGGTGGGGGGCAGGCTGTTCACTGTTTCTCAACTGAAGGCATTGGGCCGGCAATTGTTGAACATCCACGGGCAGCACGAGGGCCAGCTTCTGCTGGACGAGGAGCGGCATCTGGACTATCTGGACCGCTTCGGCGCTTTGGAAAAACCACTGGCGGAGTTTCGCGGCAGCTATACCTCCGTTGCCGCTCTGCGCCGGGAAATCTCTGCCCTGCAAATGGACGAAGCGGAACGGGAGCGGCGCATTGACAGCCTGAATTATCAAATTGCCGAGCTGGAACGCGCCGATCTGCAGGCCGGGGAAGAGGAGAACCTTCTCGCCCGACGGGAGCTGCTGCGCAACGCGGAAAAGCTCATTGACGCGGTCCAGAGCGCCCACTATGCCCTGTCCGGCGACGAGGACAGCCAGGGAGCCGTGGCCCTGATCGGAGACGCGGAGTATGCGTTGGGCGGCGTACGCCGGGTCAGCGCCGAGCTGGACACGCTGGCCGGGAAGCTGACCGAACTTCGCTTTGCCGCCGATGATTTGGCCGAGCAGGTCCGCGACCTGCGGGATAACTTCGATTTTTCTCCCGGTGAACTGGACGAGATAGAGGGCCGCCTGGATGTGATTTTCCGTCTGCGCAAAAAATACGGAAATACCGTGGAAAAGATGCTGGAGTATCTGGAACGCTGCCGCAGAGAATTGGAACAGATCCAAGATTCGGGGGATAACCTGCTTCGCTTGGAGAAAAAGCTGGATCAGGCCAGGAAAACCGCCCTGGAAAAGGGGCGGCTTTTGTCGGAACACCGGAAGCAGGCGGCCTTGCTGCTGCAGGATCGAATTCAGACCGAACTGGCCCAATTGGATATGCCGAGGGTCCGTTTTGCCGTGGAGTTTTCCGAAAAGGAGTGCCAGGATGGCATGGACGCCACGGGACTGGACCAAGTCAGATTTTTGATGTCTGCCAATGTGGGAGAGGACCTGAAGCCGATCGCCCGCGTGGCGTCAGGGGGCGAGTTGGCCCGCGTGATGTTGGCGCTGAAGAGCGTGCTGGCGGAAAACGACGATGTGTCCACCCTGATTTTTGACGAGGTGGACACCGGTGTTTCCGGCCGGGCGGCCCGGAAGGTAGCGGAAAAAATGGCGGACATCGCCGCTTCCAAGCAGGTTTTATGTGTGACCCATCTGCCGCAGATCGCCGCTATGGCGGACACCCATTTCTCGGTGGAAAAGGGAGAGCGGGATGGGCGCACCTTTACCCAGGTGGAGCGGCTGACACCGGAGCGCCGTAAAGAGGAACTGGCCCGGCTGACCGGCGGCGCGGAGGTGACGCCCATCCAATTGGAGAGCGCCGGCCAGCTCTTGAAGGAGGCGCGGAATTACCGCAGTCAGACCCGCCGATGAGCGAGAAGGGGAGAGAACATGGAAAAACGCTTGAAAATCAACGAGGTGGCCCGACTGCTCTGTACCACTCCGGACGCCATCCGTCTTTATGAACGCAAAAATTTGATCAAGCCCAGCCGGGATCAGGAAAACCGGTACCGCGGGTTCACCCAGGAGGATATCACCCGCCTTTATGACTGCAAGCTGCTGCAAAACGTAGGCTTTTCCCTGTCGGAGATTGCGGACATCATTACCAATGTCAGCCCCGATGAGTTTGACGAGCATCTGGAGGAAAAGGCGAAGGAACTGGAGCAGAAACTGCTGCGTTACAGCCGGGTGCTGGACCAGATGCACCGCCTGCAGGCGGCAAAATACCTGTTGGAGTATTATGAGGGGGAGTTTTACATTCGGGACAGCCCGCATGTGCTGGTGTGCTGCTATGCCAACGCCGGTGAGCTGAACCGCCGCAGCCTGGAGTGCTCTTTCTATCAGCATGTGATCGAATATCACAATATGTTCCGCCGCTGCATTGTAGTGCCGCAGGCCAACGCCTTTTCCGATGTGCTTGGCATGGACGCTATGCCCGGCTATTCCATTGAGATGGAGAAGGCCAAGGAATTGGGGTTGAAGGCTGATGAGGTGGTCTCCGAATGGAAGCCCCATCGAAGCGTTTATACTGTGATCCGTGTGGAGGACAAGCTGAGGAAAGAGGATCTTCAGCCCGCATATGACTGGATCAGCGCCCACAATTTCACCCTGGCAGGGGATATTTTGGCTTGGGTGCTGAAAATCGTGTTTGATCACGGAAAAGTTTCCCGATTATATGCCGTTTGGCTGCCGGTAGAGTAAAAAGTCTGGAATAGGTCAAAAGTTTTTTGAAATCCGAGTTGTATTTCAAAAATTGATTAACAAGTTTTTTGTTGTCAAGAAAAAACTTTTACTTGTGAATTATCACAGTTGGATTTGCTGAAAAACAAAAATCGGGTACAATTCCATGCAAAAACACTAAAAAAATCGGGTTTGAATCGGCAAAATCCTGAATTTTTTGATGTCACTTGACTTTGGACTTGGTCAAGGGTGAAAAATTAAAATAGCCCGAAGTGTGGGCATTCTGCTTTTTTCTATCAGTGAGGATAAAAATGTGGAGGATCAAAGGCAAGGGAGGACGTTTTTAGATGAAAAAATTTGGCATGCTCATTGACGTGCACTACTGTACTGGTTGCCATACGTGTGAGGTGGCCTGTCAGCAGGAAAACCGGTTTGAGGCGGAGCAGTTCGGCGTTAAGGTGACCGAGCATATCCTGAATCAAAAAAAAGGACTGATGATCGACTATGTTCCGTACATTACCGACATGTGCAATTTCTGCCTGGGCAGAGTTGCGGAGGGAAGAAAGCCGTCCTGCGTGAAGCATTGTCTGGCGCAGTGCATGACCTTCGGCCCTGTTGACGAGGTTGTCGAAGCGGCCAAGAACAGCAAAAAGCCGATCCTGTACTTTAAATAACCGTCTTGGACAGGATACATATCGTAAAATAGTTTGATGTGAGGAGATTAATATGGGCTGCACATATTGTAACGATGGTACGAAAGTAGTAAAAACCGGCGCCTGGTCCGGCGGTCCCGGCTGCCACGGCGGCTGCGGCGTGGAACTGTATATCAAGGATGGAAAACTCCTGAAGGTGGAGGGCGACGAGGATCACCCCTTCCTTCAAGGCCGTCTCTGCCCCAGAGCATTGGCAATGCCTCAGTACACCTACCACCCCAACCGTCTGCAGTACCCCCTGCGGCGTGTGGGCGCCCGCGGTGAGGGGAAATGGGCGCGTATTTCCTGGGATGAGGCTCTGGATGAGATCGAGTATAAGTTCAAGAAGATCCGTCAGGAAGATGGAGCGGAGTCCATGGTCTTTGGCCAGGGCACCGGCCGTGACGCCGGCGGCTCCCTGATTTTTCTGGCTTATGCCTATGGCAGCCCCAACTGGACACTGTTCGGCCTTTCCGGTATCGCCTGCTTTACTCCCAGACTGGCTGCCATGAACATGGTTGCCGGCGATATCCAGTTTGAGGATGCGGCGCAGCTTTCCCCCGAGCGCTATAACGATCCCGATTTTGTGGCTCCGGAAGTCATGATCATCTGGGGCCGCGGCACCCGCGGAAGCCAGTGCGCCGACCACTATTATTCCAGCCACTGGGTCATCGACCTGATGAAGCGCGGCACCAAGTTTATTGTCATTGACCCCCGTCAGACTTGGATGTCCACCCGCGCGGAGCATTTCCTGCAGATCCGTCCCGGCACCGACTGCGCTCTGGCACTGGGCATGCTGAATGTCATTATCAATGAGGAACTCTACGACAAGGAGTTCGTGGAGAAGTGGACCTACGGCTTTGAGGATCTGAAAAAGCGCGTGCAGGAATATTCTCCTGAGAAGGTTGCGGAGATCACCTGGGCCAAGGCTGAGGACATTGTCGCGGCTGCCCGTATGTACGCCAAGGCAAAGCCCGCTTCCATCCGCTGGGGCCAGCCTCTGGACAGCAACGCGAACTCCATCGGCACCATTCAGGCTCTGAACTGCCTGTGGGCCATTACCGGCAACCTGGACGTTCCCGGCGGTGAGATTATCGCGCGTCCTCCTTATAAGGTCACCATTTATCCTTACTCCACTTGGGAGACCGTTCAGTTGTACGGCCAGGAGTTCGTCGACATGATGAACCAGAAGCGTATCGGCTGCGACAAGTATCCGCTGGTAAAGAATTTCCGCTCCTGGGCTATCTCGGACGACGTTCTGCAGCAGATGGAGACCCAGACGCCCTATCCTATCCGCGGTCTGTACCTGTATACCAATAACTTTATGGCCTGTACCGCGCAGGACCCGCGCCGTTACTATGAGGCTGTGAAGAAGCTGGACTTCAACGTGGTCGCCGATACCTTCATGACGCCCACTTGCCAGGCCGTGGCCGACCTGATCATCCCCGGCGCCACCTTCGCGGAAAAGGACTCCGTGTTCACCACCGGCGTGCCTCTGAACGCCATTCACAAAGAGATCCAGGTCGCTGAGTGCCGCAGCCATTGGGAAGTTGCCTTTGAACTGGCAAAGCGGTTGAACCCGCAGGCAGTGCCCTGGCCCACGCTGAAAGACCTGTTTGACGCCCGTATCGCCGTCAGCGGCAAGACCTTTGATGAGCTGTCCGAGAATACCTGGGAGCTGGCTCCCAAGGATCACGCCTCCGGTTGCAGCGGCTACTATCGCTACGAGAAGGGGCTGCTGAGAAATGACGGCAAGCCCGGCTTCAATACACCCACCGGCAAGGTCGAGCTGTATTCCACGCTCCTGGAGCAGTATGGCGCGGATCCTCTGCCTCACCACGAGGAGCCTATCGAGAGCCCTGTGAGCACGCCTGACATCTATGAGGAGTACCCCCTCATCCTGATCACTGGCCGCCGTATGCCCACCATGTTCCACAGTGAGCACCGCCAGATCCCCTGGCTGCGCCAGTTTGAACAGGAGCCTATCGTTGAACTGAATCCCAAGACTGCGCAGAAGCTCGGGTTGAGCGACGGGCAGTGGGTGTGGATCGAAGGCGTGCGCGGCAAGTGCAAGCGCAAGCTGCGGATCACCCCTGTCATCCACGAGAAGATCGCCATGGCTCCCCATGCCTGGTGGCTGCCTGAGACCGAGGGCGCCGCTCCCAACCTGTACGGTGTCTGGGATATTAACGTGAACCAGTTGATCCCCACCGGCCATAATCATCCTCTGACCGGTTACGGCGGAGCTCCCACCAAGACCATGCTGTGCAAGATCTATCCCCTGGGTGAAAATGATGCTATCCCCACCGAGAATACCAAGGTCAACCGCCTCGATTTCTCCGACCTGTATGATGTGGTCGATCCCGAGGATATGAATGCTCCCGACTACCGCGGCGACAAACCCACGGAGTTTGCCACTGAGTCTAGCTGGAATATCCCCCAGAATACGCCTGTTTACAAGTTCAAGCATGAGCAGGAGAACATGGAAGTCAAGCATGCTGATCTTGAGGAAATCTATGAGCATATTCACGAGTTTAAGGCTCAGTTTGAGGGACAGGAATTCGAGAAGTGCAGCGAACCGCGGTAATCAGGGTCAATTCAGCCGCTGGAAATTAAACCTTGACAAAAGGACTTCCTTATCCTATACTTTTTAGGTACTTGATATAGAAACGCTGGGATGAGGAAGAGTAACCCCGGCAGCCTCTGCCAAGAGAGACCCCGGATGGTGTAAGGGGGAGAGAGGCCCGGAGCGAATACACCTCGGAGCTGCGCCCTGAAGTCATGGAGTAGGGGAGGCCGGGAGCGCCCGTTACAGCGCAGAGTGCTTTGCACTCGCTGAGGCCCCTTCCGCGAGGAATGGGCGACCAGAGGTGGTACCGCGTATCAAACGCCCTCTGTCCGTATGGACAGAGGGCGTTTTTATCGGTTCGACTAAGAGTGAGATTCGAAGGAGAGAAACAACATGACATGTTACGAGGAACTGAAAGCACGGGGCCTGATCGCCCAGGTCACCAATGAGGAGGAGATATCCGAACTGATCAACAGCGGCAAGGCGGTTTTTTATATTGGCTTTGATTGTACAGCGGACAGTCTGACCGCCGGCCACTTTATGGCGCTGACGCTGATGAAGCGGCTGCAGATGGCGGGCAATACCCCCATCGCGCTGATTGGCGGCGGCACCACCATGATCGGCGATCCCTCCGGACGCAGCGATATGCGGCAGATGCTGACCAAGGAGACCATTGACCACAATGCCGCCTGCTTCAAGCGTCAGATGGAGCGGTTTATTGACTTCTCCGAGGGCAAAGCGCTGATGCTCAACAACGCCGACTGGCTGTTGGAGTTGAACTATGTGGACCTGCTGCGTGAGGTGGGCGCCTGCTTTTCGGTAAACAATATGCTCCGGGCTGAGTGCTACAAGCAGCGTATGGAAAAGGGCCTGAGCTTCCTGGAGTTCAACTATATGATCATGCAGTCCTATGACTTCTACCACATGTTCCGGCACTACGGCTGCAATATGCAGTGCGGCGGCAACGATCAGTGGTCCAACATGCTGGGCGGCACAGAGCTGATTCGCCGCAAGCTGGGGAAGGACTCCCATTGTATGACTATCACCCTGCTGACTGACGCCCAGGGTAACAAGATGGGCAAGACTGCGGGCAATGCCGTGTGGCTGGACGCCAATAAGACCAGCCCTTATGACTTTTATCAATACTGGCGCAACGTGGGCGACAGCGACGTGCTCAAGTGCCTGCGTATGCTGGCCTTCCTGCCTCTGGAGCAGATCGACGAGATGGACCGGTGGGAAGGCTCCCAACTGAATACCGCCAAAGAGATCCTGGCCTTTGAGTTGACAAAGCTGGTGCATGGGGAAGAGGTGGCCGCAAAGGCGCGGGAGGCCGCAAAGGCCATCTTTGCCCAAGGTGCGGCCAGCGCCGCCGATATGCCCTCCACCGATTTGAGCGGGGAGGACTTTACTGACGGTTCCATTGATATCCTTTCGCTGCTGGTCAAGTGCGGCCTGGCCGCCTCCCGGGGCGAGGCCCGCCGCCTGGTGCAGCAGGGCGGCGTTACTGTCTGCGATCAGAAGATCACTGATATTGATACCAAGTGGTGCCGTCAGGACTGCTCCGGCGATGGTTTGATCATTAAGAAGGGCAAAAAAGTGTTCCATCGCGCCGCGATAAAGGGGTGAGTCCGATCAAAAAGAAATTTTGGCCGCTTACGTCCAAGGATGTATCCAATTTGATCATTGTCCTCATCGGAATTTTGTTCTATTTCTTATTGTTCAATCTTGGCGCGATCCGCCTGCGGATCAAGATATTCTTAAATGTGATCGAGCCATTTATTGTTGGATTTGTCATAGCTTATCTGCTCAACACTCCGATCACCTTTTTTGAACACAAGGTATACCGCCGGTTAAAGTGGAGACGGGGCTTGGCAATTGCAACGATCTACCTGTTGGCACTTGTGGTGATCGTCATTCTGATCAATATGATCTTGCCGCAGGTGGTCAGCAGCGTCACAGCGCTGATCAATAATCTGGATGTCTATTTGGGCAACCTGAACACTCTGGTGAACGATTTGGTGGCGCGCTTTGATCTGGAAAGTGAAATTGATGCGGAGATCAATTCCTTCCTGGGGTCCTATCAGAATTTATGGACGCAGTTGGCAAACAGGCTTTCCGATTTGATGCCAAAGCTGCTGAACTTTGGCGTAGCCTTAGGCAATGGGATCGTTGCTGCGATCACCGCGTTGATCTCTTCCATTTACATGCTTTCCGGAAAGAATGTTCTGACGTCCCAAATCAAAAAGGTCCTGTATGCGGTGTTTCCGATCAAGAAAACGGACCATTTTCTTTCGATTTGTCATCGGGCCAACGATATTTTCGTGGGCTTCATCAACGGAAAGCTGATTGACAGCGCGATCATCGGGGTCCTGTGCTTCATCCTGTGCAGCATCCTTCGCATTGACTATGCGCCCTTGATCAGCGTTGTCATTGCCGTGACGAATGTGATCCCCTTCTTTGGCCCCCTTGTCGGCGCCATACCGTCCATACTGCTTTTGATCATTGTGGATCCGTGGGCCGCGCTGCGGTTTGGAATCATGATCATTGCTCTGCAGCAGTTTGACGGCAATATCCTGGGACCCAAAATCCTGGGAAATTCCACCGGACTTTCCGCCATTTGGGTATTGGTGGCCATCGTGGTGGGCGGCGGCCTGTTTGGATTTCCGGGAATGCTTTTGGGCGTACCGACTTTCGCGGTGATCTATATGCTGACCAAAGAGTTTGTAACGGCCCGACTGGCTGCAAAGCAAATTGACGGAGAAGGAAAGCCGCTGGTTTCGGCTACAGATAAAAAAGAAGACACAGAAGATAATGTAAAGTGAGGCGCCTTGCATGAAGAATATCTATGAAAGTCCGCTTTCCTCCCGGTATGCCAGCGAGGAGATGCAGTATATTTTTTCACCGGACAAAAAATTCTCCACCTGGCGCAGGCTGTGGGTAGCGCTGGCGCGGGCGGAGATGGAACTGGGACTGCCGGTCACCCAGGAGCAAATCGACGAGATGGAGGCCCATCTCACGGATATCGACTACGACAAGGCCGCTGCGTATGAAAAAGAACTGCGCCACGACGTTATGGCTCATGTACACACTTTTGGGGACCTTTGCCCCAAAGCCATGCCGATCATTCACTTGGGCGCCACAAGCTGCTATGTGGGGGACAACACTGACGTGATCCTCATGCGGGACGGCCTAAAACTGGTACGCACCAAACTGGTGCGGGTACTGGCGAAGCTGGCGGATTTTGCAGACAAGTATAAATCCTTGCCGACCCTTGGGTTTACTCATTTTCAAAGTGCTCAACTTGTGACAGTCGGCAAGCGGGCCACTCTTTGGATGAATGAACTGCTGATGGACCTGGACGAAGTGGAGTACCGCATTGCCGGGTTGAAGCTCCTTGGCTCCAAAGGGACCACCGGTACGCAGGCGTCTTTTCTGGAACTATTTGAGGGCGACCATGAGAAGTGTCGGGAGTTGGACCGGAAAATCGCCGCCGAGATGGGCTTTGACGCCGTGGTGCCTGTATCCGGGCAGACCTATTCCCGTAAGGTGGACGCCGCCGTGTTGGCCACCTTATCCGGGATCGCTCAGTCGGCCAGCAAATTTGCCACCGATCTGCGCCTGCTCTGCCATCTGAAGGAAGTGGAAGAGCCTTTTGAGGCCAAGCAGATCGGTTCCTCCGCCATGCCCTATAAGCGCAACCCCATGCGCTGTGAGCGCATCTGCGCCCTTGGCCGTTATGTGATGGCGGACGTCATGAACCCCGCCGTGACCGCCGCAACTCAGTGGTTTGAGCGTACCCTGGACGACTCCGCCAACAAGCGCATCTCTGTGCCGGAGGCATTCCTCGCGGTGGACGCTATCCTGAATATCTATGAAAATGTGGCGTCCGGTCTGGTGGTGCACGAGAAGGTCATTGAGCGCCATGTGATGGAGGAGCTGCCTTTCATGGCGACGGAAAATATCATGATGGACGCGGTGAAGCGCGGCGGCAACCGACAAGAGCTTCATGAGCGTATCCGCCAGCTCTCCCTGGTCGCAGGCAGCAACGTCAAGGACAAGGGTTTGGAGAACAATCTGATTGACCTGATCGCGGAAGACTCCTTGTTTGGAATGAGCAGGGAGGAACTGACCGCCCACCTGATTCCGTCCCGCTATATCGGCCGCTGCCCGGAGCAGGTGGAGGATTTCCTGCGTGACTGTATCGTTCCTGTGCTGACCCGTTATCCGGAGGCGCTCCAGGGTACTGCGGTTGAATTAAAAGTATAAGAAGAAAGCGGCGACTGACAAGCCATCAGTCGCCGCTTTCTTTTTCAAGCCCTATGCGATCCAGCACTGTGACCGCGCGATACCCGGTTTCAACCAGCCCCCGGCGGGCAAAATCAGCTAAAAGTCGGCTGACCGTTACCCGGCTGGCTCCAATGGCGAAGCCCAGTTCCTCGTGAGTACAGGGGAAGGGGACGCCTTCCGCGGCCCCGGCGAGCAGGTGCCGGGCCAGCCGCGCCCCGGCGGGAAGAAAGGTGGCTTCGTCCACATGGTGGGAGAGCAGTCGCACCGTCCGAGCCAGATATTGCAGCATAGGAAGCGCCAAATCCGGATGCTTCCGGAACACTCCGTCCAGAGCGGCCCGGTTGACCGACACAATATCGCATTCGGTGACGGCCACCGCAGAGGAGACTCTGGGACACTCGTCGAAAAAGGACGCTTCCCCCATCAGGTCACCGGCGCGATGTATGGTAAGAATGCGCTCGCCGCCTGCCTGGGAGCTGATATAGCTGCGGGCCGTGCCCAGAACCAGATAGTAAAATTCGTCGGCGGGGGAGTCTTGCAGGTAGATCACCTGTCCCGCCTGATAGCGTCTGGGATGCCTTCCCTCGGCCAAGGGTGCGAAGATATCCAAAATCATCACGCCTTCCGATGGTTATTGCAACGCAGGAATTATGGATTGGAATGTATAATCTGCGTCGCTGACAAAAAGCTCAAATACATAAATCGGCTGATAAAATCCTTTGGTATCAATACAATATTCCGGCGCACAGGACAAAACCGTAATCTTTTCCGGGGAATAGTAGTCAAAGGCGCCGCCGCCGGAAATACTGCCATTGCAGAGCAGCTCATAGGCTTCTGTTTGGGATATGATGTCCTCGTTTTTGTAGAACGCATAGGAAACCATATTATTTTGAATCTCACGCAGTGTTCCATTGGCGGTATACCGGCAGCGAACGGTACCATTGATCATTGCTGCGCCGTCGATCACTCTGTTGACACTAAATTGATGCCAGCCGTCGCCTTCGTAAGTAAACTCCGCGCTCTCCGGTATTTGTATGTCATAGGCCAGGAGCATTTCCCGCAGCGTTGCTTCATCTGTCTCTGCCCAGTCGTCGTCTTGACCGCCATAGGAGTATTCATAGCTTCTGTCCAGGTGAGACACAATCAGAACGTGCGCAGGAGAAGCGTGATTCATAAAATATGTTGCGTTATCATAATAGGACACATCATCATAAACTGCCCCGATCATCTCAAAGAACGCGGCGCCAAAAGCGTCGCAGGATTCTTTGTCAAAGGGTTCCGTCCGATATACAGGAACAGATTCCACGGAATCATCCAAGGTACACTGCAATTCCCAAATGATCCCTTTTGTGTTCACCGTAAAAGCGGCTGCGTCCTGCAGATTACCGTACTCCTGTGCATAGTAGGTAATAAAGGTTCCGGAAAGGACTGCAATCGCGGCGATGGGCAGGATAGCGTAAATTATGCTTCGCTTCCGTCGGCTTTTATCTTTTGTCAATGCGGAAACAACCGCCATCACGATGCAGAAACCGAGCATAGCCCCGAGGGTATTGGCAAAGAGATCGTCGACGTCGAATGTTCCGCTGCAGGAAAGATACTGTATTCCTTCTATCGCCAACGAAACTCCAAATCCGGCTGCCAGCATGAAATACCATTTGCGGAAGCAGCGGATCAGGAGAGGCAGAAGGATGCCAAGCGGCAGAAACATCGCTACGTTCAGCAGGACATTCAGCCAGTTTTTTAACGAGAAGCTGTTCCATGCTTCACGCCATGCCCGAAACAGGTGCAGGTTTACGTTTCTGTATCCTCCTGCTCCTCTGAAAACCGTAATAGACAGGAGAACTGTTGCATACCCGATAAGAAGCAATGCGAGAATTGTTTTCAGCCACGGGAAGCGGCGTTCGCCTTTGTATTTTGTTTGGAATACAAAATACGAAGCGCCCAGAGCAAACACGCATAAAATGAGCACCGCGATTGCCTGCGCTAAACTGCTGTGCAGCACGGAAATAATCAAGATGATAAAATCGTTCATTTTAGATGACCTTTCCAATATAGCTAAGTGACTTTATCTATTGTATCATACGCTACATTCTTTTTGCAAGGAATCTGGCATACTGAATCCAAAGAATTTACAAGGAGGCATGTTCACCATGGGAATGACCATGACCCAGAAGATTCTGGCCAAAGCCGCCGGGCTGCCCTCGGTTGAGGCGGGCCAGTTAGTGGAAGGCAAGCTGGATCTGGTACAGGGCAATGACATTACCGCGCCCGTAGCCATCGAAGAATTTGAAAAAGCGGGATTTACCCACGTATTTGACAAGGAGAAGATCTCCTTTATCCTGGATCACTATACGCCTTGCAAGGACATTCTGTCCGCGCAGCTCTGCGCTGCCGCCCGCGAGTTTGCCAAGCGCCATGAGCTGACGCACTTCTATGATACTGGACGTGCTGGCATTGAGCACGCGCTCGCGCCTGAAAAGGGCCTGTGCGCTCCCGGCGAGGTGATCATCGGGGCCGATTCCCACACCTGTACTTACGGTGCGGTGGGCGCGTTTTCCACCGGGATCGGATCCACCGACATGGCGGCCGGTATGGCGACCGGTATGTGCTGGTTTAAGATCCCCTCCGCGATCAAAGTGGAATTGAAGGGTTCCCTGCGCCCCTATGTGTCCGGAAAGGATATCATTCTCCATTTAATCGGAATGATCGGCGTGGACGGCGCGCGCTACAAATCTCTGGAGTTTACGGGAGACGGCATCGCGTCTCTGGATATGGACGACCGCTTTACCATCTGCAACATGGCGATCGAGGCTGGCGCCAAGAACGGTATTTTCCCCGTGGATGAAAAATGTCTTGCCTATGTCGATCAGCGGGTCAACCGTCCGTATCAGATTTTTGAGGCTGATCCGGATGCCGTGTATGACAGCGTAGTCGTCATTGATCTGGACAAGCTGGAGCCTACGGTGTCCATGCCCCATCTGCCCTCGAATACCAAGACCGTCAGCGAAGCGGCGGGCATTCCGATCCAGCAGGTGGTCATCGGCTCTTGTACCAACGGGCGGATCAAGGATATGCGGGAAGCCGCCGAGATTCTGAAAGGGAAGAAGGTGGCGGATGGCGTGCGCTGCATTGTGATCCCCGCCACGCAGGAGATTTATATGCAGTGCCTGAAGGAAGGCTTGGCTGAAATATTTGTGGAAGCAGGCGCTGCGGTCTCCACGCCCACCTGCGGTCCTTGTCTGGGCGGCCACATGGGCGTTTTGGCTCCCGGTGAGCGCGCGATTTCCACCACCAACCGAAACTTTGTGGGCCGCATGGGCCATGTCTCGTCCGAGGTCATTCTGGCCAGCCCTGCCGTAGCCGCCGCTTCCGCCATTGCCGGTGTGGTTGCGGATCCTGCCAGCATTTAAGGAGGGGAAAACAATGAAGATTTACAAGTATGGAGATAACGTCGATACCGACGTGATCATTCCCGCCCGTTATCTGAATGCCCATGACGACGCTTCTTTAGCGGCGCACTGTATGGAGGATATCGACGCGCAGTTTGCCTCCACAGTCGAACCGGGTGATATCATTGTAGGCGGCGCCAACTTTGGCTGCGGTTCCTCCCGTGAGCACGCCCCCCTGGCGATCCGGGCAAGCGGAGTCAAGTGCGTGATCGCCGCTTCCTTTGCCCGTATCTTTTACCGCAACGCCATTAACATCGGCTTGCCCATCATGGAATGTCCCGCCGCCGCCGCCGAGATTCAGCCGGGCGACGCTGTCAGCGTAGATTTTTCCACCGGCGTGATCACCGATGAAACCACCGGAAAGGCCTACCAGTCCGCGCCCTTCCCGGCCTTTGTGGAAGGCATTATTTCCAGCGGCGGACTGCTGAAATCCTTGAAAGCGAGAGGGCTGGCGAAATGAATTATAAAATCGCGCTGATCCGCGGCGACGGGATTGGTCCCGAGGTAGTCAATGAGGCCGTCAAGGTCATGGAAAAGGTAGGGGAGAGATTCGGCCACTCCTATGAGTTTGTCGACGTATTACTGGGCGGCTGCGCCACCGACGCGGTGGGGAAGAGTTATCCGGATGGAACCGCTGAGAAGTGCAAAGCCTGCGACGCGGTGCTGCTGGGCGCTGTGGGCGGCCCCAAATGGGGTGCGGATAAGCCCGCCGAGCAGCGGCCCGAGACCGCGCTGCTCGCCATCCGCAAGGATCTGGGCCTGTACGCCAATCTGCGCCCCGCGGCCCTGCGCCCCGCCATGGCGGATGCCTGCCCGCTGCGCAAGGAGACGGCGGAGGCGGGGATCGACCTGATGATGGTGCGGGAACTGACCGGCGGTATCTATTTCGGAAAGCGGGACAAGTACCAGACCGAGGACCGGGGCTTGGAAGCCACTGATTTGATGGCCTATTCGGAAAAGGAAATCGAACGGATCGGCCGCCGCGCCTTTGAGCTTGCCCGCCTGCGCCGAAAAAAGGTCACTTCCGTGGACAAAGCCAACGTGTTGGAGACCAGCCGCCTGTGGCGTACGGTGATGCATAAGCTGGCCCAGGAGTATTCCGATGTGGAGTACGAGGATATGCTGGTGGACAACTGCGCCATGCAGATCGTCCGCAATCCCGGCCAGTTTGACGTCCTGGTGACGGAGAATATGTTTGGCGACATCCTGTCCGACGAGGCGTCTATGGTCACAGGCTCGATCGGTCTGCTTCCTTCCGCTTCCATCGGCGATACTGCCCCCGGCTTGTACGAGCCGATCCACGGCTCCGCCCCTGACATTGCCGGACAAGATAAGGCAAACCCCATTGCTACCATCCTGTCGGTCGCTATGATGTTCCGCTACTCCTTCCAGAAGGCGGAGGAAGCTGACGCCATCGAGGCGGCGGTGGACGCTGTACTGGCAGAAGGCTGGCGCACCGCCGATATTGCGGAACCGGGCATAACTCCCATTGGTACGAAAGAAATGGGTCGGCTGATCTGCGAAAAGATCTGATCCATACGTCAGAAAAATTCTTTGCCGACGGGGCAGCTCCCACTAAGGAAGTTGCCCCGTCGGAGGGGCCTGTAAGTGAATCATTCGATTGGGACGGCGCGGCGACTGCTGCGCCGTCTTTTCCTTGCATTTCTGCATGGCCTTGCGGCAGACCGGATATTCCCTATTCAATTAGCGATCCCATGCGGGAATTTTGTAACATACCACACGGAACTGATGTTGGTCAAGAGTTGATTTTAACCCTCACCCTCGTAATCCACAAGATTGCGATCTCCCCATGCTTTCATATAGCGGATGACGTCAATAAAACTCGAACCCAAATCAGACAGCGTGTACTCTACTCTCGGTGGAATCTCCTGAAAATCATGCCGAATCAAAAATCCATCGGCCTCTAACTCCCGAAGCTGTTTTGTTAAAGAAGACTCCGTTATTTCACCAAGTTGACGGCGCAGGGCTCCAAATCTATGAATATCGTTAAAAGCGATGTAATAGAGGATTTCAAGTTTCCATTTGCCGCCCAAGATTTTTTGGAGCGTCGACATGGTCTTGCAGCGTTGAATCGCTGTTTCTGTCTTTTTCATTTTTTACAACCTCCTGTCAGTGCATTATATCGCCGCCCACATTGAAAAGCAAGGTACTACAAAAAAGTACCGTACTTTTATTTTTCCTGTACCATGATATAATGGCAAAAAACAAGGAGGTTCTGCTATGCACTACACAGGAACAATCTGGCGACCGCCCTATGAAGCATCTTCGCTGATGCTTGAAGTCACGGCCGGTTGCACCCACCACAAATGCAAATTCTGTACGCTCTATCACGATTTGCCGTTCAAATTCAGAATGTCACCTCTTGAGGATGTAGAAAGCGACTTGCAGGAAGCGCAGCTTTGGAGTACAGACCCCATTTCAATGCTGACGGCCCGTTTGCAGGGAATACCCAGGCCGGAGCGCATCCACCGGGCTTTCTTGACTGGGGCAAATCCCTTTGTATTAAAGCATGAACGGCTTATGGCTATTGCTGACCTGATCCGCAAATATATTCCGTCCATTAAAACGATTGGATGTTTTGCGAGAATTACAGACATTACGCTGAAGTCGGATGAAGAGTTGTGGTCCCTCCATCGAGCCGGATATGACGGCCTGACAATTGGGATGGAAACCGGCGACGATGAAGCCCTGCGGTTTATGAATAAGGGTTACGAAGCCGCCGATATCGTGAAACAGTGCCAAAGATTAGACCAGGCTGGCATCCATTACAGTTTCTTTTATTTGGTGGGCATTTCCGGTGCAGGCCGGGGCGAGATCGGCGCAAAAGCGACTGCCGCCATTTGCAATCAGCTCCACCCAACGCTCATTGGTGTCAATATGTTGACCATCTACCTGGACTCGGAACTTTATCAGGAAATTCAGTTTGGCAACTGGCAAGAGGAAAGCGAGATTGAAAAGTATAAAGAAATCCGCATTCTCCTTGAAAACCTGGAAATACCAACCCAATTTGCCGCATTAGGCGCATCCAATGCGTTCCAGTTTCAAGGGACTTTACCGGAGGACAAAGAAGCTCTTGCTGTGGCGCTTGACAAAATCATTGAGACTGTCCGGGAAGAGGACTTACGTGAATATCGCAAGAATCTTCCCCACCTATGAGATAAAGCAGACCCCACACAGGCAAGCATTTGTGTGGAAGGAGCTTCCTTACGTTACCTCTCCCGCAGACGAAGGGCTTTTTGTGTCTTCTGATGAAATTTCTTTTAGAAATTCATTCATTTTTGCCCTGCTTTCGCAAGATTATACTTGCAATTTTGCAAGATTTCGCATATAATATGTCAAGTATTATATTCTACAAAATTTGCAGGAGGAGATTACCACGTGAAAGAGCTCTCTCATATTGCACAGGCGGTTCAGGCGTCCACCACTTTGGCAATTGATTCCATGTTTAAGCAGATGAAGGCCGAAGGGAGCGACGTGATCGGTTTTGGCGCAGGCGAGCCGGATTTCAATACCCCGGATAATATTAAAGAGGCGGCTGTGAAAGCCATCGAGGAGAATAAGACCCGGTATACACCCGCCGCAGGCATTATGGAACTGCGCAAGGCCGCCTGTCAGCGGCTGCGGGAAGACTGCGGTCTGGACTATACGCCGACCCAAATCGTGGCGGCCAGCGGCGCGAAGCACAGCGTCTACATCGCCCTTCAGGTTCTGGTCGATTCCGGAGACGAGGTGATCCTGCCCGCGCCGTTCTGGGTCAGCTATTATGAGCTGATCAAAATGGCGGGCGGCGTGCCGGTGATCGTCACCGCCACCGAGGCGGAGGATTTCAAGCTGACGCCGGAGAAGCTGGCCGCGGCGATCACCCCCAAAACCAAGGCCATGATTTTGAATAATCCCTCCAACCCCACCGGCATGATGTATACCAAGGCCGAACTGGAGGCGATCGCCGATATCTGTGTTAAGAATGAGATCTATGTGATCGCGGATGAGATCTACTATGGCCTGGTCTATGACAATCGGGAATTTACCAGCTTTGCCAGCTTAGGCAGCGCGGTCAAGGATCTGACGATCCTGGTCAACGGCGTCTCCAAGTCCTATGCCATGACCGGGTGGCGCATCGGTTATACCGCGTCCAACGACCAGATCGCCAAGGTTATGTCCAATTATCTCAGCCATTCCACCTCTGCGCCGTCTTCCGTCTCCCAGTGGGCTGCGGTAGAAGCGCTCAGCGGCCCTCAGGATGGTATTCTGGCTATGCGGGATGAATTTGAAGCCCGGCGCAACTATATCGTGGAACGCATAAACCAGATCGAGGGCGTCAGTTGCCTGAATCCCGAGGGTGCTTTCTATGTGATGATGAACATTGAAAAGCTCATCGGCCGTACATTTGGAGAGATCACCATCAAAGACTCTGACGACTTTGCAAAGGCGTTCCTGGAGCAGGGGCTGGTGGCCGTGGTGCCGTGTTCCGGTTTCGGCGCGCCGAACTTTGTGCGCTGGTCCTACGCCACCTCGATGGACAATATCAAGGCGGGTCTGGATCGACTGGAGAAATTTTTGGCTCAGTAAAAAAGGCAATATACAAAAAGCGAGGGAGAATTGCTTTGAGCAATTCTCCCTCGCTTTTCTGATAAAAAGTTTTAATCAACCTGTTCAGAAACCAAATCGGCCATGCTGTAAAGCCCAGGAGCCTTACAAAAAAGGAATTTCGCGGCTTTGACCGTGCCGTTAGCAAAAATTTCCCGGGAAGCGGCATGGTGATGTAGCTCAATCACTTCATCCCGCCCGGCAAAGATGACCTCGTGGTCGCCCACGATCGTGCCGCCGCGCACGGCGGAGATGCCGATCTCCTTCTTATCACGGGGACGGCGGACGCTGTTGCGTTCGTAGACATAGTCGGGCTCGTAGGGCAGGGCGGAGGCTGCTGCGTCGGCCAGCATCAGTGCGGTTCCGCTGGGTGCGTCCACCTTGCGGTTGTGGTGGCGCTCCACGATTTCAATGTCGTATCCATCCAGAATGGCCGCGGCCTTTTTGATCAACTCAACGACCACATTAATACCCAAGGACATGTTGGCAGAGCGGAAAATCGGAACGCTCTTCGCAGTCTCGTCAATTTCAGCCAACTGTTCAGCGGAATAGCCGGTAGTGGCCAGAACAGCGGCTACACCGTGATTTTTGCAGAAGTTCAGCAGGGGAGTCAAAGCGGCGGGGTGGGAAAAGTCAATGACTGCGTCCGCCTCGCCTGTGAACTGGTCGGGGGCAGTGAAAACAGGAAAATCCCGGTCAGAGGAGCCAAGAATGTCAAATCCCGCCACCACGCTCACCTGAGGGTCAGCAGCACAAATTTCCGCTACAACGCGGCCCATATGGCCATTGCAGCCGGAAATGATCAGCTTTATCATTGGTAGTTTCCTTTCTCTCCGAACCGGATTACTTCAGCAGACCGACCCGCTTCATGGCGGCCTTCATGACTTCCAGATTCTTGGGAGACATTTCACACAGGGGAAGACGCAGCGGACCGGCTTCCATTCCGACCAGGTTCATGGCGCACTTGATGGGAATGGGATTGACCTCAATAAACAGGGAGTCAATGAAATCCATATATTCGATCTGCAGCTTACTTGCCTTGTCAAAGTTACCCTCCAGACAGGCATGGGACATATCCACCATCAGTTCGGGCATGATGTTGCATACGACCGAAATGACGCCCTTGGCGCCCAGGCTCATCATGGGCACCACCTGATCGTCGTTACCGGACCAGATATAGAAGTCGTCCCCACAGAGATAGCGGGTATGGGCCAACAGGGAGAAGTTGCCGCTGGCCTCCTTCACGCCGTTAAACTTGGGATTTTCAGACAGGATCTTATATGTGTCGGCAGTGAAGGACACGCCGGTGCGGGAGGGAACGTTATAGAGGATAATAGGCAACTCCACCCGGTCGGCGATGTACTCATAGTGCTTGAGCAGACCGGTCTGGCTGGCCTTATTGTAATAGGGGGTCACCAACAGCAGGGCGTCAGCGCCGGAGTCCTGGGCATGCTGGGACAGGTAGACGGCGGCGGAGGTGTCGTTGCTGCCCGCACCGGCGATGACCTTGACCCGGTGATCCACCCGCTTGACGCAGTACTCCACCACGGCGATGTGCTCCCGGATGGAGAGGGTGGAGGTCTCGCCGGTGGTGCCGCAGACGCAGATGGCGTCCACACCGGCGGCGATCTGCTGGTCGATCAGTTTTCCAAAAGCGTCATAGTTGACAGCGCCGTTGGCGTCAAAGGGAGTAACAATGGCGGGACAGGCGCCGGTAAATACAGGTTCTCTCATGAGGAAAGCCTCCTTTTAGTTTTTCGAGTCGATATAGCCCTCGGCACACAGCAGCTCGGCCAGCAGCACAGCGCCGCCGGCAGCGCCCCGCAGGGTGTTGTGGGAGAGGGAGACGAACTTATAATCATACTGGGTATCGGGACGCAGACGGCCCACAGACACGGCCATGCCGCCTTCCAGTTCCCGGTCCAGCTTGGCCTGGGGACGGTCAGGCTCCTCAAAATAGTGGAGGAACTGCTTGGGCGCGGTGGGCAGTTCCAGCTCCTGGGCGCGGCCCTTGAAGTCGGCCCAGATCTGCTTCATCTGCTCCATGGAGGGCTTGTTGGTAAAGGTGACAAACACGGCGGCGGTGTGGCCGTTGGAGACGGGCACCCGCAGGCACTGGGCGGTAATAGCGGGGGAGTCGGCATTGACGATCACGCCGTTCTCCACCTTGCCCCAAACCTTTAAAGGCTCCTGCTCGCTCTTTTCCTCTTCTCCGCCAATGTAGGGGATCAGGTTATCCACCATCTCGGGCCATGTCTCAAAGGTTTTTCCCGCGCCGGAGATCGCCTGATAAGTGCAAACCAGGATTTTCTCAATGCCGAACTGGCGCAGAGGGGAGAGGGCGGGCACATAGCTCTGAATGGAGCAGTTGGACTTGACGGCGATAAAGCCGCGCTTGGTGCCCAAACGCTTGCGCTGGTCGTCGATGACTTTAATATGTTCAGGGTTAATCTCCGGGATCACCATGGGGACGTCCTCAGTCCAGCGGTGGGCGGAGTTGTTGGAGACCACGGGGCATTCGCATTTGGCATAAGCCTCTTCCAGCGCCTTGATCTCCTCTTTTTTCATATCCACGGCGGAGAACACAAAGTCTACCTGAGCGGCAATTTTTTCCACGTCTGTCTCAGCGTTCATGACCACGATGTTTTTTGCCTCCTCGGGCATGGGGGTGGTCATCGCCCAGCGGGAGCCTACGGCCTCCTGATAAGTCTTGCCAGCGCTGCGCGCGCTGGCCGCGATCACCTTCAACTGGAACCAGGGGTGATTTTCCATCAGGGTGACAAAGCGCTGGCCCACCATGCCGGTTCCGCCGATCACGCCTACTTGATATTTTTTCATACTATGTACCTCCATGTTTCCATTTTGCATTCTATGCGCTCGTATAAGTTTATGTTCCATATTTATCCATGGATATTTGCAAATCATGGGTTGAAAAAGGGGCAAACCATGTAATATAATAGCGAAGGAATACTGTTTTTGACAAAGAATGCTTTGAATATGTAAAATCAGTATTATCCTATCATCAAATGATTTTGGTGTCAATCTTTACTGTCCTAAAGTGTTGGAGAAATGGAGCGGCTCATGAGAAAAAAATTCGTGCAATTTGCAGCGCTGGTGCTGGCGATCTGCCTGATCCCAATGATCCCGGCTCAAGCCTCTGGAGCAGACACAGTCATCCGGGTAGGGTTATGCTATGGAAGCTCCGCCATGGAAGGGGCAAATCTGCTCAACTCGACAGGGGTCGGCTACCGTTTTGGATATTATAATGACGCCAATCAGTTTATAGAGTTGGCTGCGACTGCGGAGAAGGCTATTTCCGTGGTCAAGACCACCAATGTCGGATACACGTCCGATCCTGCGACGAAGTATTACAACTATCTTGCGAGCCTGGCCGATACGGCCAGCGTGGTGGTGGGCTGTTATCATCTCCAACTGCCCAACGGATATGCTTCCTACCCCGACGCATGGATGGCGGCAAGCTCCTATCCCGGTGGGTTTGTAGCCTATATCAACGGAACATATTATGTCCGTATGGGGAATTATCCGACGAAAGCCGCGGCGGAGGCGGCACAGGTGACAGGAACTGCGATCGTGGGCACTTCCTCCTATGGAGTCAGTGTGGTGATCACTGGTACCAACACGATCCTGTTCCAGTATGACGATCAGGGCGGCGGAACCGGATTGGGCGTTGAACCCGGTCAAATCGGCGATGCGGAAAAGTCGGTCACTTGGTTTATGGGATACCAATGGTATGGCGGTTTCCGTTTTGAGCGTATTAACGGCGGCAGTCTGACCGTAGTCAATATGGTGTCGCTGGAAGACTATATCCGCGGGATCCTGCCCTATGAAATGAGCAGCTCCTGGCCCTTGGAAGCCTTGAAAGCCCAGGCGGTGTGTGCCCGCAGCTATGTTATGACAAACAGCAGCAAGCACAGCAGTTATCACTTTGATATTTGCAACACGACAGACTGCCAGGTATACCGCGGCGTTGGCAGCGCCAACGCCACCACAGATCGGGCGGTGGACGAGACTGCGGGGCAATTTGTCCGGTACAACGGAGAGATTTGCAATGCCGTTTATTTCTCCAGCGACGGCGGAGCGACGGAAAACAGCGAAAATGTCTGGTCAACTGCGCTGCCTTATCTGCGGGGTAAGATTGATCCCTATGAGGCCTTGGTAGAGGATAAGATTCCCGGCTATCACTGGACCGTGACCAGTGCGGACCTGAAAACCCGCCTGAACAGCAAAGGCTATCAGTGCCAAGAAATCGCGGATCTGTCCATCAAGACGACGGATACAGGTAATGTATACAGCCTGACGGTGACAGACGTCAATGGGAAAAGCTGGACTTTCTCCAAGGAAAATGCCCGTACGATCCTGGGCGCCCCGGTCAACTCCCAGCGGTATACCGTCTCGACCGGAAGCGGCGGGTACTCGGTTGCCGGCGGCGGTACGCTCAGTGATATGCCCGGGACGTGGATCATCAGCGGCGACGGCTCCCTTTCCCAGATCGGCACCGGCGGGGCGTATGCGATTACAGGCAGCGGAGTGGAACGCGTGACCGCCTCGTCGGGGAGCAGCGGTAATGGCGGCGCCCTTGTCATTACCGGAACCGGCAGCGGACACAATGTGGGCATGAGCCAATGGGGCGCTTACGCCATGGCCCAGCAAGGGTATACTTATCAGGATATCCTGAAATTTTACTTTACCGGAGTCGAGATATACTAATGATGAAAACCTCGGATTTCAATTTTGACCTTCCCCAGGAACTGATCGCGCAAACTCCTTTGGAACGGAGGGATGCCTCTCGGTTATTGACTCTGGACAAGCGGACCGGAGAGATCGCGCACCGGCATTTTTTTGATCTGCCGTCTCTCCTGCGCCCGGGCGACTGTCTGGTGCTGAACGACTCCCGGGTGCTGCCCGCGCGGCTGATCGGCCGCCGGGACCCCGGCGGCGGCGCGGTGGAGATTGTGCTGCTGATCGACCGGGGTGAGAAGGTGTGGGAGTGTTTGGTGCGGCCCGGCCGTAAGGTGAAGCCCGGGGTGCGCCTGTCCTTTGGCAGCGGAGAACTGAAGGCAGAAGTGCTGGAAGTGAAGGAGGGGGGCAACCGCCTGATCCGCTTTGAGTACGAGGGTATCTTTCTGGAACTGCTGGAACGGCTGGGGAAAATGCCCCTGCCGCCCTATATCAAGGCGGAGCTGCAGGATGCGGAGCGCTATCAGACGGTCTATTCCCGCGAGGTCGGTTCCGCCGCCGCGCCTACAGCCGGTCTGCACTTTACCAAAGAACTGCTGGAACAGATCGAAGCTATGGGAGTTCAAGTGTGTTATGTGACTCTGCACGTCGGCCTGGGCACCTTTCGGCCCGTAAAGACAGAAAACATTACAGATCACGAAATGCACAGTGAATTCTGTATGATTCCCGCTCAGACAGCGGAGATCATCAATCGCACCAAGCGGTCTGGTGGGCGTGTCATCTGTGTGGGCACGACTTCCTGCCGCACCATCGAGTCCTGGGCCGCGGAGGACGGCACCATGAAGGAATGTGCCGGCTGGACCAATATTTTTATCTATCCCGGCTACCGATTCAAAGTACTGGATTGCTTGGTTACAAACTTCCACCTGCCTGAGTCCACCCTGATCATGCTGGTTTCCGCCCTGGCCGGGCGGGAGTATGTTCTGGAGGCATACCGGAAGGCGGTGGATGAGCGGTACCGCTTCTTTTCCTTTGGCGACGCCATGTTTATTTACTAGGGGGAAACTATGTTTCAAGTCATCCAGACAGAAGACCGCGCCCGACGCGGTGTTTTTACCTGTGCCCACGGTACAGTCCAGACGCCGGTTTTTATGAACGTCGGCACCCAGGGGGCCATTAAAGGGGCGGTATCCGCCCATGACCTGAAGGAGATCGGCTGCCAGGTGGAGTTATCCAACACCTATCATTTGCATCTGCGCCCCGGCGATGAGGTCGTGCGCCAAATGGGAGGGCTCCACAAGTTTATGGACTGGAGCGGCCCGATCCTGACCGACTCGGGCGGATTTCAGGTTTTTTCCCTGTCCGGCCTTCGGAAAATTACGGAGGAGGGCGTCACCTTTGCCTCACACATTGATGGCAGGCGCATTTTTATGGGACCGGAGGAATCCATGCGGATCCAGTCCAACCTGGGCAGCGATATCGCCATGGCCTTTGACGAGTGTGTGGAAAATCCGTCCACTCGGGAATATGTGAAGCCCTCCTGCGAGCGCACGCTGCGTTGGCTGATCCGGTGCAAGGAGGAACACGAGCGACTGAACGCCCTGCCTGAGACGATCAACCCCCAACAGATGCTGTTCGGGATCAATCAGGGCGGCGTCTACCCCGAGCTGCGGGTATGGCATATGCAGCAGATCACCTCCCTGGACTGCGACGGCTACGCCATCGGCGGTCTTGCGGTGGGGGAACCGACCCAAACCATGTATGACGTCATTGACGCGGTGGAGCCGTTTATGCCAAAGGAGAAGCCCCGCTATCTGATGGGTGTGGGTACGCCGTCCAATATTATTGAGGGCGTGGCCCGGGGAATCGACTTTTTCGACTGCGTCATGCCAGCACGCAACGCCCGCCACGGCAAGCTGTATACCTGGGAAGGCGCGCTGAACATCAAAAACGAGAAATACAAGACCGATGAGCGCCCCATTGACCCCACCTGTACCTGCCCTGTCTGCCGTTCCTTCTCCCGGGCTTATCTGCGCCACCTGCTCACAGCGGGGGAGATGCTGGCCATGCGCCTGGCGGTGCTGCACAATCTGCATTTTTACAATGACCTGACCGCCCGGATCCGGGCCGCGCTGGAACAGGGGGCTTTTGCTGATTTCCGAGCGGAATACTCGGAAAAATTAGCGGGACGCATATAAAATCAGAAAAGGGCTTGTTTTTTTGCCGAACACAAGATATAATATTTTTCATCAACCTTTTGGAGGGACAATATGGATACCTTATATACGCTTATCCCCTTGATTCTGATTATCGCTGTGTTCTATTTCTTTATGATCCGCCCGGAAAACAAGAAGAAAAAGAAGGCCGCGGAAATGCGGGCCAATTTGAAGGTGGGCGATATGATCACCACCATCGGCGGCGTGATCGGTACTGTGTGCGCGGTCAAGGACGAAACCATCGTGATCGAGACCGGCGCCGACCGTGTTCGCATCGAGTTTACCAAGTGGGCCATCTCCACTGTGGGCGCTCAGACGGACGAAAAGACCGCGTCCAAGTAAACTTTCCGCGTTTGGGACATGAATCCGACCCTCCTCGCATAGGCTGTACAAAGCCGAGCGAGGAGGGTATTTTATGCGAAAAAATGAGGAAGAGCAAGGGGCGAAGCTGGTCCGGTTCATGAGCGGGATCCTCCTGGGTGGAGTGCTGGCCTTATTGGTGTGTCTTGCGATTTTGCTGATCTGCTCCGCCGGTATCTCAGGCGGCTGGCTCAGTGACCGCCATATGGTGCAATACACGTTTGCGGCCTGCGCGTTGGGCAGTCTTATGGGCGGGGCGTTCGCCGTGGCACGATGCCGGGCCAAAACATTGCTGGTGGGACTGGGAGAAGGGGGCGTGCTCTTCCTTTTGCTGCTTACCATCGGTCTGCTGTTTTATCCCGGCATGTCGGTGGAAGAGCGCGGGCTTGGCCTGCTCTGCGCCTGCCTGGCCGGCGGCGCGCTGGCGGGGCTTTTTGGGGGGAAGACAAAGAAAAAAAGACGAAAGTAATTGCAAATACTCCGCTTTCATGGTATAATCCCATCAATAACCGTATATAGGAGGGGATTTTGATGAAGCATACCAAGACGCTCAACGGCGCGACCCTGAAAAAAAGCGCCGCTTACGGCGGCTGCGGCGAGTGCCAGACTTCCTGCCAGTCTGCTTGCAAGACCTCTTGCACCGTGGCAAACCAGAAGTGCGAGAACAATAAGTAAGAAAACTTTATGAGAGAGGGTGGGGAACTCCCACCCTTTTTCCATGTCAGGAGGAAGTATTCCAAATGGTACATACCTTTACATCTCTGGGCGTTCGAGTGGCGGTGGATGTCAACAGCGGCGCGGTCCATGTGCTGGACAAGCCCGCCTATGATCTGCTCTCCCTGCTGGAAGGCCCGATGGGAGCGTCCTGCCCGGACGATCTGGCGGATAAGCTGCCCTATGACCGGGCGGTGGTGGAGGAAGCGTGGTCTGAGCTGCTGGAGCTGCAGCAGGAGGGGCTGCTCTTTACCGAGGATGACTATATTGACCCCCAGGCGGCGGCCGCCATGCAGAAGGACGCTCCGGTCAAAGCTCTTTGCCTGCATGTGTCTCACGACTGTAATCTGCGGTGCAAATACTGCTTTGCCTCCACCGGTGATTTTGGTACCGGCCACCGTATGACCATGGATGTGGAGACGGCCAAGGCTGCCATTGACTTTGTAGTTGCCCGCTCCGGCGCGCGGCGCAACATCGAAGTGGACTTTTTCGGCGGAGAGCCGCTGATGGCCATGGACACTGTAAAGGCGACGGTGGCATATGCGCGTTCGATCGAGGAAAAAGCGGGCAAGTGTTTCCGCTTTACGATCACTACAAATGGAATGCTGCTCAATGATGAAAATATTGAGTACATCAACCGTGAAATGTCCAACGCCGTGTTGTCCCTGGACGGCCGCCCCGAGGTCAATGACCATATGCGTGTCACGGTCAATGGAAAGGGCAGCTATGACATTATCATGCCCAAATTCAAAAAGCTGGTCGAAGGCAGGGGAGATAAGGACTTCTATCTGCGCGGCACCTTTACCCGCAAGAATCTGGACTTTGCCGCCGATGTGATGCATATCGCGGATCAGGGGTTCCGAAATGTGTCCGTGGAACCCGCGGTGGGCGCGCCCGACTGCGACTGGGCGGTCGGGGAGGAAGACCTGCCTGTAGTACTGGAGGAGTATGAGAAGCTGGCGGAGGCCCTGAAGGACCGGAAGGACGTAAATTTCTTTCATTTCAACGTGGACCTCGCCCAAGGTCCCTGCGTCATCAAGCGCCTGCGCGGGTGCGGTGCCGGCTGCGAGTATGTGGCGGTGACGCCGGAGGGACATATCTATCCCTGCCACCAGTTTGTGGGCAATCCGGATTACAAAATGGGCGACGTCCATGACGGCTCCTTTGACATGACGCTGGCCCGCAAGTTCGCCGGGCTGAACGTGTACACCAGAGAAGAGTGCAGGGAATGCTGGGCGCGATTCTATTGCAGCGGCGGCTGCAGCGCGTCGAACCTCCTTGTCAACGGGGACATAAAAAAGCCGAATGAAGTGGGCTGCGCCATGCAGCGCAAGCGTTTGGAATGCGCCATTGCCATGAAGGCGATCGACGCGGGCATGGGAGAGTAACGTTTGCTCAAACGCCGTATACATCTTGTAATCACGCAAAAATCAAGATGTTGGCATCGGCGCGAGGCGGCAACGCAAAATATGCTAAAACAGAGGCGTTCCGTAGGAGGGACGCCTCTGTTTTAGTTTCGTAAGTTTACATAATATAATTTACATAAAAATAATACATAATGAAAAAGTTTTGAGAAAATCGTCGTTTTCCCTTGCTTAATTTTTCCGAAAGGTCTATAGTATATTCACTTACTTTTTTAAATGGGGGTTCGCGCTTTGGGCGGATTGCGTTTGGGCTTTATCGGGGCGGGCAACATGGCCACCGCCATTTTTGACGGAGTCATAGCGAAAGGGATTTATGCCCCTGAGCATATCATTCTTTCGAATCCGCATACGGATAAACTGGAACACCCCAAAACTCTGGGGGCGCAGGTGACTTGTGATAACAGTGCGGTGGCGGGAGCTGCCGATTTGATTATTTTAGCTGTAAAGCCCCAGAAATTTGAAGAAGTCCTGAACGGTATTGCTGACTGCTGTGCGGGCAAATGCGTGGTTTCGATCGCTGCGGGCATTTCCACCGACTGGATCCGCGCCCGCCTGCCGGGCGCGCTTGTGGTGCGGGTCATTCCCAATACTCCGCTGCAGCTTGGAGTGGGGGCTACGGCCGTGGCGCAGGCGCCTGATGTACCGGTCGAACTGTTTCAGCAGGTCTGCGATATTTTTGCCGCCGCCGGCTCGGTGTCGGTGATTCCGGAATCTCAGATGGATGATGTGATCCCGGTCAGCGGCTCGTCGCCCGCCTTCTTTTTCCGTCTGGCTGATGTGATGGTGCGCTGGGCGGAGGAACAGGGGATGGATCCCCGGATGGCGCTGGAGCTGACTGCCGCTACGATGAAAGGCTCGGCGGAAATGCTGCTGCATTCCGGCAAGACTGCCGGAGAGTTGACGCGCCAGGTCTGTTCCCCGGGCGGCACCACGTTGGCCGCCTTGAGCGCCTTTGATGAGCGCGATTTTGACGATTTGATTGCCGACGCTATGACCCGCTGTACGAATCGTTCCCGGGAACTCGGCAAATAGTACGCTTCTAACCCGCCCTGTTTTCTCATAGGCTATGGAGAGGTGACTGCCATGGGAAAACGTGTGGTGAAGATATGGGACTTGCCGTCCTCCGGGTCCGCCGCGGCTTTGCTGATTTTGTCCGCCGCCTTTTTTCTGGGAGGTCTGGCCGGGTGCCTGCTGGCTGATCAGGTGGGCGGGGACGGAAGCAGCGCACTCAGCGACTATCTTTCGGGGTATCTTTCCGTGGTCAACTCCGGTGATACGGTCAGGCCGGATGGCTTGTCCCTGTTCTGGGAGATCATCCGTTGGCCGCTGGTTACTGTCGCCCTGAGCCTGACGCCCCTGGGACTTCTTGGGGTGCCGATCGTATTTCTGGTGCGTGGATTTTTGCTTTCGTTTGCGATCGCGTCCTTTTTTCGCGTGCTGGGCGCGTTTGGACTGGCTTTGGCGTTTGTTGTGTTTGGCATCACGGGGTTGATCGGCATCCCGGTGCTTTTTATCCTGGGTGTGCAGAGTTTTTTATCTGCGGGGGCCATGATCGGACGGCTGATGGGGGAGAGCCGAAGGCAGCCCTTGTGGGACCGTATGACCCTGATGCGCTGTGGTGTGTGCGCCGCGGCTCTTTGTGTGTGTGGTTTCATGGAATATTGCATGGTTCCGGTTTTGCTGGAATCGTTGGCCGGCGTTTTGCTAGGTTAGCAGGAAAAGAGAGGAGGGTTCAGAAAATGGATCATTTGCCGAGATATGAGCAGTGGTTGGCGACTGAGAAAAATGCCGCTGCCAATACCCTGAGTTCCTATTTGCGGGATGTGCGCCAGTTTCTGGACTACCTCTCCGCCGAAGGGGTCGCGCCTGAGCGGGCCGGTCAATCTGTCTTGGAGCAATATACCAAGCATCTCACCGCGCAGGGAAAATCGCTGGCTACCGTGACCCGCAGTATCGCCTCTCTGAAATCCTTTTATACTTATCTTTTGATCGAGGGCTATGTGACCTCCAATCCCGCCAAGACCATCACTCCCGTCCGGGCGGAGCGAAAGCTGCCGCAGATCCTGACCAGCAAAGAGGTCGATCTTTTCTTAGAGCAGCCGGAGTGCTGCGATGCGAAGGGCTACCGGGACAAGGCCATGCTGGAATTGCTCTATGCCACCGGGATACGGGTATCGGAACTGATCAACCTGGACCTGTGCAATCTGAACCTGTCCGCCAGCATCATCCGCTGTGAGAGCCGGGGCCGGGAGCGGATCATTCCGCTCTATCCCTCCGCCGTACGCGCCCTGGCCGAATATGTGGAAAAGATCCGTCCGCAAATGGTGGAGCAACCGGATGAACCCGCTCTTTTCGTCAACCTGAATGGACGGCGCATGTCCCGCCAGGGCTTCTGGAAAATCATCAAATACTATCAGGAGAAAGCGGGTATCAAAAAAGATATCACCCCACACACGCTGCGCCACTCCTTTGCCGCTCATTTGCTGGAAAATGGCGCGGACCTGCGCTCGATCCAGGAGATGCTGGGCCACGCAGATATTTCCTCCACCCAAATCTATACCCAAGTTGTGGGACAAAAGCTGAAGGACGTCTACGCGAAAGCGCACCCGAGGGCATAAAAGACCGGGATCCTTGAGATATACACCCGTAAAGAACCATTTATAAAATAACAAAAATTTGGGGCAGTCATCGAAAAATAAATCTTTGTGACGAAATCAAACATCCGGAAAGAAGCACGATTTGACGATTGTGCTTCTTTCATACTCAAAAGGAGGCTGGGCTGGGCTGTGCCGGACTGCCGCTCACTACCAACAACTTTTTCTGTTTTGACAAAAAGTTAGGATAGTTGACAGAATGGCAGATGCGGCCGATGAAGTAAAATTTTTAACATTGTTTGCAGCGTTTGTTCCCTCTTGATCGTATATTGAAAGAGAACTGCAAAAACTTTAAAAAGCGCTGTTAATTTGGAAGGCACCTGGGATATCCCCATTTTAGCTACAATTCCGGCAACGATTCCGACTTTTTGAGCCAGGAATAATTAATTGGGGGCCATTATGAAAAAAGAACTCACTTTGCATAAAATCCTTCTGTCATTGCTCGGCTTTGTGATGCTATGGGCAGTCGTGTCAGACGCATGGGGATATTCAGATCACTTTCATGTCAACTGCGGTTCCTATATTTACGCTTTTTTCAGTCGCTTGATTTGGGCGTTTCCGGCGATCCTGCTGATGATTCGATATAGCGATTTTTTGCATTTTAGCAAAAAGGAATTGATTTCACCTCCAAAATTTGATAAAACGATGATAATTGCTCTCCTTGTATCCTTAACTTACGTTATTATAGCGATGTTTATAGCGCACAAGGGCGCTTGGTTCAATCGCGAAATCGATCCTTTACTTGAAGCGGGAAAGTGTATTGTTATAGGCTGTGTGGAGGAAATTGTTTTTCGAGGATGGGGATATAACGCATCAAGAAATATTGCTTCAGACAGAAAAGCAGCAGTTTGGTCAACGATACTTTTTGTTGTATTGCATTGGCCCGCCCGCTTTATTCAGCTTTACAGATTTGGTACTTTTGATTATGTGACATTATTAACGCAGAGCTTCTCCGCGTTGATTTGGGGAATGGTGTTTTGCCGGCTGCTGGAGAAAGGAAAAAGTATATGGGATCCTATTGTTGTCCATTCGCTTTATGATCTGATGTGTACATTATTAGTCGGTTGAACTGCCGCCAAAATTGCAAAGAAGCAAGAAAGGGTACGGTGCCTATCGGTCTGGTGAAAACAGTAAGAATAATTTTGAACTCTTGCAGCTTTTTCCCCATCTCAGTCGTATAAAGGGTAGAACGGCAAAGGCCATATCATTGATGAAAGGAAGATCGAAATGAAAAACAAGAAAATCACATCTGTCCTGCTGGCTTTGCTTATCCTTGTCACGGCTCTTTGCGTCCCCGCCCTTGCTGCTGACGATGAGGAACTTCCGCCGCCCATCGCGCCGCCCTCTGCTGCGGACGATCTGCTGATCGCTCCCGCACCGGACGCCGCCTCCGCCCAGTGCAATCTTGAGATCAATGGGGAAGATGTCGGCATCGCAGTCATGGTCCCGCTGCGTGCGGTTGCGGAAAAAATGGGGTTCCTCGTCGTGTGGCATGGGGAGGATAGCTCTGTTACTTTGGACGCCGAGAGCGCTCATGCCGCTGTACTGGTCAATAAGGATCTGTATCAGATGACGATCGGCGAATCTATGCAAACGTTTTCCTTGGGCACCGCCCCCATTGTAATCAACGGTACTACCTATGTCCCGCTTTCGTTCTTTGACGTTCTTTTGGGCAGTCCCGAAACGAACCCCTTTTCCCTCTCCGGCTCTGATACGCTTCCCCACCGTGGGCAGGATGGGCCGGATGTGGGAACCTTACAGAAAACCGAGTGACAGAGAATCCTGACTGCGGAGATTTGAGCTTTGATAATGACATCGTGAAAACCGATACGATCATTCCCGATGAGGGAAAGCCAAAGGGCGGACCCGCTTGGTCCGTCCTTTGAGTATATCTGGAGGAGGCCGCTATGGAAGAATATCTCGCTGCCTGTCCACAAAATGCTCCAATACCCTGTTGGGGTGTATTCAGCCGCCTTAAATCTCTTCTCGATAAGCTGTTTGCCAAGATCTCGGGCCATGCAGAAGAGGATCGGGAAACGCAGCGGCCTGTCAGCCAGGCGCTTATTCATGAACAGGCAGAGCGGATGTTACATGATCACGGAAACGCCGTTTTGCGGATCGCCTATTCATATCTCCATAACAAGGCCGACGCGGAAGAAATTTTGCAGGAAACCTTAGTGAAATTTTTGAAAGCTGTCCCCAAGTTGGAGAGCCGTGAGCATGAAAAGGCATGGCTTTTGCGAGTTGCTGCCAATCTAAGCAAAGACCGCATCAAATATAATTCTCTCCGAAAGACTGATGAGCTGATGGAGGAACTGGCGGCCGAGGAGCCAGACGATCTTTCGTTTGTGTGGGATGGGGTTCGATCCCTGCCGGTGAAATACCGGGAAGTGATCTATCTGTTTTACTATGAAGGTTATTCCGCAGCGGAGATTTCATCCCTGACAGGCATGAAAGAGTCCACTGTTCGATCAAATCTGACCCGTGGAAGGAAAATGCTGAGGACGATACTGGGGGGAGGCGTGCAGCTATGAAAGAGAGGTTGAACAGGATCATGGGACACATCGAAGTAACGCCGGAAATGCGGCAGCGTATCCTTGCAAATATCCAAAGCATGGATCTGACCCCGGCCACAAGGGGAAATGCCATTTATCTTCCTTGGCTAAAACGATATTTTGCAGTTGCGGCCTGCCTTGCGGTGATGCTGGCGGGGGGAGTCCTCCTTTCCCAACGGTTTTGGAGTGATCCGATGGAGCCGCCGCCTCACGGGGCAACGGAGCCTGACGGTCATTATATCCCGGCAGAATCCGCAGAGGATTTGAGCCGAATCGCTCTGTTTTCCATAGAAGATCTACAGGATCTTCCGTTTGAGCCGGACAAAACGATCTATTCTTTCCATTCCGGCATCGCACAGATTTGGTATCAGGGGGAGTCGCAGGAAATCATCTATCGAAAAGGCTTTGGAAAAAGCGATGTGAGCGGAATCAACGAAGACTTTGCCCAAACTGAGGTGGTGGAAGCCGGTCGTCAGGAAATCACCCTGAAAGGGGACGGAGACATTTTTACTCTTGCCATTTGGCATGACGAGCAATTCTCTTACTCAATATTATTATTGAAAGGCACAACAGAAGCAGAGTGGCAGAAAATACTGCCTTGATTTTTGCAGAAAGTTTCTTAAAAGCTGTTCGGCACAATTTTATCGGGAAGTTGAGTTTACTCCGGAATATCGCGGAGACAAAAAAGTAACAGCATGATGTCGCTACATCATGCTGTTACTTCTCCTCGGCGTTTTGAAACATTCTTTATAAGCGGAAATTTTGAACTCTATACATTTTTACTTGTGCGCGACCAATTCGATCTCGATTTTGGAACCGCCGGGCAGTCCGGCTACCTGCACGCAGGACCGGGCGGGAGGTTCTGTTGGGAAACGGGTGGCATAGATATCGTTTACGGTGGCAAAGTCGGCCAAATCAGTCAAAAATACCGTGGTTTTGACCACATTGGCAAAGGTCATGCCGTTGGCGGTCAGCACAGCCTCCAAATTTTTCAATACCTGTTCGGTTTGGGCCTCAATCGTGTCGCCAGCCAGTTTTCCGGTGGCAGGGTCCAGAGCGATCTGACCGGAGGTGAACAGGAAGTCTCTGGCAAAAATGGCGTGGGAATATGGCCCGATGGCGGCGGGAGCATCAGCGGCAGTAATTGCAGTTTTCATGGAAGATCCTCCTTATTATCATTCTTTTCTACTATTATACCGCCCGACAGAAAAAAAGCAAGCGCGGTGTTGCACTGATTCTTTTGCCGTGTTACAATAAAGAATATAGTAAAAAGGGAGGGGAGCGATTGATCATTCTGGGCATTGACCCTGGCTATGCCATTGTAGGCTTTGGCATACTGCGCAGTGAGCGCGGCGGGCAATCGCTCCTGGCTTGCGGCGCGATCAATACACCGGCAGGCTTGCCCCTGTCCAAGCGGCTGCTTCAAATCGCCGACGATCTGGATGAGCTGATCCGTCAATTCAATCCAGACGCCATGGCGGTGGAGCGGCTCTATTTTGGCAATAACGTGACCACGGGTATCGGCGTAGCCCAGGCCCGCGGAGTGATCCTGATGACGGCGGAGCGGCAGGGAATTCCCATTTATGAATACGACCCCTCCCAGGTCAAAATGGCGGTCGTCGGCTACGGCAAGGCGGAAAAGCACCAGGTCATGGACATGACCAAGCGTCTGCTGAAATTAAAGGCGGTTCCCAAGCCCGACGACGCGGCGGACGCTGTGGCGATCGCCCTTTGCCATGCAAGAAGCTCTACATCTCTGTTGAACCGAGGTTAAACCATGTTTTATTATCTGAACGGGACCGTGGCCCACATGGGGCCGTATCTTGCAGTGATCGACTGCGGCGGCGTAGGTTATGCCTGCAAGACGACGCAATACACCCTCTCCGCTTTGAAGCGCGGAGAAAAAGCGAAGCTGTACACCTACCTCCATGTGCGGGAGGAGATTTTTGAACTGTACGGCTTTGCTACGGAAAATGAGCTGAACTGCTTCCAAATGCTGATCGGCGTCTCCGGTGTAGGCCCCAAGGCGGCCCTGGCGATTCTGTCCTCCACGACGCCGGAACGGCTGGCTACCGCTATCATTACAGGGGATGAAAAGGCCCTGACCGGAGCGCCCGGCGTCGGCAAAAAGATTGCCCAGCGGGTGATCCTGGAGTTGAAGGATAAGCTGGCCAAGGGCCAGATTGGTGTACCGGCCGGAGAAAGCTACGGCGGCACCGGCGTGACGGTCATCCCCGAGAACAAGGCAAGCGAGGCCGCCGCCGCCCTGGCGGTGCTGGGTTACGGTCCCGCGGAGATCAACGAGGCGCTGAAGGGAATCCCGATGGAGGAACTGTCCCTGGAGGCTGTCATCAAGCAGGCATTGAAAAAGATGGTGAAATAAATGAGTATTGATTTCTCCGACGAAGGCTTTGAGACCCAGGAGCCGCTGGTGACCACGTCCCTGACCCGGGACGATGAGAACGAGGGTTCCCTGCGCCCCAAGACGTTAACGGCATATATCGGCCAGCAGAAGGCCAAGGGCAATCTGGAAGTGTTCATCCAGGCGGCGAAAATGCGCAATGAGCCCCTGGATCACGTGCTGCTGCACGGCCCTCCGGGCCTGGGCAAAACCACGCTCAGCGGCATCATCGCCAACGAGATGGGGGTCAATATTCGCATTACCTCCGGTCCGGCGATTGAAAAGCCAGGCGATCTGGCGGCGCTGCTGACCAACCTGAACGAGAACGACATCCTCTTTGTGGACGAAATTCACCGGCTCAACCGTACGGTGGAGGAGATCCTGTACCCGGCGATGGAGGACTATGCCATCGACATCATTATTGGCAAGGGCCCCTCGGCCAATTCCATTCGGCTGGATTTGCCGAAGTTTACCCTGATTGGGGCCACCACGCGGGCCGGCCAGTTATCCGCCCCGTTGCGTGACCGCTTCGGTGTGACCCTGCGTCTGGAGCTGTATACTCCGGAGGAGCTTGCCCTGATCATCAAGCGCAGCGCCGGTATTCTGAATGTGCCTATCGAGGAGACAGGCGCCATGGAAATCGCCCGCCGCTCCCGCGGCACGCCCCGAATCGCTAACCGGATGCTCCGCCGTGTGCGGGACTTTGCACAGGTAATGGCCGGGGGCGTGATCACCCGCGAGGTAGCCGACGCCGCCCTGTCCGCTCTGGAGGTGGACTATCTGGGACTGGACGCGGTGGACCGGCGGATGCTTACCAGCATTATTGAAAATTACGGCGGCGGTCCGGTGGGCCTGGACACCCTGGCCGCCACGATCAACGAAGAGTCCGTCACTTTGGAGGACGTCTATGAACCCTACTTGATGCAGATGGGATTCCTGACCCGTACGCCCAGGGGCCGCTGCGTCACGCGCAGAGCTTACGAGCATTTAGGGTTGCCCGTCCCCGGCGGCATCGGACTGGATCAGTTGAGCCTATGAACAGGAGATATATTCAGGAAGTATTTCTTAAGAAACCTCTGGACCCGGACTCTTACCTGAACGCACTGCCTGCGGTGCGGTATCTGCTGGAGGGGAACCGTCTGTCATTTCCCAAGGATGTTACGGTTCTTGTTGGGGAAAACGGAACCGGAAAATCCACCCTGCTGGAGGCCATCGCGGTAGCTTATGGCTTCAATGCAGAAGGGGGGACCTGTAACTTTAATTTTTCCACCCGGGCTACCCACTCGGAACTGTGTGAACATCTGACCGTTTCCCGAGCAAATTACCCCAGAGACGGGTTCTTCCTTCGGGCGGAGAGCTTCTATAATGTAGCCACGAACATCGACGAGCTGGATGAGGCTCCCTCTTTTGGTCCGCCCTTGATTGACAGCTATGGCGGCGTATCCCTTCACAAGCAATCCCACGGGGAGAGCTTTTTGGCTCTGGTGCAAAACCGCTTTGGCGGAGAGGGCCTGTACCTGTTGGATGAACCGGAGGCCGCTCTGTCTCCCACCCGGCTGCTGACCCTGATGGCCCAGATCCATCAACTGGTGAAGGCCGACTCCCAGTTTATTATTGCAACCCACTCTCCTCTCTTGATGGCCTTTCCCGACGCCTGCCTGTATCAATTGACTGAGACTGGGATCGAACAGGTGGACTACCGGGAGACGGAGCACTACTGCCTGACCAAGCGTTTTCTGAACGATCCGGAGCGGATGCTGCGGTATTTATTTTCAGAGGACGAAGATTGTCGGTGAACAGGGGGAAAGGTTCGATGGTTGCTTTTTACTTTTTTGCAACGGAACGGGCGCTGAAACGGGAATTTGAAATTTGAATTGAGGTGCAATTTCTATTATGGGTAAACTATTTGGAACGGACGGCATCCGCGGTGTGGTCAACGCCGGGTTGGATGCCGAACTGGCTTATAAGGTGGGCCTGGCTGCCGCACAGGTCCTTTCCGAGGAGAAGAAGAACGGGAAACCGCTGTTCACCATCGGCAAGGACACCCGCATTTCCTGCGACCTGCTGAAGGGAGCGCTGGTGGCCGGCCTTTGCTCCGCCGGCGCCGATGTGCTGGATCTGGGCACCATCCCGACCCCGGGCGTGGCCTGGGTCACGGTGGACGCCCACGCCGACGCGGGAATTGTAATTTCCGCGTCCCATAACCCATTTGAGCACAACGGAATCAAGATTTTTAATGGCAAGGGCTTTAAGCTCCCCGACGAGCTGGAGGAAAGAATCGAGTCGGTGATCCTTTCCGGTACCAACAAGGTTCCCCGCAAGACTCACGGAGAACTGGGCCAGGTGCACTATGTGGCGCCGAAGGCGAGTGAAGATTACATCGACCACCTGGTTTCCACCGTCACCAGCGATCTGTCCGGCCTGCGCATCCTGGTGGACTGCGCCAACGGCGCTTCCTCGGCGACCGCGGCCCGTCTGTTTGACCGCTTTCCCAAGCTGCAGACCGATGTGATCAACGCCGACCCTGACGGCGTGAACATCAACTGTAATTGCGGCTCTACTCATTTGGACGCCTTGGCCGCCATGGTAAAGGCTGGCGGCTATCATCTGGGCATCGCCTTTGACGGAGATGCCGACCGCTGTCTGGCGGTGGATGAGACCGGCGCCGAGATCGACGGCGACCAGATCATGGCAGTGTGCGGTCTGGACATGAAGAGAACGGGTCGCTTGCCCGGAAACGCCATTGTGGCTACCGTCATGTCCAATCTGGGCCTGCGCCTGTTTGCCAAGGAGAATGACATGACGCTTTTGACCACCGATGTTGGTGACCGCAATGTTCTGGAAAAAATGGAAGAATGCGGTTATACGCTGGGCGGTGAGCAGTCTGGACATATGATTTTCCGGGAATTCGCGACTACCGGCGACGGTGAACTGACCGCGCTTCAGTTGCTGCAGATACTTCGGGAATCGGGGCAAAAAGCATCTGAACTGTTTGCGCAATGCAAAAAATATCCGCAGTATCTGATCAATGTACCGGTGATTGACAATGCAGTGAAAGCCAGAATCATGGCAGATCCCGAGCTGCACGAGGCGGTAAAAAGGGAAGAGGAGACCCTTGCGGAAGAGGGGCGTGTTTTAGTTCGTCCGTCCGGCACAGAGGCGCTGATTCGGGTCATGGTGGAGGGAAGAGACCCTGTTTTAGCGCAAACTTATGCGCAGAATTTGGCAGAATTGATAAGAACTCTGTAAAATTCACAAAATAATTTGCACAAACTATTGACATTTTCACACTTTTGACGTTATAATAATTAAAAGGAGTTTTCCGCATGGATTATCTTTCGCTCCACGATTGCACAGCTTCGGACGAGGTTCTCTGTGTGAAAGCTGCGGCAGGTGACCGCATTGCAGAGGAAGAGCTTGTAATGCGTTACAACCGTCTTGTTCGTGTTTGTGCCCGGCCCTTTTTCTTGGCTGGAGGGGACAGCGAAGATTTGATTCAGGAAGGAATGCTTGGCTTACTCTCTGCGATTCGTTCTTTTCAGCCTGATAAAGCCGCGTCTTTTCGTACTTTTGCTGAAATTTGTATCAAAAGTCGCTTGGTTTCTGCCGTGAGAGCCGCATCCAGCGGAAAACATTCTCCACTCAACAGCTATATCTCATTCGAAACACCCTCTTTTGACGATCTCTCTCCGCTTACGGCTGTCGGCCTGATGCAGAAGAATCCTGAGGATGTGTTCATCAGCAGGGAAGAACTGCGGGAGCATCTGGACACAGCGAAAGATCATTTGTCCGGTTTCGAAGCGAAGGTCTTAAGCTACTACCTGGAAGGTCTTTCCTATCAAGAGATCGCAACTCAGGTCAAACGGTCCCCGAAATCGGTGGACAACGCTGTCCAGCGCATTCGGCGCAAATTGGCACAGCACTTTTCTTCCGGCGAATTCAGCGAAGGCTGAACGCAATATTTTGTCCCAGCAATGTCGGTACTTCCGGACCTGGGAAATCAAAGAGAGGGTATTTGCAATGTACGAAGACAAGACTCTGGTATGCAAGGAATGTGGTCAGGAGTTCGTGTTCACCGCCGGTGAGCAGGAATTCTATGCCGAGCGCGGGTTCCAGAACGAGCCCCAGCGCTGCAAGGCTTGCCGTGATGCTCGCAAGGCTGCTGCCCGTGGCCCCCGTGAGTTCTTCACTGCGACCTGCGCTGCTTGCGGCGGCGAGGCTAAGGTTCCTTTTGAGCCCAAGTCCGACCGTCCCGTTTACTGCAGCGACTGCTTCGCCCGTATGCGTGAACAGGGCTAATTGGCCATTTGCAGAAGTAAAAAAAGAGACGCTATCATTTGATAGCGTCTCTTCAGTCTGTCGAAAAAGTCCAGCAAAAGCTGGGCTTTTTCATTTATATGAGGT
>X355_Hoffmanns_Two_toed_Sloth__coassemble_1840_pt1 | contig 89018 bp, 77 predicted proteins | sample X355_Hoffmanns_Two_toed_Sloth__metabat2_high_PE_003 | metagenome-assembled genome bin X355_Hoffmanns_Two_toed_Sloth | reverse complement strand
ACCTCATATAAATGAAAAAGCCCAGCTTTTGCTGGACTTTTTCGACAGACTGAGGGGCGGACGCTTAGCGTCCGCCCCTGTTTTCGTCTCCCGGCGTCCGCGCATAGACGCCGCGTTTACGGGAGGATAATATTCTCCCTTACACTCCCCGCTCCTGACCCCGCAATGACGCAGCGTGGCGGGCCGACACACAGGCCGCCCCTACATGCCCACCATAAACCTCCCGGTTTTCCCGTAGGGGCCGACCCCCTGGGCGGCCCGGCGGCCCCGCCGCCACATGGCGGTGACCGCGGCGTAAGGGGCGGGTTCCAAACCCGCCCCACGGTGATTCCACGGACCTCCCGGTTTTTCCGTAGGGGCCGCCCCCCTGGGCGGCCCGGCGGCCCCGTCGCCACATGGCGGTGACCGCGGCGTAAGGGGCGGGTTTGGAACCCGCCCCTACGCTGATCCTGCGAACCTCCCGGTTTCCCGTAGGGGCCGACCTGTGTGTCGGCCCGGCGGATCCGTCCGCCCCTTGCAAACCAACCACCCATGCGGTACAATAGGCCAAAGGAGTGAGCGGATGGAATACTTTCAGGCACTTCCCGCCCTGGGGCGGGTGATCCCCATCCGGGGCGGCGCGGGCGAACGGTGCTGGCTGGTGCGGGGAGAGAAAAAAGCCGCCCTGATCGACACCGGCTGCGGCGGACGCGGCCTGCGGGAGCTGGTGCGCTCTCTGACCGGCCTTCCGGTGCAGGTGCTGCTGACCCACGGCCACCGGGACCACATCGGCGGCGCGGGACAGTTCGGAACAGCGTGGCTCCATCCCCTGGACCTGCCCCTGGCAGAGCGCGCCTCCGACCCGGCGCGGCGGGCGGCGTTTGTACAGGGCAAAGCGCCCGAGGTGTTCGCCGCCCTGCCTCCCGGCGCCTTCCCGCCCCCCGGACCGACGGAATTTCTTCCCCTGGCGGAGGGCGATGAGTTCGACCTGGGCGGCGTGGTCTTGGAGGTGCTGGAGACGCCCGGCCACACGCCGGGGAGCGTCAGCTTTCTCGACCGGGCGGGGCGGACGGTCTATACCGGCGACATCTGCGCCCGGCGCACCCTGATGATGCTGCCCGAATCCCAAAGCCTGTCCGTCCTGGGGGCCACGCTGGAGCGCCTGCGGGCGCTGGCGGGGGCGTACCGCCTGCACCTGACCGGCCATGACCCGGGCACGCCCGGAGAAAACGTGCTGGAAAACCTGCTGGAGTGCGTGGAGGACATCCTGGCCGGGCGGGACGACCGGGAGCCTTTCTCCAACGTGTCGGGCACAGGCTGGCTGGCCAGGCGCACCTGTGACCCCGAACAGCAGTTCCGGGCGGATGGAAAATACGGAAATATCGTTTACGCGGACGACAAACGGCGGTGAAGGATCCACTTCACCGCCATTTTACTTGACCCGAATGGCTTTTTAACGCCAATGATCAATTTCACAGACCGACCACCGCCACAGCGCTTCCCATCCGGGGATGGGAGCGCCTTGGTTTTGGTTTAGATATTGGTTTTGGTATCGGTTTTGGTTTTGCTTTTGGTTTTGGTATCGGTTTTTTGGGTTTCTTTGGGTTTTGGTATCGGTATCGGTTTTGGTATTGGTATCGGTATTGGCATTTTTGGCATATGGAAAAATGGCAAAGCCATCGGCAAGGCGCACCGTTTGCCCACCCAGGGAATAAGATAAAGCATCCAGTCTAACGGAGGGAACGTCTGTGAAGCATGAGCTGAATGTGTGGGTGATCGGCGGAGATCTGCGGCAGGCAAAGCTGGCGGAGCTTCTGCAAAGCGACGGACACACCGTACATACCTACGCCCTGGAGCAGGCCCCGGAGCTGCCCTGGGAGGGAGAAAAGGACCTGACGGGGGTGGAGCTGGCCGACTGCGTGGTGCTCCCTCTGCCCGTGTCGGGGGACGGGACGATGCTGAACGCGCCGCTGTCGGAGGAGGGCCGCCCGCTGGTCCAGGTGCTGAACGCCCTGCGCCCCGGGCAGATCATCTGCGCCGGGCGGGTGGACCCGCGCACCCGGGCCATGGCCCAGGAGCGGGGCCTGATCCTGCATGACTACTTCGCCCGGGAGGAGCTGGCGGTGGCCAACGCGGTGCCCACGGTGGAGGGGGCGGTGCAGATCGCCATGGAGGAGCTGCCCATCACCGTCCACGGCGCCCGGGCGCTGGTGATCGGCTACGGGCGGCTGGGCAGACTGCTGGCCCACCGGCTGAGCAGCCTGGGGGCGAAGGTCAGCGTGTCCGCACGCAAATGGTCCGACCTGGCCTGGGCGGAGGCCTACGGCTACGGCGTGGAGCAGACCGACCTGCTGGAGGGCTGGCTGTGCGGCTACGACCTGATCGTCAACACCGTCCCGGCCCGGGTGCTGGGGGAGGAGCGGCTGGCCGAGCTGAAGGCGGGCTGCCTGGTCATCGACCTGGCCTCCAAGCCCGGCGGAGTGGATATGGAGGCGGCACGGCAGTTGGGCGTCCGGGTGGTCTGGGCCTTGTCCCTGCCCGGCAAGGTGGCTCCGGTGACGGCGGGCAAAGCCATTTTGAATACTATTTGTAATATTCTGCGAGAGCAGGGGGTATGAGATGGAAGGCATACGCGTGGGATTCGCCTTTTGCGGGTCCTTCTGCACCTATGAGAAAGCCATAGCCGCCCTGGAGCGGGTGAAGGCCGAGTTTGGGGAGGTGGTCCCCATCGTCTCGGAGCGGGGGGCCAGTCTGGACACCCGCTTCGGAAACGCCCACGATTTTCTGCGGGAGGTGGAGCGCATCTGTGACAAGCGGGTGATCGCCACCATCCAGGCCGCCGAGCCCATCGGCCCCAAGGGGCTGCTGGACGTTCTGGTCATCGCGCCCTGCACGGGCAACACCCTGGCGAAGCTGGCGGCGGGAGTGACCGACTCCTCGGTGACCATGGCGGCCAAGGCGCACCTGAGAAACGGACGGCCGCTGGTCATCGCCGTCTCCACCAACGACGGCCTTGCCGCCAGCGCCCGGAACTTGGGGGAGCTGGTGAACCGGAAGAATGTGTACTTTGTGCCCTTCCGGCAGGACGATCCCGACAAAAAGCCGTCCTCGCTGGTGGCCGATTTCGGCCTGGTGCCCGCCGCCATCCGGGCGGCGCTGGAGGGGCGGCAGCTCCAGCCCGTTTTGCTGGGGGCGGATACGTAAAAAAGCGCGGGCTGTTCCGGTTCGGAGCGGCCCGCGCTTTTTTCTCCTTTGGCGGCGTCACCCGCCGGGCCGCCCCCTTGGGCGGCCCCTACGAAAAAACCGGAAGGTGGGTGTGTACCTGTAGGGGCCGCCGCCCTCGGCGGCCCGCCACGTTGCAATTATCGCCGGGTCAGGAGCAGGGAATGTAGGGGAGGATAGTATCCTCCCGAAAACGTCACAATGATTGCCGACCGGAGCGGGAGGCTGTCAGCCTCCCCTGCATTCATTCCGGAAACCTTTTGGAAATTACGCCGGGTGGGGTGTGACCAACGGGAACACTACCTTTCCCGGCGCCCGCTACTCCTCCCCGTGCCCCGGCTCTGTGCGGGAGACCACCACCGAGCAGGCCACGTCGCCGGTGACGTTCAGGGCGGTGCGGGCCATGTCCAGCACCCGGTCCACCCCCCACACCAGGCTGACGCCCTCCACAGGAAGTCCTGCCGACGCCAGCACCATGCTGAGCATGATGGTGCCCGCCCCGGGCACCCCCGCCGTGCCGATGGAGGCCAGGGTGCAGGTCAGCACGACGGCAAGCTGCTGGGACAGGCCCAGGGGGATGCCGTAGGCGTTGGCGATGAACAGGGCGCACACCCCCTGATAGATGGCGGTGCCGTCCATGTTGATGGTGGCCCCCAGGGGGAGGACGAAGGAGCGCACCGGATGGGACGCGCCCAGGCGCTCGGCGGCGTCCAGGGCGAAGGGGAGGGTGGCCGCCGAGCTGGACGAGGAAAAGGCGAACAGGGCGGCGGGGGCGCACTCCTGGAAGAAGCGCAGGGGGCTGATCCGCCCCAGTGCGGCCACGGCGGAGGAGTAGACCACCAGGGCGTGGACCGCGCAGGCCCCGTACACCAGCGCGATGACTCCAAACAGATCCAGCAGGACGGAGGGGCCGTATTGGGCCACCACCGGGGCGATCAGGGCGAAGACCGCCAGAGGGGCGAACTTCATGACCGCGCCCGTCAGGGCGTACATCACATCGGCCAGGGACTCCATGGCGGTGAACAGGGGTTCGCCCCGCTCCCCGGCGATCAGGATGCCGCCGCCCAGGATCAGGGCGGCGACGATGATCTGCAGCATATTGCCCTCAGCCAGCGCCGCCACAGGGTTGGAGGGGACCATGTTCAGCAATGTGGCGGTCACGTCCGGCGATTCCGTCTCTTCCGCGTAGGAGGGGGGCGCGGTCAGGCCCATGCCCCGCCCCACGGGGAACAGGTTGGCCACCAGCAGCCCCACGGTGACGGCCACGGCGGTGGTCAGAAGGTAAAAGACAATGGTCTTGCCGCCCACCCGGCCCACGCTCTTGGCGTCCCCCAGGCCGCACACGCCCACGGTGATGGAGGAAAAGACCAGGGGGACGATCAGCAGCTTGACGACGTTCAGAAACAGCGTGCCGACGGGCTGGAGAACGGTATTGGCGATTTGGGGCGCTCCCTGAAGGGCCAGCCCCGCCAGGATGCCCAGCGCCAGCCCCGTCAGGATCCACACGGACAAGCTGATACGGCGTATGTGTTTCAACGCGCTTCCCCCTTTTACAGAGGTAGCTTGCCCCGCGGACCGGCGCGTTATCCTTCCGCTTCCGCCGCCCCGGCCGCCGTCGCGGCCTCATACAGCCGAATTTGGTATCGCGGTATCTCGGAAAAAGGCAGGCAAGGCATGTCCTGATCCTGCGCTCTGCCCATGCAAAGCCCTCCTTATGCCCGCTCCCAAAACAGCATATTATTTTCAAACCCGGCATGTAATTTCCCCGTGTCTTTCAGCCATGCAAGGTAGGAGCGAACGGTACTGCCTACAAGGACATATTGCTCAAAATTCATGGTCAAGTCATATTCTGTAAACAACCGTTGCAAGAGAAGTTCAAAACAAAGCGGCTTGGAACAGAGGTCCATGATTTTTTCCTCTATTTCATGTACCTTGTCAATGTTGTACTGCGCCAATTTGGAAATATCTGTCGTTGCCTCAGCGTGAGCCAGAACGAACATTTTTGCAGTCAGGGATTTTACCATTTCCAGTGTTTTCAGGTAAGCGGCAACGTCATAGATAAAACCGATTTGGTACTTGTCCAATGTTTCACGGCTTGACAAACAATCCGCAAGATAAATCACATTATCGGGTGTGCGAAAACCTACCATATCAAAGAAATGCCCCGGCAAGTGGATCACTTCAAAACCATCGGGCAGATTTTCTTGTGTCAAATACTCCGCATTGCTTTCCTGTGCCAACAAAAACTTGTGTCTGAGTTCTTTGCAGGGATAGCCGCCATATAAAAACGCTGGCTCTAAAATCGGGTGTCTTGTAAAATCACAATCAATTCCCGGCGCATAAATTTTACACCCTGTCTGTCCCTGCAAATACTTGTTGCCTCCGATATGGTCCGCATTAGAATGGGTATTCAATATTGCTGTCAATTTCCAATGGTTAGCATCCAGAATTTGCCGAATTTTTCGCCCGGCGTCTTTGTCGTTTCCACTGTCGATCAAACAAACCTCTTGATCATTCAATTTTACAAGACCTATTTTTGCGGGACTTTGAATGTAATAGCTGTTGTCTGAAACCTGTATCAATTCATACATAATATTGATACCTCCGTTAGCATTTGGGATAAAAAATAATATTATAAACAGTACATGGCGTATCAAAGGGATTGTGATAGCCATGCGGTATATCGGCTTTGAAGCGGATCGCCTGGTTTTTGGTAAGCATGATTTCCCGCTCATTCAAAACAAGCTGTAATGTACCTGTCTGGACTAAAATATATTCCTCCACACCGTCATTGTGTTTTTCTGAAATATGCTCACATCTTGCGTCAAATTCAATGTAAAATATCTCTGCATTTCGTATGGGGTCATACGGAAATATTGGATACGCTCTCATACGCCCGTTATCCTCTGAAATAGCTGCTTCCTGTACAAGGTCAGCAATGGTGTATTCCGGCTGTTGTTCTTCTAAAAAAGAGGACAACGGAACTTTCAAACCTGTTGCAATTTTCCATAGAGTAGTGATAGTTGGAATAGATTGACCTCTCTCTATTTGCCCTAACATGGGCTTGCTTACGCCTGTTATTTTTGCGGTATCATCTAAAGTTAGGCTGCGATTTGTGCGGATCTCTTTTAATCGCGCTGCGATTGCGTTTACTGGTGCAGTCATATAGATCCTCCTTGAATGTTATAACATTTATATAAACTACTATAACATACAAATGTGGGGAAAGCTATACTTGATTTGGAGGATATGGCAATTTTCTTTCTTTACGGCACATAAGTATTGCGTCAGCGCGCTCGCAAAGAGCGGCGGCAATAAAAAACAGGCGGCGGCAGAACATCGTTCTGCCGCCGCCTGTGATGCTGCCGTATTTTACTGTTTGGGGAAAATTCCGGTTCAGCCGAGTTTGACCCACATGGCGGGTCTGACCGCATTGTTCGTCGTGGAGACGTTGTCGCCGCTCTTGTGGAGCTGGCCCAGGTAGTTGACGCCCGCGGCGTCGCTGACGTAATAGCCGGGGCTTCTCAGCCACCACCACACCTTGCCGGTGCGCTCGTTGACAAACGCGCCCCGCGCCACGGTGTAGGGCGTGGCCTCGGTCATCCGGGCATCGTCGTTGGCAAAGTACTTGTCTGCCTCGTCCACGTTCAGCAGGAAAACCTTGTCCTCCGTGTCGTTGCCGCCGGCGGCGCCGTGCACGGTGCTGTCCGGATTGGGCGTGGGGGTCACAAGGATCATGCCCTGCTCCTCCGCGGTGAACGCACCCTCCAAAAACTCGCCGTTCAGCCATTTTCTCAAATCGCAGTTTTCCCACGTCATGGTGGTGTTGTCGCCGTGATACACGCGGCAGTCCAGGCCCTTTTCACTGATCAGCAGGGCCTTGCCGCCCTCCACAGCCAGTACGGTCCACTCAATGGGGTCTTTCTTCTCGCCGCTGACATCGCTCTGCGGAAAGCATCCGAGGGCGACCTTCCGGCCGACTTCCAAATTACCGATACTCATGTCCGTCCCTCCACACTTTTATTCCGCATTGATCCACATGGCCGGGCGCACGGCGCGGTGGGGCCGGGCGTCGTCGTAGATCAGGCCGCACACCGAGCCGCCCACGCTGACGCGGGAGGCGTTGATCGGGTTGCAGCCGGGGCTTCTCAGCCACCAGATGGCGTTGCCCGTGTCCGGGTACACATAGGTGCCGTGGTTCTTGGCCACCTCGGTCGCCGGGGCCATTCTGTCCTGCTTGTTGGGAATATAGCGCTCCAGCTCGTCGATGGACAGGGCAAAAACCTGGTCGACCGTGTCCTCGCAGCCGGCGGTGTTGAACTGCTTGTTCTCCGGATTGCTCAGCGTGGTCTTCAGAATCTGGGCCTGCTCCTCCGGGGTGAACGCCTCCTGCAGGAAGGTCTCGTTGCACCACTTGCGCAGGGTGCAGTCTGCCCAGGTGCTGGGGACAAGCTGTTCGTTGTACTGGACGTTTTCAATGCAATCCTTGCTGATCAGCAGGGCCTTGCCGTTCTCCACGGCCAGGACCTTCCACTCGATCGGCTCAGGGGTTTTACCGTAAGGATCGCTCTGGGGATATTTCCCAAGCTGAATTACTTCGCCTGCTTTTACCTTCATACATCAAACCCCCTTATTCTTTTTCCAGGAAAATGTCGCCGAGGTTCACGCTGGCCAGGGTACGGGTCTTCAGCTCGATGGTCTGATACCCCTCCAGCTCGATGGTGATCTCGTAGTCGGTCTTGGAGTCCAGGCCGTCGAACCAGAAGTCGCCGAACACATTGGTCACATAAGTCTGTTCCACCTTGCCGTCCCGCTTCAGGGTGGCCGTGGCGCCGGCGGCGCACTGATCGTCCGCCTTGTAGACGACGGTGCCGGAGATGAAGGACTTCGGGTTGTTCAGGTAGAGGACCCGCTCATGCAGACCGTACTCGGGGTGGCGGGACTCGGGCTTCTTCTCGGCGACGAGCTTGGAGATCTCGCTGTCCGGGTCGTTCAGGTCGCCGAAGGTCAGGGCGCCGGTGGGGCACAGCTCCACGCAGCGGGGGACGCTGTAGCCCTTGTCCAGCAGGTGGGCGCACATGTCGCACTTCTGGGGGAGCTGCAGCTCCTCGTTCCAGTAGATCACGCGGTAGGGGCAGGTGTTCACGATCTCTTTCTGGCCCTGGGCCTTCACGGGGTCAATGATCACGATGCCGTCCTCGCGCTTGTAGACCGCGCCGTCCTTGGCCTGGGACATGCAGCGGGGGTTGTCGCAGTGGCTGCAGGTGACGGGAACGCAGCTTAACTTGACCTTGGGGAAGGTCCCGCGCTCGATCTCGTTTACATGGATCCAGTTCTGATATCGGATGGGCTGGGCCGCCGTATAGCCCTCATGGGCCTCGCCGGCGTTCTCGTCCTTGCAGGCAAGGAAGCAGTTGTTGCAGCCCGTACATTTGGCAACGTCAATTACCATTCCGTACTTTTTCATGCTCAATCCTCCCATTTCTCGATTTCCACGTTGCTGGAGTTGCTGACCATGCCCGGGGCGTACTTGGAAACCATACGGCTCGGAGTGAGCAGGTTCATGCAGCCGCCGCGGTCAATGCTGCCTTCCTTGCCCGGCTCGAGGGGGTCGTACTTGGAGCCGGCCTGGTAGGCCATGACGCAGCCGGGCTTCATGCGCTCGGTCACATAGGCCATGCAGAGAACCGCGCCGCGGTCGTTGTAGACCTTGACAATGTCCCCGTTCTTGATGTCGCGGGCCGTGGCGTCCTGGGGATGGATGCGGATGGGCCAATAGGCGTAGCCGTCCTTCATGCCGCGGTGGGCGTGAATGTCGTCCATCCAGGCAGCTTTGTTGTCGAAGTGGGTGTGGTAGGAGAAGCGCATGTGAGGCGTCTCCATGACCAGGGGATATTTCTCCTCGAACTCGGACTCGAAGCCCTCCCAGGGTTCCAGGTAGTTGACCTTGACAGGCCGCTCCTTGTCGTCGGGGAAGTGCTCGTCCAGGAAGGTGGAGGTGAACTCGATCTTGCCGGTGGGGGTGCCCATCATCTTGGCGCGGAAGGTGCCCTTCAGGGGGTTGTTGTGGTCGGGCACGTCGCACTCGCGGTCCTCATAGTACCACTTGTTGGACACGGCGCGCTTGAAGTCGGGCTTGGGAATGGGCACGACAAAGTAGCCCTTCTTCCGGAACTCCTCGAAGGTCATGTACTTGGGCATGGAGGAGGCGTTGTAGACGCGCTCGATCCAGTCGGTGATGGTGCAGTTCTCCGTGAACTGTTCATAGAAGCCCAGGCGCTTGGACAGCTCGCAGTAGATGTCGTAGTCGGTCTTGGACTCCCACAGCGGCTCGATGCACTTCTGCATGTAGATGATCACGCGGAAGTTCGCGCCCATGTCGTTGGCGCCGTAGCCGCCGGGCGCGCCCAGCTCGCAGATGTCCTCACGCTCGAAGCCGGTGCAGATGGGGAGGATCAGGTCGTAGAACTTGGTCTCGGAGGAGTAGAAGTTGTCGGCGGTGACGGCGAACTCCAGGTTGGGGGAGTGGAACATCCGGGTCCAACGGTTGGTGTCCGTCATGGTGGAGATGAAGGAGCCGCCCTGGCGGTAGATCATCTTGATGGGAGCGCCGCCCTCTTCCTTGGGCAGGGGGCACACGTTGCGGGTGATCTGCTGCTCCAGGGAGTTGCCGCAGAAGCCCTCGCCGATCCACTCGGTCTTCTCGTTCATGACGCACTCGGGCAGCAGGATGCGGTAGGTCTTCTGCTTGACGGTGTTCTTGGCCTGGTGGGTGGCGGCGATGCCGAAGGTATCCCAGCCCACGTCGGAGTAGCCGAAGAAGCGGAAGGACATGTCCATCGGGGGGGCCATGGAGGCGCCGCCCCAGGTGTTGCAGCCGTCGGCGCCCAGGCCGCGCATGGCCAGCAGCAGGACCATCAGGCGGGCCCACTCAGTGGCGTAGGGCTGGCGGCAGGCGCCGGAGACACCGTAGATGGAGGCGGTGCAGAGCATGGTACGCTTCTGCGCCCAGTCACGGGCCAGGGCGTAGATGTCGCGGGCCTTCACGCCGCACTTCTTCTCGGCCCACTCGGGGGTGCGGGCGAAGCCGCCCTCCTCGGTGCCCAGAATATGGGCCTTGAAGTCCTCAAAGCCGTAGCACTTGTTCTCCACGAACCAGTGGTCGTAGGTATCCTCGGTGATCCAGACCCAAGCGACAGCCTCGGCCATGGCACCGTCGGTGGCGGGATAGGGAGCCAGCCACTTATCGCCCCAGACGGCGGCGGTGTAGTTGCACCAGGGGTCGATGAAGATCATCTCCATGCCCAGCTCCTTGCACCACCAGCGCCAGCGGCAGCCGTCCTGGCCGTTATAGCCGCCGGCGGAGGTGTTGGGGTCGACGCCCCAGAACAGCAGCATGTCGGTGTACTTCAGGGCCTCCTCCAGCATGTCGAAGTTATCGGAGATGCCCAGCTTCCAGTAGTAGCCCCAGGCGTGGGTGGCGCCCCAGTGCCAGCCCTCCCAGGAGTCGGGGTTGTCGGACAGGGTGCTGTAGCCCAGCATGTTCCAGAACCGGCCGAAGGGGCCCATCTTGTACTGCAGCAGGCCGAAGTCGGCGTGGGAGCCGGTACAGCCGGTGATGGCGGCCTTGCCGTAGGTGGCGTGGATGCGCTTGATCTCAGACTCCAGCAGGTCGAAGGCCTCATCCCAGGAGATGCGGACATAGCCGGACTTTCCGCGGTTCTCCACATGGCGGTCGCCGTTGGGGTCGAAGTCGACGCGCTTCATGGGGTACTTGATGCGCTGCTCGGAATAGATACGGCCCTTCATGGAGCACACGTAGTTGCCCAGAGAGGTCTGGCGGGGCGGGGTAAACTTCTTGCCGCGGGCCTCGATGGACCAGGCGGGGGTATCCTCATCCCCGAACACCATGGGACGGACCTTGGTGACCTTACCGTCCTTGACATGGACAAACACGGCGCCGCCGATGGCGCAGTTGGTGAAAACGTGTTCGCCTTCCTCCAACTCTACGCCGGGGAGCTGAATGCCGATATTCTCTGCCATTTTTTTGTTCCTCCTTACTTATGGTCAGCCGGCCATATCGACGCTGCCGATGTTGATGTCCTTCTCGGTGGCGTCGATGTCGGCGATGGTCTTGGGGGCGTAGCCGTCCATCTCGATCTTGACGGAGTACTTGCCGGGGACGCAACGCTCGAACCAGAAGTCGCCGAACACGTCGGTCTTCAGGGTGGAGACGGCGTTGCCCTCGGCGTCGATCAGGGTGACGGTGGCGCCCTCCAGGCACTCGTCCTTGACGGAGTCATAGATCTCGCCGGCGACGAAGAATTTGTTCAGCAGGCCCTTGTAATACACGCGGGGGCCGGTGCCGTACTCGGGGTGAAGCTGCTCGAACTCGGGCAGACGGTCCTTCAGCTCCTCATACTCGCCGTAAATCAGCGCGTCGGTGGGGCAGGACTGCACGCAGCGGGGCTCGGTCCAGCCCTCGTTGTCCAGCAGGTGGGCGCAGCCGGTACACTTCTGGGGAATGTTCAGATCGTCGTTCCAGTAGATGGCGCCGTAGGGACAGGCCTCCAGCAGGTGGCGCTGGCCGTAGGCCTTCTCGGGGTCGATGATCACGATGCCGTCGTCGCGGCGGTAGACCTCGCCGTTCTTGGCGGCGGCGATGCAGGGGGCGTTCTCGCAGTGCTGGCAGGTTTCGTGCATATAGTGCACGCGGACCTTGGGCACGGTGCCCCGAACGGTCTCGGTGGTCTTCCACCAGAAATGACCGGTGTTGGGCTGGGGCTTGGCATAGGGGGACCAATCGTTGGTGACATGCTCGTCCTTGCAGGAGAGCTGGCAGCTATAACAGCCGTTACATCTGGTGATATCGATCAATAAAATTTTTCCCATTGTCTCTCCTCCTCCTTACTTCTTCACAATGACGCGCTCAAAGACCAGACCGGAATCCTTGTTGTAGGGCCGGTTAAAGACTTCGGGATACTTCTTGCGCAGACCGTCGATGTCGCACTTCCGGACGTCGGCCAGGAAGCCGGAGCAGACCATGCCGGCGCAGTTCTTGGAGGTGGTGTTGTGGGGGGTGATCAGGTTGATGGCGCCGCCGCGGTCGATCTTGCCGGGGACGATGAAGTCGGCGCGGGAGCCGTGATCCATGTAGATAACGCCGGGCATGATGCGCTCCCAGACCTTGGCGCCGCCCAGGACGATGCCGCGCTCGTTGTAAACCTCCACAACATCGCCGTCCTGGATGCCGCGCTTCTCCGCGTCGGTGGGATGCAGCCACACGGGCTCGTACATATAGCCGTCGTCGCCGCGCACCTTACAGGTGACGATCTCGTGGAACCAGTCGTTGTCGTCCATGTTGGCGTGGGTGCGGTGACGGGGGTGGTTGGAGATGACCAGCATGGGGTAGCGCTTGGCGCGCTCGCCGCCGATGCGCTCGTCGTGGAAGTCGCTGTTCTCCACCCAGTGGGGGACGGGGGGACGCTCCTTGTCGTCGGGGAAGTACTTCTTCAGGTCGACGGACTCGTACTCCAGCAGGCCGGAGGGAGTCTCCAGAGGATACTTGGAGGGATCCTCGTAGAACTCGTTCAGGCCGGGACGGTACTTCTCCCACTCGGGGTCGGTGGGAACGACGAAGTAGCCCTTCTCGCGGAACTCCTCCCAGGTGCACAGGTTCATCTGAGGCACGCCGGAGTTGTCGAAGCCCTTGCGGATTTTGTCCTGGACGGACTCGCCGTCGGTGTACTCCTTCAGCAGGCCCAGGCGGTCGGCGATCATGCAGACGATCTCATAGTCGGAGTAGGACTCGCCCAGAGGCTCGATGCAGCGGTCCTCCAGATAGATCAGGTCGAAGGCGGCGGACTCACGGTCGTCGCCGATGTCGTCTTCCTCATACTTGGTGTTGACGGGCAGCACGATGTCGGCGAACAGGCAGTCGTTCTCCATACGGGGATGCTGGACCAGGAAGAACTCGATGGAGGGATGGCGGAAGGCCTCGATGGTGCTGTTGGAGTCGTTCCAGCAGGTGGTCAGGCAGGGGGTGTCCGACCACATCATGTGGATGGGGGAGCAGCCCTCGGCGGGATAGGTGTACTTGATGAACTGCTCGCAGGCAGGGGTGACCTGCAGGGAGGAGCCGTAGATCTCGAAGTGGCCCTTCAGGATGGCGTCGTGCACCAGGGTCTCGGGGATGCACTGCTTGGGCAGGCCCTGCCAGGGGAAGGGGTTGTAGCCGGTATAGGCGGCGCGGACGTTCAACTGGTGGGGCTCATGCATGATGGAGCAGGGGGTGGGAGGAGCCACGGGGTGATCCTCGGAGCCGAACACGGCGCGGTTGTTGAAGCACATGGAGTGCACGCCGGGCTTGCCCAGACCCTGCATACCCAGCACGCAGCCCTCGATACGGGCGACCTCGCTGGAGTAGGGGCCGCGGATGTACGGGCCGCCGAAGCCGTGGACCACGGAGGTGGCCTTCTCGGCCCAGTGCTTGGCAAGGGCCTTGATGATACGGGTGGGAACGCCGCACTTGGGGGAGGCCCATTCGGGCGTCTTGGGCACGCCGTCCTCCTTGCCCAGGACATAGTCGGCGAACTTGTCGAAGCCCACGGAGTGGGTGTCCAGGTATTCCTTGTCGTAAGTACCGTTGATCAGCCACTGATAGGCGATGGCCAGATGCATGGCGGGGTCGGTGTTGGGCAGGATGGGGATCCACTTGTCGGCGAACACGGCGGCGCCGTAGTTCAGGTCGGGGCAGATGTAGATGGTCTCGATGCCGATGTCCCGATAGAACAGGCAGAAGCGGCTGACCTGGTCGCCGGAGCAGAAGCCGCGGGTGGTGGTGCAGGGGTCGCAGCCCTCATACAGCAGCAGCTCGCTGTGCTTGGCCACGTCGGTGTACAGGTTGGAGCAGTTGGGCATCAGGCCGAAGGGCTCGCCGCCCCAGAAGTGCTTGGTGCCCCAGAACCAACCCTCCCAGGAGTCGGCGTTGCGGATCTGCATGGTGAAGCCGCCCAGCAGGTCCAGCAGCTTGAACATACAGCCGTGGGGGCCGTGGACCATTTTGGTCTCGCCGTGGCCGTCGCCCTGGGCGTAGATGGCGTAGGGGCCGTAAGTATCGATGATGCGGCGGATCTCGCTCTCGATGATGTCGAGGGCCTGATCCCAGGAGATGCGCTCATAACCGGAAATGCCGCGGTTCTGGGGATTGCGCTCGCCGTTGGGATCCCAGTCCACGCGCTTGATGGGGTACAGGATACGGTTGGGGGAGTAAATGCTCTTCTTCCAGGTAATACCCATGGGTCCGCAGGAGGTCTTGGTGGGGGCCTCCAGCACCTTGCCGCGGGCCTCGATCTTCCAGGGGTTGATATGTTCCTTAGAATACTTCCAGTCATAGCGGAAGGGGCGGATACGCAGGATCTTGCCGTCCTTCACGTCGACCGCAGCAATGTGAGAGCCATTACAAAAAGCCGAGTAACCCGTACTTCTGAATGTGGTAAAGACTTTTTCATTCTTGGACATTGCGGTTACCTCTCATTCTTTGTTGTTCATGGAGTGGGTAGGGAATTTACGCCGGACGCGGACAAGCCGCGGGGCGCAACATTAAAATGTAAGCTCGGCCTTGTGCGGGGGAGTCAGCGGGGGATCGCACTTGACGACGCGGGGGACCTGGAGACCTTCCTCGCGGGCGTAGAGGTCCTGCAGCTCCTCCAGAGCCTTGTCTCCGGCCAGCAGCAACTCGGCGGCCTTGTCCAGCGTGGCCCAGGCCCGGTCGCTGAAGTCGTCCAGGGGACGCAGCGCCCAGCCGTAGCGGTCCCAGACCAGCAGCTCGAACTTGTTCACGGCGGCCAGATCCAGCATCACAGCGGTGCGGACGGCGGCGAGGCCCTTGACGGTGACGCCGTCAAACTGGTCGGCGTCCGCCTTGCCGGCGCGGCAGGCCTGCCAGACCTCGGCGGCGGGGACGAATTCGCCCTTGGCCAGACCGGAGGGGTCGATCTGCTTCCAGGCGCTGCCGTCCCAGTACTCGGCCAGCTCAAAGACCCGGTTCGCCACAAAGCCGACGCGCTTGCGGGCGGGAATGCCCTGGGCGCGGGCCATGGAGCAGAACAGGTTGGCGTAGTCGCAGGTGGCGGCCAGGAAGCGGTCGGGAATGGGGCGCGCCTCGGTCAGAGGGGCCTTGTTCCAGGAAAGGACCCACCTGATGACGGCGCTGGCGGTGCGGGCGTGCATGCACAGAAGACGCTCGTTGACAATGGGGTACTTGTAACGCTCCTTGTAATCCAGGAGCAGGCCCTGGACGACCTGGCAAAGGGCCTCCGCCGTCTTGGGCAGATCAGCGTACAGAGCGCTGTATTCCCCCGGGTCGGTGAAGGGACTTTGGGTCGCGTAATAAGATATTGTGTCCATACTTTTTTCCTCCCTTAAATATGATACACCTAGAACTGTGTTATTATATCATTTGATTTTTTTAAAGTAAAGGAGTAGATATTTTGAATTGGTGGTGTTTTTTTTGGGTCATATGGCGACAAATTATGACTGCTTCCATGCTTTAATATGTGAAAAATGACAAGGGCCGTTTTCCACCCGTCTCGCGCGATTGACAAGGAATTTATAAATATGGTAAACTAAATTTTAATTATTGTCTATATGTAAAAGATAGGAGAAACACCATGTCGAATCACTGGGACGAATTGAACCGGGAAACCATAGAGCTGCTGGGCGAGGGAAACTACCAGGAGGCCCTGGAATCCGCCGGCCGGGCGGTAGAGGCCGCCCGGGAGGAGGCTGATCGGGCGCGGCTGGCCCTGGGACTGAACAACCTGGGCGAGGTGCGCCGGACCATGGGCGATTTCACCGGGGCGGTGCAGGCGCTGAGCGAGGCGGTGGAGGTCTGCCGGGAGGAATACGGCCCCACCCACCGGGAGACGGCGGCCGCCATCGACAGCCTCGCCATGATGTACGCCGAGGGGAACCGCTGGCAGGAGGCGGAGAAGCTGTTCCGGGAGGAGCTGTCCCTTCTGGAGGGGGAGCTGGGGCAGTCTCACCCCGATGTGGGTCCCGTTCTGCTGTGCCTGGCCGAGATCGAGCGGAACACCGACCGGCTGGAGCAGGCGGGCACGACCCTGCGCCGGGTGCTGAAGCTCTATGAGGACACCATTGGCCCCGGCCATCCCGCCTTTGCCGACGCCATGAGCCGTCTGGCGGAAAACTACCTGGACCGGGGCATGGCCCAGGCGGCGGAGACGCTGCTGGAGCAGTCCATCGCCCTGGCCCGGGAGAGCCTGTCGGAGGGCGACCCCGAGATCGCCGAGAAGCTGGAGAAGCTGGCCAACCTGTACCGGCGCACCGGAGAGCCGGACAAGGCCGAGCCGCACCTGAAGGAAGCGCTGGAAATTTACCAAAAGGCGCTGGGGGAGGAGGACCCCTCCGTGGCCCGGGTCCAGAACGCTCTGGGCGAATACTATTTTGAAAAGGAGCGGGCGGAGGAGGCCCGGCCTATGTACGAGGCCGCGCTGAAGACCCGGGAGAAGCTGCTGGGTCCGGACCACCCTGCCGTGGCCCAGTCGCTGAACGACCTGGGCGTGCTGCTGGGCACCCAGAAGAAGTACGCCGAGGCCGAGCCGCTGCACACCCGGGCGCTGGAGATCCGGCGCAAGCACTTCGGCCCCCGGCACATGGTGGTCACCCAGAGCCTGGAAAACCTCGCCGCCGCCTGCCAGGGCCTGGGGCAGCATGACCGGGCGGAGGAGCTGATGCGGGAGTCGGCCTCCATCTGGGAGGAGAACCTGGGGGCGGAGCACCCCTCCACGGCCCAGGCTTACTACGACCTGGGCTCCCTCCTGTTTACCCGGGAAAAGTACGCCGAGGCGGAGCAGGCGCTGGAGCGCGCCCGGGAGATCCTGGTGAAGGTGTACGGGCGGAACGCCTACGACCTGGCCCAGGTCTACAACGCCCTGGCCGCCGTCAACGAAAAGCTGGGCCGGGACCTGGAGTCCAAGGAATACCGGGCGCGGGTGGTCCAGGTCTGCAAGCTGGAATACGACCGGCAGAAGAAGGCCGCAGAGGCCAAGAACGAAAAAAAGAACTGAAACGGGAATCACTGGGGAAAGGGGGCGAAACAGCGGTGATCACGCCGGATATCGACGAAGCCCTGCGCTATCTGGGCGCGGGCGGGGAGGCCGCGGAGGAACTGCGCCGTCAGACGCGGGCCGTGGCGGAGAAGCTGGCCGCCGCTGTGCAGCCCCGCAGCCTGTACCGCGTCTTCCCCCTGGAGCGGGAGGGGGACCGGCTGCTGCTGGCCGGGACGAACCTGGCCCTGACGGGAAACACCGCCCGGAAGATGCTGGCGACCTGTGACCAGGCGGTGCTGCTGGCCTGCACCCTGGGGACGCGCTTTGACGCCCTGCTGCGCACGGAGCAGGCCCGGGACATGGCCCGGGCGGTGATCCTGGACGCCTGCGGCAGCGCCCTGGTGGAGCGCGGCTGCGACGGGGTGGAGGAGGAGATCCGCGCCCGGTTTCCCGGGCGCTGTCTGACCGACCGGTTCAGCCCGGGCTACGGCGACCTGCCCCTGGCGCTGCAGCCGGCCCTGTGCGCCGCCCTGGACGCCCCCCGGCGGCTGGGCCTCCACGTGACCGAGAGCCTTCTGATGAATCCCGGCAAATCGGTCACCGCCGTGATCGGCCTGTCGGACAGGCCCCAGATGGCCCGGGTCCGGGGCTGCGCCTATTGCTCCATGAACCAAACCTGCACCCTGCGCAAGGGAGGAAAAAGCTGTGCGCTCTGATTTTTTCAAGGATCAAATCGTCATATTGGACGGCGGCATGGGGACCGTCCTGCAGCAAAAGGGCCTGCCCCCCGGCGGACAGCCCGAGCTGCTGAACCTGACCGACCCGGAACTGATCCGCTCCGTCCACCGGGACTATGTGCGGGCGGGCAGCCAAGTGGTCTACGCCAACACCTTCGGCGCCAACGGCCTGAAGCTGGCTCACACCGGCCACAAGGTGGACGAGATCGTCCGCGCCGCCATTACCGTGGCGAAGGAGGCCGTGGCCGGCAGCGGCGCGCTGGTGGCCCTGGACATGGGGCCGCTGGGCGAGCTGCTGGAGCCCATGGGAGGCCTGACCTTCGAGCGGGCCTACGAGCTGTTCCGGGAGCTGGCGGCGGCCGGGGAACAGGCGGGAGCCGACCTGGCGGTCATCGAGACCATGACCGACCTGTACGAGGCCAAGGCCGCCCTGCTGGCGGTCAAGGAGAATACCGCCCTGCCCGTTATGGTTACCATGTCCTTTGAGGAGAGCGGCCGCACCTTCACCGGCTGCACCGTCCCCTCCATGGCCCGGACGCTGGAGGGCCTGGGGGCGGACGCCATCGGCCTGAACTGCTCCCTGGGGCCCGACCTGCTGGCCCCGCTGCTGAAGGAGCTGTGCGAAAATACCCGCCTGCCTGTGATCGCCAAGCCCAACGCGGGTCTGCCCGACCCGGTGGACGGCCATTACGACATGGGACCGGAGGAGTTCGTCCGGGCGCTGCTGCCCTGCCTGGAGGCGGGCGTGACCATCTTCGGCGGCTGCTGCGGCACCTCCCCGGAGTACATACGGCAGTTGGCAGCGGCGCTGGCGGACAAGAAGCCCGCCCCCCGGAAGCACGACAGCGCGGGCTTTGTCTGCACGCCGGTGACCCCCTGCCGCCTGGACGGCGTGCGGGTGATCGGCGAGCGGATCAACCCCACCGGGAAAAAGCGCTTCCAGCAGGCGCTGCTGGAGGACGACCTGGACTACATTCTGGACGTGGCCATCCAGCAGGAGGACGCGGGGGCGAACATCCTGGACGTGAACGTGGGCTACCCCGGCGTGGACGAGGTGACCATGCTGCCCCGGGTGGTCAAAAAGCTGCAAAGCGCCGTCTCCCTGCCCCTGCAGTTGGACTCCTCCAACCCCGACGCGCTGGAGGCGGGCCTGCGGGTCTACAACGGCAAGGCGGCGGTGAACTCGGTCAACGGCGAGCCTGAGGTGATGGAGCGCATTCTGCCCATCGTGAAAAAATACGGCGCGTCGGTGGTGGGCCTGACTTTGGACAAGGGGGGCATCCCCCAGACGGCGGAGGGCCGGATCGCCATCGCCCGGCGCATTCTGGACGCCGCCCTGTCCTACGGCATCCCCAGGGAGGACGTGTGGATCGACTGCCTGACCCTGACCGTCTCCGCCCAGCAGGAACAGGCGGCGGAGACGCTGAAGGCCCTGCGGACCATCCACGGGGAGATGGGCCTGCAGACGGTGCTGGGCGTGTCCAACATCTCCTTCGGTCTGCCCAACCGCGCGTTGATTACCCAGAATTTTCTCATCCAGGCCATGGGCGCGGGGCTGACCCTGCCCATCATCAACCCCAACCAGAAGGAGATGATGGACGCGGTGGCCGCCTTCCGGGTCCTGTCCGGGGAGGACGCCCAGTGCCGGGATTATGTCAACCGCTTCGCCGGGGAGCCGCCGTCGGCTCCGTCCGCGCCGTCCAAGCCGGGCGCGTCCGCCGAGATGATCCTGGACGACGCCATTTACAAGGGCCTGAAGGCCGACGCCGGGAAGCTGGCGAAGGATCTGCTGGAGGCGGGGGGCGAAAGCGAGCTGTCCCTGGTGGAGGGGCACCTGATCCCCGCTCTGGACCGGGTGGGGGAGGAGTACGAGAAGGGCAGGCTGTTCCTGCCCCAGCTTCTCAGCGCGGCCCAGGCCGCCCAGGCGGTGTTTGAGGTGATCCGGGTCTCCATCGCCAAGAAGGGCGGCTCGCCGGTGAAGAAGGGCGAGCTGGTGGTGGCCACCGTCCGGGGGGACATCCATGACATCGGCAAGAACATCGTCAAGACCGTGCTGGAAAACTACGGCTATCAGGTCATCGACTTGGGCCGGGACGTGCCGCCCGAGACCATCGTGGAGACGGTACAGAAGCGCAACGTCCGCCTGGTGGGCCTGTCCGCCCTGATGACCACCACTCTGCCCGCCATGGAAGAGACCATTCAGCGGCTGCGGGCGCTGCCCGAGCCGCCGGTGACCTTTGTGGGCGGCGCGGTGGTGACCCCGGAATACGCCAAACAGATGGAGGCGGACTTCTACTCCAAAGACGCCCGCCAGTCGGTGGAAATTGCAAGGAAGGTATTACAATAATGGATATTCGAGAGGAATGGAAGCAGGGCAAGCCCCTGTTGTTTGACGGGGCCATGGGCACCTGCTTTGCCGCCCTGCCCGGCCGGGCCGAGGAGCGGTGCGAGCAGGCGAACCTGGACCACCCGGAGGAGATCGCCGCCATCCACAGGGCGTACCTGGAGGCGGGCTGCCGGGCGATCAAGACCAACACCTTCGCGGTGGGCGCGCTGCTGGCCCGCGGCGGGGAGGAGCAGGCCCCCGCTCTGATCGGGGCGGGCTGCCGCCTGGCGCGGGAGGCCGCGCAGCCCTACGGCGCTTACGTGTTCGCCGACCTGGGCCCGGCCCCCCAGGGGAAGGAGCTGAGTCCCGCCGAGAACTACCGCTTTCAGGCGGAGCTGTTTTTACAGCAGGGCGTGACCCATTTCCTGGTGGAGACCCTCTCCAACGACGAGGGCGTCCCCGAGCTGGCCCGCTATTTGAACGAGAAGTGCCCGTCGGCATTCCTGCTGGTCTCCTTTGCCGTGGGCTATGACGGGACCACCCGGGAGGGCCTGACGGGCACCGAGCTGCTGCGCCGTACCGCCGCCCTGCCCGGAGTGGACGCGGTGGGCTTCAACTGCGTGTCCGGTCCCCACCATCTTTTAGAGTACATCCGCACCCTGGACCTGAGCGGCCTCACTCTCTCCGTCATGCCCAACGCGGGCTATCCCACGGTGCTGGGCCGCCGCACGGTGTTCCAGGGCACACCGGACTACTTTGGGGAAAAGCTGGCGCAGATCGCCCAGGCGGGGGCGTCCATCGTGGGCGGCTGCTGCGGCACCACCCCGGCGCACATCGCCAAGGCCGCCGCCGCCCTGAAGGAGGCGCGGCCCGCCGCCGTGTCCCGCCCCGTCCGGGCGGAGCGGGAGCGTCGGAGCATGCCCGACCGGAATACCCTGTGGGAGAAGCTGGACGCCGGAAAGCGGGTCATCGCGGTGGAGCTGGACCCGCCCGTGGACGACGGCGCGGCTCCCTTCCTGGACGGAGTCAAGGCGCTGCGGGACGCGGGGGTGGACGCGGTGACCATCGCGGACTGCCCGGTGGGCCGTCCCCGGGCGGACAGCAGCCTGCTGGCCTGCAAGGTGCGGCGGGAGCTGGGGGTGGAGCCGCTGCCCCACATGACCTGCCGGGACCGGAACCTGAACGCCACCAAGGCCCTGCTGCTGGGCCTGTCCATGGAGGGGGTCCACAACGTCCTGCTGGTGACGGGCGACCCGATCCCCTCGGAGGAACGGGAGTCGGTCAAGAGCGTGTTCAATTTCAACTCCCGCAAGCTGGCCCAGTATGTCAGCGGCCTGAACGAGCAGGTGCTGACCACCCCCTTCCGCCTGTTCGGCGCGCTGAACCTGAACGCCGTGAATTTTCATATCGAGCTGGAGCGCGCCCAAGAGAAGGAAGCCCTCGGCATCGCCGGGTTCCTGACCCAGCCGGTGCTGTCCCGGGAGGGGCTGGACAACCTGAAGCTGGCCCGGTCCGCCTTGAAGGGAAAGCTCCTGGGCGGCGTGTTCCCGGTGGTCAGCCACCGCAACGCCTGCTTCCTGAACAACGAGGTGGCGGGCATCCGGGTGTGCGACGAGATCATCGCCCTGTACGAGGGGAAGAACCGGGAGGAGGCCGAGGAGCTGGCGGTGACCATCTCCGCCAAGGTGATCGAGGCCATCACCCCCTACACCGACGGCCTGTACCTGATCACCCCCTTCCGCCGGGTGGAGCTGATGCGGCGGATCATCGAAACGGCACGATAATACAGACAGACGGAACGCCCGCGGCAATCAGGCCGCGGGCGTTCCGTTGTTTTTCCGCTGGGACAGGCAAGGTCGGCCCATCCGCTTCATATGCTTTTGGGAGGTGAAGCCACTTGGAGCGCAAGCAGAGTATTTTGGAAAAGACCGCCCAGGCGCTGGACCTGCCTCCCGACGTGGCGGGTCTGCCCCGCATCGAGCTGCTGGGCGACCGGGAGCTGCGGGTGGAGTATCATAAGGGCATCCTGGCCTACGGCACAGAGGAGATCCACATCAGCGGCGGCAAGCTGGTCATCCGGGTGCTGGGCAGCGGCCTGGAGCTGCGCAGCATGACCGCCTCCGAACTGCTGGTCACCGGGCAGATCCGCGCCGTGGAATTGAATTAGAGGGGGGAGAAGGGTGCAGAAATGGATCAACCTTCTGCGGGGCAGCGTGCAGGCGGAGGTCACGGGGGCCTTCCCGGAGCGCTTTCTCAACCTGTGCGCCCAGGCGGGCGTGGCCTTCTGGGGGCTGGAGTGGCCGGACGGCAACACCCTGCGCCTGCGGGTCTCCCGCCGGGACGCGGGGCGGCTGGAGGGCCTGGCCCGGCGGGTCATGTGCGAGGTGCGGGTGCGGGGCCGGGCCGGGGCGCCCTTTTTCCTGGCCCGCTTTCGCCGCCGGTACGCCCTGCTGCTGGGGCTGGCCCTGTCCCTGTGCGCGGTGGGGGTGCTGTCCCAGTTTATCCTGACGGTGGATGTGCAGGGCAACGAGACGGTGCCCACGGCGGTGATCCTGGAGGAGCTGAAGCGCCTGGGGGTGCGTCCGGGGGCCTACGGACCCTCCATCCGGGAGACCCAGGTGTGCAACGACGCCCTGCTGGGCCTGCCCGACCTGGCCTGGATCTCGGTCAACCTCCACGGCACCCGGGCGGAGGTGCTGGTGCGGGAGCGCACCCCCAAGCCGGAGATCGAGGACGAGAGCGTCCCCACCCACATCGTGGCCGACGGCTCGGGTATCATCACCCATATGGAGGTGCTGGACGGCCAGGCCCTGTTCCGGGAGGGGGACACGGTGGTGGAGGGCGAGGTGGTCATCAGCGGAGTGGTGGACCTGCCCGAGCCGCTGTACAGCGAGATCGACCTGGGCACCCTGACCGTCCACGCGGCGGGCAAGGTCTACGCCCGCACCTGGCGCACCCTGACCGCCGTGATCCCCCTGGAGGCCGACGTGAAGGAGTACACCGGGGCGGAGATCAGCCGCTGGAGCCTGACAATTTTCGGCCGCCGGCTGCAATTTTATAAAAACGGTGGAATTTCCTATGAAAGGTATGATAAAATAAAGACCAATCACACCTTGACGCTGCCCGGCGGCCGGGAGCTGCCCCTGACCCTGACGAGGGAGACGGTGCGGGAATACGGCGTCGCCGCCGCCGCCATCGACGCGGACGCGGGCGAGACGCTGCTGCGGCAGCGCCTGGAAGAGCGCCTGGCCGCTCTGCTGGCGGAGCGGGAGGGCGAGGTGCTGAGCACGGACTTCACCGCCGTCCGCCGGGACGGCCTGCTGACCGTCACGCTGACGGCGGAGTGCACCGAGCAGATCGGAAAAACAGTGGAATTTGAAGGCCAGCTTGGCCGAAACGGGGCGGCGGCAGCGCCGGAGCCGGGATCAGAGCTTCCATAGGAAAGCGGGGCAACATTTTTGTACAGCAGACAAACAGAATTGGACATGGTACAGCAGCAGGGGGTCTTCGGGGCGTTTGACGCCAACCTGAAGGCCCTGGAGAGCGCGCTGCACGTCTCCATCCTCAGCCGGGATGGGACGGTGGAGGTCAAAGGGGAGTCGGAAGAGGACGTCAGAGTGGCCGCCGACACGCTGGAGGCCCTGAAGAAAATGAACGGCAACGGGGAGCACATCGACGACTTCGCCGTTCTGCGGATCATCGAGCTGGTGCGCACCGGGGACGTGGACGGGGCCTTGCGGGCCATGAAGGACGTCATCGTGGTCACCCAGAACGGCAAGCCCATCAAGTGCCGCACCCTGGGCCAGAAGGGCTATGTGGAGGCGCTGAAGGAAAACACCGTCACCGTCTGTATCGGCCCGGCGGGCACGGGCAAGACCTACCTGGCGGTGGCGGCGGCGGTGGCCGCCTTCCACCGCAAGGAGATCGAACGCATCGTCATGAGCCGCCCGGCCATCGAGGCGGGGGAGGAGCGCCTGGGCTTCCTGCCCGGCGACCTGCAGAACAAGGTGGACCCCTACCTGCGCCCCCTGTACGACGCGCTGGACGAGATTTTGGGCCGGGAGCGGGTGCAGCGGTACATGGAAAACCGCACCATCGAGATCGCGCCGCTGGCCTACATGCGCGGGCGCACCCTGAACAACTCCCTGATCATCATCGACGAGGCCCAGAACGCCTCCCTGTCCACCCTGAAAATGGCGCTGACCCGCCTGGGGGAAGGTTCCCGGCTGGTGCTGACGGGCGACGTGACCCAGATCGACCTGCCCCGGCAGAGCGACTCCGGTTTAGAGACCTGCGCCCAGCTTTTGTCGGGCATCGACGACATCGCCGTGGTGCGCCTGTCCAACCGGGACGTGGTGCGCCACAAGCTGGTAAGGGACATCGTCAAGGCCTTTGACAAATACGAGGAGGGCCGCAAAGCGGCGTCGGACAAGCCCGGCCCCCGGAATTACGGAAGGCGGCGGTAAGATGGAGCACGAGCTGATCTTTGACACGGCGGTCCCCGGCGGGGAGGCCCATTTCGACCTGCTGCGGCGGGTGATCGCCGCCGCCCTGGACGCCGAAGGGGTGGACGTGCCCTGTGAGATCGACGTTCTGATCACCGGCGACGAGGAGATCCACGCCATCAACCTGGAGCAGCGGCAGGTGGACCGGCCCACCGACGTGCTGTCCTTTCCCATGTTCGACCTTGCGCCGGGGGACAAGCCGTCGCAGGACTGGGCCGACCCGGCCACCGGCCTGGTGCCCCTGGGGGACATGGTCATCTCCCTGGAGCGGTGCGCCGCCCAGGCGGAGGAGTTCGGCCACCCGCTGGAGCGGGAGCTGGCCTACCTGGCCGTCCACTCGGTGCTCCACCTGCTGGGCTACGACCACATGGACGAAGGCCCCATGAAGCGGCAGATGCGGGCGCGGGAAGACGCGATCCTGGGCGTCCTGGGCATCGGGAGATGAAGGAGCGAAAGCACCCCCGGCTGCGTGATTATGATTATGCGGGAAATGGCGGATATTTTGTGACATTCTGCACCAAAAACAGGCAGCAGCTATTGTCTCGTGTCCGCGTAGGGCCCGATGCCCTCATCGGGCCGCTGCTGGAGCTGACCCCATACGGACAACTGGTGGAGGACGCCATTGCCGGAGCGAGGGAGGCTTACCTCAATGTGGATATACCGGAATATGTGATTATGCCAAATCATGTGCATTTGCTGGTGACGATCAACGGCCCGATGGGGGCATCGGGCCCTACGCTGGGAATGATAGTCCGAGGCATCAAAACCAGAGTGAGCCGGGCTTGTAAACGGTCGATCTGGCAGGAAAAATTTTACGACCATGTTATCCGCAATCACGAGGATTACCTTCAAATCTGTACGTACATTCAGAACAACCCCGCCCGGTGGGCGGAGGACGAATATTGGATGCCTGCGGCAAACAAGGAGGAAACACCATGAAACATCGGCTGTACAGACTTCTGGCCTGCCTTTTGCTGGCGGCCTGCCTAACCGGATGCACGACGGTCAGGCAGACGGAGGCCCCCGATACTTCCCCGACGGCTCCCGCCGCGGCCGACCCGACCCAGGAGGACCTGTATTCCGCCCTGGCCGGGGAGAGCGTGCTGGCGCTGGTCCTGCTGGATCCGACCCGGGAGGAGCTGGACCTGGCAGGCGAGCTTGCCGTCCTGGGGGAGCCTGACGAATACGGCAGCGCCGTGCTGATCCTGCCCAAACAGGGGGGGAGCAGGATCACGGTGGAGCGCTTGTTCTACGACGGGGAGCAGGACCTCCTCGCTGTCGCGGAGACCGCCTGGGAGGACACCCTGACCAGTCCGGGCGGACTGCTGATCTACACCATGCTGCCCGAGGGGATGCCCGATCTGCGGGTCACCATCAGCAGCGAAACCCGCTCCGGACGCTATGACCTGAGCTATTACGGCCGGGACAGCCGCCGGGATTTCTACATCCTGGCGGAAGACAGTTATTGAAAACGCTCAAGAAAGTTGAGGATTACCTGACATGAACGAAATCAAGAAAAGCGGGATCATTTCCATCGTGGGCCGGCCCAACGTGGGCAAGTCCACCCTGACCAACGCCCTGGTGGGGGACAAGGTGGCCATCGTCACCAGCAAGCCCCAGACCACCCGCAACCGGATCACCGGCGTGGTCACCCGTGGGACGTGCCAGTTCGTGCTGCTGGACACGCCCGGGCTGCACAAGGCCCGCACCCGCCTGGGGGACTACATGGTCAACGTGGTGCGCCGGAGTGTATCCGACGTGGACGCCGTGGTGCTGGTGGTGGAACCCATCGCCCACATCGGCGCGCCCGAGGAGGAGCTGATCGGCCGCATCAGGTCCCTGGGCTGCCCCGGCGTGCTGGTCATCAATAAGATCGACACGGTGAAGAAGGAAGACCTGCTGGCGGTCATGGCCCTGTACGGCGAAGCCCTGGACTGGAACGCCGTGGTGCCCGTCTCCGCCCGGGAGGGGGAGGGCCTGGACGAGCTGCTGGACGTGCTGGAAGCCTTTCTGCCCGAGGGGCCGCAGCTATTCCCCGACGGCATGACCTCCGACCAGCCCGAGCGGCAGGTGGCCGCCGAGATCGTCCGGGAAAAGCTGCTGCTCTGCCTGGACAAGGAGATCCCCCACGGCACCGCCGTGGAGGTCACCAAGTGGAGCGAGCGGGAGGACGGCATCATCGACATGCACGCCACCATCTACTGCGAGAAGGACTCCCACAAGGGCATCATCATCGGCAGGAAGGGAGCCATGCTGAAAAAAATCTCCACCCTGGCCCGCCAGGATGTGGAGAGCTTCATGGGCGCCAAGGTCTACCTGGAGACCTGGGTCAAGGTCAAGGAAAACTGGCGCGACAATGTGAATCTGATCAAAAATTTCGGGTTTAAGGACGAGTAAGATTTACCGGCCATAAAGCGGCGGTCACGGGCAACCCTAAGGGCAAGGAGGGCTTGCCGATGACCGCCGAATTTCTTTGGGATTTGTTTTTGCGCACGGGCCTGCCCGAGGCGTATCTGCTTTACTGCAGGATTCGGGGGACTTAAGGTCCCCTTACATAGGTGACGCCATGCATATCGTAACAAAAGGGATCGTCCTGCGGGAGACCAAGTATAAAGAGGCGGATAAGATCCTGACCGTCCTGACCGCCGAGGGGGGCAAGTGTACGGTGAAGGCCCGGGGCTGCCGCCGCAAAGGCAGCGCCCTGGCCGCCAGCGCCCAGCTTCTGGCCTACTCGGACATGACCCTGTTCGAGTACCGGGACTATTATACCCTGAACGAGGGTTCCACCATTGCCTTGTTCCGCCATGTGCGGGAGGACCTGGAAAAGCTGGCGTTAGGCTCTTATTTCGCGGAGGCGGCCGAGGCGGTGGCGGAGGAGGGACAGCCGGAGCCGGAGCTGCTCTCCCTGCTGCTCAATTCCCTGTATGCCCTGGACGCGCTGAACAAGCCGCTGCCCCTGGTCAAGGCCGCCTTCGAGCTGCGGCTTTTGTGCGCGGCGGGCTACGCGCCCCTGGCGGACGCCTGCGCCGTGTGCGGCGTACCCGACCCGGAGGGGGCGCAGTTCAACCTGTCGGAGGGGGCGCTGCACTGCGCCGTCTGCCGGGAGGGGGTGGGGGACGGCATCTCCATGCCCCTGTCTCCCGGCGCGGTGGCCGCCCTGCGCTATATTGTGTACGGCGACCCCAAGCGCCTGTTCTCCTTCCGAACGGACGGGGAGAGCCTGCGTCTGCTGGGCGCCGCCGCCGAGGCGTTCCTGCTGACCCAACTGGAGCGGGGGTTCAAGACGCTGGATTTTTATAAACAATTGCAGGTATAAAAGGAAGGACCGGTCCCAATGGGGCCGGCCCTTTACGGATCAGCCAATAATTCATCCGCGGTAACATGAAAAACCTTTGCGAAGGCTCTCAGCTCCACGTCTGTAACAAAGCGTTTGCCGCATTCGATCTGCTGGATCGCGTTTTTCTCCAAATCAACGCCCTCCAACTGAAGCATTTCGGCCAGCATACGCTGAGATATGTTCCCGGGCATGGCGGAACGCAATGCGGCGATCTTTTTGCCGGAAAGGTTCAATTTTCCGTCAGGGGCTTTGTTTTTGAACATAAACTCCATCCTCTGTCGATTTGGGTCGAAACTTGCGACATTTTGTGATTGTCAATTAAGCATAGTTTATGATATATTTTGCTCAAATCGACATTCAGTAAATGTCAAACAGAGAGAATGAAGAGGAATGAAGCAAGAGATGATGGAGAGACATGGAGCATGTATTCGCTTTGATGAAGGCTCGCTGTCCCAATCGAAAGAATATCGGGAAACCGCGGCCGAAGCGGAGCGAATCGGGGCTTTGATGGCAGAGATGTTCGGACCGCGGATATTCCCCCTGCCGGAGGAGTATACGGGCGCGATGTATGAAAAAATGGAACTGGAAGCGCGGCACTACTTTGAACAGGGATATCGCATGAAACATAAATTTTCCCGGGAAACATAAACCGTGGAAGAATCAGCAATACTAGGGATATCACTCAAAAGGAGGAATCCCTATGTCCATGATCAACCAGGACCTCGCCAATTTCAGCGTACAGGCGTATCACAACAACGAGTTCAAGACTGTCGCCAAGGAGGACGTCCTCGGCAAGTGGAGCGTGTTCTTCTTCTATCCCGCCGACTTCACCTTTGTCTGCCCCACCGAGCTGGAGGACCTGGCCGACAAGTACGAGCAGTTCAAGGCCCTGAACTGCGAAATCTACTCGGTCTCCACCGACTCCCACTTCGTCCACAAGGCGTGGCACGACGCCTCCGACCGGATCAAGAAGATCAACTACCCCATGCTGGCCGACCCCACCCACACCCTGTCCATGGAGTTCGAGGTGCTGATCGAGGCCGACGGCATGGCCGAGCGGGGCACTTTCATCGTCAACCCCGAGGGCAGGATCGTGGGCTATGAGGTCACGGCGGGCAGCGTGGGCCGCAGCGCCGACGAGCTGCTGCGCAAGGTCCAGGCCTGCCAGTTCGTCCACGAGCACGGCGACCAGGTGTGCCCCGCCAACTGGAAGCCCGGCGCGGAGACCCTGAAGCCCAGCCTGGACCTGGTGGGGATGCTGTAATGGGCCTGCCGGTGAATTTCAGCACCGACCGGCTGTACGACGCCATCGTGATCGGCGGCGGCCCCGCGGGGCTGACCGCCGCCCTGTACCTGGCCCGTGCCCGCTGCCGTGTGCTGGTGATCGAAAAAGACTATTTCGGCGGTCAGATCGCCATTACCTCGGAGGTGGTGAACTACCCCGGCGTGGGTAAGACCGACGGCCGGGAGCTGACCGAGACCATGCGCCGCCAGGCCCAGGAGTTCGGCGCGGAGTTCCTGATGGCCGAGGCGGAGGGGCTGGACCTGACGGGTGACGTGAAAATCGTCCGCACCAGCCGGGGGGAGCGGTACGCCTTCGGCGTGCTGCTGGCCACCGGCGCGCACCCCAGAAACGTGGGCTTCCGGGGCGAGGAGGAGTACAAGGGCCGGGGCGTGGCCAACTGCGCCACCTGCGACGGCCAGTTTTATACCGATAAGGATGTGTTCGTGGTAGGCGGCGGCTTCGCCGCGGCGGAGGAGAGCATTTTCCTGACCCGGTACGCCCGCCACGTGACCGTTTTGATCCGTAAGGACGACTTCTCCTGCGCCCGGTCGGTGGCCGAGCGGGCCTGGAACCATGAGAAGATCACCGTGCTGACCAACACCACGGTGGAGGAGGTCTCGGGCGAAAACGGCCTGAACTATATCCGCTGGAAAAACACGAAAACGGGCGAGGTCACCGAGTTCCGGGCCAAAGAGGGCGAGAACTTCGGCGTGTTCGTCTTCGCGGGGTATGAACCGGCCACCGCCCTGGTCAAGGAGCTGGCCGAGCTGGACGAGCAGGGTTATGTCCTGACGAATGGAGAACAGAAGACCAGCGTGGACGGCCTGTACGCGGCGGGCGACCTGTGCGTCAAGGCCCTGCGCCAGGTGGTCACCGCCGTGGGCGAGGGCGCTCTGGCCGCCACCGGCCTGGAGAAATACGCCGCCGCCCTGCGGAAAAAGACCGGCCTGGATCCCGTCCAGCCCACGGCGCAGACCGCCTCCGCCGAACCGGAGGCGGTACAGGCTCCCACTGACCACAAACAGGAAGGCGGGGAGCTGTTCACGCCCGAGATGAAGGCCCAGTTGGACGGGGTATTCGCCCGCATGGAGCAGCCCCTGGTGCTGAAGCTGTATCTGGACGGCCGCCCCGTCTCCGCCGAGCTGGAGGAGTATATGACCGCCCTGGCGGCGCTGACCGACAAGCTGACAGTGGAGGTGGCCGACCGTCAGGCGTCCGGGGAAACGGCGCCCTGCGTCAAGGTGTGCCGGGCGGACGGCGGCGAGACCGGCCTGGCCTTCCACGGCGTGCCCGGCGGACACGAGTTTACTTCCTTCGTGCTGGGCCTGTACAACGCCGCCGGTCCCGGCCAGGCGATGGACGCCGACGTGGAGGCGGACATCCGCGCCATCGAAACGCCCGCCGACGTGAAGGTGCTGGTCTCCCTGTCCTGCACCATGTGCCCGGAGCTGGTCACCGCCGTCCAGCGGGTGGCCGCCGCCAGCCCCCACGTGACGGCGGAGGTCTATGACCTGAACCACTTCCAGGGCATCAAGGAGCAGTACCAGGTCATGAGCGTGCCCTGCCTGGTCATCAACGATTCCCTGGTTTCCTTCGGGAAGAAGAACATCCGCCAGGTGGTGGACCTGCTGAAATAGCGAAAAAAGGGCGGCACGGGTTTGGGGCGGGTCCCAAACCCGCCCCAAACCCGGCGATGATCGCAACGTTGCGGGCCGCCGAGGGCGGCGGCCCCTACATGTAACCACAAACTTCCCGGTTTTTCCGTAGGGGCCTCACACCTGGGCGGCCCGGCGGCCCCGCCGCCACGTGGCGATCATTGTGACATTCACGGGCCGACAGCTACGCATAGTTCCGCTGACCAAATCAAAGATTTGGAGCGTCACGTAACGCAGGTCGGCCCCTACATTCAGCCTGCGACATGTATCACCTCGTAGGGGCGGGTCCCAAACCCGCCCTGCGGCCCCGCCGCCGGCTCCGCTTTGCGCCGTCCTGCGGCGACAAGGCAGGATATAAGAAAAAGAGGCCGGGAACCAAGTTGGGTTCCCGACCTCTTTTTGTCTCAATCCGCAAGCGTTGTCCTTGTTTTCAGCGCCCGCATGGCGTTCAGAATGGCGATCACGGACACGCCCACGTCGGCGAACACGGCCAGCCACATGGTAGCGATGCCCACCGCGCCCAGGATCAGCACGACCGCCTTCACGCCCAGGGCAAAGACGATATTCTGCCGAACGATGCCCAGCGTGCGCCGGGCGATGGCGATGGCGTCGACGATCTTGGAGGGCTTGTCGTCCATCAGCACCACATCGGCGGCCTCAATGGCGGCGTCGGAGCCAAGGGCGCCCATGGCGATGCCCACATCGGCCCGGGAGAGCACCGGCGCGTCGTTGATGCCGTCGCCCACAAAGGCCAGCGCCCCGTTGGGGGAGGTCTCCTTCAGCAGAGCCTCCACCCGCTCCACCTTATCGGCGGGGAGCAGTTGGGTATGTACCTCGTCCAGGCCCAGTTGCGCGGCCACCGCCTCGCCCACGGCCTGAGCGTCGCCGGTCAGCATGACGGTCCTGTCCACGCCGCACCGCTTCAGACCGGCGATAGCCTGGGCGGCGTCGGCCTTGACCTGGTCGGAGATGACCACGCGGCCCAGATAGGCCCCTTCCCGGGCCAGATGAACGATGGTGCCCGTTTCCGCGGCGGGGGAGAAGGACACGCCCAGCTCATGCATCAGCTTGTCGTTGCCCGCACAGACGGTCTTGCCGTCCACCTTCACCTGCACGCCCCGGCCGGACAGCTCCCGGGCGTCGGTCACCCGGGACAGGTCCAGGTCACGGCTCCATGCCTCCCGAATGGAATGGGAGATGGGGTGGTCGGACCAGGATTCCGCCAAGGCGGCCAGCTCCAGCAGCTCCGCTTCGGTGCAGCCCTCCGGGTACAGGCCGGTGACCCGGAACACGCCCTGGGTCAAAGTGCCCGTCTTGTCAAAAACCACGATCTCGGTCTTGGCCAGCACCTCCAGATAGTTGCCGCCCTTGACCAGAATGCCCGCCTTTGACGCGCCGCCGATGCCGCCGAAGAAGGACAGGGGCACCGAGATGACCAGGGCGCAGGGGCAGGAGACTACCAGGAACACCAGAGCCTGATGGAACCACTTGCCCCAGTTCCCGCCGCCCAGCAGCGGGGGGAGGATCGCCAGCAGCACCGCGCCGGCGACCACGGCGGGGGTGTAGTAGCGGGCGAATTTGGTGATGAAGCGCTCCGCCTTGGCCTTGCGGCTGCCCGCGTTCTCCACCAGATCGAGGATCTTGGCCACGGTGGACTCGCCGAAGGGCTTGCTCACCTGGATGCGCAGCAGGCCGGACTGGTTTACGCAGCCGGAGATCACATCACTCCCCACGCCCACGCTTCGGGGAAGGGACTCGCCGGTCAAAGCGGCGGTGTCCAGGGTGGAGCTTCCCTCCAGCACGGTGCCGTCCAGGGGGATCTTCTCACCCGGCTTGACCACGATCACGTCGCCCACGGACACCTCTTCCGGGTCCACCTGGGTGACCGCCCCGTCCCGCTCCAGGTTGGCGTAGTCCGGGCGGATGTCCATCAGGGTGGAGATATTCTTGCGGCTCTTGCCCACGGCGTAGCTCTGGAACAGCTCGCCCACCTGATAGAACAGCATGACGAAGACCGCCTCGGGATACTCCCCGGTGGCGAACGCGCCGATGGTGGCGATGGCCATCAGAAAGTTTTCGTCAAAGACCTGGCCGTGGGCGATGTTGCGCAGGGCGTTCCAGAGCACATCCCAGCCGATGACGGCGTAGGGGACCAGGAAGATAACGGCCCGCACCCAGCCGTTCAGGGGCAGCAGGACGGCGATGACCAGCAGCACGGCGGCGGCGAGAATGCGGTACAAAGTACGCTTTTGCTTTTTGGACATAGAGTGTCACTCCTCCAATGGCTTGGACAGAACGGCGAAGCCCACCGGCAGACGGCCGTCCACCCGGGAGACCTGGGCGGACAGGCCGCAATGGCGGAAAAAGTCGGTGTAGCTGTCCAAAGTAAAGAAGTACCTGGGGCGGAAGCCCAGCAGCTTGTAGAGGGCGATCAGAAGCCGGAACCCCGGCCCCGCCTCTCCCTGGAGGTAGGTGGGAAGGATCAGCTTTCCGCCGGGGGCGGTCACCCGCCAAAGCTCCGCCGCCGCCTTCTCCGGTTCCGGGAGCAGGTGGAGCACATTGGCGGCCACCACCACGGGAAAGGCCCCGTCCGGGTCGGGCAGAGCGGTCAGATCCCGCACGGCGAAGGTGATGTTGGACAACCCCCGCTTTTCGGCCTTTTCCGCCGCCCGGTCCAGCATGGACCGGGACAGGTCGGTGCAGAGCACCGTCCCCGCCCGCGGGGCCAGGGCCAGGGAAAATTCCCCTGTCCCGGCGGCGCAGTCCAGCACGCAGGCGCCCTCGGGCGTCAGCGCGGCCGCCCGCTGAACGGCCTCGGCGTTGGCCTTGTTGTTGGTGCGCTCCGCCAGATCATAGACCCCGGCGATGCGGTCCCAGAAGCGCCTGCCCATGGGATCAAAGGTTGATCACGCAGTCAGGCTCGATCTTCTTGCACACCTTGACCGCCTGCTTCATGATCTCGTCAAAGCGGGCGTCGTCGGCGTCCACGGTCATTTTCTGGGTCAGAAAGCTGACGGCGGCGTCATTGACCCCGTCGATCTTCTTGATGCCCGCCTCCATCTTGGAGGCGCAGTTGGCGCAGTCCAGGTCGGTCAGTTTGAATGTCTTTTTCATGGTTATGTACCTCCTAAAATCATTTTTATTCCATAATATGGTCCATGCCCTGGCCGAGAATGGTGCGCACATGTCCGTCGGCCAGAGAGTAGAACACGGTTTTTCCCTCCCGGCGGCATTTGACCAGCTTGCTTTGCTTCAGGCACCGGAGCTGGTGGGAGATGGCCGACTGGCTCATGCCAAGAAGCTGGGCGATGTCGCACACGCACATTTCCGCCTCGAACAGGACGTACAGGATCCGCACGCGGGTGGAGTCGCCGAAGATCTTGAACAGCTCCGCCAGGTCGTACAGGATATCCTCGTCAGGCATTTGCTCCATGACCTTTTTCACAATATCCTCATGGACGCACAGATATTCACAGCAGATCGCCTCATTGTTGTCCGTCACAAATGTTCACTCCTTCATTTGAACGATTGTTTAAATAAAATTATATACGCTTTGCCCGCAATGTCAACCCCCAATTGCAAAAAAACGGAGAAAGTCGCCGCTTTTTTCGACAGACGCACACACGGGGTGGCCGACAATGGCCGCCCCATGTGTGCGTCAAGCGGATGGGGAAATGATACAGACTTGACGGACCAAGTCGGCTCAGGATAGCGGGCTTGCCCGTACGGACAAATTATAATTTGTGGTAATTGCAACCGACAAACTGCGATATATGTTATAATATGAATAAAATTACATAAAGCTCTGTTTTCGAGCCGCAGCCGCTAAAGGTGGATCCCATGCGCTGCGGACAGAATGTTTGATTCTCGGGGCCATTTTGGAAACGAAGTGACCTTCCTTATTGAAAAGAAGACAGGCAGTTGTGTTTGACCTCAAGCCGGGTCAAATATCATTACTGTGCCATCATTCTGTTTTCTTTTTTCAAGAAAACAGAATTTTTTGTACTATGGGAGGAGGCCGGGCGCAAACCATGACGGAACAGGAAGTCTTGTATAACAAAATTAAGGATTTTCCGCTTTTTGAAGACCTTAGCCGTATGGATGTTCTCTTTCTGCTCGAATATCTCGACGCACATCTGGAGCTTTTTGAAAAAGGCCGGGTGATCTCCCAATTATCTAAGATCGTCAATTCCTTCGCGCTGATCCTGTGCGGCACATTGGAGCTGTCGCAGTACGATTATTGGGGCAACCGCTCGATCATTCTGATCCAGGAGGCGGGGGATTCGGTCGCTCTTCCCAGTACCCTGTTTGAAGAGTGGACGTCTCCGGCGGCTATCTTTGCCCGCAGCGGATGCGAACTTCTTTTCTTGGAATCCACAAAGCTCAGAAATCCCGGATGTATCGCCGCACCGGCTTGTGTACAGTTGAAGATCAACATCGCGAAACAGCTTGCGTTGAAAAACGTCGCGATCCTGAACAAAATCTCGTTGATCAACTGCCGGTCTACCCGGGAGAAGGTCTCCCTGTTTCTCTCCCGGAAGGCCGCCGTCTGCCGCAGCAACAGCTTTGATATTGAATTTTCCCGTCAGGAGATGGCGGACTTCCTGTCTGTGGACCGGTGCGCCCTGTCCAAGGAGCTTGCGCGTATGAAGCGCGACGGACTGATCGAATATGACCGCAGCCATTTTGAATTGAAAAGCCTGGACCTGGTTTGACGACTGCCAAGGGGAACGGCGGCTTTATGGAGGTGTCCCTGTCATGATAAAAAAAGACCAAGGCTTCGCCGTCAAATTTCTGATCCTTCTGATCGCGCTGTTTTTCGCGTTTCTGTATTCTTTTCTCGTCGGACGGTACGACCTGTCGGTCCGCCTGATTTTGGACATCCTGCGCGCGCAGGTCATGGAGATGCCCGCATATTGGGAAAAAACCCTGGAGACCGTAGTGGTGCAGGTGCGGCTGCCCCGTATCTGCTGCGCGATCCTGGTGGGCGGCGCGCTTTCCGTCTCCGGCGCGTCCTACCAGACGCTGTTTAAAAATCCGATGGTTTCCCCCGACCTTCTGGGCGTATCGGCCGGGGCGGGCTTTGGCGCGGCGCTGTGTATGCTCCAAAATGGCCGCTGGTGGCAGATCCAGATGTCCGCGTTTTTGTTTGGGCTGATCGCCGTGGCTGCCGCCTATCTGATCGGGCGGATGTTCGGTCAGAACAACATCACCGTGCTGGTCCTGGCGGGGGTCGTGGTGTCCAGTGTATTTCAGTCGCTGCTCTCCATCATCAAGACCCTTGCGGACACCGACAACGCGCTGCCCTCCATTACCTTCTGGATGATGGGGAGCCTGGGCAAGGCCGGCAACAGGGACCTGCTGGTGCTGCTGCCGATCACCCTGGGATCCCTGCTGCTGATCTTCCTGTTCCGCCACCAGATCGACGCTCTGGCGGCGGGCGTGGACGAGGCCGGCACCATGGGCGTAAACGTGCCTCTGGTCCGGCTGGTGGTGGTTGCCACGTCCACCTTAATGACGGTATGCGCGGTGAGCATCTGCGGCATCATCGGCTGGATCGGTATGGTCGTTCCCCATATTGCCCGCATCCTGGTGGGCGCGAATTTTTCCAGGCTGGTCCCCATTTCCTTTTCCATCGGCGGCATCTTCCTGCTGCTGATCGACAACCTGATCCGCGGTCCTATCGGCGTCGACTTGCCCTTGGGCGTACTGACGTCCCTGATCGGAACGCCGGTCTTTGTGGTATTGCTTACAAGAGCGAAGAGGGTGTGGTGACCATGCTGCAAGTCGATCATCTGGAATTCTGGTATAAACGCAATACCCCCGTGCTGAAAGATATCTCCCTTTCCGTGGAAAAGGGGGACATCCTCTGCCTGCTCGGTCCCAACGGGACGGGCAAAACCACCCTTCTGCGCTGCATTCTTGGGCTGCAGCAGCCCAAGAGCGGGCGCGTCCTTCTGAACGGGGAGGACCTGCTCGGGCTGACCGCAAAAAAGCGGGCGAAGCAGATCGCCTATGTACCGCAAAGCAGCGCCCTCTCCTTTCCGTACTGTGTGCGGGACGTGGTGCTCATGGGCCGCCTTTCTCACATGCCGATGGGGGCGCGCCATTCGGAAGAGGATAAGCGCGTCGTGATGGAATGCCTGGAACGGCTGCAGATCTCGCACCTGGCCGAATGCTCCTTTCAGGAACTCAGCGGCGGGGAACGGCAAATGGTCCTGGTGGCAAGAGGGCTTGCCCAGCAGTCATCCCTGCTGGTGATGGACGAGCCCACCGCCAGCCTGGATTACAGCAATCAAATCAAGATACTGAAAACCATCCGTTCACTCTCATCCCAGGGCTACACCATCCTGATGACCTCCCACTTTCCGGACCACGCCTTTTTGGCCTGCACGGTCGCCGCGCTGATGTGCGGCGGGTATGTGGCGGCCTGCGGCGCGCCGGAGGAGGTCGTGACCAGTGAGAGCCTGAGCAGACTCTATCAGGCAAAAGTCGGCGTGACCGAGGCCGATTTCGACGGCAGAAAAACCAAGGTTTGCATGCCCCTTATGGATGACGGGCTGTAAATAAAAATAAGACTGGAGGAGTATCAATGAGCAATCACAGTTTCCAAAAGGCCGTTTCCCTCTTGCTGGGCCTGACGCTGGTGTTCGTGCTTCTGGGCGGCTGCGCGGATCGTGCCGATGCCGACGCGAACACCACGCCCTCGGCGCCCGTCGGCACGACCCCTGATATCCCGGACGAACCCGACGGCTCGCCCGAGCCGGCACCCGGCCCCTACACCGTCACCGACATGATGGGGGAGGAGGTCACCTTTGAAGCCGTCCCGCAGACCGTTGCTACCTTTGGTTCCATCGGCGTCCTGAACACCCTGGTGGAATGCCTGGGCTGCGGCGACCGGATCTGCAACAACATGGGGTCCCGCTTTGAGTCCACCAAGAGCTACCCCCACCTGCGCCTGGAGTTTGCGCCCCAGACCAAGGATGCCCCGCTGCTGACCAATGATGACGGCGAGCTTCTGATCGAAGATATCCTGATGCTGGATCCCGACGTCTGCCTGACCATGACCAAGGCGGTGGCGGAGCAGCTTCGTGAGAACGGGCTGAACGTCATCTACCTGGAGTGGCAGGAGCAGGACGACGTGTTTACCGCCATGACCCTGATGGGCGAGGTTCTGGGCCGGCAGGAGCTGGCCGCGGACTACCTGAACTACTTTGACGAGATGGTGGCGGAGGCGGAGAGCCTGACCGCCGGAATCCCTGAGGATGAGAGGAAGACCGTGCTGTACGGCAGCATCACCGACTTTAGCCAGCCCCACATCATCGCTGAGTGGTGGATCACCGAGGCGGGCGGCATCAGCGTAACCAACAATGGCCGTCCTGACACAGAAAGCTACGACTACACCATGGAAGACGTGCTCCTGTGGAATCCCGATGTTTTGCTGGTCTCCGGGCGCACGCAAATCGATGAGCTGAATGCCAACACGGCCCTTGCGGACCTGACCGCTGTGCAGAACGGCGATATTTACTGTGTGCCCACCGTCGGCCATGCCTGGGGCAACCGGACCGTGGAACAGCCGTTGACGATCTTCTGGACCATGAACAAGCTCTATCCCGAGCTGATGTCCGACGAGGAACTGGGGGAGAAGATCTACTACTTCTATGATCATTTCTTTAACTATCAGCTCTCTGATGAGCAACTGGCGGTTTACGTCGAAGGAAAGTGATCCATACCGTCGATACTCGGAGCCGGGCATTTTCGGTTCCGAGTATTGGCATTTTTTCAATACATTGCAAGAATGGAGGATTTTACGATGAAAGTTGATATGGAAACCGCCGTCACCCGGCAGGAGGGGGCCGCTCTGCTGCTGGAGCGGTGGACGCCCCGGCCCAAAACAGAATATGTCCCGTTGGCCGAGGCCCTGGGCCGGGTCACTGCTGTGGATCTGTACTCGGAAAATACCCTGCCCGTTTGCCGGGTGTCTGCCTGCGACGGCATCGCCGTACGCTCCGCCGACTTTGAACATGGAATCCCAGACCCATCTGATTGGGTAAAGGGCGTCCAGTTCGTCTGCGCGGACACGGGCGACGACTTCCCGGACGAGTACGATTCCATCATCGCCGTGGAGGAAATTTATTATGACGAGCAGGGCAGGCTGCACTTCCGGCGGGAGTTCCCCTTCGTCACGGGAGACGGCGTGCGAGCCGCCGGCAGCATGCTGAAAAAGGGCGACCTGCTGGTCCGGGCCAACACCCGTATCACCCCCGAGCTGACCGTGGCCCTGGCCACCGGCGGGATCGCCTTTGTCCCGGTGCTCGTCCGGCCAAAGGTGGCCTTTCTTCCCACCGGCACTGAGCTGATTCCCGCCGGGCTGTGCCCGGAGCGGGGCCAAAACATTGAGACCAACAGCCTGCTGCTGTCCGGTTTGCTGAAGGGCTGGGGCGCGGAGCCGATCTGCTTCCCCATCACCAAGGACGACCGTGCCCGGCTCTCCGCACGGCTGGATGAGGCCCTGGCCCTGGCTGACATTGTGATCATCAATGGCGGTTCCTCCCGAGGGGAGGAGGATTTCAACTGCCGTCTGCTGGAGGAGCGCGGGGAGTTCTTCCGCCACGGCGTGCGGGCGGTGCCCGGCCGCCCGGTAGGCATGTCCATCATCGAAGGCAAGCCCGTGTTGAACCTGCCCGGGCCCGTACTTGCGGCATGGCTGGCCGCCGACTGGCTCCTGCAGCGGCTGGTCTGCCATTACTACGGCCTTCCCATGCCTAAGCGGCAGCAGGTCGCCGGAATTTTGACCGTGGACATCAAAAAGCCGCCCCACTTTGAAATGCTCCACTGGGTGCGGATGGAGAGGTCCGGCGAGGACTATCTCATTACTCCCATCCCCCGCGGCAGCGACGCGGCCTTTGCCATGCGGGAGGCATCCGGGCTGCTGACCATTCCCATCGGCTGCACGGGCTATGCCAAGGGCGACCGGGTCACGGTGGAGCTGCTGAAGGGCGAAGAGCTGATCTGACCGCGTTCAGAAAGGACGGTAAGGACGGTACAGATGTGGAAAGGAACACCCCCCGGGAGCCATGCTCCCGGGGGGTGTTGAGCTTGTAACCTGCGCAGACATGACGCAAGCCTCCGCAGGGACGGAGTGTGAGAGCGCCCTGCGGAGGCTTACCTGCGTGCTTGCTATGTCCTCAGCTTGCCCAGAGCTGTGAACAACAAAAGGTCCCTGAATTATGAAATCATCCGCCGTCATATGGCCGGACCCTTTGCCGGGCGCGGGTGCGAAAACATAAAACCGCCAATTTCTCCCGAGAGAAATCAGCGGTCATCCAGGCGAACATAAACACAAAACCACCAACTTCCCAAAGAAATTGGCAGCTCGCTCAGTTCGTAAATGCGCACACGGAGAAACCGCCCGTTTGCTCTGCCTGCCGGGGGCAAAAACCATGCTCTGTGATTTCCGCTTCTGACAGGCAATAGATCCGACTGATCGTGCAAGTCTCCTGGCTCGCGCTCCGGAAGATCTCTCTCCCACGTACGTATCCTACCTTCTCACAGGGAAGTTCCCCGCAATGGCGGACTTTCGTCCCAACGGCTGCGCCGTTTTCGGTACGTCCTCGCGCTCACAGTGCCGGTCGCGTAGGGCTTTGAACCCCATTCATTTCCATCGCAGCCTGACCTTACGGCCTTTGCGGCATACGATTACACGATGCGATCTGTTTCATATTCAGTTTTCTGTTTTTTATTATACGTGAGCACAGGCCGATTGTCAAGACAACTCTTTTGGGAAGCGGTAAAAATGCCGCGGTCCAAAGATTCGCTCCCGTTTGAAAAATTGTGTTGCAATTTTATCCGGGCCGATGTATATTATTGAACTAGAAAGCCATACAAACCACTTTTCCGTTGTAAAGCAATGGATCGGAACAATAGAATAGAGACGTTTTTCGAGTCCGGGGCGCTAAAGGCGCGGCCCATGTGTTCCGGATGAGACAATGGGGTCAAATTCCCCGCCGTACCGCGACTGTAGGTGTCAGGCAGATATTCGTTGGCGAAAGCCAGTCATTGGGAAACTGAGAAGGCAGAATATCCGCCGCGTGATCGCTCCGCGATCCCAAAACACGAGCCAGGAGACCGACGAAAAACGGACCATGTGATACACCCGTGTTCTGGTGTGATTGGGAATGCACTTGAATACGGTCGTGGCGCATATGCGCCATGGCCGTTTTATTCACCGCACCGGGCAGGGGGAGATGGGAGAAAAGTGGTATGTACCCTACCGTGCGCTTGCGGCGTGTCAGGCCCCGCTTTCCATCGGAAAGCGGGGCTTTTTTCAGCCGGATCACATTAGAAAGAGAGGAAAGCCCATGAGCAGCGAGGAAACCGAAAAGAGGATCTTAAACGCGGTGTCGTTTGACGAGTTCGAACCGCCCAGCTATGAAAGCTGGAAGGAGGAGGCCGTCGCGGCGCTGAAAGGCGCGCCCTTCGACAAAAAGATGTACACCAAGACCTACGAGGGGATCACGCTGGAGCCGATCTACACGCTGGACGGCGCGAAGCTGGACGGCCCCCAGGCCCAGCCCCCCGGCTGCGCGCCCTATCTCCGGGGCGTCAGCGCGTCCGGTTACATCGAAAAGCCCTGGACCGTTTCCCAGTATGTCAACGCCGTGCTCCCGGCGGACGCCAACGAGGTCCTGAAGGAAGAGCTGGGCCGGGGCAACCAGACCGTCCATTTCATCCTGAATCGGGCCACCCTGCGCTGTGAGGATGCCCTGCGCCCGGAGGACCGGATGGGCGTACACCTGTGCACCTTGGCCGACCTGCGCGCCGCCCTGGACGGGATCGACCTGACGAAATCCCCCATCCAGCTCTACTGCGGCCCCAGTGCCGCGCCGGTGCTCGGTCTGCTCCTGGCCCGCGCGAAGGAGCAGGGCGGGGAGGAGAAGCTGCAAAGCTATTCCGGTTACATCGGCGCCGATCCCCTGGGCTTCCTGGCCCGGGAGGGCACGTTGCCCTGCCCGCTGGACTGCCTGTACGACGAGATGGCACTGGTCATCCGCTGGAGCAGGGAGCACCTGCCCAACTGCAGGACCATCCTGGTCCGCAGCGACAGCTACCACAACGGCGGCGCCAACGACGTGCAGGAGGTGGCCTACTGCATCTCCACCGCCATCCGGTATATCGACGCCATGCTGCTGCGCGGGCTGGAGATCGGGGAGATCGCGGGCCAAATCGCCTTCTCCTTCTCCCTGGGCGCGAATTTCTTCATGGAGATCGCCAAGCTGCGCGCGGTGCGCAAGATCTGGGCGGAGGTGGTTTCCGCCTACGGCGGGGACGAGGAGGCGCAGAAGATCTGCGTCCTGGCCCGCACCTCGGCCTTTACCACCACGGCCTGTGACCCCTATGTCAACGTCCTGCGGGCCAGCACCCAGACCTTCTCCGGTGTGGTGGGCGGCATTCAGGGCCTTTCCGTCACCCCCTTTGACGAGGCGGTCCGGGAGAGCACCGTGCAGTCCCGCCGCATCGCCCGCAATATCCAGTTGATGTTCCAGGGCGAGTTCAATATGCTCCAGCCCGTGGACCCGGCGGGCGGCTCCTGGTATGTGGAGAGCCTGACCGAACAGCTCGGCGAGGCCATCTGGGCGCAGATCCAGCAGACCGAGGGCGAGGGCGGCATTCTGGAGCAGTTGAAGTCGGGCAAGGCCCAGGAAGCCGTGGCGCAGATCCTGAAGTCCCGCTATCAGAAGCTGGCCACCCGGGCGGACCGGGCCGTCGGCTGCAATATGTACGCCAACATGCTGGAACAGCCCCTGGAGGAGAGCGGCCGCCGCCCGGAGGAGCTGGTGGAACTGAGAGCGCAGGCGGTGAAGGAGGCCCTTGCTGCGCAAGACGCGGAGGACTGCCGCGCGCGGCTGGAGCATCTGCCCGCCCGCGTCAGCGGGGAGGAGGCGGAGTTCATCCCCGCCGTGGCCGAGGCGTTTTTGGCCGGGGCGACGCTCCAACAGGTGCGCCATGCCTTGAACGACGGCTTTGAAGGCGACGCCGCCGTGGCCCCCATCCCGGAGGCCCGCTGGACCGCGCCCTTTGAAAACCTGCGGCGGACTACCGAACAGTACGAGCGGGAGACGGGCAAGACCGTCAACATCTTCCTGGCCAACATGGGTCCGATCCCCCAGCACAAGGCCCGGGCGGATTTCATCACCGGCTTTATGGAGGTGGCCCACTTCAAGGTGCTGGGCAACAACGGCTTTGCCACCGTGGAGGAGGCGGCCCAGGCCGCCATCGACGCGCCCGCGCAGATCATCGTGATCTGCTCCAGCGACCCGACCTATCCCGAGCTGGTCCCACCCCTGGCCCGCCTGATCAAGCAGGGCAAGCCCGAAGCCACCGTCTATCTGGCCGGCGCGCCCGCGGCGGAGTATAAGGACGCCTATCTGGAGGCGGGCGTGGACGACTTCATTCATGTGAAGTCGAACTGCCTGGAGATGCTCACGGCGATCCAGCAAAAGGAGGGTCTGATCTGATGAAACCAAATTTCAGCGAAATGAAGCTGGACAAGGATCTCTTCAAAAACGACAGCATGGAGACCTGGAAGAGGAATATCGAGCGGGAGACGGGCAAGCCCCTGGAGGAGCTGCTCTACCACACCATGGAGCAGATCGACGTCAACCCGCTCTACACCGCCGAGGACTATAAAAATACCACCCATCTGCCCTACATGGCGGGCATCCCCCCGTATCTGCGCGGGCCGTACTCCACCATGTATGTGACCCGCCCCTGGACGGTGCGCCAGTACGCGGGCTTCTCCACGGCGGAGGAGAGCAACGCCTTCTACCGCCGCAACCTGGCCGCCGGCCAGAAGGGCCTGTCCATCGCCTTCGACCTGGCCACCCACCGGGGCTATGACTCCGACCACCCCCGTGTGGTGGGCGACGTGGGCAAGGCGGGCGTGGCCGTGGACTCCATTCTGGACATGGAGATCCTGTTCTCCGGTATCCCCCTGGACCAGATGTCCGTGTCCATGACCATGAACGGCGCGGTGCTCCCCGTCATGGCGTTTTACATCCTGGCCGCCGAGGAGCAGGGCGTGGACAAATCCGTCCTGTCGGGCACCATCCAGAACGACATCCTCAAGGAATTCATGGTGCGTAACACGTACATTTATCCCCCCGCCGCCTCCATGCGGATCATCGGCGACATCTTCGCGTACACGGCCAAGTACATGCCAAAGTTCAACAGCATCAGTATCTCCGGTTACCACATGCAGGAGGCGGGCGCCACCGCCGACATCGAGCTGGGCTACACCTTGGCCGACGGCCTGGAGTACATCCGCACCGGCCTGCAGGCGGGGCTGACCATCGACCAGTTTGCCCCCCGCCTGTCCTTCTTCTGGGCCATCGGCAAGAACTACTTCATGGAGATCGCCAAGATGCGCGCCGCCCGGATGCTGTGGGCAAAAATCGTGCGCCAGTTCGACCCGAAGAACAAGAAGTCCATGGCCCTGCGCACCCACTCCCAGACCTCCGGCTGGAGCCTGACGGCCCAGGACCCCTTCAACAACCTGGCCCGCACCTGCGTGGAGGCCATGGCGGCGGCGCTGGGCCACACCCAGTCCCTGCACACCAACGCCCTGGACGAGGCCATCGCCCTGCCCACCGACTTCTCCGCCCGCATCGCCCGGAATACCCAGCTCTACATCCAGGACGAGACCAGCGTCTGCAAGGTCATCGACCCGTGGGGCGGCTCCTACTACGTGGAGGCGCTGACCGACCAGTTGATCCGCAGCGCCTGGGCGCATATTCAGGAGGTGGAGGAGCTGGGCGGCATGTCCAAGGCCATTGATACCGGCCTTCCCAAAATGCGCATCGAGGAGGCGGCCGCCCGCCGCCAGGCCCACATCGACTCCGGTGAGGAAAAGATCCTGGGCCTGAACTCCTACAAGCTGGACCAGGAGGACCCCCTGGACATCCTGGAGGTGGACAACACCGCCGTGCGCCAGGCCCAGATCGCCCGCCTGGAGAAGCTGCGCGCCAACCGGAGCCAGGAGACGGTGGACCAGCGGCTGAACGCCATCACCCACGCCATGGAGACCGGCGAGGGCAACCTGCTGGAGCTGGCCGTGGAGGCCGCCCGCGCCCGGGCCAGCCTGGGCGAGATCTCCTATGCCGTGGAGAAGGTCTGTGGACGGCACAAGGCCGTGATCCGCTCCATCTCCGGGGTCTACAGCAGCGAATTCTCCGACGACGACGTCATCGAGGAAGTGCGCAAAATGACCGACGAGTTTGAGCAGCGGGAGGGCCGCCGCCCCCGTATCCTGGTGGCCAAGATGGGCCAGGACGGCCACGACCGGGGCGCCAAGGTGGTGGGCACCGCCTACGCCGACATGGGCTACGACGTGGACGTGGGCCCGCTGTTCCAGACCCCCGAGGAGGTCGCCCAGGACGCGGTGGACAACGACGTGCACATCGTGGGCATGAGCTCCCTGGCCGCGGGACACAAGACGCTGCTTCCCCAACTGGTGGAGGAGCTGGAAAAGCGGGGCCGGGGCGACATCATGGTGGTCGCCGGTGGCGTTATCCCCGCCCAGGACTACGAATTCCTGTATGAGCACGGCGCCACCTGTATTTTCGGGCCCGGCTCCATTATCCCGGTGTGTGCCAAGGAGATGCTGGTGGCGCTGAACAAGCGGCTGGCCGAAGCGAGGGGCTGACATGGCGGACGCGTATAAACCGGAGTGGGTACCGGAGAACGCGCAGGGGACCTTCGCCACTCAGGTGATGACGGGAGTCCGCAAGGAGGACGTGGCCGCGCCCCGTCCCTCCCAACTGACCCGCCGGTACTCGGAGCTGACCGCTCGGGACTATGTGGACGGCATCCTGAAGGGCGACCGCATGATCCTGGCCCGGGCGATCACCGTCATTGAAAGCAACGCCGCCAAGCATGCCCCCCTGGCCCATGAGATCGTGCAGGCCGTCCTGCCCTACAGCGGGAAGTCCTCGCGGGTGGGCATCACCGGCGTGCCCGGCGCGGGCAAGAGCACCTTTATCGAGGCGCTGGGCTGCAAGCTGTGCGACCAGGGCCACAAGACGGCCGTCCTGGCGGTGGACCCCAGCAGTCCCATCTCCCGGGGCAGCGTCCTGGGCGACAAGACCCGCATGGAGCACCTGGCCCGCCACCCCAACGCCTTTATCCGCCCCTCGCCGTCCGCGGGACGGCTGGGGGGCGTGGCCCGGAAGAGCCGCGAAACCATCCTTTTGTGCGAGGCGGCGGGCTACGACACCATTCTGGTGGAGACCGTCGGCGTGGGGCAGGGGGAGACCACCGTGCGCTCCATGGTGGACTTCTTTCTGGTGCTGGTCATCACCGGCGCGGGCGACGACCTCCAGGGCGTCAAAAAGGGCGTCATTGAACTGGCCGACGCGATCCTGGTCAACAAGGCGGACGGCAATAACGTCCGGCGCGCCCTGAGCGTGCGCTCGGAGTACAACCAGGTGCTGCACTACCTGCGCCCGGTCACCGAGGGCTGGCAGCCCCAGGCTTACACCTGCTCGGCGCTGACCGGCGACGGGATCGACGCGTTTTGGGGTGTGGTCATGAAGTTCATGGAGCACATGGAGAGCACCGGACTGCTCCAAAAGCGCCGGCGGGAGCAGGAGTGGGAGTGGGTGCAGGAGCTGATCTGGCAGCATCTGCAGGACCGGATGAAGAGCAACCCCCGCTTCGACGCGTGCCTGCGGGACACCCGCGGGAAGCTGGACGCCAACGAGCTGTCCGCCACCCTGGCCGCCCAGGAGCTGATCGACGCCATGGAGGCGGAACTGCGGCAGCCGAATTGACCGCGCGCCGCGGGGCGCTTCCGGACGAAGAGGGAGCCGCGGTGTTTTTCCGCTTTCCTCAGGACTCCGATGCGGTCGGTGGAATATACCGGACGACAAAAAAGTAAATATCCACACCAGTGCTCCCCATTGGCGGGGAGGTAATCGGGTGCAGATCCCGAGCGATTTGGTCACTGTGATCGGGGAGCAAGCCACAAGATGCCATTGTGCAAGCGAGAAGGCGTGGCGCGCCGCGACCCGTAAGTCAGGAAACCTGCTGTGTGTGGTCAGGAATAGGTATCTTCCGCAGAAAGCAGCCTGTCCGAAGCGCGTTTGCGGCGGCATGTCCGCTGTGACCCCTTTCTTCGTGCTGTGAGGCCCTGCTTTCCACTCTGGAGAGCAGGGCCTTTCTGCGGTGGTATAAAAATCAAAAAGGAGAAAAAACAATGAAAAGAATTTTGTCCCTTCTGCTGGCGCTGATGCTGTGCCTGAGCCTGGCCGCCTGCGGCGGCGACACCTCCGACGCGGACAACAATACCCCGCCCGCGAGCGAGCCCACCCCGGAGGGAAACTCCGATACCCAGCAGCCCGATGACGAGCCGGAGACTTCCGACGTTGAACTGCCCCACAGCGACAAGTTTGCCGTTGCGGACGGCAAGGTGTCCTTTACCGACGCCCTGGGCAACGACGTAAGCCTGACCATCAAGCCCGAGCGGGTGGTGACACTTTCCAACAACTGGCACGATCTGTGGTATGACTGCGGCGGCACCGCCGTGGGCCGTGTGGACGAGCCCCTGTGCGCCCTGCGCAACGAGGAGGCTGCCGCTGTGGAGATCATCGGCAGCTCCTATGAGGTCTCCCTGGAGGCTGTCCTGGCCAAGGAACCCGATCTGGTCATCGTCAGCAGCAAGGACATGGCCGCGGCGCTGGGCGAGGCCGGAATTGAGTACCTCTACTACGACTACGACAACTTTGAGGGCTTTTTGGAGACGCTGGAGCTGTACACCATCCTGACCGACCGTCCCGATCTGTACGAAAAGTGGGCGGCTGACAACATTCAGCGGGTGAACGCGGTGCGGGAGATCTGCGCCCAGCAGGAGCCGGCCCAGATCGTCATGCTCCTGCCCCATGCCACCAGCGGCATCTATGCCCTGCGCAACAGCGGCTTCCTGGGCAACCTGCTGGAGGACATGAATACCATCAATGTGGCCTTCCAGGACGTTGACGGCGCGGAGGCGAAGAATTTCGTCATCAGCATGGAGGAGCTGCTGAAGCTGGATCCCCAGTTCATCCTTTCCCGGGGCGGCTCCGGAGACGGCAGCGTGGAAACGGCTACCGCCATCTACGAGGCCAATCCCCTGTGGTTCGAGCTGACCGCCGTGAAGGAAGGCCGGTATCACCACCTGCCCTCCGAGCTTTTCCTGTACAAGGCCAATGTCCGCTACGGCGAGGCCTATGAGTATCTGGCCAAGATCCTGTATCCCGACGCCTTCGCGGAGTAAGCCATGGAACCGGCTGCTACAAGCGCGCAGAGCAAGACCCTGCTCTCCCACCGGCGGCGCCTGCTGCGGATCGGGCTGTGCCTGCTGATCCTGCTTTTCGGCATGTTTCTCAGCATGGCCATGGGCGCGGTGGAATTCTCCCTGAAGGAGATTTATCAGTACCTTTTTCTGGAGAAGGAGGGCTTCAACCACCTGATCGTGGCGGACGTCCGCCTGCCCCGTACTCTGGTGGCCGCCCTGGTGGGAATGAGCCTGAGCCTGTCCGGCGTCATCATGCAGGGAATCACCAGGAATCCCATGTCCTCTCCCTCCATCCTGGGCGTGAGCAGCGGCGCCTCCCTGGTGACGCTGATCCTGTTTGTTTTCGTTCCGACCTCCTACTACCTGACTCCCGTCGCCGCCATCTGCGGCGCGCTGCTGACGACCCTGCTGATTTATGGCATGGCCTGGAAAAACGGGGTGGCCCCGGTGCGGTTCATTTTGTCCGGTGTGGCGGTGTCCAGCGTGCTGGGGGCCTTTTACAGCATTATTTCCGTCATGTACCCCGACGCCATTCAGGGCATGATCGGCTTCTCTGTAGGCAGTCTCAACGCCAGGACCTGGTATCACTTCAAGCTGATCATCCCCTACGCGGTCGTCGGGCTGCTGGCCAGCTTATGCTTCACCAACCGGCTGAATCTGCTGGCCATGGGGGATGAGATCGCCACGGGTCTTGGACTGCGGGTGGAGCGCACGCGGCTGATCTTAATTATCATCTCCTCCTTGCTGGCGGGCAGCGCCATCAGCGTGGTGGGGCAGATCTCCTTCGTAGGGCTTTGCGTCCCCCACGTTACCCGGATGCTCATTGGCTCGGACTACCGCTATCTCTTGCCAGCCTCGGCCATTAACGGCGCCTCCATGGTGATCTACTGCGACTGGCTGGCCCGGATCATCATCCGGCCCCAGGAGATGAACGTAGGCATCATCATCGCCGTGCTGGGGGCGCCCTTCTTCCTCTATCTCCTGCGGCGGAAAGGGGGATACCGGATGTGATCTCGGCGGAGCACATTTATTATTCGGTTGCCGGCCACAGCATTCTGGAGGACATCAGCTTCTCCACCCGGCCGGGGGAGATCGTCACCGTGGTCGGCCCCAACGGCTGCGGCAAGAGCACCCTTTTGAAGATCCTCTCCCGCCTGCTGAAGGCGGATCAGGGCACGGTCTGCTTCCGGGGAAAGCCCCTGTCCTCCTATCCCGGCAAGGAGCTGGCCCGGCGGCTGGCGATCCTGCCCCAGAGCAAGCAGGTCCCGCCGGACACCACCGTGGAGCAGTTGGTCCAGTTCGGGCGCTATCCCTACACGGGCGTCAGCGGCCAGATGAAGCCGCGGGACTTCCGGGCCGTGGACGACGCGCTGCGGCAGACGGGCATGGACCGGTTCCGGGAACGGACCGTCGCTTCCCTCTCCGGAGGCGAGAGCCAGATGGCCTGGATCACCATGGCCATCGCCCAGACCCCGGAGATCTTATTCCTGGACGAGCCGACTACCTATCTGGACATCTGCTATCAACTGGAGGTGCTGGAGCTGGTGCGGCGGCTGAACCGGGAGTTGAAGCTGACCATTGTGATGGTGCTGCACGACATCAACCAGGCGGCCGCCTACTCCGACCGGATCTTCGCCCTGAAGAACAGGCGCTGCTACGCCTTTGGAGAGACGGAAGAAGTGATCTCCGGCCGGATGTTCCGGGACGTTTTTTCCGTGGAGATGCGGACCTATGCCGCCGGCGGGGACCGGGTCTATATGCCAGTAAGGATCGTGAAGTAATATGGAGAATACAATCAGAAAAATCGCCATATACGGCAAGGGCGGGATTGGAAAGTCCACCACCGTGTCCAACGTGGCCGCGGCCCTGGCCGAGAGCGGACGGTGCGTCATGCAGATCGGCTGCGATCCCAAGTCCGATTCCACCACAGGCCATACGGGCGGACGGAGGATCCCCACGGTTTTGGACAGCATTCGGGACCGGGGGGACGCGGTTCGCCTGGAAGACCTGGTCTTCCGGGGGGAGGACGGCGTTCTCTGCGTGGAAGCGGGGGGACCGACGCCTGGCGTGGGCTGTGCCGGGCGGGGCATCATCGCCGCCTTTGAAAAGCTGGACGCCCTCCACGCCTTTCAGGTGTATCAGCCGGATATCGTCCTCTACGACGTCCTGGGAGACGTGGTGTGCGGCGGCTTCGCCATGCCCATCCGGGGCGGCTACGCCGACGAGGTGTTTGTGGTCACTTCCGGAGAGATGATGTCCCTGTACGCCGCGGGCAACATTGCGGCGGCGGTACGGAATTTCCGCGCCAAGGGATACGCCAGATTCGGCGGTTTGATCCTCAATGCCAAGGGGTTTGAGGGTGAGGCGGAGAAGGTGGAGGAGCTGGCCCGGGAGCTGGACGCCCGGGTGATCGCCGCCATTCCCCGCGACACCGATGTACAGCGGGCGGAGGAGCAGCGGCGGACCGTGGTGGCGGCGTTTCCCGATTCGGAGATGGCCGGGCGCTACCGGGCGCTGGCCAGGCTTCTGGAACAGGAGGCCGTATGAGCGATTTTGGCATGAAGCGCCTGTCCCAGATCGCCTCCTACTCCGAGATCGGAAGTCCCTCCGCGGCCATCCGCCGGGGGATGCACTGTCCCCTGTTCGGCTGCACGCTGCTGATGCAGCGGATGGAGCGGACGGCGGTGGTCATACTGGGCACCGAGGAGTGCGGTTTTTACAGCAAGGAGATCATGAAGGTTATGGAGCCGGAGGACTACATGAAAGCCCCTGTCTACTGCTGCGCCCTGGAGGAATCGGACATTGTGTTCGGCTGCGGGGAAAAGCTCCTGTCTCTTCTGGAGGATATCTGCCGGCGGGACCGGCCGGAGATGATCTTTCTTGTATCCACCTGCGTGACCGAGCTGATCGGCGAGGACATGGCGGGGCTGGTCCGACGTGCCCGGGAGCGGGTCGGCGCCAAGGTCCTCTATGTGGATGCGGATAACTTCAAGCAGAACAGCCATGTGGACGGCATGAGCGACATGATCGCCGCCCTCTCCGCCCAGATGCCGCCCTGGGACGGTCCGCGCAGCGGGGTGAACCTGCTGGGCGACCGGGAGTGCGTCTGGCAGGATACGGAGCTGGGCCGTTATCTGGTCCGCCGCGGGATACCCGTGCGGGCGGTCATTCCCGCCCAGACCTCCGGGGCGGCGCTGGAAGCGGCCGCCGGAGCGAAGCTGAACCTGGTGCTGGACTCCACGGGGTTGAAGCTGGCCCGGGAAATGGAGTCCATGGGGATTCCTTATCTGATTTTCGGCAAATATGCCTCTTCCCGGCGCATCCTGAACGCTTATCGGGACATGGAAGCGGCGCTGGGGCTGGAGGCCGACCCCGGCCTGGACCGGCTGGCCCGGGAGACCGGGGAGAGCTGGGAGCGGCTGTCCGCCGCGGCCCGGGCGGGGCGCCAGACGCTGGTGTACAGCAACTCCCCCCTCATCTCCTTTGACGTCTGCCTGACGCTGCACCGGCTGGGCTTTGAGATCCTGGCCTGCTTTGTCATCAGCTATAACGACATGGAGCGGGAGCTGTTCCCCGAGCTGAAGGCCTCGGGGATGGACCCGTACCTCTCCCTTCTGACCGACTTCAGCCGGACAGAGGAGCTGAACGAGGCCCTGCGGCCCACCCTCTACGTGGGGCGCGCCTACAAAGAGAAGCTGGACAAGCTGGGTATCCGGATGCTCTCGCCTGAAAATTCCATCTGCGAGAACGGATTTGCCCTGAGCCGGGCCGTAGCCCGGGAGTTCTGCCGGGCCTGCGGTCTGGACGAAGGAGCGTGCTGATATGGCGGTGTATCGTTATCTTCCCATACCCAGCAGCCGCATGGGGTTCCTCTGGGCGGTGACCAACATTCCGGGCGTGGCCGTGCTGGAGTTCGGGCCCATGGGCACCACCAATTTCGCCACCCGGCACATGGAGGAGGCCCCGATCTACTCCACCCATATCAGCGACTCGGTGCTGACCTTCGGGGACAGCGCCCCTCTGCGGCGGGCGGTGCTGGAGCTGGAGGAGCGGACTGCGCCCCGGATGATTTATGTGATGCAGTCGGCGGTGACGTCCATCATCGGGTTCGATATGGAGGCGTTCTGCCGGGAACTGCAGCTGGAGGTGCAGGCCCGTCTGGTGCCGGTGACCCTCTCCGGTCTCACCGGAGACTACACCCTGGGCCTGGCGCAGGGGATGCGCTCTCTGGTGGAGGAGTGGGTGGGACCCGGCCTGCGGAAGAAGCCGGTGTTCCACATCCTGGGCGCCGCCATCGACGACACCCGCATCCGCCCGGACGTGGCGGAGCTGACCCGGCTGATGGAGGGCGCGTTTGGATGGAGCGCGGGACTGGTCCTTCCCTGCGGAGCGTCGATCCGCGCCCTGCAGGCGGCGGGGGAGGGCGGCATATCCCTGGTCCTGCGCAAAGAGGCTCTCCCGGCCGCCCAACTGCTGCAAGAGCGGGCGGGGATCCCCTATGTGGAGGGGGTCCCGGTGGGGATCCGGGGAACGCTGGACTGGCTGCGCCGGGTGGGAGCCGTTTGCGCCCGGGAGCCTGCGGCGGACTTCGTGGAGCGGGAGCTTGCGGAGCTGCGGGCGCTTCCGACGCCTGAACCGGAAGGCGTCTGTGTGGTCAGCGGCAGCTCCATGGCCTGCGCGCTGGGCCGGTTTTTCCGACAGGAGCTGGGGGTGTCCCGCTGCGGAGCCTTTGTTTTCGAGAAAAACTGGAAGCCCACGGATGGAGAGGATGCCGTCCCGTACAGCGAGGCGGCCTTGGACCAATGGATCGCGGAGAACCGCCCCGCTGTGCTGCTGGGAAACTCCGTGGTGACGGAGCGGGATTTCGGCTATCCCGCGCGGCGCATCGCCATTCGCAAGCCCGCCGGCATCCCCCGGCAGGACGATCCGCCGGTAGAGGAGGGGTTCCTGGGCTGGCGGGGATACCGCAACCTGCTGAACGCCGTGGGGGATACACGGCTGTTGTAACGATGGGACATTCATCCGCCCTGCCTCTTCCTGTGTCTTTTTTACTTTGACGCAGCATGGATGATTCCGAATCGGATCATGAGTCAAGCCCCGCGTCTTCGCTGAATTTGGCGAAGACGCGGGGTTTTTAACGTAATGCTGATGTGGAATGCCGGGCGGATCCCGATCAGGAATCCGCCTCCCGCAGCCGCTCCACAACGGTAAAGCGCGCCACAGAGCGGTACACCGCCAGAGGCACCAACACGCCCAGAACCAGGAATACCGGCAGCACCAGCAGCAGGGGCAGGGCCGTAAAGCGGTAGGTAAAGAACCAGAATATGCCGGATATGGTACGGCCCGCCAGGGGGCCCAGGAGAAGGCTCAGCGCCAGGGACAAGGCCAGGGCCAGCAGGGTGTAGTACAGGCCCTCGTATACCAGCATGGTCTTTAGCTGCCTGCCCGTCATGCCGACGGACTGCAGCACCGCGAACTCCCGCTTCCGGGTCAGGATTCCGGTCAGCACGGCGTTGATGAAGTTCAGCACGCCCACCAGGCCGATGATCAGGCTGAGCGCGCCGCCCAGGGTCAGGAACATATTCCGGAAGCCCTCAAACTCCGCGGCATAGGACTGCTTGCTCTCGTAGTCGTAGATGGGCCGGACGGTCTCGGTATAGCCCGCCAAAAACTCCTCCATGGCGGCGTTGGACTCGTCTGTGGTGTCGTAGGTGTAGATCATGATAAGCTCGGTGTGAGAGTCCTGCTTGAACTGCTCCGCGCCCAGAACATAGCTGTCGGCGCCCAATGTTTCGTAACGGAAGGAGATGGCGTGGGGCACCGTCACCAGCGCGCAGACGGTGTATTCCCTCTCCTCATAGGTCTTGGGGCGGTGCACAACGGTGTCGTAGTCTCCGAGGGAATACCGGTTATCGGATTCTTCACCGCTGAGCTCCTCGCCGGTCTCAAAGTCATAGCAGCCCCACTCGGACACATAGCGCAGGGTGACGGTGTCGCCCACCCCGGCCCAGGCGGAGTTGGGGAGCAGGTTTCCATAGTCATCCGTATGCCCCACGGCGGCAATGGCGTTTTGATTCGGATCCTTCAGCGGCTCCAAATCGCCCTCGATGACCTTCAGCTTGCTGAGGGGAAAGTCCTCCATGCCATACAGCATAGCGCCCGCTGCCACCCGCCCGTCGGGCAGATGCTCCGCCATCACAGTCTGCTGCTCGGCGTAGTCTGCACCGAACGCCTGCCAGCTCTGCCGCAGCCAATCTTCGGTAACGAGCTGCTGGATGTCCCAGGAATCAGCGTAGACCCGGCCGGATTCCGTAATACCGCCCTGGGCGTTGATGTCGGAGATCAGCTCCTCCGGTACTGCCTGATCCTCAGAGCGGAAGCTGCCGCTGCCCGCCACGAACTGGTCGGCGTGCCCCACGATAAAGTCGGTAACTACATTGTCGGACAAATATTTTTCCATATCGAAGCCGTTTACGAAGGTGAAGGTCAGATCCATCAGCACCACCGCCAACGTCAGGGACACCACTGTGACTGCGGTCTTGCTCTTGCTGCGGCCCAGGTTGGCCCAGGCCATCTTAGGCAGGGACGCGCCGTTGACCGCCTGTCTCCCTGCCCGCTTCCCGGCGGTTTTCTTTTTGGTGTGCGTCTGTCCGCCCTCGGTGTAGCGCACCGCCTCCACCGGGGAGACCTTGGCGGCCATGCGGCCGGGGCGGGCGCAGGAGAAGAATACCGTCACCAGGGAAAATGCCGCCGCGCCGACAAAGATCCAGGGATTGAAGGACACAAAGGTGTTCTTATAGCTGAGCTGGGCCATAATGACGGGGGTCAGCCCGTTGCCGATCACAAAGCCCAGGAGCAGGCCCAGGGGGATGCCGATCAGGCTCAGCAGCAATGCCTGCTGGCGGATGATGTGCTTGAGCTGCCGCCCCGTGGTGCCGATGGTTTTCAGCAGGCCGTAAAACCGAATATCGTTGGTGACAGAGATCTGGAACACATTGTAGATGATCAGATATCCGGTGAAGATGATCAGCAGTAAAATGGCCCCGATGGCCAGGACGGTCTCCAGGTCGATGGAACTGGAGAACCGGGAGGCGGTGTGGGCCCAGCTTACGCCGATCTTCAGATAGTTGTCCGCGCCGCTGTCCACATTCTGATAGCCGTGGTTTTCCAGCACGGTCTCCAGGTTCTCCCGGATGTTCACGGCGTTTTGGAACATGACATCCAGGTTCCACTTGCCGGTCATGGACAGCGGATCGCCGCCGGACAGGGCGGCGATCTCCTCGGCGGCGGAGCGGGGCAGCAGCACATGGTTTGCCGCCACGGCGCTGTCATATTCCCACCAACCGGACAGGGTGAAGGTACGCTCCACCGTTGTGCCGCCGCCCACATCGGAGTCAATGGTGATGGGCAGAGTGATCTTGGCGCCGATCTCAGGCTCGATCCCCAGCAGGGCCAGTACATGAGTGTCTGTGGCCGCTTCGTCGGTGCCCTCCCGGGGCAGCGTTCCCGCCACAGGCTCACAGAAGTGGTGGGGCGCGCCCTTCGGCTCAATGTAGCTGACCTCCACATGGGATTTGTGGAAGGGCGGCTCGTTCAGCACACCCACGAAAAGCCTGGCCCAGGAGTCCACAATAAGAGGATCGCTCCGAAACTCCTCCGCCTGCTCCCAGGTGATATCCTTGATGGCACCGTGGGCGTCGCCGCCCATCCGGCGGAAGTTTTCCTGCTGGAAGGAGTAGTTGATGGAGGCCGCGATGGTGAACAGGGAGGTGAACAGAATGGTGGTCAGGGCGATGGCCAGCACCGCCACGATGTTCCGGGTGCGTGCCGCCTTCATGGAGCGAAAGCCCAGGCGGCGGACGCACTTGCCGTTGGAAACCTTGATCATGGCGCTCACCCCCGGACTACGATGCGGCCATCCTCAATACGGACGATGCGGTCGGCCATCTGGGCGATCTCTTCATTGTGGGTGATCATCACGATCGTTTGGACGAACTTCCGGCTGGTGACTTTCAAAAGGCTCATGACGTCCTGGCTGGTCTTGCTGTCCAGGTTGCCGGTCGGCTCGTCGGCCAGGATGATGGCGGGCTTGGCCGCCAGCGCCCGGGCAATGGCCACCCGCTGCTGCTGCCCGCCGGAGAGGTTGTTGGGCAGGTTCCGGAGCTTGGATCCCAGGCCCAGGGTCTCGATGATCTGATCCACATACCCCTTGTCCACTTTGCTGCCGTCCAACTGGATGGGCAGGACGATGTTCTCGTACACGTTCAGCACAGGCACCAGATTGTAATTCTGAAATACGAAGCCGATCTTCCGCCGGCGGAAGATGGTCAGCGCCTCATCCTTCAGCGAAGACAGCTCCTTCCCGTCCACAATGACGGAACCGGAGGTGGGGCGGTCCAGTCCGCCCAGCATGTGCAGCAGGGTGGACTTGCCGGAACCGGAGGTGCCGACCACCGCCACAAACTCCCCTTTTTCCACCTTCAGGTCCACGCCGTCCAGAGCCCGGACCTCCGTATCACCGGAGCCGTATATTTTTCGCAGGTCCTTTGTCTCCAAAATGGTCATGTCAAGATACCTCCATAGGTAAAGTCTGTATTGCCTTTCGACAATACAGACTTTATCACATGAATCTTTCCACAATCTTTCTGAAATCTAACAGATTTGAAAGATTTCAATTCCGGGGCAGGTAAAGAGAAAACCTGGCTCCTTGCCCGGGGCGGGAAAATACCTTGATATATCCGCTCTGACCCTCGGCGATCTGCCGGGCCAGATACAGTCCGATGCCCACGCCCTCCGTCTCATGGACGGTGGGGGAGCGGTAGAAACGCTGAAAGACCTTGGCCTGTTCCTCTTCCACGATACCGGGGCCGGTGTCGGTCACGTCGATGCGGCAAAACATCTCATAGGAAATGGTGCTGACGGTAACGCTGCCGCCGGCAGGCGTGTACTTTACCGCGTTGTCCAGCAGATTGCAGATCGCTTCTTCTGTCCACTTGGGATCGAACACCGCGGAAACCTCGGTAGGCTCCAATGTCAGTGCAATGTCCTTGGCCGCCGCCTTGGGGACGAATTGGGCCACGGCGGACTCCAGCATGGGCGCCAGCGGCGCAGCCTTGGGCTGCAGGACAAGGATCCCCGCCTCCAGCCGGGATATTTTTACCAGCGCTTCAATGAGCGAGCGGAGCTTTTCCGCCTGACCCTCCAAGGCTGCGACGCAGGTCCGCCCTTCCTCCGGAAGTTCCTGCTCCTCCAGCAGTTGAGCGTAGAGCAGAATGTTGGCGACAGGCGTTTTCGTCTGGTGGGAGATGTCCGCGATCAAAGTCTTGATCTTATCCTTTTCCTCCTGTAAATTCCGCGCGGATGCAACGGATGCTTCCAGATAATGCGCCAGCTTGGTTTCCACCGCAGATAACAGGCTCTCGTCAAAATTCTGTTCCCGGAACTCGCCGCGGATCGCCTCGTCCAGCATGTTGTCCAGGCTGTTCAGCATACGTTTCGTCCGTCGGCGGCTCCAGACTGCCGCGGCCAGCGCCGCCAAAACAGCGGCGGCGACAATGACATATCCGATTCTTGTCATGTCACTTCACCGCCCAGGTGTAGCCGATGCCGTAGACCGTTTTTAAAAAACGGGGCTTGGAAGGAGTCTCCTCCAGCTTGTTCCTCAGCCGTTTGACGGTCACCGACAGGGCGTTTTCATCCACATACTTCGCGCCGTCTGTCCAGACCCGGTCCACCAGCTCCGCCCGGGGCAGGGTGACGCCGCGATTTGTCACGAGGACTTTCAGCAGCTTCTGCTCTGTTTTGCTCAGGTCGATCAGCCGGCCGTTTTTGCGGAACTCCATCCGCTCGAAGTCGAAGGAAAAGTCCTCGATTTCCACAACGCCTGTCCGGGGGGCTGCGGTCCGGCGAAGCTGCGCATGGACCCTGGCCCGCAGCACCGCCAGGGAAAAGGGCTTGGTGATATAGTCGTCGGCCCCGGATTCCAGTCCGGTGACGATATCTGTCTCCATATCGTTGGCGGTCAGCAGGATGACCGGGACAGCGCTGGTCTGCCGAACCTCCCGCAGGAGATCCAGCCCGCTGCCATCCGGAAGATTGACATCCAAGACCAACAGGTCGAAAGATGTGTCGCTTAAGACTTGCCGTCCTTGGGCCAGCGTACCGCACAGCGTCACGGAAACATCGCCGCCTGCCAGCGCAAGACGGATCCCCTGACCCAGCGCCGCGTCATCTTCCAGCAAAAGCAGCTTTCGCATAGCAATCCCTCCCTTTCTTATAACAGTATAACATACTCAGGGGAGAATTGGCCAGCGACAGATAACAAGAGGGAAGCGACGCAGCCCGCCGGGTCACCGGATGGGCACCCACAGGTCACAGTAGCGGACCATTTGTCCGTCCTTGTGGGTATAGGCGATGACCTGTCCCACGGCGGAGCCGTTGGGCTGCGCGCCCAGGGCGCGGATGGGCGCGAGGACCTTCTCGTCAAAGTCCGCCAGCAGAGTCCCTTTTCCTCCGGTGATCAGCACCGTGTGAAGACTTTTCCGGGCCGGAATGTAGCGGACGGGAAATTCCGGCTTCAGGCCAAACCGGTCGGCGTCCTGAACAGGGACGGAGAATCCCCAGCGGGTCTCTGCGTACTTTTCCGTTTCCAATTCAAAGGGGGAGCCGCATTTCTCCAGCGTATGCTCCAGGACCTCAAAGCCCAGGCTGACGGCGGGCATGGCGTCGATCCATTTGGGAGACAGCCCGGTCACCTCGTCCGAAAGGTCCAGCTCATAGCAGTATCGGTGGTGCAGAAAGAGCAGCTCCGGGCTGTCTTCCACGCTGAAGCGGCCCACGCTTCGTTCCGCGTTATCCAGAACGCTGCGCTGGGTGGCCAGCAGGTGCAGGATCTTTTGATAGTGTCGGATGGTTTCGATCAGCTCGGCTTCCCGTCGGACATAACGGTCGAACAGTTCCTCAAAGGTGTCCTCGTGGAGCATTTTCTGGGTGTCGGTCAGAGAGAAGCCGAAGCTGCGGTAAATACGGCAGAGTGTCAGGGTATTTACCTCCCAGGGGGTGTAGTAGCGGTAGCCGCTTTCCGAGTCCTTCTTGGGCTCCAGAATGCCCAAGGATTCATAATAGCGCAGGGTCTCGGCGGGAATTCCGAACAGCTTGGAGATGGAGCCGATCTTGTATTCTGCCGTGTCGGTGTCGCTTTTAAATTCTACCATGTTTCTGCCGCCTTTCTGCCGTATGTGCATAAGAATATCCGGGTACGGAATGCACTGTAAAAATTTGCAAAATAAATTACAGGGGCCCCTGTAATTGAACGCCCACAATGTGGGCGTTCAAGGAGCTTTAATAACAGCATAGCGAACGCCGCAGTAATTGTCAATCCACATTGGTTTATCATAAATATCAACGTTATGATTTTTTGGACTGAACTGGCCGTGGATCCAGTCTTTTTTTTCATTTTACAAACATTATGCACAGAATTATAATAAAGACATACAAAGGGAGAGGCCTTGGATGGAGCTGTATTTGTGCTTTTTGCCACGAGGGTTTGAAGCTGCGACTGCGGCCGCTCCGGAGTCTGCAGCGGTTGCAGGGCTGAATTTCATCTCTCTTTTCGCAACGGCGATCCGCCTGTGTCCGAAAGATACCACCCGCGCAGGAGTTCTTTTGGGAAAGATACACAATCTGACTTAGCCGCTTTTTACAGAAATCAATAAAAATTTTTCTGTATCTTGACTCTGCAGTCGCTGTAGGCCGTATAAAAGTGTATGCTTACCTGTTCAGATCGCCCCAGGTGTCCGCACAGGTATCCATATATATTTCTGGAAGAAACGAATGAAAGGAGAAAACAAAATGAAAAAGAAACTCAGCCGAATCCTTGCGATGGTCCTCAGCCTGTCCCTTGTGTTTGCCTTGCTGGCCGGATGCAGCAACTCCGACAATTCGAACAACTCCAACAACTCCAACAACTCAAACAACTCCAATAATTCCAACAGCTCAGACAACAACAGCGATTCTGACTTCCAGGGCGATCCCATTGAATTGAAGATCGCCCATAACAACGCCATCACCAGCCCCACCGCGGTGGACATTCAGACCTGGTGCGACGCGATCTACGAGGCCACCAATGGCACTGTAACCATCACCCAGTATCCCAGCGATTCCCTGGGCGCCACCAGCGACGGCTTGGACATGCTGGACACCGGCATCACCGACCTGCTTTGGTCCACCACCAGCATGTTTGCGGGCATGTTCAACTGGCTGGATATTTTCGCGCAGCCCCTGATGGGCCAGGAAAGCTCCGTGGGCGGCACCAACGCCATCTGGGATATCTATGAGAACGAGAAGTGGGCTGAGAAGATCGACGGCGACTATGCCGGCTATAAGATCCTGATCACCTACCAGTCCGAGGGCGGCATCCTCGGCTCCAACGACCGCATTACCTGCGTGGACGACCTGAAAGGCGACGTGATCCGTTCCATCGCCGGCGGCATGTCCAGCTTCGTAACAGCCTGCGGCGCCAGCGGCACCTTCATGGGTCCCGCCGACATCTATACCAACCTGGAAAAGGGCGTGATTGACGACTATGTCTTCGAGTGGGCCGGTGTGGAGAACTTCTCCCTGGGCGAGCTGACCCCCTATTTCCTGGACATGAACCTGTACCGGGTGCCCATGTTCATCATCATCAGCGACGCCGCGTGGAACAAGCTCAGCGCCGATCAGCAGGCCGCGATCGAGTCCCTGTCCTATCGGGAAGGCTCTCTGGTTTTTGCCCAGGGCAACGACAACACGGAGCAGGCCTATAAAGACAAGGTAGAGGCTGCCGGGACCGAGCTGATCAAGCCCACGGACGAGGCCTATGCCGAGTTTGTCAGCATCGCCGAAAGCGTCTGGGCCGATTCTATCGCAAACCTCGGCAGCGATGGTCAGGAGTATTTTGACGCGGTCGTTGCCAGTATTGAAGCCAATAAATAGCCGCGTTCCATTCCTCCTCATTTTTCCCTCCGGGGCTGCTCTGCGCGAAAGATCCGGAGCAGCCCCACTTTATTTGTGTGAAAGTCCTGATTCGTCGGGCGGATCCCGCCATCCGATTTGATCGGGGCTTCTGAGAAAGGGTGAAGATTCTATGTCGATGAGCACAGTCTGTATCATTGCGCTGATCCTGCTGGTCGTCATGCTGGCCATGGGCGTTCATGTAGGTTTGGCGCTGATGTTTACAGGATTTATCGGTTATTGGATGACTGAGGGCTTTTCCGTTGCCGTCAGCATGCTGGGCGTGGCATCCAACAACAGCGGCACCAACTATACGCTTTCCGTCGTTCCCCTGTTCATTCTCATGGGTAACTATGCTTATGTTTCGGGGATCTCAGGCGACCTGTATGAAAGCGGCAGCAAGTGGCTCAACCGCCTGCCCGGCGGTCTGGCCTGCGGCACCGTGGCCTCCTGCGCTCTGTTCGGCGCCATCTGCGGCTCCGCCCAAGCCACCGCTGCCAGCATGGGCACCGTCTCTATCCCCCAGATGCGGAAGTTCGGCTATGACGACAAGCTGTCCACCGGCTGCGTGGCGGCGGGCGGCCCCCTGGGCTTTCTGATCCCTCCCAGCTCCCAGATGATCCTGTACGGCGCGGTGGCCGAGGTGTCAGTAGGCACCATGTTTATGTCCGGCGTGATCCCCGGCATCCTGCTGGCCATCGTGTTCATTGCCACCATCGTCCTCTGGGTGAAAAAGAACCCCGCCCTGGCCCCCGGAAAGACGGATGTAACCTGGAAAGAGCGCCTTCACGCTCTGAAGGGCTTCATCAGCGCCCTTATCCTGTTCGGCGTAGTCATCGGCGGTATGATGGCCGGCATTTTCAGCACCAACGAGGCCGCCGGTATCGGCTGCTTCATTTGCCTGATCTTCATGGTCATCAACGGCAAAATGAAGGGCAAGTCCCTGTTTGAGGCCGTCTCCATGTCTGTCGTAGCATTCGGCATGAGCTTCCTGGTCATCATCGGCGCGGGCATCTTCGGCAAATTCATCACGGTCAGCGGCCTGCCTGCCATGCTCGCGACGCTTGTGGACGGCCTGCACGTCTCCCGCTACATTATTCTGGCCGGTATTGTTCTGATTTATGTGTTCCTGGGCTGCATTATGGACGGCACCGCCATCACCCTGCTGACCGTTCCCATCTTCCTGCCCATGATGCTCAGCCTGGGCTTTGACAAGGTCTGGTTCGGCGTTCTGCTGTGCCTGGTCTGCTCCCTGGGGCAGATCACTCCCCCCGTGGGCCTGTGCGCCTACATTATCGCCGGCGTCTCCGGGACCAAGCTGGAAGAGGTGTTCAAGGGGATCATGCCCTTTATCTTGGGCTATATCCTGCTGATCATCCTGATCACAGTGTGTCCGCCGCTGGCCACCTGGCTGCCCAATGTGCTTAGTTGAGGGAGGGCAAAACTATGAAAAAGCTGTACAAGATTTTTGAAGTCATCAGTAAGGTTTTCGCCGCCATCAGCTTTATCGGTGTGTTCATCGGCGTCATCTTCGTGGTGGTGGATGTTATCCTGCGAAAACTGTTCAGCAGCCCCATCGCCGGCGACTACGAGATCACCCAGCTTTGGCTCAGTGTGATCGTCTTCGCCTCCCTGGCCTTTGTGCAGACCAAGAAGGGGCATGTGGGCGTCACTATGGTCATCAAGGCGCTGCCCCAAAAGATTGCCCTGGCGGTGTTTGGCGTGGCTACCCTGGTCGGCGCGTTTATCAGCGGCATCTGCGCCTACTCCTGCTACGAGCTGGCAGGCCGCGCCCTGGCCCGCAACACGGTCACGAATATGATTTTTATTCCCATGTTTCCCTTTGAGTATTTCGAGGGGATCTGCATGGCCCTGCTGTGTATTGTCATGGTATTGGACGCCATTCTGACCTTCATGGCCATTGGGAATAAGGAAGAGGCAGACAAAATTACCGGCTCTTGGGCCTGAGATTCTAGGCTCCGGGAGGAACCAGGAGGTGCTTTTGTAAATGGAATGTAAATACCCGCATTTGTTCGCCCCCATTCAACTGGGACGGCTGATGCTGAAAAACCGCATCTTTGCCGCGCCCGCGTCTCAGCCGGACGTGAATCCCGGGGTCTATCTGAAAAAGGAAAACGTGGCATATTATGAGGCCCGGGCCAGGGGCGGGGCGGCGGTGGTCAACCTGGGCGACACCGTGGTGCACACCCGCACCGGCCGCGCCCAGCCCCACAAGCCCCTGATGGACGATCCCATGGTGGTGCCTTCCCTGTCCGACGCGGCGCGGGCCATCCGCCAGCACGGCGCGTTCGCCTGCCTGGAGCTGTCCCACTGCGGAAAGTACGCCAACGTGGACAATCTGGTGGCGAAGCAGTTGTCTCAGGAAAAGCCCTACGGCCCCATGGACGAGATCAACCCCGACGGCGTCCGGATCTATGAGATGCCGGAGTCCGTCATTCTGGAAGTGGTGGAGGCCTTTGGGGCTGCGGCGGCCACGGCCAAGCGCTGCGGCTTTGACCTGGTCATGATCCACGGCGGACACGGCTGGCTGCTGCACCAGTTCATGTCGCCCAAGAATGACCGGAAGGACAAGTTTGGCGGCAGCTTTGAAAACCGGATGCGGCTGACCCACATGGTGCTGGACCGGGTCCGCCGGGCGGTGGGACCGGGCTTCCCCATTGAATTCCGTATGAGCGGGGCCGAGGGCATCCCCGGCGGCTACGGGGTGGACTACGGCGTTCAGATCGCCAAGTCCATTGAATCCAAGGTGGACCTGATCCACGTCTCCGCGGGCATCCACGATGTGCCTGACGCCTTTGTGGTGACCCATCCCGATATGTTCCACCCGGGGCGCAACGTGTATCTGGCGGCGGAGATCAAAAAGCATGTCTCCGTCCCCGTGGCCACCATCGGCGGCCTGTCCGACCCCGCCCGGATGGAGGAGATCATCGCCTCGGGCATGGCGGATATTGTGGAGGTCAGCCGTGCGCTGATGGCCGATCCCGACTTGCCCCGGAAGGCCCGGGCGGGACGGGAGGATGAGATCGTACACTGCATGCGCTGCTTTGCCTGCATGACCAACATCCCCACCACCCGGAATATGCGCTGTGCGCTGAATCCCACTATCGGCAGGGAGCTGGAGCTGCGCGCTCTGCCCCAGACCGCCCCGGTATCCAAGCGGGTGCTGGTGGCGGGCGGCGGCCCGGGCGGTATGAAGGCGGCGATCACAGCGGCCGACCGGGGGCATTCGGTGATCCTGTGCGAGGCCACCGACCGTCTGGGCGGCCAGATCAACTGCGAGGAGCATATTCCCTTTAAGAAGGAGTATGTGGAATTCCGTGATTACCTGATCCGCATGGTGGAGCGCAGAAGCGGCTCCATCGAGGTGCGGCTGAACACTCCGGTCACCCCCGAGGTGGCGAAGCAGCTCGCCCCGGACGCCATCATCGCGGCCGTGGGCGCCGAGCCGATCATCCCGCCCATCCCGGGCATTGACGACAAGCGGGTGGTGTTTGTGGACGAACTGCGCCGCAAGGACCCCTCCTTCGGGAAGCGGGTGGTGATCCTGGGCGGCGGACTGGTGGGCTGTGAGACGGCCATCTGGCTGCGGCAGCAGGGCAGGGAAGTGACCGTGGTGGAGATGCAGGGCGATTTTGCGGGAGACGCCCCCATTTTTCACAAGATCGCGGTGCGCCTGCAGATGGAAGAACTGGGCGTGGACCTGCGCCTGAATACCACCGCCGCCGCCATCACCGACGAGGGACTGGTGGGGCGCACCAGGGACGGCGATGAGATCCTTTTCCCGGCGGACACCATTCTCTGCTCGGCGGGCATGCGCGCCCGGCACCAGCTTGTGGCAAGCCTGCTCCCCCTGGCGCCCGAGGTTTACCCGGTGGGCGACTGCGTGCGGGCCGGCCAGGTGTTCTGGGCGGTCTCGGGCGGGTACTTTGCCGCGCTGGATCTGTAGAAATTGTGCGTCATTTTTTATCCTTCCATACAACTGCCCCCGTTTCCGCTGTCATAAGGGAAACGGGGGCAGTTGCATAGCTGTTTGCAGGCCGGGGGAAAAGAGGAGAAGGCTCAGGTCGGAGCGGTCTCCATGGCCCAAGATTCTTTGACCTCGCCCTTCGGCGTCAGATCCATGTCTTTCATTGCGTCATAAAGCGCGGGAAGGAAATCATTCAGGTGGCTGCGCTCATATACACAGTGCTCCGCCATGCGGCGGGTGGCCTCCAGGCAGATGTCCGGCCGGATGTGCTGCTGAAGCACGCCCTCTCCGTTCAGGGCAAACATCCCCATGTACAAATGGGTGCGCAGGTCCAGGCCGCCTTCGGGGCGCTTGCGGATATAATGGCACAGGGCCATGGCGCGGGGACGGATTTCCGGGTGGTCCAGATTGCGCCACCAGCCGTTCCCGCCGATCAAGCCCAGGAACTGCGGGTCTTGATCGGCCGGGTGGCTGTGGAACCCCATGTTTTTGACGTTGACCGGACACACCACGTCGAAGCGCTCCAGGCCGAAGCCGATATCCTCCATACAGGTGCCGTTGATCTCACTGTAATGGGACCCCGGATACCAGATCATATAGGCCAGCTTGTCCACCAAGCGCAGACGCTTATACCAGCCGTTCATTTCCGGCGTCACATCGGGCAGCACCGTGTGAGTGGAGGCGTAGCCGGCGCCGTTGGGGAGCAGGCAGTAACCCTCGTCCCCTTCCACCAGGCCCGGGTCCATCAGCGCGTCCGCATTTCCGGGAAGCAGGGCACACGCCGGGTTCATCGGTGCGCCGGGCTGCACGCAGCGCAGCGCTTCCTCGGAAAGCCGCGGACGCCCCTGGTAATAGTACTTGGCGTACCATTTTTCTTCTTCTTCCGGGGACAGCTTAGGCAGACGGGCCGGGTCATAGTGGGAAAAATCAAATCCTACATGCCGTTCCAGGTCAATGCCCAGGTCATCATACAAAACGCTCATATTGATCCCTCCTTTGGGTATCCTGTTTCGCGTTTAAGGGGCCAAAGGGGCCTCGCCATACTCGCTGTAGAGCAGCGGGATCAGGTCGCGGAAGCGGGAGAACTCCTGAATGTTGTGGCGCCAGAAGGCCCGCATGGCCTCGGGCGGAACAGTTACGCCGTCCGCAATGGACTTGCGGGGCTTGCCGTCTTTCACGCTCCAGCCGAACCAGCAGCGGGTGCGCAGCTCACTGCCCCCCTCGGGATGGGGGCGCATGCAGTGGCACAGCACGGAGGGCAGGGAATCCCGCTCCAGGAACGTGCCGTAGGAGGCGGAGGCGTAGCCGATATTGGGCAGGCGGAATTGCTCCAGGTCAAAGCCAAGCTCCTGCGGGGCCAGATAGGTCAGGCGGATCAGTTCGGGGCCGAATCCCATGTCCTCCACGATATTGCGGGAGGTGTGGAACAGCTTCTCGTGGCAGGGGGCGTCGGACAGGATCTTCGCCCGGCTCTCCGCGTCCAGCTCCACCCCAAAGTGTGTGGGCGGCCACCAGAGCTTATAGCGCAGGTTTTCAAAACCGAACCAGCAAAGATACCAGGGGAACATCTGCCACTCCACATCAGGCATTCGGATCTTGTTGGCCACATAGCCGGTGCCGTCCGGTAAGGAGCACCAGCCCAGCTCGCCGGGCAGATAGCCCGGTCGGAGCAGATCGTTGATCTGCTCCGGCATGGTGACTTGTTCCGGGGAAAGGCGGGTATCCGCCTCGTACGCCGCCCAAGCCTCCGCGTCATAGGGGCCGCTCTTCCAGGAAAAATACTTGCTGTACGGCCTGGTCTTTTCCTGTTCAGTCAGACCGTAGGTTACTGTAATGCTCATGGGGTGCTCCTTTCCATTACCAGACGGCGGAGAAGACGCCGATCAAAACCATGGCCAGGATGATCGCGGGGATGGCGCGAAGCCAGACGGTGTAGAACATTTTGCTGCGGTCCTCTTCGGGCACGAACATGATCATGCACGCGCCGCCGGTGGAGATGGGGCAGTTGCCGCCGGTGTAAACGCCGCAGGCCACGGCTGCCACCAGCAGGCCGAAGTCAATGTTCAGCGAGGTGCTGATGGCAAAGGCGATGGGGATAAACGCGGGCATGCACACGCCGGTGCCGTCCACAAACATGCTCAGAATGGCGCAGAACAGGCACAGGGCCACCGGGATAATGGCCTTGGGCAGGGCGCTGTCGGCGAAGAAGCCGGACACCAGCTCGGTCAGGCCGGCGGCGCTCATGACGCTGACCAGCAGGGCGGCGCCGGTGACCATGATCAGCAGGTTCCAGGGGATGGAGTGCTTGATGATCTCCCGCTCATTGCCCAGATGCATCATGGAGGCGATGGCGGCAAAAATGGTGGCCAGAGCCACGGCGTTCAGGGCGTTGGTAAAGACCTTGACGCCGGGGATGGCAAGCACCAGAAGAGAGGGCACGATGATCAGCAGCACAAAGCAGACTACCAGGATCAGGCTCTTTTTCTGGCCGGGCTCAAAGGCAGCGGGCTTTTCCATGTCCAGCTTGGAGATCCGGTAGCCCTTGCCCATGATGTAAAACAGCACGCCCAGCAGGAATTGCAGCAGCATGGAGGTAATGACGATCTTGTTCACCACGGGCGCGGCCTCGGCGGCGGACAGGCCGCCCACAGAGATCAGCAGACCGCGGGAAATGTTGGTAAACAGGCCGTAGGGACTGAACCCGCCGCAGACACAGCCGAAGGTGTGCATGGAAACCGCCAGGTAGTAGTCCATATTGGTCTTTTTCTTGATGTTGATCGCCAAAGCGCCCAGCACGGCGGCAAAGCCCTGGGGCGCCGCGCCGGCAAAGGTCATGACAAAGCCGAGGAAAAACATGACCCAGGGGATCAGCGCGGGGCGGTTGCGTGCGGCGTAGACCGCTTTCTCGGCCAGCCGCTCCATAGTTCCGTTCTGGGTGGCAAAACCGAAAAACAGGGTGACCACCATGATCTGGAAGAACATGGCGACCGGGAAAAAGGCGACGATGCTGTTCGCGCTCAGGGACAGGCCGAATCCACCTACCAAGAAGGCGAAAGCGGCACAAAGAATGCCGATGTTCGTTTGAAACTTGACGTTCAGGAGAACTGCAATGATCAGCGCGAGAAAGGACAGTGCAATCACAGCGATGTTCATGGGGACCCTCCTAATTCCTTTTCAGTTTTTGGTTATCATAAAAATGCGGGGGTGGGATCGGGATACCGGCCGGCAAGAAGTTGCAATCACAACTTCTTGGTACGATTCCATTATAGTTGCGTTCACAACAAATGTAAAGCGAAAAGAAGGCATAATTGCGGGGCGTTTCAGTCCAAACAGTCATAGAAAGAAGAATGCCGGAGGTACGGCCAATTCCTCCGGCATTCTGTCGCATTATATGTTGTCTTCCGCCACATCCATTTGCAGCTCTTCCTGAAGGATCTGTCGGTTTGCCCGGGCGATCTCCTTCAGCAGCCCTTCCACTTCCTCTCCCGGCCGGGAGAGGCGGGCGTAGATTTTGCGGTTCCAGTCGCGCACGATCTCGCGGACCTGCTGATAGATCCGCTCTCCGTCCCCAGTGGTGTACAGGTGAAACACACGGCGGTCCTCCGGGTCCGCTTCCCGGCGGATCAGTCCCTGTTCCTCCATGGCGGCCACGGCGCGGGCGACCACAGACTTGTCAAACAGGGTAACTTTTACCATGCCGGCCTGCGTAATTCCCGGGTGCCGGCAGATGGAGACGAAAAAGATAAATTTGCTTCCGCCCAATCCGAACGGTTCCATTTTCCGGGACAGGTAGATACGGCTGGCGCGGTCGCTGTCGCCCCAAAACTTATTCCCAATGAAATCCACAGGATCACTCCCCCTGTGTCATTTATAACAGAAGCGTACCCGGCCGTCAAGAAAAAATGAACCTCTTGCCAAGGGGCGGCAGGTTTGTTAGACTGTAAGAAAACAGCAAGTGAGGAATCGCCATGTTTATGCAGGAGCTGCTCTATTTTATCACCACGGCGGAGCATCTGAGCTTTACTTCCGCCGCCAACCAGCTTTTTATCACCCAGTCCGGTCTGAGCAAGCATATTCTGAAAATGGAACAGGAGCTGGGGGTGCAGTTGTTTGAGCGGGACCGCCGCAGTGTGAAGCTGACGCCCGCGGGCGAGAGCTTTTTATCCAGCGCCCGCACCTTTCTGATGGAGTGCAACTTCCTGAAGATGATGGGGGAGAACGCCCGCGGGCAGATCCAGGGTAGCGTTTCCGTGGGCATATCCAGCCACTACGGGCATTATGGACACCGCTATGTGTCCCGGTTCCTTCAGGCGTTTGAGGATGAGCTGGAGCATTTGGAGCTGAGCGTGTCCAGCCTGCCCATTTCCGACCTGCAGCGGGAGTTTTCCGAGGGGAAGCTGGACTTTGCCGTGGGAACCGGGTCGGTGGTATTAGGGGACCCCAGATATGAGAGCCGCCCGCTGCTGCCCCGGCACCGCCAGGTGATCCTGTCGGAGCGGCATCCCCTGGCGTCCTTGGAAAAGATCAAGGTCAGCCAGTTGAAGGACGAGGTGTTTGCCGCCATCAGCCGGGAGGATACGCCGGTGGCCTTTGACATGGTCATCGCCCTGTGCAACTGTGTGGGCTTTTACCCCAAAATAGGCAAGCAGACGGATAATTTTGACACTCTTTATATGCTGGTGGAGAGCAACCAGATGGTGGCGATCGCCTGTGTGGAGCCGGACGCGGCCACCTGTCCCCGGGTGCGCGCGGTCCCCATTGACGAAAGCGAGATCCCGGAAGGCTCTTATCTCAATGCGCTGGTCAGCGACCTCTATGTGGCGTGGCGGCGGGATACGAAAAATCCCGTGGTCCCGCTGATTGTCAGTCGCCTGGACCTTCAAAAGTGAATCGAAACCCTGTGCGGCGGGCACTTATTCCTGTTGGGAATGAGTGCCCGCTTTTTCGCGGAAAAACGGATGTTGGACATTTCGGCGGCAATCTTCTATCCTGAAAATGCGGAAGCAAATCGTGTCAAAAAGGCAGGTGCACACCATGGATTTTTATGAAGTGGAAGGCAAACGGCTGCTGGAACGCTTCGACATTCCCACCGATCACGGCGTACTGTATCACGAAGGCATGGATTGGCAGACGGTTCCGCTGCCCTGTGTGGTCAAGGCGCAGGTCCTCAGTGGGAAGCGGGGCAAGGCGGGCGGCGTCCGCTTCGCGGATACGGCGGAGCAGCGGAAGGAGGCGGTGGAGGCTATTGGCGGGATGACCATCCACGGCAAGCCGGTGGAAGGGATCTATCTGACCGAAAAGCTGGCCATTCAGGAGGAGCATTATCTCAGCTTTACCCTGGACAGGCGCGCGAAATGTATTCTCATGCTCTACACGCCTTTCGGCGGCATGGACATTGAGGAGTTGGCGGCGAGCGCGCCGGAAAAGCTGCTGCGGCTCTCCCTGGGGCTGACCTGTGACCCGGAGGCGGTGGAAAAGGCTCTGGCGTATTTTGGCCTGCCGGAGGACGATCGGAAAGCCATCGGCCGGATCGCCGAGCAGCTTTACCGGATGTTCCTGGCGCTGGACGCGAGCACGGTGGAGATCAACCCCCTGGTCAAATTGGCGGACGGGAGCTTTCTCGCCGCCGACTGCAAGCTGGTCCTTGACGACAACGCCCTCTACCGTCAGGGGGATTATACCCTGATCCCCCGCCGGCTGACCGAGACCGGGCGGATGCGCCAGGCCCGTGAGGCGGGGCTGGCCTATGTGGAGCTGGACCAGCAGGGTAATCTGGGCGTGATCGCCGGCGGCGCGGGCATCGGCATGACCACGGTGGATACCATCTCCTACTACGGCGGGAAAGCCTTCAACTTCCTGGATCTGGGCGGCGGCGTGACTCGGGAAAAGACCTGCGCGGCCCTGTGCCTGCTGTTGGACAATCCCCAGGTGGAAGGAATCCTGGTCAATGTCTTTGGGGGGATCAACAACTGCAAAACGATCGCGGAGGGGGTGGAGGACGCGCTGCACAGCCGCCCCCACGCCAAGACGGAGGTGGTGATCAAAAGCCGCGGCTTTTCCCAGGAGGAGGGCTGGCAGATCTATGACCGCCTGGGCCTGGGCCAGGTCCGCTACGGGACCACCGACGACGCGGTCAAGCTGCTGATGAAACGTCTGGAGGGGAAAGCATGAGCATTTTAGTGGATGAGAATACCCGGGTCATGATCCAGGGCATCACGGGAAAGCAGGGACGCTATCACACCCAGAAGATGCTGGAGTACGGCGTGCAGGTATCGGCAGGCGTCTCCCCCGGAAAGGGAGGCCAGGAGGTATGCGGCGTGCCTGTGTATGACACCGTCGCGCAGGCGGCGGCGGCGCACCCCGACATCAACGCCTCCATGATCATTGTGCCGCCCCCCATTGTGCTCTCCTCCGCCCTGGACGCCATTGACGCCGGAGTGGACCTGGTAGTGATCATTACAGAGTTTGTTCCCGTGCAGGACTCCCTGCGCTATGTCACCGCGGCCCGCAAACGGGGCGTTACCGTGGTCGGTCCCAACACCATCGGCGTCATCTCGCCCGGGAAGGGAAAGGTCGGCGTGATGCCGGGGTATATCTACAAGCCGGGAAAGATCGGCGTCGTCTCCCGCAGCGGCACGCTGACCCATGAGATGTCGTCCAATCTGAGCTTCGCGGGGTTTGGCCAGTCCACCTGCGTGGGCATCGGCGGAGACCCCATCTGCGGCCTGACCCATACAGAGGCGCTGGCCCTGTTCTGGGACGACCCGGACACCGAGGCGGTGGTCTTGATCGGGGAGATCGGCGGCTCCGGCGAAGAGGATGCCGCCCAATATATCAGAGATACCAATTACCCCAAGCCGGTGTTCGCCTATATTGCCGGGGCGCAGGCGCCCGAGGGGGCGAAAATGGGCCACGCGGGGGCTATTGTTTCCGGGGGAACGGGGACGGCCCGGGGGAAAATCAAATGTCTGAAAGAGGCCGGGGTTCAGGTGGGAGAAACCACAGGCCGCGTCCTGGAGCTGGTTCGGGCGGCCAATGAGCGGATGGGAGGGGTCCTTGCCACCGTGGAACCCATCTCGGATACCTGGGGGAGCCGTCGGCCATGAAAAAGAATAAAGTGATCTCCCTGGTTCTGGGACCTGTACTGTTTCTCGCAGCCCTGCTGCTGATCCCCGGCAGCCTGTTTGCCTTCCCCGCCCGCTGCGCGGTGGGCCTGGTGTTCTGGATGGGATGCTGGTGGATCACGCTGCCGGTGGCTGTGGGGGTGACCGCGCTGCTCCCCATTCTGGTGAACGCCTTTTTTGACCTGGTCCCCATGAGCACGATCAGCGGCAAGTATTTTTCTGAGATCGTGGTGCTGCTGCTGGGCGCCGATCTGATCTCCCTGTCCTGGGAAAAGACCGGCCTGGACAAGCGAATCTCCCTGAAAGCGCTGTGCTGGATCGGTCCGTCCCTGCGCCAGCAGATCGCGGTCTGGTTCGTGCTGTCGGCGGTACTGTCCATGTTCCTGCCCAACGCGGTGGTCTGCGCGGTCATGTGCCCCATCGCCGTGTCCATGCTTAAATTCATCGGCGAGGGGGATATCTCCAAAAGCAAGGCCGGGGCGATCATCCTGGCCTCCATTGCCTGGGGCGCGGGCATCGGCGGCCTTGGCTCCCCGCTGGGCGGCGCCATGAACTTGGTGGCGGTGGACTACTTCGAGCAGTTGACCGGCACGGAGTATATGTATGTGGACTGGATGATCCGCCTGGTGCCCATGCTGGTCCTGCTGCTGGCGGTCAATTTGGTGTATCTGTTCCTGATCAAGCCAAAGACCGGGAACCTGAACGGCACAAGGGCGTATTTCCAACGCCTGTACCGGGAACTGCCGCCCATAAGCCGGGATGAGGCGGTCAGCCTCACCCTGTTTGTGACGGCCACCGTGCTCTCCTTTGTGCGGCCCCTTTACACGGACCTGCTGCCCGGAGTCAAGCCGGCCTATGTGTTCCTGTTGTTCGGGATGCTCACCTTTGTACTGCCCAAAAAGGAGGGCGGTGCGCTCCTGAGCTGGAAGGACGCGGAGAAGGGAGTCCTCTGGGGACTGCTGTTTCTGTTTGCCGGGGGCCTGGCCGTGGGGCAGATGATCAGCGATACGGGGGCCGCCGCAGCCATTGCCGATGTAGTCTCCCGGCTGGAGCTGGACGGCGGACTGCCCACGATTTTCATCTTTGTGGCGTTTACCGTATTGCTGTCCGAGATCTCCAGCAATACCGCCGCTGCCGCCATCGCCACTCCGGTGGTGGTGACGATCACCCAGGGGCTGGGGCTGAATCCGATCCCCTATTTGTACATTACCGCGGCAGCGTTCAACTGCGCCTATGTGCTGCCCACCTCTATCCGGGCCATTCCGGTGGGCTATGGGCTGAGTACGAAGTACTTATTCCGAAACGGTCTGGTGCTCACGGTCTTGGGCATCGTAGTCATCACCCTGGCGGGGTGGGCCATGCTGACCTTCTGGCCCCTGTTCTCCGCCGCGTGAGAAATCCGCTATTTTAAAAGCAGAAAGGAGCTTTTTTATGTCCTATGTCAGCGATCCTGTCACCGGGCTGCGTCTTTGGGAGCTGAGTCATGTGTGGGGGTTTGGCGTACCCGCCTATCCCGGCCGTGCCGACGTTCAGATGAAGCGCAATGTCCGCCATGCCCAGCACGGCGTGCTGGCCTGGAAATTCAACACCAGCATGCACACCGGCACCCACATGGTAGCCCCCATCCACATGGTGGAAAAGGCGGCCGACCTGTCGGAGATTCCCGCCGCGCGCCTGTTTGGGACGGGCGTGGTGCTGTCCATCCCAAAGGGGTCCTATGAGACCATTACGGCGGCCGATCTGGAAAAAGCCTCTCCCAGTGTGAAAAAGGGGGACTTTGTGGTCATCAATACCGGCTGGCATCACAAGTATTCCGACGCCCTGGAGTATTTCGGGGAAGCTCCCGGCCTGACCAGGGACGCCGCCCAGTGGCTGGTGGAGAAAGAAGTAAATCTGGTGGCCATGGACACTCCCTTCATCGACCACCCCCTGGCGACCAACATGGGGCCCCACCGGGGAGGTCCGCAGATGCGCCGCCTGGCGGACGACTACCGCCGGGCCACCGGCAAGGACCCCTCTGTGGAACACGGGGAATTTTTTGTAGCCCACAAGCTGCTGGCGGGCGCGGGGATTTTGACTGTGCTGCAGGTGGGCGGTGATGTGGATGACCTGAACGGTCAGACCGCCGCGTTTGCCGCCACCCCCTGGAAGTTCCGCAAGGGTGACGCCTGCCAGATCCGCTTCGTCGCCATGCAGGACCCCGCCGGGACCTGCCGGATCGACTCGGGCAACGACTGAGAGGAGTGTGTGACAATGAGCTTACAAGTATACGACCTGACCCACTATTATGAGCAGTTTATGCCGGAATGGCCTTCCGCTCCGTGTGTCAATATCACCTTGAGCCAGTTCCACGCCAACAACGCCATGTATGAGATCAATTGGGAAGGCTCCATGCACCGGGGGACCCATATGGATGCACCCATTCATGTGACGGAAAACACGCCGGGCATCTCGGACTATCCCCTCTGGCAGTTGTGCGGCACCGGCGTGTGTGTCTCCATCCCCAAGGGAAAGTGGGGCGTGATCACCCCGGAGGATCTGGAGGCGGCTACCCCCAAGATCCAGGAGGGGGACATCGTCATGATCAACACCGGATTCCACAAGAAGTGGGCGGACACTGACGAATACTTCGCCTACGGCTGCGGCATCAGCGGCGCGGGCGCCGACTGGCTGGTGGAGAAGAAGATCAAACTGGTGGGGTACGACTGCCAGGCCAACGATCATCCCATGGCCACCAAGCTGGTGGACCACGGCTGCGGACCCTCCCGGCCCCAGTTGATCCAGGAGTGGATCGACGAGTACGGGCATGATCCCAAGGAGGATTTTCCCCTGTGGGAGGATGGCCATAAGAATCTGATGGTAAAGGGGCATATCCCCGGCATTGAAAATGTGGGCGGCCAGTTGGACGAAGTCACAGGGAAGCGGTGCTTCTTCATGGCCTTCCCTTGGCGCTGGCAGGGGGGCGACGGCTCGGTGGTGCGCATCCTCGCCCTTTGCGACCCGGAGCAGGAGTTCCGCTTCCCCAATGGAAATTAGGAAATAACGCCTTCGTGATAAAACAAGAGCTCACAGGCAGATGAAAAAAGTTGCCGCAAAGCGGTATCGAAGAGCAAAAGCGGCGGCATAAGTAATTGGTCCGCAATGGTCCTAAAAACAGGAAAAGCTGCAAAAAACAGAAAAAAGGCGGGAGCACCGGATTGAAAGCCCGGTGCTCCCGCAAATTTTCTCGTTCAGGTCACGTCTTGGGTCAGAGAGCCTGATTCAAGTCGTGATCCAGGATCGGTTTTGACTTGCTATTTGTGCCTTTGATATTCAAAAGTTTGCAAGTATTGGACGGTAACGGAGTGTTTTAAATCTTGTACTTGTCAGCACAAATGGTAGAGCAGTGTGAAAATAACTGCAGCGGCCAGGAAAGCAAGGCCGGGGAGCAGCATGGGAAAAGAGGGGGCCTCCTTCTCCCGCCGGGTATAGTCGTAATAGGTGGCATACCGCTTGTCGTGCCCCCGCATACGGGCCATCATGCTGCTCAGGGAATATTTGATCCCGTCGAACAGTCCCTCGCCGGCGATCCACGCCATCCCGCTGATCCCGACGAACAGGACCCCCGGGATCAGCGCTCCGTTGCTGAGCACACGGAACCACTCTTTGGCGCCGGGCGTCTGGGGCAGACCCTGGTATAAAACGCAGAGCAGCCACAGCGCCAGGCCGCACAGCAGGGCGGTCAGCCGCCCCATATGACGCTTCACGCCTGCTCCCTCATCTGCTCCGCCTGGACCGGGGTGCAGCGAACAAAGTGCCCCGGGAAGATCTCACGCAGCTCCAGGGCGGCCCGCTCCTCCTCTGACAGCTCCGGCGGCTGGTAATTGATGCGGCGGCGGTTCTTTTCGTAGTTCGGGTCGGGCATGGGAATGGCGGACAGCAGCGCCTTGGTATAGCCGTGGAGAGGCCGTGCGAACAGCTCGTCAGAACCGGCCAGCTCCACCAGGTGGCCGAAATACATGACGCCGATGCGGTCGGAAAAATATTTGACCACGGACAGGTCATGGGCAATGAACAGGATGGTCAGTCCCAGCTCGTCCCGAAGCTGGCCCAGCAGGTTGATGACCTGGGCCTGGATGGACACGTCCAGGGCGGAGACCGGCTCATCGGCGATGATCATCTGCGGTTCCATGATGATGGCACGGGCGATGCCGATCCGCTGGCGCTGGCCGCCGGAGAACTCGTGGGGGTAACGGTTGGCGTGTTCCCGCAGCAGGCCGACCTTGCCCAGCACGTCGTAGACCATCCGGTCGATGGCCGCCTCATCCCGCACGCCGCGGATACGCAGACCCTCCGCGATGATCTCCTTGATGGTCATGCGGGGATTCAGCGAGGCGATGGGATCCTGGAAGATCATCTGGATCTGGGTGACGGTGGGGTATTTGCGCTTCAGCTCCTTCTCCTGAGCCAGCGCCTGACGGTACTTCTGCCTGGCCTCGGCCAAACGGGCCTTGGCGGCGTCAGCCTCGCCGGGGTCGGCCTTCCGGAGGGCGGACCTGGCCTGACGCAGCGCTTCCTTCTCGTCCCAGGACCCGGAAGAGACCAGCTTGCCGTCAAACCAAATCTTGCCGCCGGTGATGTTGTACAGCTTGATGATGGAGCGGGCGGTGGTGGTCTTGCCGCAGCCCGACTCGCCCACCAGTCCGACGATCTCTCCCTTTTTCATGGAGAAGCTGACGTCGTCCACCGCTTTGATCCACGTCTTTTCCGAGCGGAAATACTGCCGCAGGTGCTCCACCCGCAGGATCTCGTCGGTATCCCGCTCCGGTGCGGGGGCGGCCTGGGCGGCGGGAGCTTCCTCCGCGCCGCCTGCCTTCCTCATGCGGGCGATGCGCTCCCGAATGATCCCGGGAGGCTCCACCTTGGGCGCGTTGGGATGCAGCAGCCAAGTGGCCGCGTAGTGGGTATCCGTGATCTGAAACAGCGGGGGCTGCTCCTCGAAGTCGATGGCCATGGCGTACTTGTTCCGGGGGGCGAAAGCGTCCCCCTTGGGCGGGAAGAGCATGTTGGGCGGGGTGCCCGGAATGGATTCCAGCTTTTCCTTGGTGTCCAGATCGGGAATGGAGGCCAGCAGCGCCCAGGTGTACGGGTGAGCGGGCTGGTAAAAGATCTCATCGGCGGTGCCGTACTCCACGATCTTGCCCGCGTACATGACGGCGATGCGGTCGGCCATGTTGGCCACTACGCCCATGTCATGGGTGATGAAGATAACGGACAACTGCCGCTCCTGCTTGATTTGGTTGATCAGTTCCAGGATCTGGGCCTGGATGGTCACATCCAGGGCGGTGGTCGGCTCGTCGCAGATCAGCACCTCCGGGTTGGCGGACAGGGCGATGGCTATGACCACGCGCTGGCGCATGCCGCCGGACAGCTCAAAGGGGTACTGGTCGTAGCGCCGCTCCGGGTCGGAGATGCCGACACCGGCCAGCAGCTCCAGCGCCCGCTTTTTGGCGTCCTTCTTGGAGATCTTTTCATTCAGGCGCATGGACTCGGTCAACTGCTTGCCGATCTTCACAATGGGGTTCAGGCTGGACAGGGGGTCCTGAAAGACCATGCCCAGCTTGTTGCCCCGGTATTTGTGGAACTGGTCCTCCTTCAGCTTCAGCAGATCGGTCCCCTCATAGAGGATGGAGCCGTCGTCCACCACCGCGTTGGGCGCCAGGATGCCCATGATGGAGCGGGCGGTGACCGATTTGCCGGAGCCGGACTCGCCCACGATGGCCAGGGTCTCGCCCTTATACAGGTCGAAGCTGATATCCCGCACGGCCCGCACCATTCCCTCGTTGGTGCGGAAGGAAACCGTCAGATTATTGATCTGTAAAATCTTTTCTCTCTCGTCCATGATCATCCCTCCGAACCTCTCAGCGTAGGATTGAGCGCGTCCCGCAGACCGTTTCCGAACAGGTTAAAGGAGATCATCATCAGGGAGATAAACAATGCCGGGAACAGGATCGCATGGGGGTAGGTGGACAGCGCCGTCTGCCCGTTGGACAGCATGGTGCCCACACTGGTCAGGGTGGAGGAGTCCAGGTTCAGCACGCCCAGGTAGGACAGGGAGGACTCGGTAAAGATCACGCTGGGGACCATCAGAACGCAGGAGGTGATGATCGTACCCAGGGAATTGGGCAGGATGCACCGGGCGATCAGCCGGGCGTCGCTGGCGCCCAGGGTGCGGGCGGCCAGAACGTACTCCTGTCCCTTGAAGCGGTAGAACTGGGTGCGCACCGTGGAAGCCACGCCGATCCAGCCGGTCAGAACGAAGGCCAGCAGCAGCGCGCCCACCACGCCGATCTCCTTACCCCACCGAAGCTGCAGAAGGGAGAACATGACCATGTACGGGATCGAGTAGAGCACATCAACGATACGCTCCATGACCATATCCACCTTGCCGCCGTAGTAGCCCTCGATTGCGCCGTAGATCGTTCCGATCACAAAGTTGATGATGGAAACGATCGCGCTCAGCATCAAAGAGAACCGCGCGCCGGAGGCCAGACGGGACAGAATGTCATGTCCCAGATTGTCGGTGCCGAACAGAAATGCCGGTTCCTGGCCGTTGAGATAGGTAAACCAGTCATAGTAGTACACGCGCACCTGATACTGGTTCCCGCCCATCTTCATGGTATAATAGGCCAGACCGTCTTCACTGTTTTCATCCGTCTTGTAGATGGGGATGTAGCCGCCGTTCGCGTCACGGGCCGCGATGCCTTTGGCGTCATGCTCGTACCAATAGTTGGCGTTGTCCCTGTTCATATCCTGTACGATCTGGGCGGTATTGACCATGGGGTAAAACAACCGGATTCCGTTTTCCTCCTGATACTCCAGCGCCGCCTGATACTCGGACGGGGACAGGTTGATATAGACATAGCCCACCGCCCGGTAGGAGTCGAGCTTGATGTCATAATAGGTGCTGGTGCGGCCATTGACCACGCTCTCATAGCTGTCCTTGACCTCCACAATGGCGCCCATGCTGTCATAGTAGTCGTAGGTCTGCTGGTTGACGGTTTTGCTGCTGCACCCATCCCAGACGCCGATCCGGCTCAGCAGATTGCTTTTCGGCAGGGCGTAGGTGTAGTAACTGTCCGTGAACGCCATGTTGTAGGTGGAGAATATGGGCGTGAATACCGCGAAGACGATCAGCAGGATAATGATGACCGCGGCGACCACGGAGCCTTTATTCTTTTTGAAGCGGATCCACGCGTCTCCGAAGTAGCCCACGGCCTTGGTCTCAAACTTCGCGTCGTGAAGCTCCTCTTCCCGCTGCACAAAGACGAATTTTTCCCGGGGGAGGTCGGGGAAGCTCTGGTTACTCATTGTTCTTTCCTCCTCCCATACGGATGCGGGGGTCCACCAGACCGTAGCTCAGGTCGATGACCAGCGTGGCTACCAGGCTGATGACCGTGTAGAACATGCTGACCGCCAGGAACAGGGAATAATCCCGCTGCAGGATGGACGAGACGTAGGTGCTGCCGATGCCGGGGATGCCGAAGATCTTCTCAATGATCAGAGAGCCGGACAGCACCATGACGAACTCGCTGATGATCATGGGAAGAATGGGCACCATGGAGTTGCGCAGGGCGTGCCGCAGGGTGGCCTGCCGGCGGGTCAGGCCCTTGGTGCGGGCCAGCAGCATATAGTCACTGGTCAGCGTCTCAGTCAGCTCGGCGCGGGTAAAGCGCATCAGACTGGCGATGGTGCCGAAGGACATGGACAGAATGGGCAGCACCATAGACCGCAGCATGGAAGGATCCAGATAATTGGTGCCGGCGTTTACAACAATAGGAAACCATCCCAGCTTGAAGCCCAGGAAGTACTGCACAAGGAAGGCGTAAACATACGAGGGCACGGAAATAAACAGCATGATGATAACGGAGATCACATGATCCTGCCACTTATTCTTTTTCAGCGCCGCGTAGATGCCGAACAGCAGTCCCAGCGGGATGCTGACGATCATGGCGCAGAAGTTGACGGCGATGGTGGCGGGCAGCTTCTGGGCGATATGGGCGGTCACCGGGTTCAGGAAGGTGCCGACATAGGTGCAGAAGCCCCAGTCCCATTTCGTGAAAACATTTTTCAGGAAGATCAGATATTGCGTCAGGATCGGTTCATCATAGCCCCAGGCCTTCCGCATGGCCAGGATCGCGGCGGCCTGTTCGCCGTTTCCCCGGGGAAGCTGGTCGGGGAGCATCCGGATCATGACGAAGCAGATCGTCATGATGATAAAGCAGACGAACAGCATCAGCGCGATCCGTTTTGCGATATATTTCAACATATATTTCATGGCAGTCGCCCTTTCCAGAAAACATCATACTGTTCTCAGAGAAAAAGCCTTGGCCAAGGCTTTTTCTCTGAGAACAGCATCCGCTCATAGGGGGATGGGGCCCGCGCCGCGATCGGGCGCGGGCCCCTCTTTATGCGGTTTAGTTGTAGTTTAGCTGGTTGTTGTTCTCCGCGCAGAAGGCTTCCCACTCCGCGTCCGTGTAGTTGAAGGTCATGCAGCGGATGCCGCCGAAGCCCACCTCAAAGACCTCCTCGTAGGTCGGATAGGCGATCTTCATGCTGAGCAGTTGGGCGGAGCTGGGGCTGAAGAACGGGCAGTCGCGGTACTTCAGCATCAGGTTGAGCTCCAGGGTGGCCAGGATCTGGTTCCTGACGTCAGCCTCCGCGATGGCGTACTCGCCGAAGTAGAGCGCCTCAAACCAATCGTAATAGGTCATGGTCACAACTTCACCGTCGATCTCGATGTCCAGCGTCTCGCTCTGGCCGTCAAAGCCGAAGTAGGCCTGGGGAGACGCGTCGGTGGTGCAGAAGTAGCTCATCAGGTAATAGGGGTCGGAGGCGCTGCCGTTCCAGGCGCTCAGGCAGAAATCGTATTCGCCGGAGTCCAGCAGGTCATAGAGGTTCTCGCTGACCACCATGTTGACGGTGATGCGGCCCTCCAGAACGGTGCCCTTGGTGGCGGCGTCCAGGGAGTTCTGCATGAAGTTGACCTCTCTGGTGGAGTCGCTGCCGTTGTCCCAGGTGGGATAGTCAAAGACGAACTTGTCGGTCTCGCTGACCTCGCCGTCGGCCAGGGCCTGCTCATAGCCGGTCAGCAGATACTGGCGGGCGGCGTCCAGGTCATAGCCAGTGATCTCATCCACGTCGTCCACGCCGTAGAAGGTCTTCAAGGTCTCAATGGCGGGCTCGGTGTCGCGGTAGGTCTGGCCGGTCTCCACGTCGGCCACAAAGTAGTCGCTGATGTAGCCGTACATCGGCTTGCCCCAGCCCTGCTGGGCCACAAAGTCCGTCCGGTTCATGGACAGGGAGATGCCCTTGCGGAAGTCCAGATAGGTCAGGATGGTCTTGTTGATGCCCGGCTCCTGGCGCTCGGCCAGCAGGTCATACTCGTTGTTGATGTTCAGGAAATAGATATACGGGTTGCCGTAGTAGGCCAGATAGTCGCTGCCCTGATAGGTGCGGATGGTGTCGGCGTTCAGCGCCAGGCGGTCCAGCTTGCCCTGGAGGAACAACTGCTCCTTAGTGGCGTCGTCCTCCACCACGGTGAACACGATATCGGTGGCCTGATACAGGCCCTCGTGCTTGCCGTCGGTCCAGCCGTACCAGTTCTCGTTGCGGGTCAGGCGGTACTCCTTGTCAGCCTGGAAGCTGACCAGCTTATAGGGGCCGTAGGCCACATAGGTGTCCACTGAGGTGCCATAGTTGGTCTTGATCATGTCGCCGGTCTGCTGCTTGCCGGCCTCATAGACCTCCGGATTGACCAGGTCGAAGCTGCCGCTCAGGTACTTGAAGAAGTACTCGGACAGCGGGCTGGACAGGATGACCGTCAGCTCATAGTCGCCGGTCTTCAGGAAGCCCACGTCCTCCCAAGTGACCTCTTCAAACTCCTTCTCGTAGAAGGCCATGTAGAGGTAGTTGTCCGGGTCCTCGCCCCAGCCCCAGCCGTAGGCCAGCATATAGTTGATCTCCTCGATGACCTCTTCGGTGGCCGGCACATAGTCCTCGCCGCCGTACTTCTCCATCAGGTCCTCGCCGGCCTCGTTCAGGTAGCAGTCCTCATAGCCGGAGTAGTAATCCGCGCCGGAATAGCCCCAGAAGGCGCTGGTCGCCTGGGTAAAGCTGACATAAAGCTCGCCGTCGCCATAATCGGCGAAATCTCCGGAGTCGGGATCGACCACTGCCGTCATCTCGCTGCCCTGACCGGACTTGGCGTAGTTCTCCGCGTTGACGATGGAAACGCTGCGGTAGAACGAGGAGGCGTTCAGGTTGTTCATCTCCGGGTTCAGGAGCTGCTGAATGGAATAGATGTAGTCGTCGGCGGTAATGGGGGAGCCGTTCTCCCACTTGGCGTCGGGATTCAGGGTGACCCGCCAGGCATAGCCCTCGGTGGCGTCGGCGGGAACGCCCCAGGTCTCGTCGCCCGCGTAGTCCGCCGTGATATCCTCCGGTTCCTCAGCGGCCAATTCACAGACGAATTCATAGCCGTCCGCAGTGTCGTTCAGGACCATACTCCACAGATAGATCTCGGTATAGGGGGTGATAAAGTCCACCGTGGAATAGTCGTGTATGTTCCAGGTGGTCGGGGTACTCGACAGGTAATTGTTGTAGGTATAGGTCGCGTCGGCGTCATCATTCGTCTTGTCGCCGCCCTTGCAGCCCGCCAGCAGACCCAGGCAGAGCACCAGGGCCAGTGCCAGAGCGGACCATCGTTTTGCTTTTTTCATGAACATTCCTCCTGCTTCTTCCTTTTCTATATGCAGGGCCGCTTGACGGCCCGTACAAACTTGGCTACAGCGCTTTTGTCTCCAGCCACTGCGCCAGCTCCGCCAGCGTTCCCTCTCCGAAGGGATCGTCCAGCCCGGCCTTTCGCGCCAGCTCGGGGAAGCTGTCCGTGCCCGTCCGGCGGCAGAAGTCCAGGTAGCTGCGCCAGGCCCCGGCGCGGTCCTCGCTCATCCAACGCAGGTATCCCAGCGCGCACACCTGGGCCAGGGCGTAATCAATGGCGTAAAAGGGCCACTGGAACATGTGGGGGATGCGCTGCCAGCCGCAGCCGGCCAGCAGGTTTGCGTTCCCGCTGTAATCCCGTGACGGGAAATAGGCCCGGCTCAGCCGCGCCCACAGCTCGTTGCGCTCCCGGGGCGTCATGTCCGGATCGTCATAGACAAGCTGCTGGAATTCATCCTGCCGGCACTCGCTGATGATCAGACTGACCGCCTCCTCCAGGTGCTTGGCGCGGTAGTCCTCCGCGCGGTCACCGAAGAACAGCTCCATATAGGGCCAGGCGAAAAACTCCATGGACATGGCGTGGGTCTCCGCCGCCTCGGAGGTCCAGCCCCGCCGCTCCCGCAGTTCCTCGCCGCGCTTCAGGTATCCCTGGAAGGCGTGGCCGCCCTCGTGGCACATGATGTAGGCGTTTTCACTGGTGCCGTCAAAGTTGGCGAAAATAAACGGCGCGCGGTATCCTTCCAGGAAGGCCATATAGCCCCCGCTTCGCTTGCCGTCGCGGATCTCCACGTCGTACAGGCCGTTGTCCAGCAGAAACGCGATGAACTCCGCCGTCTCAGGGGACATACGGGTGTACATCTCACGGGTGGCCGCCAGGCAGGCATCCGTATCCCCCAGCGGTGTGGGGTTTCCATTCAGGAAATATATGCCGCTGTCGTAGAAATACAGCTTCTCCAGCCCCAGGCGCTTGCGCCGCCGTTCCTCCAGCCGGACGTGAAACGGAACGATGTATTGCTTGACCTGTTCCCGGAAGCGGCGCACCTCCTCCGGTCCATAGCCGATGCGGTGCATCAGGCAAAAGCTCATCTCCGTATAGCCGGGAAAGCCCAGCGTGGCCGCCTGCTTGGTACGGTTGTCCACCAAAAGACTGTAGAGTTCCTCCAGCTCTTCCCGCTGCTCCTCCCAGGAGGCGGACACGGCGAGGGACGCCCGCCGCCGGGTCTCCCGGTCAGTGGATTGGAGAAACGGCGTCATCAGGGAGCGCTTCACCTTTCCGCCGTCCCAGTCCGCCGCGGCGTTGGAGACCAGCTTGTTATGCCGGCTGCGAAGGGCGTTTTCCTCCTGCGCCAGGGGGATCAGACGGCTGTCGAAGCCCTGCTGGGCCTGCTCCATCATGGTCATGGCCTGCGGCCCCAGCGCCTGCTCCAAAGCGTCCCGGTGGGGGGAGGCCAGAAGCGCCCGTTCAAACTGATTGGACAGATCGGCCGCCTTGGGACCGATCTCGTCGTAATATTCCTGCTCGGCGGCGTAGAAGGGATCGTTCACGTCCATGTCGTGCCGGATACCGCACAGCTCCATGGGCGTCATGTCGTCCAGCAGCCGTCCCCGCCGCCGAAGCACGTCCAGGCAGGCCGCGCCGTCTGCCGCCGTCTGAACATCCCGGATCAATTCCAGATACCGCCGCTCCAGCTCCTCGTATGTGACCCGACGGTAGGGCATATCCTGAAATCGGATGGGAATCCCTCCTTTTTTGTAAGAGATAAGGGGCTGAACGTTCTCTGTCATGCCGAAATATGCAAGAACGTCTTCGCCCCATTTATATTAATTATATTTTTATCGATCGAAGATGTCAATTGTTTTTCTTCAATAAATGATAATGATAAATCCGCACTTAGGGGACTGACAGCGTATTGCATCAAGGCCCAAAGGGGGAAATATTATTATTTTTGGGCTTCAAGCGGCATGCAGCGGAAACGGATCGTATGACCATACCCTGCCATGAAGCGGAGGTCCCGGCCCGTGTCCCGCTCCCGGAGATACAGGCGCTTTTTGAGAGCGAGGAAGGGCAAAGAGAGTTTGCCGAGTGGAAAGCACAACAGGAAAAGGACAGGGTAAGACAGGAATAACATACAAGGCGGGAGCATCTAAAACGATGCTCCCGCCTTACACTTATATAAAACAACTTTTATTATCCATAATAAACCGATAAATTAACTCATCCAAGTTGTCGGGATATTCATAAAACTGTTGGTCGCAAGAAGCAAATACTTCGGAAATATCCTCGGTAATCAATTCCTCCAGCAACGCATTTCGCCATCCATCATCTGCGGGTAATTCGTGAGGGAGTTTTTCAAGTGCTTTTTTGTAAATCTCAATCGTACGATTAGCACCTATGGCAGACAACGAAGCGGCCAACTCACCCACAAAAGCGCCGCTGCTGTTAAATAAGTACTGGCTAAGTCCCCCATTATTCACTTCCGATTGAAAACTATCTACGATGTAGACAATTTTTTCTTCGGGTGTCAATACGGAGATATTTTCGCCATAATTGCATTTCCTGCTTAACCACCCATTCATGGCAATCACAAATGAGTTCATATTGTCTATGTTCCAAATTTGCTTTATGTCCATGTTCCATACTTGATCAAATTCATCAACGGCTTTTGATAATTCTTTTTCTGTCGGCGCTTTCTTCTTTTTGCTCCTATCAAATAGCCCCATTATTTTCACTCCTGCTATAAAATCAGTTTAAGGATAACCTATTCTCATCCAGGTTTAAAAGGATTGGAGTTTTTACAGAATGTTGACACAGGCGGAAATGAAAGAAACTGCTTATAGCGAGTGCGCCCACTGCGTGGTTTCTTCTTTTAATGCCGCGACATAGTGGCCCACCAAAGGATTGATATTATCGGACATCCACATAGCGACCAACTGCGCTGGAGGCACATCGGAAAAGGGAACATAACGAAGCATTGGATCATTGCGGCGCGCCAACATGGTTGCAACGCCTACACCGAGGCCGGCTGCAATTTTCAAATTGGAGGCCTCCGCACAATCGTCCCGGTTCATAATGTTGGGATGGAATCCTTCGGGGAAAATACAGTCAAGGGAGTGGTAAAACACGCCCAGACTCATTTCTTTACTGGCTAGAATAAATTGTTCCTCTTCCAATTCGCAAATTGACAGGCTTTCGCGTTGGGCAAGAGGATGGTCATAAGGCAGTACCGCCACAAATGGATCGTCACAAATTGGGCAGTACTCATAATGAGGAAAATCAGGAAGCCCAAACGACAATGAAATGCCGAGATCCATCTGGCGAAAATTTACAAAATTATACATTTGCCGCCAAGAGTAGCGAAACAGTTGCACGTTTGCATCCGGATACGCCTGAAGAAATCTGCGCGTGGTATGGGGTAAAACGTTGTACTCTATATCACCGCAATAGCAGACGCTGATATTTCCACGGTTTCCCTGAGCCGCCGCCTTCGCTTTAATCAGACAATTTTCATAAATCTCTGTCAGTTCCTTGGCGTCTGTCAGGAACAGCGTGCCCGCTGCAGTCAGGCGGACCTTGCGGTTGGTCCGTTCAAACAGGCGCACATCCATTTCCTGCTCCAGCTTTGAAATAATTTTGCTCAATGTAGATGGCTCCATGTAAAGCGCATGGGCTGCATTGGCAAAGGACAAGTGTTCTGCCAATGCTATAAAACATTTTAAATGGAATGTATCCATGCCTGTAAACCCCTTCCTTTGCCAAAGTAATTGCCTTTAGTAAAGCATATTTTACACTTTCTTGCAAGCAAATGATGAAATTTTGGAATCATTTCGTGCACATAATGATTTGATTTCTTGTGCCATTTGGCTCTAAAATGTCGACAGAAATAACAATTTCAACAAAAGGGCGGGAGAATATGCGATCATCTTCGTCAAAAGGGCTGATTTTTAATATTGTACAAGGCTCTTTCGTGGACGGTTATGGAATTCGAACCACAATCTTTCTCAAGGGCTGTCCGCTCCGCTGTATCTGGTGCTGTAACCCTGAGGGGCAGAGTTTTCAACGAGAATTGGCCGTTACCTATGAAAAGTGCAATGGCTGTGGAGTCTGTTTGAGTGCGTGTTCTGACCGTGCGCTTTCTTTGGACAATGGAATGATACAGGTGGACCGCATGAAATGCCAGCTCTGCGGCAAGTGCATTTCTGCCTGTAACTACGGCGTGTTTTCCTTCTTCGGCACAGAATATACCGTGGATGAGATATTTGAATTGATCCAGCGGGACAAGCCCTTCTATGACGCCTCTGGGGGAGGGCTTACCATTGGCGGCGGTGAAGCTACCTGCTGGCCGGATTTCGTACTGGACCTCATTGCCCGCTGTAAGCAGGCCGGTATTCACACTGCGATTGATACCTGTGGCTACATAACGAGCGAAAAGGGCATGGCCTGTTTGGAAGCCGCCGATCTTCTGCTATTTGATATCAAGGGTCTCAACCCCGCGCAGCACGAGGAAAACACCGGAAAGAGCAATGAGGTGATTCTAAACACGCTCAGGTATATGAATGACATCAAAAAACCGATAATCGCGCGAATCCCGTACATCCCCGGATATAACGACGACCCGGAAATGGTCCGCCAAGAGGCTGAACTGCTTTCTTCCCTGGAGTGCATTAAAAGGGTAGATATCATTCCAAAGCACGAGTTTGGCAAAGTGAAATATGAGCAGATTGGTATGGAGTATACCTTGGATGCTGACGATGTCCCGGCGGAAAAGCAGCAGGAACTGCTGGAATTGTTTTCTTCATATGGACTGAATACGCAGATCGGTGGATAACAGGAGGTGATTACTTTGGCAAGGCGGTTTGAAAACAAAACGGTGATTGTTACCGGAGCCTGCGGCGGTATTGGAAGTGCTGTGGCAAAGCGTTTTTCTGATGAGGGGGCCAACGTGGTCCTTGCTGATTTGAATGGTGAAGTTCTGGCGCAAACCGTGAAACATTTGCAGTTGCCGGAAGGTCGGCATCTCGCGGTTGTTACTGATGTGACAAGGGAGGCTGACGTAGCAGCGCTGGTAGAACAGGCGGTCCATGTGTTCGGTGGTCTGGACATTATGTTCAATAACGCCGGCATCGTGGGCGCTGTGGCGGAGATACAAAATTTTCCCGCCAATTCCCTGCGCAAGGTTCTTGATGTAAATGTAATGGGCGTTTTCCACGGAATCAAGTATGCCCTGGATGCGATGCTGCCGCAGGGCCATGGCGTCATCATTAACACCGGCTCCGTCGCCGGACACAAGGGAATGCCCAATACCGTCGGCTATGTGGCCAGCAAACATGCCATCATCGGCTTGACCCGCGCCGCAGCTGCGGAAAATGCCAGACGCGGCATTCGGGTCTGCGCTGTTTGTCCGGCTCCTGTCGATACGGCAATGATGGCCCGTATTGAAGATGGCATGGCGGACATGACTAACACGGATAAATCTGCGATTCACGATATGTTGTCCGACCTGCCAATGGGGCGATATGCCACACCGGAAGAAATTGCGGGCGCGGTTCTGTTCCTGGCCAGTAATGATGCTTCCTACATCAGCGGCTCCTCCCTTTTTGTAGACGGTGGGCTTGTAGGATAACTTATAAATATATCACGAAGGAGGAATTTTATGTCCAATCAGAATAACCATGTAAACTGGCAAAAAATCGACCGGTTATGTGAC